>Ga0207652_10001882_pt1 | contig 18202 bp, 8 predicted proteins | sample KBSC63BmetaG_FD_184334 | JGI IMG/M metagenome (GOLD analysis project Ga0207652, IMG submission 184334) | Corn rhizosphere microbial communities from Kellogg Biological Station, Michigan, USA - KBS C6-3B metaG (SPAdes) (version 2) | ecosystem: Host-associated > Plants > Roots > Rhizosphere ... | reverse complement strand
GCTGAAGGCCCAAACCGTTATTTGGCTTGCCGATAAACAAAACGCTCTTGCTGCCCTTGCTATTGCAGATAAGATAAAGCAAACATCTGTTGATGCTGTAAAGCAATTACAAACCGCAGGCATAGATGTGTATATGCTTACTGGAGATAACATCTACACCGCAAGAGCTATTGCACAACAGACAGGCATTCTACATTACAAAGCAGAAGTATTGCCTACTGAAAAAGCTGCCTTTGTCAAAGAATTACAGCAGCGGGGTAGAGTGGTAGCAATGGTTGGCGACGGCATTAATGACAGCAATGCACTCGCACAGGCGGATGTAAGTATCGCCATAGGTAAAGGCAGCGACATCGCCATGGATGTTGCTAAAATGACAATCATTTCATCGGATTTATCTAAAATTCCCAAAGCCATTAAGCTGTCAAAACACACAGTGACAACGATCAGACAAAATTTGTTCTGGGCATTCATCTATAACGTTATCGGAATACCCATTGCGGCAGGTATTTTATATCCTTTCACTGGTTTTTTGTTAAATCCAATGATTGCGGGGGCAGCCATGGCTTTGAGTAGTGTTAGTGTGGTAAGCAACAGTTTACGGTTGAAGTGGCTGAAATTGTAATGCACAAATAAGTATAACTCTTTTCCAAAATGATGTAACAGTTACTTGAAATCGAAAAAGGAATTTTGCATTGTTCAATTAAAATGCAGTATATGAAAACAATAGAAGTAAAAACAAACATTATGTGCGGCTCTTGTATAGCCAAAGTAACACCTACACTCAATGAAAAGATTGGTGAAAACAATTGGAAAGTAGACACAACCAATCCAAAAAAAGTATTGACGGTAACAACTGAGAACTTAAGCGAAACAGATGTGATAAAAGCCGTTGAGAAGGCTGGCTACAAAGCAGCAACCCTTTCATAATACTGTTTAATTGATTAAAGACAAAACGATGAGAAAATTAATAGGGGTAATATTATTAGCATTTACAGTTGGTTTCAATGCAAATGCACAACACTCGCATCATCAAATGCAGGATACTGCAACACCAAAAATGGATATGGATGATACCATGAAGATGGATGACATGAACATGCAAGGCATGAAGATGAATAAACTTATGAGCCATCACATAAGTATGAGCCATGCGTATTCGCTCAATCTTGGGATGGGAAGAAATGGTTCAGGTACCGGCTGGCTTCCCGATGCTTCACCCATGTATGGTTATATGTTTCACACACCTAAGTGGATGTACATGCTGCATGGCAATTTCTTTTTGCGTTACAACAATCAAGATTTTACAAATAAAGGTTCAAGAGGTAACAGCAAAATAGACGCGCCGGACTGGATCATGCTGATGGCACAACACCAGGTAGGAAAAAATGGCTTATTTCATTATAATGTGATGGCTTCGTTAGATGCTCCCTTAGGAGGCAGCAATGGTTATCCTTTGCTGTTTCAAAGCGGAGAAGCCTATAAAGGAAAGTCAATTGTTGACCGTCAACATCCCCACGATTTGTTTTCCGAATTATCGGTAAGCTATTCACAAGCACTATCACAAAAAGCAGATGTATTTGCTTATGTGGGTTATCCTGGCGAACCGGCATTAGGACCTGTTGCTTTTATGCACCGGCCATCCGCAATGGACAATCCGGATGCACCAATTTCTCATCACTGGATAGATGCAACACACGTGGTTTTTGGTGTGGCAACTGTTGGTGTTAGATACGGTCAACTCAAATTAGAAGGATCATCTTTCACGGGAAGAGAGCCAGATGAAAACAGGTATGATTTTGACAAACCACGTTTCGATAGCTGGAGTGGAAGATTATCTTACAACCCAACCCAAAATTGGGCATTGCAAGTGTCACACGGTTTTATCAAAAGTCCGGAACTCTTACATCCTGACGAAGATGTCAATAGAACGACTGCATCAGCTGAATACAGCAAAGCTATTTCTCATAACAGCACATTGAATGCAATAGCCGTTTGGGGCATGAATAAAGTCAAAGATCATGATGGAGAAAATGCAATATTGGTAGAAGGTGAATGGAGAAAGAATAGGTTGGCGTTGCATAGCCGTTACGAATGGGTGCAAAAAGGAATTGAAGAACTGGCATTAGATGAAAATGTTTTTTTACACGATGCTGTTTTTCCCGTCAACGCTTTTACGGTAGGATTTAATTATGATCTGCTGAAAATAGGACAGACAAGATTGGCAGGAGGTAGTCAAATCACTTTCTATCATGCTGATAAAAGATTAAATTCTTTGTATGGCAAAAATCCCATGGCCGTAGAAGTATATTTACGTTTGTATCCTTCAAGGATTCTGATGAATAAGAAAAAATAATAAAAAAACTTCAATTGCAGAAAGCATCAACCGAAGCATATTGGCATTCAATAATAACCAACATGCTAACAGCAGTCTTATGCAGGACCTTATAAAATATGTAAATCCGAAAGAAAACGAAGCATAGATTATCGACGTTATAAAAACACAAAATATGCAAGTGATCATTTAGCGAATAAAGAACGTTTCTTACATGGATTATAACAAGCATTGACATTATGACTGTGGTAATAAAATTTCATTATGTAAAACAGATTTCTTTAATCCTTGATAAAGGAAATATCAAAGGCCTATTCTGGAATATTAGGTATAGTGCTTGTAGTTGAACAGTTACAGCCTTACTCTTGTATGTTCATAATACCCAATATCAATCTGCTAAAACAAGTCGAAAACAATCAGCGTTTTATTTTATCCTTTTTACTTTTAATTCTCCTTCCGCCATCAACTATTTCTTCACTAGCATTGAAGAATCCATAACCGATTACATAGTTTCAAATTAAATAGTAAAAAAGATTAAAATTAACACAATCGATTGCATAACAATATCAATCGATTGCGTAGCAAAAAATTTGATGTCTTGATTATTAAAATTTATTGGGAACATCGTTAGTGTTATGTTTTGTTAAAAAAAGTTTCATATTTGTTAAAAAAAAAGTTTCACCTTCGCAAAAAAAGTTTAAATAAAAACCAAGTGTAAGCAAAGAAAACTTCTCACCCCTAAAACGATGGCTCATGAAAAAAAATGAATTTCCCAAATTATCTATTTTACTTTGGATGTTTTTTGGTTTTTTTCTTTTTTCTGCAACTACTTATGGTCAGACCAAAATTAGTGGTAGTATTAAAGACGCAAAAACTAATTCTCCATTATCCGGCGCTACTATTTCTGTCAAAAACACTACAATAAGCACTTTCAGTAATGCAAGCGGGACCTTTTCTCTTACAATGCCTGCACGGTCAGGTAAGTTGGTAGTTTCTTTTGTCGGTTATTCTACAAAAGAGGTAGAGATCAATGGCTCAGAAGACCTCAATATTTCGCTTGAAACTACTGCTGCAGATTTAAATGAAGTGGTTGTAGTTGGGTATGGAACTCAAAAGAAAGCTACATTAACAGGCGCTGTTTCTACTGTATCGGTATCATCATTAAAAGAAGCGCCGGTAACAAATTTCTCCAATACACTGGCTGGAAAGTTATCTGGTGTTGTAGCAATTAATAATAGTGGTGAACCAGGCGAAGACGGAAGTAACATACTTATTCGCGGCAACCATAGCCTGAATAATAACCAGCCCTTGATTGTAATTGATGGCGTGCCGAACAGGGGCGGAGGGCTTGACCGCTTAGACCCTAACGATATTGAAAGTGTCAGCGTTTTAAAAGATGCAACAGCATCTATTTACGGATCTCAATCTGCCAATGGCGTAATGCTTATTACTACGAAACGTGGAAGGAAAAATCAACCTCCTGAATTTTCGCTTAATCTTAATCAGGGCTACAACCAGCCGACTAGAATACCAGAAATGGCTGATGCACCCACTTATATGAAGATGATTAATGAATCTGCATTATACCAGGGGCTTCCTGCACACTTTTCCCAGGCGGATATTGATGCCTATAAAGATGCTAACCGCGATCCATGGCTATATCCGTCAACAGATTGGTTTAAGGAAGGACTGAAAAAAATATCTCCGCAGTCAAAAGCAGACCTTTCTGTGCAGGGTGGTTCGGCTAATGTTTCTTATTTTCTTTCGCTGGGTGCTCAAACACAGGATGGATACTATAAGCACAGTGCAACAAAATATAATCAATATAATTTCAGGAGCAATGTAGATGTGCAGGCTACGAAAAATATAAAACTTTCTTTTGACTTGAGCGGCCGGGAAGAATATCGTCATTTTCCTACAGTTGCAGCAAGCCAGACGTTCAGAATGCTAATGAGAGGCAGGCCATCTGATCCGGCATATTATCCAAACGGTCTTCCTGGCCCAGACCAGGAAGGTGGCGTACAACCAGTAGTATCAGGAACTACTCAAACAGGATATAACCACAATCAGCAATATTATCTGACCGGAGATGTAGCATTGGATATAACCATACCAGGATTCAAAGGTTTTAATTTAAGGGGTACCGTATCGTATGATAAAGAATTTCAGGATCAGAAAAACTGGCAAATACCCTGGACATTATATAGCTTCGATAAGCAAGCTTACATAAATAATGGCCTGAAAGATCCTGAGAATTTTCAGCAACCAACTTTAAGAGGCCCTACTGACCCCCAGCTCACACAAGTGTTTTATCAGCAGCAAAAAACGCTTGAAAATCTTGTTGCTAATTACAAGAGAGGGTTTGGCGATCATAATATAGCATTAATGGTGGGAGTAGAGGAACAAGATTTTAATACATCTAATTTTAATGCATTTCGGCGTCATTTTATCTCCACTTCACTTCCTGAATTATTTGCCGGAGGCCAGCAGGATTGGACCAATGCAGGATCTGCAGCTCATGGAGCCAGGATGAGTTATTTCAGTAGGGCTAATTATAATTACCAGGGTAAGTATTTATTTGAGTTCGTAGGAAGATATGACGGCTCTTACCTGTTTCCTGCCGGAAAGCGTTTTGGATTTTTTCCGGCATTTTCAGCAGGATGGAGGATAACGCAGGAACCTTTCTTTAAAAAGGTTAGCTTTTTTGATGATTTAAAAATCAGGGCTTCCTGGGGCCGTACCGGTAATGATATAACTTCGCCCGGCTCACTTGTAGAAGCGCAACAATTTTTAAGCGGCTATCAATTTGGTTCAGGATATGTACTAGGGATAGACCAGGTATTGCCCAGCATATATCAATCCCGCGAAGCAAATCCTAATGCTACCTGGGAACGTTCTAACCAGGGAGATATAGGAATTGATGCGGTAATTCTTGATAACAGGCTTTCCTTTACTATCGATTACTGGAGCGAAATGCGTACTGGTATTCTTATTCAAAGAAATGCATCAGTTCCGCAAAGCACTGGCTTAACGCTTCCCAAGGAAAATTTGGGAAAAGTAAAAAGCTGGGGATATGATGGTACAGTTTCCTGGAACCAACAGTTAAAAAACAATGCAGCTCTTGAATTCAGGCTCACGTGGGGATATTCCAATAATAAAATTGCCTTCTGGGATGAGGCTCCAGGCGCTCCTTCTTACCAGGTTTCAACGGGTAAGAAAATTGGTACAGGTTTATATTATCAATCCATTGGTGTTTTCCAAACCCAGGCCGATGTTGATAAATATCCGCACTGGACTGGGGCCCGGCCGGGTGATCTTATTTTTGAAGATGTTAATAACGATGGCAAAATTGATGCGGATGACCGGGTTCGCATCAATAAAGTACATACTCCCGATTGGACAGGCGGTATAAGCCTTGGCGGAAACTGGAAGCAATTTAGCCTGAGCATATTTTTCCAGGGAGCTTTAGCAGTTCAATATATATCTACTGAATCGGGTGATATTGGAAATTACTTCGCAGACTATGCTGCAGAGAGGTGGCTGCCTGATCCAAGCGATCCAAAAGGATTAACTCCTGATCCACAAGGTTCACCTTATTCAGGCCCACGCACATTTAACCGCGGAGATACATACTGGTCGCCGCAGGGAAGCAATAACAATACTTATTTTTTAAGAAGCACTAATTATGTTCGCCTTAAAACACTGGAGATTGGTTATAGTTTCCCCAAAAGTATCCTGAATAAATTAGGTAAAATTCAAAATTTAAGAATTTATGCAAACGGCTATAATTTGCTCACATGGGATAAATTTAAGCTCCTTGATCCTGAAGTAAGTAATGCGGCGGGAGATTATTATCCGCAGGCAAGAATTTTTAACCTGGGCTTGAATTTAATATTTTAAATAACCTTCTAAAGATTTCATTATGAAAAGATATCAATCCATCTTTTATATAACAGCGATAATATTTATTACAGTATCAGGATGCACAAAAAAGCTGGACATAGTGCCGCTTGACCAGATTACAAGCGCCGCAGTGTGGCAGGATGTATCATTGATGCAGGCATACGTTAATGATGTATACCGAGGCATTGGCTATGGTGAATTTAATTCTACCAGCGGTATGAGTGTATTGACCGATGAAGCTATCTGGACGAATGGAGCGAAGCCTATCGTTCAATCAACTATTACTCCATCCAACCTGGATATTATAGGTGGCTCCAGGTTTAGTTATTTGGTATGGGGAACGCTTTACTCCTACATAAGGAGATGCAATATGTTCCTGGAAAATACAAAAAGCTCAACGGTAACTGACAAGGCGCAGCTTGACAGGCTGAGGGGGGAAATTTATTTCCTTCGCTCCTATTTCTACCACAATTTGATGCGTGTAAATGGCGGTGTACCTATTATTACACAAGTGTATGGGTTAGACGACAGCACTTCTATAGCCCGCAATACTTTTGCAGAAACTGTTGATTTTATTGTAAAAGATGCAGACTCAGCCGCCGCATTACTTCCCCTGTCTTTTACAGGTGCAGATGTTGGCCGGGCTACTAAGGGAGCTGCTCTTGCTTTAAAATCACGCGTTCTGCTTTATGCGGCCAGCGATTTATATAATATTAATCCATCCGGTAAGCCTGAATTTGGATACACAGATGGAGGTGCTGGTAGAACAGCCCGCTGGCAGGCGGCGAGAGATGCCGCTAAGGCTGTAATGGACATGGGCATTTACAAATTGTATGGTGCAGATCCTGCACCTGGCGATTCTACTGCAAAAAATTATTCCGATTTGTTTCTAAGTAAAACGAATGATGAAATTATCATGAACCGTTTTACAAGCGTAAACAATTCGGCGCCCAATGTAGCCTTATGGTTTAGCCCGAATGGGTACGATGGATATGGTGAAAATTCACCCATACAACAAATGGTAGATGCTTATGAAATGAAAGATGGTTCCAAGTTTAGCTGGAGCATTCCGGAAGAAGCGGCACATCCTTATGAAAATAGGGATCCAAGATTTTATGCAAGCATATTTTACGATGGTGCTCATTGGCGTGAACGCTGGGATGATGGCAAGCCCTTTGATCCTGTAGGTATTATCCAGGCCTTTAAAACATTAACCTTGCCCGACGGAAGCGTGTTAGCAGGCATCGACACCCGTAATGGTCCCATTGAAAGCTGGAATGGAAGTTATAGTAATTATTATCTTAGAAAATTTGTAGATCCGGCTAATAATTTACTTTCTTCTTCGCAGGAAATTCCATGGCCTTTTTTCAGGTATGCGGAAATTTTATTAAACTATGCTGAAGCGTCTATTGAATTGGGATTGGAAGACGATGCCCGTAATGCTCTTAACCAAATAAGGCGCAGGGCAGGTATGCCGGAATTTACTTCCTCTCTTACAGGCGCGGCATTCATGAATGAATATCGGAATGAGCGAAGAATAGAAATGGCTTTTGAAGAACAACGCTTTTTTGATATCAGGCGCTGGATGATTGCTCCGCAGGTAATGAATGAAGATGCCAAGGGTATAGAAATTAGCGTTAAGGGAACAAACAGGGCAGATAGAAGCACTTATCACGACTACCAGTATAAGGTAATAGATATTCAACCAAGACATTGGGATGATAAAATGTATTTTGTTCCAATACCATTTGATGAAATGAAACGGAATCCGAAACTGATACAGGCTCCTTTATTTTGAGTTTTTGTAATTGAGAACGTGTTTATTTTCACCCAAATAATTTGGAAGTAAGTATCAGAAAGTGGCAATAATATATGCTCAGTTTACAGGTTGTTATTAACATTCAAAATAAATTGAAATAAATTAGTTATAGACATGAAAAGAATTTCGTTTACGGTTGTTGTTATTTTTTGCGCAGGATATCTTCTGGCGCAGCCACTTAAAAAACCGGATTTGCCAAAAGGCAAGCAGGAAAGAAGTACGGATGACAAATTTAAAGTATTACATGGGCCGTATTTACAGCACCTTGACGAAACAAGCGTATCATTGGTATGGGTAACCAATAAAGACGCCATTGCATGGGTTGAACTTGCACCTGATGACAGCAGCAATTTTTATAAGTTAGAAAGGCCAAGATATTTTTCAAGTTCAAATGGTTTAAAAAATGTTGCCCGGATACATGTGGTTCATATCGAAAATCTGCAGCCGGGTAAGAAATATCGATACCGTATTTTTTCAAAAGAAGTACTTAGTCACGAAGGAATTGAAGTACGCTATGGAGAAGTGATTGCTACGAGGGTTTTCCAAAGAAAGGCTCCTGCATTTACCACAAATGATTATGAAAAGCCCGCCATTTCTTTTTTGATGTTGAATGATATACATGAAAGAAATGAAGTGATGGAAACCCTTTTGAAAGGAACTGACTGGGGAGCAACTGATTTCGTTCTTTTTGATGGGGATATGGTTAATTCTTCCAGGAGCGAAGAACAAATGTTTGGAAGTTTTATGGATACTGCTGATAGCTTATTTGCCGGTGAAATTCCTATGTATTATTCAAGAGGTAATCACGAAACACGCGGCCCTTTTGCCAGCGATTTTTATAAATATTTTCCTGGAGTTAACGGCAAACTCTATTATATATTCAGACAAGGCCCGGTTTGTTTTATTATTTTAGATTCAGGTGAAGATAAACCCGATTCAGATATTGAATACGGTGGCATTACAGACTTTGATACTTACCGCGAAGAAGAAGCCCAGTGGCTGAAGGAAGCTCTTAATTCCAAGATTTTCCGTGATGCACCTTTCAAAATAGCAGTTGCACATATTCCTCCATTTGAAGGCTGGCATGGCGAAGAGCAAATAAAAGAAAAGTTTGCTCCATTGCTTAATAAAGCTGGTATCGATATTATGTTGTGCGCTCATTTACATCGCTATGTCCGCAGCGATAAAACAAATGAAAGAAATTTCCCGGTTATTGTAAATTCAAACAATAGCATACTAAAGGTGAAAGTTAATAAGAATCAATTAAAGCTTGATGTTGTTGATTTAAAAGGAAGCGTTATGGATTCACTTACCATAAATAAATAACAACAGGTATTATACTGATTTTGAGAGTAACCTAAATTATTGACATGAAAATAAATTGGTTTAAAAAGCTATTTATTGCTGCCTGTTTTTTAATTGTTTCAAAATTAAATGCACAGGTAAAACCTTTTAATTTTGCCTGGTTATCGGATATACATATTGTTCGTGGTAGCTCGCACATTGAAGATTTGAAAAAATCAGTGAACGATATAAATAACATGACGGATATTAAGTTTACCATTATAAGCGGAGATATTAGCGACTTTGGTTATGGTGCGGATTTAAAAATTGCAAAATCAATTCTTGATCAATTAAAAAAGCCCTATTACATTGTTCCGGGAAATCATGATACCAAATGGTCGGAATCGGGAGCAACACTTTTCCAAAGTATTTTTGGACACAGAAATATTTCCTTTAGTTATAACAACATTAATTTTATCGGTTTTCAAACAGGGCCAATTCTGCGAAGAGGCGATGGCTATATAACTCCGGCAGATTTAAAATGGGTATCAAAAGAATTATCGGTGGCAAAAGCAAAGGGACAAGTTATTATTCCCTACACTCATTACCCTCTTAATAGCAGCATGAGCAACTGGTATAAACTTACCAATTTATTCAGGCAATATTCAGTTCCTGTTGTATTGGTTGGCCATGGGCATCGCAATAGGAAAATGGATTTTGACGGCATCCCCGGTGTAATGGCAAGAACAAACCCAGCAAGCCACAGCCCAGGAGGCGATAAACCTGTTGGATATACGCTGGTAAATGTAACTGCCGACAGTATTTATTTCACTGAAAGGAATCCTGAAATAGACAAATCAACAAGGTGGGATGCATTATCAATAAAACCAATTACATATCCTGCTTCAGAAACTAATTTTCCTGACCTTTCAGTAAATGAAAATTATCCACAGGCAAAAGTTGTCTGGAAAATTAATTTACCCGGTGGTATTTCTTCAGCGGCAGCATCTTCAAACGATAAGATTATGGTTGGCGATAGGGATGGAATAATGAATTGTCTTTCTTTAAAAGATGGAAAAATATTATGGCAATTTAAAACAGGTAAAAGTATTTTTTCTACACCGACAATAAAGGATAATAAAATTGTTTTTGGTTCGGCGGACAATTATATGTATTGTTTGAATATTAATAATGGAAAACTTATATGGAAGTTTAAGGCAGATAAATGGGTGCTGGGGAGCCCTGTTGTAGAAAACAATACGGTATATATCGGGGCAAGCGATGGAAAATTCCGAGCATTAAATTTGAAGACTGGTCATCTGGTATGGGCATATGATATTCATGGCTGGATTGAAGACAAGCCGGTTATTTACCAGGATAAAATATATTTTGGTGCATGGGATAATTATTTTTACGCTTTGGATAAAAAAACTGGAAAGCTTGTATGGAAATGGACTCTCTCTGCAAAGCCTGTTATTTCTGCATTTTATGCACCTGCGGCCTGCTGGCCTGTAGCTGCAAATGGCAGAATTTTTATAGCTGGCCCCGACATGGTGCTTACAGCATTTAATGCACAAACAGGTGATACAATATGGAAAACGGGAACTCCTAAATTGAATGAAGCGTTAGGAATTTCGGAAGATGGAACTAAAATATTTGTTAAGTGCACTTTTGACAGCACCCTTATTGCTTATAGTTCTGTAAGTAATAAGCCTGAAATAATATGGAAGGCTAAGGCCAGCTATGGCTTTGATGATAATGAATCACCAGTTGTAGAAAAAAGTGGAAGAGTTTATTACACATTTCGTAATGGCCTTGCCATTGCTGTATCTGTAAACGATGGAAAAATACTTTGGGAACATAAACTTGGAGATGTAATGCTAAATGCTGCAACTCCTATAAACGATCATCAGGTTTTCTTAACTGATGTAGATGGTAGTACTGTTCTTTTAAATAATTAAATTTATAGCACATTAGTTATTCCTCCTAGTGCAGTAAATATTTGTTTTGCACGAATAATTTATCCAAAATCAAATATTTACAAATTCGGTCCAGGCACTCAGCACCTAATCCATCACCTATTAGCCCACAAATAATACGAATATTCTAATTGCGGGAGCCTATCAAAAAAATATTGTAATCGATTACATTATGCCTGAAACTTCTTACTTTAGTACAATAATTGTCATGTTGACACTTAAAAAATGTAGATTGCTTTGAATTTCCTATTATTATTAAGTTCGGTTGTTTGTAAGTTGGCTAAATTTTTCTAACCGAAAATTTTGCCAATGGTAACGTGATCATTTCGAGCGTCCTGCATTTATTGGGAATGAGTGATATCTCAATTGATATAGTAACAATAGTTATACTTAAAATATCTATTAGAGAAAGTAAAAATTTATTGAGTCAAAAAATTATCCGTTATGTCATCAATCCAATTTAAAAAAAAGCTTTTTATAGTTTTTGGCTTGTTTATTTTTTTTGTGCTTAAGGCCAATTCATCTTTTTCACAAAAGCTACAAATAAATGATTCAGGTTATTTTGAAAAACGCGGCGTAAATGTGCTGGTGTTTAATTATGAATACAGCGGCATGTTCTTCGACGAAAAAACTTCAGGCATTGAACTCATTCATCATGGTGTAAGAACAGCAACCGGCGGCGCTGTGCGATTGCAAAACACACCGGAACAATGGGATTTAATTCCAAAAATGATTAGTCGCAAAGTGGATAAACAAAACAACAGCATTGAAGTAGTGCTGCGTTATGAGCAGTTTGATTTTAATTCAAGAGTTGTTGTTACTGCAAAAGATAAGGGTGTAGAAATAAATGTTTTTTTGGATAAACCTGTTCCTGAAAAATTAATTGGCAGCGCAGGTTTCAATTTTGAATTTCTTCCTTCGGCATATTTTGAAAAAACTTTTTTAGCTGATGGAAAGCCCGGTAATTTTCCATTGTATCCATCTGATTCAACTACCATTGAATCCATTAGTAAAAAGATTCCGCAGTTTGCAGGTCATACAACTTTTGATGACAGAGGTCGTGGCGAATTCATTGTTCCATCACCAATCGCAACAGGAAAAATGTTTGTGCTTGCACCGGAAGATGATGAACGCAAAGTGAAGATTGTTTCAGAAACTGCGGATGAAAATTTAATGTTGTTTGATGGCCGCAACCTTGCGCAAAACGGTTGGTTTATTGTGCGCAGTTTATTGCCGGCAAATAAAACAGGAAAAGTTTTAACGTGGTACATTGAACCAAATGCAATTCCGAACTGGATAAGAAAACCGGTGATTCAATTTTCGCAAGTAGGTTATAATCCGCAGCAGGAAAAAACTGCGGTGATTGAATTGGATAAAAATGATACGCCTTTAAAAACAGCGACTTTATTCCAGGTTACTGCAGATGGAAAAACAGTTGAAAAATTAAAAGGCGATGTAAAAGTTTGGGGAAGATACCTGCGCTATAATTATGCAAAGTTTGATTTCAGTTCGGTGAAAGAACCGGGCATTTATTTTATTCAATATGGCGATGAAAAAACAAATACTTTTTCAATCAGTAATGATGTGTACGCAAACATCTGGCATCCCACTTTAGACGTTTGGTTTCCTGTGCAGATGGACCACATGGAAGTGAATGAAGCGTATCGTGTATGGCATGGTGCGCCGTTTTTAGATGATGCACTGCAGGCGCCCACGAACTGGCAGCATTTTGATGGTTACAGCATGGGCGCATCAACCCAAACAAAATATAAACCTTACGAACACATTCCCGGTTTGGCTGTTGGCGGTTGGTTTGATGCAGGTGATTTCGATATTCAAACCGGCTCGCATTGCGATGCGGTATTGAGTTTGGTTGATACCTGGGAAAAATTTAAACCAACGCGTGATGAAACATATGTTGATTATGCAACAAAGTATGTTGACATACATCGTCCCGATGGGAAGCCTGATATTTTAGAGCAGATAAAACACGGTATATTAACCATGGTGGCGCAGGTAAAAAATATTGGTCATCCTGTGCGTGGAATTGTTGTGCCGAATTTGCATCAGTATCATCATCTTGGCGATGCAATTAATGAGACTGATAATTTGTTGTATGATTCAACATTAAAACCATATCAAGTAAATGGTAATCGCAGCGGAACGATGGATGACAGATGGGCATTTACTGAGCGCACTATATTCCTCGATTATTATACCGCAGCAGCTTTAGCCGCCGCAAGTCGTGCACTAAAAGGATTTGATGACACACTCGCTGAACAAAGTTTGTTCTATGCAAAACAATTATGGAATGAAGATGACAGCATCATGAACAAAGACACATCAGGATTTTCAAAACGCTTTGGAAACAGTTTGAAAATGTCCGCAGCATTGCAGTTATACATCACAACAAAAGATGAACAATATGCAACTGTTTTTAAAGATGCAGTTTGGCAGGCGCTCGACAGGTTTGTTCAGTTTGGAATGGCGCCTGCGTTACAAGCCCTGCCTTACATGGATGATGATTATAAAAAGAAATTGCGTGATTATGTTGTAAAGTATAAAGCATTGTGTGATGATTACGAAAAACAAAATCCTTATGGTGTTCCGATAGCCACAGGCGGTTGGGGCGGCAGTGGAAACGTTGTAAATTTTGCTGCAACAAATTATTATACTAATAAGTTTTACCCTGATGTGATGAATGCAGAATATGTGTACAAAGGATTGAATTATATTTTTGGCTGTCACCCTTATTCCAACATTTCGTTTGTGTCTTCTGTCGGCACAAAATCAAAAAAAATTACTTATGGAAATAACCGTGCAAACTTCAGTTTTATTGCGGGTGGTATTGTGCCGGGCATCTTATTAATCAAACCAGATTTTCCTGAAAACAAAGAGGACTGGCCTTTCTTCTGGGGCGAAAATGAAGTAACAGTTGGAGGTTGCGCTAATTATATTTTTTTAGCGAATGCAGTGGAAAGTTTAGCTGGCAATAAATAAAGTTTGAAAGACTGGCTCAGTCTCTAAGACTGAGCCAGTCTAAGCACTGCCATTAAAAAATTAAAAAACACATAATAAAAGTTGTATGAAAAAAATTGCTATCACATTATCAATTGTATTTTTTACGATTAATTTATTTGCTCAAAACGCAACGATTAAAATAGATGTTGACAGAACGATTAGTGATATTGACCCAAACATTTATGGTGTGTTTATGGAGCCGATTCATTTTAATGGCGCAAGAATGGGTTTACCTGATACGGTTGACTTCAATACGATGTATGGAAATTTGTACGACCCTTCCTCACCACTCGCCAATGAAGATGGTTTTCGCAAAGATTATATTGACGCATTAAAAGAATTAAAGGTTACCAATATGCGGTGGCCCGGCGGAAATTTTTTAATGGGTTATGATTGGAAAGATGGTATTGGACCGAAAGACCAGCGACCTGTTCGTATTAATCTTGCATGGGGCGGAAAAGATAATAATCATGTTGGAACAGACGAATGGATGAAGCTTAATAAAGCTATCGGCAGTGAAAATATTGTTGGCGTTAATCTTGGACTTGGTTCTATTTTAGATGCTGCTTATTTGGTTGAATATTGCAATTATAAAGGCGGCACTTATTATTCAGATTTGCGTGCAAAGAATGGTCATCCGCAACCATACAATGTAAAAATTTGGGATTTGGGAAATGAAGTGGATGGCTTGCCCTGGGAGCTTGGTCATAAGAATGCAGAAGATTATGTGGAGACGGCAAGAGAAGCTGCGAAAGCAATGAAAGCAGTTGATAATACAATCAAATTAGTTGGTTCCGGTTCTTCTTATTATGAGCCAACAAATAAATGGTTCGACTGGAATCGCATCGTGCTTGAAGGCATTGGTGATAAGATAGATTATCTTTCTATTCATCGTTATTGGGAAGGCGGTTCGCCTGATAATTATTACAACTACATCGGTAATGGTGCAATGGATTTTGATGAAAAAATTAGATTGGTTGCAGAGCAAATTCAAACAGCAAGAACGAAGATGAACTTTAAAAATCCTATTGCTATTTCAGTTGATGAGTGGGGCGCTTTTGGAAGAAATTTTATGAATGTATTGCCGATTGCAGAATGTTTAAATTCTTTTGTTCGTCATGCTGATGTAGTGAAGATGGCAAACTTTACAATGGCAACTTCGCTTTTATCAAATGACCCGAAAAAAGGAACGTTTAAATCTCCGGTGTTTTATACGTTCAAACTGTTTTCAAATAATTGTCTTGGTACTTCTGTTGATACTTATGTTGCCAGCGATACATTTAGCACGGCATTGTATAAAGGCATTGATATTTTAGATGCAACAACAGTTTATTCAAAAGATAACAACGCAGTCTTCATTAATGTAATCAACAAAAGCCAGGATAAATCTATCACTACTGATATCATTAATAACTCCGGAGATTTCTCCGGTAAAGCAGAAGCAAGTGTTATTAATAGCGATGATTTGAAAGCACCGTTTTCTATAGATAAACAATCTCAATATTTACCTGTAACAAAAGAGGTAAAACTGAATGGGAACAGATTGTCATTTACATTTCCGCCACATTCTTTTACGCAGATAAAAGTGAGTATAAGTAAAAAATAATTTAGACATCTCCTAAAAATAAACATGTTGGAAAATCAAAGTTCCTGTTTGCATTAGGTAAAAATATTAAGTCGTAAAAACAAAACAATGAAGCAGCTTTTATTTATTATTTTTTCGTTTGTCTACGGTAATTGCTTTTCGCAAAACAATTCATTAAAACTTTGGTACAACCAACCCTCTGGCGAGATTTGGGAAAATGCTTTGCCCATTGGAAATGGTTTTTTGGGAGCAATGGTGTATGGAAATGTAGACACAGAAACCATTCAGCTAAATGAATACACCGTGTGGAGTGGAAGTCCAAATAGGAATGATAATCCGCTTGCGTTAGATTCTTTGGCAGAAATGCGCAAACTGATTTTTGAAGGAAAACAAAAAGAAGCCGAGCAAATCGCCAACAGGGTTATCATCAGCAAAAAATCGCAGGGGCAAATGTATGAGCCCGTGGGCGAACTTCATTTAGCATTTGATGGACAAAATAATTACACTGATTATTATCGTGAATTGGATATAGAAAAAGCAGTTGCAAAAACTTCTTATAAAGTCGGTAGCGTTATTTACACAAGAGAAGTGCTCGCATCGTTTCCCGACAGGGTTATCGTCGTAAGATTGACGGCAAGTAAACCCGGCAGCCTTTCTTTCAACGCGTTTTATTCTACGCCACAACCGCGGGCAATAACAAAAGCGTCGTCAAACGAATTATCAATTTCAGGCACAACGATTGACCATGAAGGCGTAAAAGGGAAAGTAAAGTTCAAAGGGATTGCTCGGTTTAAATTAGACGGAGGAACGCTTTCGTCTAATGACACGGCACTGATTATTAAAAATGCAAATGCGGTTACTATTTATATTTCAATCGCTACCAATTTTAATAATTACCAGGATTTAAACGGAAATGAAAATGAAAGAGCAGCTTCTTATCTCAACAAGGCATATCCAAAAAAATTTGCGGATATTTTAAAAGCACATATTTCCGCTTATCAAAAGTATTTTGACCGGGTGAAGCTCGACCTTGGAACAACAGAAGCATCCAAACTTCCAACCGACGAAAGATTAAAAAATTTTGATGCAGCCGACGACCCGCAGTTTGTAACACTTTATTACCAGTTTGGAAGGTATTTATTGATTTCATCTTCGCAACCGGGCGGCCAGCCCGCTACGCTTCAGGGCATCTGGAATAATAAAATGTATCCGCCGTGGGACAGCAAATACACGATCAACATTAATACTGAAATGAATTACTGGCCTGCGGAAAAAACGAATCTTTCCGAAATGACGGAGCCGTTGATAAAGATGATAAAAGAATTATCCGTTGCCGGTGTGAAAACTGCAAAAGATATGTATGGCGCCGGTGGCTGGATGGCGCATCACAACACAGATATTTGGAGAATTACCGGCGGTGTTGACGGCGCTTTTTGGGGACTATGGCCCAATGGCGGCGGCTGGTTGAGCCAGCATCTTTGGGAACATTATTTATACAACGGTGATAAAAAATTTCTTGCTTCTGTTTATCCGATATTGAAAGGCGCGGCAAAGTTTTATGATGACTATCTTATCGAACATCCGAAATATCACTGGCTGGTAATTTGCCCGGATGAATCACCGGAAAACGCACCGGCAACACATCAGCATTCTTCTTTGGATGCGGGCGTAACGATGACCAATCAAATTGTTTTTGATGTATTTACCACTGCGATTGATGCTGCAAAGATTTTAAATAAAGACAAAACTTTTGCCGATACATTGAAACAAAAAAGAAGTCGGCTGGCACCAATGCATATCGGGCAATACAGTCAGTTACAGGAATGGTTAGACGACGTAGATAATCCTGACGATCATCACCGGCATATTTCGCATTTGTATGGACTTTTTCCTTCCAATCAAATCTCGCCCTACCGTACTCCAAAATTATACAGCGCTGCAAAGAATACGTTGATTCAACGCGGCGATGTTTCTACCGGGTGGAGCATGGCATGGAAGATAAACTGGTGGGCAAAAATGCTCGATGGCAATCATGCTTATAAATTGATTCAAAACCAGCTCAGGCCTGTTGGTACCAACACGGAAGGCGGCGGTTCTTACAATAATCTTTTTGATGCACATCCGCCATTCCAGATTGATGGCAACTTTGGTTGCACTTCAGGAGTTACGGAAATGCTGATGCAAAGCGAAGATGGTGATTTGAATTTATTGCCCGCCTTGCCTGATGTTTGGAAATCAAAAGGAAGCATTAGCGGCTTAAGGGCAAGAGGTGGTTTTGA
>Ga0207652_10001881_pt1 | contig 18207 bp, 19 predicted proteins | sample KBSC63BmetaG_FD_184334 | JGI IMG/M metagenome (GOLD analysis project Ga0207652, IMG submission 184334) | Corn rhizosphere microbial communities from Kellogg Biological Station, Michigan, USA - KBS C6-3B metaG (SPAdes) (version 2) | ecosystem: Host-associated > Plants > Roots > Rhizosphere ... | reverse complement strand
AAGTAATTGCTCGCATAGAATGCGGTAGCGAAAATTAGTCCCGTTATGGCGAGCGCCACGAGATATGTTCTCCAGCGTGTGTTTCTGTCGCTTATTACCGGATCCATGGTATTTTTCCAGTGAATTTAGCGCCAGCGCACGCCGAGCTTGAAGGTCGCGCGGAAGACCGCAGTCGCGAGCCAAAGCGGCACTAAGAAGCAGTAGAAAAGGATAAAAAGCGGCGTACCTGCTGGGAGTTTGCGCGAACCGGTACCGATAAGGGAGCCTGCGGAGATGAGCACAAGGATGAGCGCTACCGCAAGCCACACTAACACCCACATCGCGCTGGTATTGAAATAAAAGATATCGAAGTTCGGCATGGGCAATGAGTTTGTTACCGAGATGCGCGTATATTCGTCGAGAAATTGCTGCGCGAACTCCATGATGATGCGCACGAAGAAATAGATCGCAGTGAAAATCGAGAGCATCGCCGTCGGCAATATGAAAAGTCCGAGGTTGCCGTATCTGTGCGAGCCCATCATGTGTCGGTAGTCGACCGCGTTGCGCAAAAATCCGTACGTCCAGCGCACCCGTTGTTTGAAAAGTTTCGCGAACGTCGGCGGAGTTGAAGTAAACACCGTCGCGGCGGGGCAGTTGGCGATAAGAAAACCGTGTTCTTGCATGCGCAGAGCCATTTCCATATCTTCGGTAGAGTGGCCGTGCTTCCATCCGCCGAGCTCGCGTATCACCGATGCGCGGAAAATAGAGAACGGCCCGGGCGTAATGAATGCGCTTCCGAGCGCGGCGAGCATAAAACGGTTGAAGATAGAAAGGCGATATTCGACTTTTTGCATGTGTTGCAGAAGGTTGTTCGTCTCTTTTGCATGTATCCCGGGAGTTACCGCGGCGACGCGTGGATCTTTGAATACCGCCGCGACATGCATGAGTGCATGCGTCTCGACGATCGAATCTGCGTCGAGGCAGCCGATAAGTTCCGCATCGGTGTGCGTGAGCGCGAGATTCATCGCCGTATGTTTGCCGCCGTTTTCTTTGGAGAAAATCCGCACGCGCGGATCTGCCTCAAACGAGCGCGCTATCTCGAGCGTTTTGTCGGTCGAGCCGTCGTTGATGACCAATATTTCAAACTTGTCTTTCGGATAGTCGAGCGCAAGGAGGGAAGTAAGTGTGCTCGAGATGCCTTTTTCTTCATTGTAGCAGGGGACGACTATCGCGGCTTTCGGAAAATCGCGAAGCATGACTTTAGCGTCCCTTTTTGCCAACCTACGCTCCAAAAAAGACACCAAAAGAAACACCTCAAAGTAGAGGGCGATGAAGAGAAGCGCGTACGTTACTGCTGCCATGTTTTTGCCCGCAAAGGAATCAATAGTATAGCAAGAAAACTTGATTTTGTAAGGTTTTCGTTTTCTGATTCCTTGTTATACTCTGCGGAATGGAACGCGGGCACATCCATCCCATTTCTAGTCTTATACGCGAGGCAAACCGCATTTTCTATGAAATGGGTTTTACCTTTGCGGCAGGACCACTTCTCGAGGACGAATGGCATAACTTTGACGCGTTAAATGTCCCTAAAGATCATCCTGCGCGCGACATGCAGGACACTTTTTTCATCGAAGAAGAGCCGGGGATGGTCCTGCGCACCCATACTTCAAACCTGCAGATCCGTTATATGGAGGAGCAAATAAAAAAGGGAGCTCAGCCGCCGTACCGCGTCATTGTGCCTGGCAAAGTATTCCGCAATGAAGCGACCGACATGACACACGAAGCAGAATTCTTCCAGATGGAAGGTTTGGCCGTAGGAGAAGACGTCAGTCTTGCGAATCTCAAAGGCACGCTCGAGCGGTTTTTCAAAGAGCTTTTCAAAGGTGCGAATGTCGAGATACGTTTTCGTCCATCCTTTTTTCCTTTTACCGAGCCATCTGTCGAAGTCGACATGCGTTTGGTAGGAGAAAAAGCTCCTGCAAAACTCCGCGACCGTTGGATTGAAATGATGGGCGCCGGTATGACGCACCCCAATGTTTTAAAAAACGCTGGAGTCGATCCGGAGAAATATCAGGCGTTTGCTTTCGGCATGGGGCTCGACCGTCTCGCAATGCTTCGCTGGGGCATAGACGACGTGCGCCTGATGCATTCCGCAGACCTGCGATTCATCAATCAATTCTAGCTATGAAGATCTATTTCGCGCATCCAAGAAATAATTTTGATTACGAAAAAGAATTGTATAAGCCACTTCGCGCGAGTATCTTGAATTCTGCGCATCAGTTTATCTTTCCGCACGAAAAAGAAGCAAACGGCTCCAACTCAAAAGGAGCAATCCGTTCCTGTGACGTTTTTTGCGCAGAAGTTTCTCAGCCCGCAACAGGCGTCGGGATTGAGATAGGCTGGGCTGATATGTTTGATGTTCCAGTCTTAGGTTTCTATAAAAAGGGCACAAAACCTTCGAGTTCATTGAACTATATCGCCAGAGAAGTCATAGAATATTCCGACTCTAACGAATTAGTCGAGAAGCTTTCCGATTCATTGGCAAAGATATGAAAATCTTGCGCGAATGGTTGCAGACATATTTCGAGACTCCGCTTCCACCGGAAGAGGTCCTTTCCGACGCCCTCACTTTTCATGCGTTTGAAATTGAATCGGTGGAAAACGATGCCCTCGATGTAAAAGTTACGCCCAATCGGGGACATGATTGCCTGAGTTATCTCGGCATCGCCAAAGAAGTCTCGGCCATTCTCAATATTCCAATCGCGCCCGCTGCGCTCGAAGCATGGAACCAGATGCAGCAGTTCACGTTCTCAATTCCCGTAAATGTCCATGTCGACGAACCCGGCCTTTGCTCGCGCTACATTGCGTGGTCCATCAAAGGTGTAAAGGTGGGGCCCTCGCCCAAATGGCTGGCGGACAGACTCGCTGCGATGGATCAGCAGTCGATAAACAACGTCGTCGACGCGACGAATTATGTGATGTTCAATATCGGGCAACCGCTGCACGCGTTTGATGCGGGCAAACTAAAAATGAAAAAGAACATCTTTGAAATACAAGTGCGAAAAGCCAAGGAAGGCGAAAAACTTCTTGCGCTCGATAACAAAGAATACTCGCTCAAAGACTCGATGCTCGTTATCGTCGATGCCAATGCTGATGTTCCTGTCGGTATTGCCGGTGTAAAGGGTGGCATGCCAGCAAGCATTACCGAAAACACAAAAGATATCATCATTGAAAGCGCCAACTTTAATGGCGTTTCTATTCGCAAGACCGCGCAAGCGTTAAAACTTCGTACCGATGCGTCGCAACGTTTTGAGCAGGTGATTTCACCGGAATTAGCAGCTATAGGCATGCGCGCTGCAGCCAAACTCATTCTCGAATTAGCGGGAGGAGAGCTTGCCGGATTTGCCGACGTATATCCGCATGTGCAGGAAAAGACGAAGGTCTCGGTAACGCTTTCAAAAATAAACGATCTTCTCGGAACCGAATTTACCGGTGCAGATGTCGAAGACGTATTCAAGCGTCTTGGATTTACATACTCCAACACAGGCGAGATGTATGAAGTAGAAGCACCGTTTGCGCGACTCGACTTAACGATACCCGAAGACCTGGTCGAAGAAGTCGGCCGTATTAAAGGCTATGAAAATATTCCGTCCATTGAAATGCGCGGGGCCGACGTGAAACCCGAAGTAAACAGCGATTACGCTTCGGCAGAAAAGGTTCGCGAAGAATTGGTTTCCCGCGGGTTTTCCGAAGTTTTCACGAGTGTATTTACCGAAAAAGGCGACCGTGCCGTCGCAAATAAAATAGACGGCGATCGTCCGTATCTGCGGGCATCGCTCGTCGAAGGGCTCAAGGCCGCGTATGAGCGCAATCTTCGCAACCGTGACCTCTTGGGACTTGATGAGATACGGCTTTTCGAAATAGGCACCGTATGGAAAAAAGGAAAAGAGGTGACGATGCTCGCCATGGCGGATAAAAGCGGCGTGCAGGAAGAGCCGCTGGTGCCCGGTGAAATAGACGGCTACGAAAATCTGCCTTCATCTTCCGCGGAAAATTACAAGCCGTTCTCAAAATATCCGTTCATCGTCCGCGATGTCGCGATGTGGGTGCCGGCGGGTACGGACGCCGATGAAGTGCTTAAAATAATTCTTGAAACTGCGGGCGATCTAGTGGTGCGAAGCGGGAAATTCGACGAATTCAAAAAAGGTGACAAGACTTCATATGCATTCCGTCTTATATTCCAATCATTTGAAAAGACGCTCACTGACCAGGAGGTGAACGAAATAATGGATATTGTGCACAAAGTACTGACGAAAAAAGGCTACGAGATCAGATAAAAGAAAATGCCCGCGCAAGTACGGGCATTTCGAGTCGGCATCTGAATCGCTACTATTGACGATAGCGTGCCGGGACAATTTGAAGCGGCCTTTGCGGCTGTTGTGCATGTGCGGCAAGGTCGCACGGCTTGTACATGGCCGAAAGTTCCTTGCCGCGCAGGAAGATCATACGCGGAGTAAGTCCGCCACGTGCCGCAATCCAGCGCCTCACCGGAGATGGGTACATGCTGTAGAGCATCTGCGTGGCTTCCATGTTCGTGATTGTTCGGCCATCAGCACCGAAATCCCATGCGGCATGAAAGCCGAGAGTGGCGTGTTCAGTAACGCAGATCCTGTCGCGCGGAATGGCGCCGAGAACAATGGTGCACGCCGAAGCGCACAGCCCGTCGATAATCACCGCCTCGCCGGAAGAGCGCAGGCCCTGGTATTTATCGACGTAGGTGCCGATACGCCCGCCGCGATCATCTGCGATGCGGACTATGGCGTTGGCGTTCGTACTCCATATGAGCAGTAGCGATGTCAAAGCAAAGACAAAGCGCGTCATCTTTCTCTCCCCAATCAATTATGAGCGGATTTGCTCTGAAATGAATCCTATACTTTCCTAGCTCAAGCGCAACAATAAAAAGAAAAAAGAGAGCCCGGATACGTATGTATCCGGGTCTCGAGAGGTATATCCAGAATGCCGGCCAACAATTCCTGCCCGAAGGCATCGCGCAGCCGCGCATATCCGCACCTAGTGCATGCATCGCAAGCCAGGGAAGCGTGCCACGCCGATGAAATTCTGGGGCACTCACGGCGAAACCAAGCACGAGCGTAATGACAAGGAGATTACGCATGTCGGCCTCCGCGCGATACTATGTGCTTGAAGCCGGCTTTTGCCGAATGTACGACCTCGCCCCACAGCTTTGCTTTGCTGGAATGCGGCACGCCAAGAGCAAGAGCAGCAAAAACAAGGAACCCGATCAAAGACTTCTTCGTCCATCTGTCCTCAAAGTCGATCATGGTCTTCCCCTCCTAGGGATTATCGGCTTTCAGGCCGATTTCTAGGCTCACTATACATCATTTTGGGGTAGGCAACAGGGGTCAAATTTGGTATACTTTTGAGGGGATTTTTTCATTTTTAAACCCAAACATCAACCTAGAATCATGGCAAAAACAGCAGCAAAAGAAGCAAGAAAACCAGGCTCATACGGTGCGCAAGACATTACGGTTCTCGAGGGTCTCGAAGCGGTCAGGAAGCGCCCGGGCATGTATATCGGCACGACTTCCACGTCCGGCCTCCATCATCTCATTTGGGAAGTCTTCGATAACTCGCGCGACGAAGCGATGGGCGGCTACGCCAACGATATCGAGGTCTCTCTTATGTCCGACGGCTCAATTCGCGTAGCTGATAATGGTCGTGGTATTCCGGTAGAAATCCATCCAAAAACCAAAGTCTCCACGCTCGAAACGGTCATGACCATGCTTCACGCCGGCGGCAAGTTCGGCGGTGAAGGCTACAAAGTTTCCGGAGGCCTCCATGGTGTCGGTGTTTCTGTCGTAAATGCGCTTTCTACCAATGTCCGCGCAGAAATCCACCGCGACGGCGGTAAATTCGAACAGGAATACAAAAACGGCGGCAAACCCGTAGGCAAGACCAAGAAAATCGCCGCGTCGAAATTGCACGGCACTATTATTTCGTTCAAACCCGACCCGGAAATCTTTCCGGACACGTCGTGGAATTGGGACACGATAGTCAACCACTTGCGCCAGCAGGCGTATCTGGTGAAAGGCCTGCGCATCGCCATCTTTGACTTCCGCGACAAAAAAGACATCGACGACGTCGGCATTTTCTACATGCGTGAGCTTGGCGTCGACGCGCCGTCGTTTACCTTCTATTTCGAAGGCGGCCTCAAATCACTCATCGGTTTCCAGAACAAACATCTCGAACCGGTCCACAAAAACATTTTCTATGTCGAAAAAGAACAGGACGGTGTGCAGGTGGAAGTCGCGCTCCAATACGTGGACGACATTACTTCCCGTATCAGCGCGTTCGCCAACAACATCTACAACGCCGAAGGCGGCATGCACGTGACGGGTTTTAAAACTGCGCTCACACGCACGCTTAATGCGCTCAACAAAGGCGGCAGCAAAGACAGCGATTCATTTACCGGCGACGACGTACTCGAAGGCCTCACCGCGGTTGTTTCTGTAAAGATGCGGGAAGTGCAGTTCGAAGGCCAGACGAAGAGCAAGCTCGGTTCCATAGAAGCGCGCGGCGCGACAGAAACCGTTTTCGCAGAAGCCTTCGGCCAATTCCTTGAGGAGCACCCCGACGACGCACGTGCGATAGTCGGCAAAGTTGTACTTGCGATGAAAGCGCGCAAAGCCGCGAAAGCCGCGAAGGACTCAATACTCCGAAAAGGCGCACTCGATGGCATGACGCTCCCGGGCAAGCTCGCGGACTGCCAGACTCGTGACGCAAGCGAAGCGGAGATATTCATCGTAGAAGGCGACTCGGCGGGCGGCACCGCAAAGACCGGCCGTGACCGCCGCACACAGGCGATACTTCCGCTTCGCGGGAAAATTCTCAACATCGAACGCGCCCGCCTCGACAAAATGCTTTCATCCGAACAGATAAAAAACCTCGTCGTCGCGCTTGGAACCGCGATCGGCGATATCTTCGATATCGGCAAGCTTCGCTACCACAAGATAATCATTGCGACCGATGCCGACGTAGACGGTGCGCACATCCGCACGCTACTTCTCACGCTCATGTATCGCCACTTTCGCCCGATAGTTGACGGCGGCTATCTCTACATCGCACAGCCACCACTCTATAAGATCAAGAAAGGCAAAGAAATATTTTATGCATACGATGAGAACGAAAAGATTAAACTCGCTGGCCGGGACACGCCTATCGAAGAAGAGGGCCAGATGGAAGAAACGCCTGTGGAAGCAGAAGAAACCATCAAAAGACAGCCGAAGCTTTCCGTCCAGCGTTACAAAGGTCTCGGTGAAATGAACGCGGAGGAATTGTGGGAAACCACCATGGACCCGGCTCGCCGCATGCTCAAGCAAATCACGATAGAAGACGCGCAGGATGCCGACCAGGTATTCGACATGCTCATGGGTACCGATGTCCCCGCCCGCAAATCCTTCATCACCTCGCACGCCAAAGAAGCGACTCTCGACATCTAGTACAATTGAGTAGATGAAAGAAGGCTGGAATTTCGCTCCCGACAAAAGAGACCGTTGGAGCGAACCTAAAGAAAAATTAGTTTCTCCCGAGCGGAGGAAATTTCTCGGTGCGCTCGCCGCATTTGGCGGTACGGCGGCTGCATCCGGTACAGCCCTTACATATCTCGAATCATTGGAAAAAAAGTCACTGAGAGAGCGGCTGATAGATGCCGCAGTACAAAGTGTCTGTGCAAATATCAGATCAAAAGAAATACACGAAGCATTGCGCAGTGGTGAGCGTTCAGCACTGGACAAAATCATACGAGCCATGGAGTTTCCGATTTTGCCGCAGCATCTGGCCGGTACCTCATACGATATCGGACCCCGCAGCAAGAAATATCAAACGCAAATAGCGATGTACCTCAATGCTGGAAATGAACTTACTCTCTCTGATCGTGCATCAATTCATTCTGCGGCAGATTCGCGTGGACGACCGGATTTACTTACGATCCAAGAAGCAGCATATGGCAACGGCACATACTGGGAAGATCCGCATACGCTCATTACGGCTGCTCATGTCGTGAGTATGCTGCACCCTGAAAAAAAACAAGAGCTCGACAACAAAGAAATTGATGTGGGTCTTATTCGCGTCAACAAGCGCTTTGCGGCACATGAACATGTAGAAGTTTTACGCGACAATGCTCGTCTTCGAAACGAGAATATCCACGGAGCATTCGTCGCTATTGCGGGTATCGACCCTGACGATACGAGCGACACAAAAGGTTCCAAGATATACCCTGGAGTAGCTGTGAAAATGACTGAACCTCTTACCGCACATATCATGCATGCATGCACTGAAGGAGTTATTGTCGACAAGGTTCTTCAAAAGCGATTGGCACGCTCGTTCATGCTCGTATTACCTCCAGGTGAATCATACGAAGATAAAACGCGTATACGTCCGGCCAAGGGGATGTCCGGCTCGGCCATCCTCGCAAGAAAAGATGGGCAATTTTCTTTTGGGGGAATTTTTTGGGGAGCATTTCAGGTCAAAGTCGGCAACAAATGCGTTGACTTGGGGTTTTTTCACGGTATCGATGAGGTGAGAGAAGCTACAAAGGAAATAAAAGTCGAATTCATTCCCGAGCGCTAAACAAAAACCGCCTCGACAAGAGGCGGTTTCAGTTCTTGCTTTTAGTACTGCGGATAGTACGTCGGCTGCTGATAGCCGTAGTAATAGTTGTTCGTGATAGTCGCTGATGCGAAGTTGTTGGCAGTATTGCTGTCGCCCGTGACGGTGACGGTGAATGTGCCTGCCGGAGCGGATTCGGTCCAGCGCAAAGTATTTACGACGTGCGAGCCGGGGGAGAGCGGTGCTTGCGGAGGTGAATTGTACACATAACCACCGATGGTCGGAAGGTTTGCGGAGAAGTAGTATGTCCTGCTCGCCGAGCCGCCGACGTTGGCGATGTCGAACTCAGCTGCGGCGATGTCGCCGGGACCTTGCGGTGCACGGCTTACGAAAAGTCCACTGTTCGGGTCAATGACGCCGACCGCAATGATCTGCACGCGAAGATCTGCCGGTGTTTTATACGTAACAGGAGCCGGCGACGGAGTCGGATTGTATGTCGGAGTAGGCGTAGGGGTGGGTACCGGTGAAGGAGTCGGTTTCGTGGGCGGCACTGGCGTCGGCGACGGATTGGTTTGCGTTACCGAAGCATTATGTACGACGATAGTCGCCGAGCCCTGCACGAGTTTCGAAGATGTCGCGCTCGGCAGGAATGCGACTGAAATAGGCATAGACGTAGACGCTACGCCAGTAAGCGTCGGCGTGAGCGAGAGCGAAGTGAGATTGCCGACTGTGTAAGCATTGCCGCAAGGGATCTTATTACCCGATGCCGTCAAAGAAAGACCGCTCTTGCATTGATATACGAACGCATAATTTCCTTTTTCGCTTGTCGGATATTTCCACGAGACCGTAAATGTATCGCCGGAATTTACGTTTGCCGGCGCCGTGATAGAAATATTTGGCGTGCCGCCGTTGAAAAGGGAAGAGAACCAGCCCTGCGAGAGGCCGACCAAATGGATGAGTCCCCAGATAACCACTACGACCAAAATGATGAGGCCGACAATAGCAATAAGATTGGAGAAAAAACTCGGGCGTGCCTCTTCGACGACAGGCGGTTTTTGGTCTGCCATATGGTTTTTGTTGGCCAAATTAATACCCGAATTCTGGCCTTATGTCAAGATTTTAAGCGAGAGAGGACTGGAATTCGGGAAAAAGGACTAGGATTTGGCTAAGCGGCTCGGAGCAGTCCCTTATTCGAATTTTGGCCCAACGAGCTAGTTTTTAAGCCATATATTGACAATTTGTTACTAATGTTGTATTATAGTGCCACTCTATGAACTCGGGAAATACTAAACCGCCTATAGGAGTCTTTGTCGCTTCGACGATTGTGATTTTCTTTTTGACGCTTTCTGCCGCCGACTCCATCGGATTCGTACCGAATTACATCGATGGCACTGCGTCGCAGACCGACATGGCGACAGGTGGCTCTGCAAACACTAGCTCGCAGTCGTCCGACACGCTCGCGCTCTCGCAACTTCCAGTCTTGGGTGAAGTCTCCGACCCGAGCGTTGTGACCGCGCTTCCTTCGCGCATTGAAATTCCCTCGATAGACCTTGATCTCAAGGTGCAGAATCCTGATACGAAAGACATCAATACGCTCGACGCGCTTCTCCAGAACGGTCCTGCGCGCTACGTCGACTCAGCCAAGCTCGGCGAGAGTGGAAATATGATACTCTTTGCTCATTCCTCGCACCTGCCAATAGTGCACAACCAAATGTTCAAAGCGTTCAACCGCATTCCGGAACTCCAGGCGGGCGACTCGATCACGATAGTCGGTGATGACGGCAAGAACTACATGTATAGCGTAGACAGCGTCGTAAAAGCAGACACCGACTCGACCATTGATATGTCCGCGAAAGAGGGAACAAAACTCACGCTCGTGACTTGCGATACGCTCACCGGTAAATCGGCGCGCTTCATTCTCACTGCAGATTTCGTCGGCGTGATAGGTCAATAAATATTGACATGCAGCTACATACGTGGTAGCATATACTCAGCCTAAAACACGTCATTCGGACGTGCAGGTAATCCAAAGCGCACGGAGGAAATCATGCGCAAGTTTCTCGTCGCTGCTGTCGCCGTTCTCGGAATGTTCTCGGACTCGGCTTCTGCTCACGGTCCCTGCAAACCGGCAGATCCATTCGCCCCGTACTTTACTGGCTGCCCCGGAGTGCCCGACTATCGCGGACCGCGACCTGGCGGCTACATCATCAACGGACCTCGCAGTGTGATGCCGTACGCAATCGGCATGCCTCCGGGACCGATCCAGCCGCGCGTCTACTATGCGCCGCGGGTGATCAGACGCACGTATGGCGGTTTCGTGCAAAGCGGTCTGGTCCAGACAGGTTATCGCGTGCAAGCCTATAGTTGGCAGAGATATCATGTGAGCACAGTGCACGGTGGTATACATGAGTCTCTCGCGCACGGCGGCGGGATCCACCAGCAAGTCGTGAACGTGCCGGATTAGTTCCGCACCGAATCGATCAAGACGCGCAGAACAACAAAAGTGTTCTGCGCGTTTTCATTTTGACATACTCACATAATTAGTGCATAATCTGTCCAGCGTCCGAAATGAAAATCGGACTCAGAAAAAGGAAAATCGATGCAGACATTCGCTCAATTCCTGGCGATGCTGAGTGTCGGAACAGCCATCATTGTAGCCGCGGTATTCTTCGCAAAAGAAAATTTCGCACTATTGTTGATCGTGTTCCTCATCTTTGGCACGGCTTTTGCGGTCGTCATGCACCGGTACAATCGGCGCAATGAATCCGCAGAAATTCCTGAACAGTCGACGCCAGCTGAGCTGGAACCGGCTGAAATTCAAACGGCTCCGCAAGGAGCTTCGACAGAAGGAGTGATAGCAGTGACGACGAGTCCATCCAATCATCCTCTTGCTGGGCACACCGGCGCGTTCATCGGAATATTGGGCCTCATACTCGACTTACTCACGGCAAGTGCTCTCTTTTACTTTCTCGTAGGCTGGTACAAACTGCCCGGACCAGGGTTTGCTATCCTCGGGCTCAACTACCCATGGGAAATCGCTATCCTCTTCTCGGCGCTTTTGTACTACTGGCTTTCGGGGATCTTCTCCGTGTGTCGGGAGCGATCATCGCGATGGGCATGGGTCGATTTCATCGGAACCTCGGTGATCGCCTTGGTCTTGATCGGAGCCGCACTATCGTTCCATCCGGTGGTCGGGGTGTTCTATGCAAAGAACGGCTTGCCGACGGTGGAATACAACACGCAGAACATGGTGGCACTGATCGGTTTTGGCGTCGCCGTTCTCGCATACTTCTGGCGCTATCATATTCAGCGCGCGGAAGTCGGCCTCGAGGGCATCCAGCGTCGCGAAGAAGCTCCGGTCGTCGCTCGCACAGTCGACGATAGGGAAGAAGTAGTGCTTCCAGGCGGAAGCACCATTTCTTTCCAAGGAGCTACTATTGAGAGTCTTGTCTTTGCGGACTCAAAGATGCGCGTGACCACCAGGCCGCATGTTGTGGCCGGAACGGATCATCCACGCAGCGCATAATGTGCTTTCGCTCATAAAAAACGGCGGGTTCTGAGAACTCGCCGTTTCTCTTTTTAACCTTATTTAGAGCCATTTTATGGCCTTGACATGCCATATGATGGTGATATAATTATACCGAATATCTTGGTTTTCAAGGTAAGTTCTTTGTCTCACTCGCTAAAGACCGTGGAGGTAACATGGCGACAGAAGAACGCGTCGAGCATACGGATACCGTTGCGGAAACGCACACCGCACCTGCGGCCGCGGAAACCAGCCGGGTAGGAACAGAAACAGTCGTGGAGCCGGTCGCCGATGCTCGTGACGATGAACGCATTATCGCTGCTACTGGCAGAATGATGCGCGAAAATCGAACGTATATCGATCGCGGCTTCGATAGAGTCGTGAATGCGATCAACGATTCCACAACTCGGATTACTGCATCAGTGCCGCCTGTGGCGCCACCGCGTACCGAAGTGCGCAACAACTCAGCGCAAACTGACAGGGTGGTAGACAGGAGACCACTACTACAAGGAGTATGGGATATGCCGGAATGGGCAAGAGTTCTTCTCGGGCTCGTAGTTGTTCTGCTAGTCCTCAAGCTTCTCGGTTGGTGGCCGTTTGGGCCTTCGCCGTTCGTTGGCGGCGGCGGTGACTACGGCTATGCCTATCATTCAGGTAGGGGCTCACACAATGAGACTGTTATTGTGCCGGACGAGTAGGGTAAGACGAATTTCCGAGGGGCGACCTATCTTAGGCCGCCCCTTTTCTTATACTTGACAGATGTATATATGTATTGTAGTATATCCGTACGTTCTTTGAACCAGTTGAGCTTGATTTAGGGCTGGTCCGAAGGGGAGATTTCGTCTCTCGCTCGGACAAGCCCTGAGCCAAAAAGTAAGGGCAACTTTGAAGAAGGAGGGTCGGCATGCGCACCCTGAACATCATTGCGACTCTTGCTGCTGTTTCCGCTCTGTCTCTCTCGTCCGTGCAGGCCGCTCAGGTCACGATCACAGTCGCTGACGGCTGGAGCATCGGTGAAACGCACAACCTCACCGGCAAGAAGGCGTCTGCGTGTCGCGGTCATCTGGTCGTCGACAAGTCGTCGCCCGCTTGCGTCAAGCTTCCTCCGCGGGAGCCTGGCGGTCCGGCAGGCCTCAACTGTCCGAACAAGTGCGTCAATTGACGCGCTTGTCCATAGAGAGCAGAGTGACATATGTCACTCTGCTCTCAAACTTTCTTGATGGTCCGATTGCACTTCCGTGTGAGCGCAGCCGGACCCTCACGAACAGAGGGTGATAGGAGGAGAAATGAAGCTCTTTGTTGGAATCATCTTGGGTTTTGTTCTTGCTTTTTCTCAGGCATACGCGACCGAGCTCAAAGCTCCGCCGCCGATCGCCAAGGAAAGGAACTGCGGTGATAAGTGTTACGCATTGCGTCATCCGCGGCCTCGCGAACTGAAGCCGCTGCCGTGTATCCCGATCAAGTTTGTCTCGAACGCCGGGACGGTCGTGCTGACTCTCAAATACAGGGACGGCACAAAGTACACAGACAGTAAACCGGTCCCCGCTGGCGTGAATCAGTTTTGCTACGGTGCATTTCGCTTCTACGATCTCACGCGAATCGAGCTTTGTGACGATAACTTCAACGCATGGCTCGATGAACGCGAGCTCATCGGTACGCGAATGCGCCCTCAGTCCGAAGGTGTTTTCATGTGCCTGAAGGGCAAAGACTGGTGCAGTACGCACAAACCGGGGAACACATGACATTTCTAAAGATGGGCGGCATACAAAATGTGCGCTGCCCATCTCGGATTCTTCCTTAAAGAGAATAGTTGACAAATCCTATATTCATGATATTATAGCTTTATTAATGGGTTTTTTAGCAAGTAGTCGTTAAGTTAAAGAAATACGTATGAAAAATATTAGCAATGGGGTTCGCGGTCTTTCAGTAATACTCTTTGTGGTCGCGTTGCTTGCAGTCTCGAGCGTTGCGAAGCCTGTGTTTGCGCAGGAATTCGACGGCGGTTTCGGTGACGGCGGTTGTGGCTGTGATTATGGCACTACAGATATTTATCCGTCTGATTACGGTACGTCTGACATTTATCCGTCTGATTACGGTACGTCCGATATCTATCCGTCAGATTACGGCACCTCTGATATTTATCCTACCGATTATGGTACTTCAGATATCTATCCTAACGACTACGGCACCTCTGACATTTATCCGTCTGATTACGGTACGTCCGATATCTATCCGTCCGGCACTGATGTGACCTATGAGAACGGTCTTGCGTATTCGTACACACCGACCTTCTCCGCTCCTTCGAGCTTCGGTAGTACTTCGTACTACTCGGCTCCAAGCTTCAGCTACCCTTCGACTCCTGTCGTCTTCAACGCCCCGAGCTATCGCCCGATCGTAACTCCGGCTCCGGTCATCACTCCGGCTCCGAAGCAGAACACAGTAGTTTCCACGACTCCGACGAACGTCACGAACGTCAACAACAATACAAACAACAACAATAACAACATCAACATCAGCAACAATGTTCCTGTCGTTACTCAAGTCCAAGCTGCTCCGGTTCAACCTGTAATCCAGTACGTGCAGCAGCCGACGTATGTCCAGCCTATAGTTCAGCCTTCGTGCACCATCACGATAACGAATTACAACGGCGGCGCATACGGTCCGTACGCCACGAATCAGCTTGCAACACTCAGCTGGACTTCCTCGAACGCAACTTCTGCCTATATCAGTCCGAACGTCGGCACAGTATCTGGCTACGGCTCGATGCAGGTCTATCCGGTCAACGGTCAGCCCTACACGATGACCGTCTACGGCCAGAGTGGAACCGCAACCTGCGTTACCCAGATATTCAATGCCCCGATAGTTCAGAATCCGACTCCGTACGTGTCTCTCTCACAGATTCCGTACACCGGCTTTGACTTCGGAACTCTCGGCAACGCGATCTACTGGCTCTCGCTCATGGTCTTTGCAGGTGCCGCAGCGTACTTGGTCCTCTACTTCAACGGCGGTGCGCTCGCAGTACTCGGCATGAACCGCTCGAAGCGCTATCAAGCAGAAATGCCCAAGATAACCGTGTCACACGCTCCTGCGGTAGTTGCAACGAAAGTTGAAGCTCCGGTCGTAAGCCCGATACAGCTCGCAACTTCCCACTCTACTTCTCACTCAAAGAACACGTCTGACCAGATGCACGTTACGCATTCGAAAGCAGGTGAGATGCCTCGCATTCATATTTCCCGCGCGTAAATAAGGACGGGTGCAACCAAAGTGAACAACAACGCCCTAAAAAATAGGGCGTTGTTGTTTTGCAAGCCTAATTTGTTTGTGTCTAGTTGACGCATGCGTAGGTTCTGTGGATAGTGGCACTGCAGCGAATCAACCGGAAAGGAGTTGCCATGAAGTTGATCTATGCCGTGGCCACGACGCTCGTGGCGATGTTCTTTGCAACTTTCGCATCGGCGGCCGACCAGAGCGTCGCGCCCAAGCAACTCGGCAACAATTGCCACAATGTAACTGTTGATGGCAAGAAGTCCGTGATCTGCCTGGACGAACCGGCGCCTGCGCCGCACGTCGTGCGTCGTGCACCTGTCTATCAGCCTTCGGTCGTGACTGCGACGGCATGTCTCACACCGGAAGAATGGGCGAATTGTCCGACCAAGCGTTGGTGGGCAAGTAGCGCAGGCTACCATGCGGGCGCCTCAGGTTCATGGCGTTCGCCGTATTTCTTTGCGCGATGCGGTAGCGTGACGGCACATCGCGGCGCTCCGGCCCTGTGGTACAACACTTCGACCGGGCGCCAAGTCTGGTTTCGCTTTGGCTGAACCTTATGGTCACAACTCTGAAAGCGGCGCGCAAGGATTGCGCGCCGCTTCTCTTTTTATGCCTGCACCGCGATAGCGGGAGTTTCTTGCGGTACTGCAACCGTTTTTTCCTGCCATTTTCTTAGACGATATTCAAATGTCATGAACGGGAGAATTTTTCCGACCGATGCGAAGGCACCGTATTTGTCCATGTACAGCGCGTACGCCACATAATCAATATCTTTCGAGAGCACACGCTCCTCAGCGAGTGCGCGCAGGCAATATATGATGCCGACGCACATCCACAGGAGTGTGAATCGCAGATCTGTGACAAAGCTTCCCCCCGCGATGAAGGGAACCCATATCAAAAACCAGCCCGCCATCTTCGATACGTAGACCGGATGCTTCGTTATGCGGTAAAGCCCGGCAGTGATGACACCACGGTTGCTCAAGTTCGAGCTGCGCAAACCGAACTGCGCTTCGCCCCAGAGGTGGACGAGCTCGCAGCAGATTATGAGTATACCGACGAGCAAGAGGAGCATCGGCGCATTTTGGAATGTTGCCGACCATGGCCGCATCCACAAGGGTCCTTCGACAGCAGCACGGTAATCAAACCATCGTCCGAACACTGCAGTGACGATAGGGTCGTAACAAATAAGCGTTACCGTCCAGCCGAACCACGAATGGTCGACTCCGCGTGTTTCCGTCCGTATGAGTCGTGAGCCAAAAAGGTAGCCCGGTGTAATGGATGCGATGATGGCGCCGTAGATCATCAGCAAGATGACAGACTGTGCATGCGTCCAGTCGCCGGAAAATACCTGTGCCTCTTGTCCGCGAATTTGCCCTATTGTGTTCACCAGCTCGACGAAATTAAGCGGCAGGAAAAATCCGAAAAGTAGCCAGGAGAATAATTCGTCGCGGATAAAGGACCACTGAGCCTCTGCAAACGCTTTTTTGTAATTGCCAATCGCGGTGCGTGCCACGAGGAGTCCGAACTCGCGGCCGCCGCGCTTAGCGGGACCCACGAATTTTTCCGTTGCGAAGAGGACCAGTGCGGTCACTAAGGGTGCCGAGACCATCAGAAGCGGCAGCATGTCGAAAAAAGGCGCGTAGTAATCGCGATAATACTCGGCCAGAAGCCACCAGAGAAAAAGTATGACGAGGAAATACGAGAGCATCCCGAGCCACTGGAGCGACGTCTCGGAGATCACTTTCTGCATATTTCTCTGTATGGATACCTGCGGGCGCAACGGAGACCAGGGCGCACGGTAAAACTCTATGAGCCCCATCACGGCACCGACGGAGAGCACGATCGCGATAGCGAGGAAGAGGTCGTTGATCTGGGAGTCTTTCAAAAGCAGGTACACGGCGATGATGACTGCGACATTTACGAACGGGTCAAGCCAATGGGCGATAGAACGAGGAATTCGGGCGGCAATATCCTGCATCGCGGCACCCTAGCACTAGTTTTTAGGCTTGGAAAGAGGAGGGTGGTTCCGGAAACAGTTCCGATCGTATGATTCAGATGAAGAAAATTTCTTGACACCTGAAGGTTTGTATTCCGCGTCAGTGTTTTTTGCTTTACAAAAACACTAAAGGCGCAGACACTGTGCGGACGGGAACCAGCCGCACTATTATTCAATAGTTTATTTAATTGAGTTGCGGCTATGAAAAGGATCTATAACGCCTATTTTAATGTGTTTTTTGCGACGGGACTCCTGTCGTTTCTCTTTTTAGCCACATTGTTTCTCGCGTGGGTTCTTCCGATCCATTTGGCTTTTGACCATGGTCTTTATAATTTTAGCAGCGTCCATGTCGCGAGTGCCGAGGGTGACGGCGGCGGCGATAGCGGCGGCGGCTCCGGCGACGGCGGCGGCGACAGTGGCGGCGGCTCCGGCAGCGGAGGCGACGGCGGCGGCGGGTTTTTCATTACTCCGCCTCCTGCTCCGTCTCTTTTCTGCACTATTACGCCGAATTTGAGTGCTGTATCGTACGGAAATTCCGTAACGCTCTTTTGGAACTCAGTTGGTGCGAATTCTCTAACGCTTTCCGGTGTCGGCAGTGTTGCGACCAACGGCTCCATAACCGTTACTCCGCTTACGACAACTACGTATACACTTTCGATCGCAAGCACATTTGCTGGTATGGTATTCGGGACCGGAACATGCCAGACTACAGTTTCTGTAAGTCCTCCGCCTCCACCACCCCCTCCACCACCACCTCCACCTCCGCCCCCGCCACCACCCCCACCGCCTCCTCCGCCACCATCGGGCTGTGTCG
>Ga0207652_10001878_pt1 | contig 18235 bp, 11 predicted proteins | sample KBSC63BmetaG_FD_184334 | JGI IMG/M metagenome (GOLD analysis project Ga0207652, IMG submission 184334) | Corn rhizosphere microbial communities from Kellogg Biological Station, Michigan, USA - KBS C6-3B metaG (SPAdes) (version 2) | ecosystem: Host-associated > Plants > Roots > Rhizosphere ... | reverse complement strand
GGCAGGTTTCCAGGTTAAGGAAACTCTTACGCTGGAACATGAGCGTTTAGGATTCATTCTGCTGGATGTTTATAGAAACGGAAGCATCGCCGGAATTGAATTTATGAATTTGATTGAGGAATAAAACTTTTCCAAACGTCTCTGCCGATTGAAACCTTCCTTCCTATCTTCAGTAAGATGGCAGCAAGCGTTTGGTAATACAGTTCCACAAGAAGCCTATACCAAAATGCGGTTTGCTACAAGTTTGGCTGGACGTCACAAAAATGGTCTTTGTACAATAATATTAACTACGAATGATATGCTGGAATTTAGATTTGTAGGACTGACAACTGAAAAAAGTGCAATTAAAAAAGCGGCGCAAACTCTGAACTTAATAATGATAGATAAGACAGTGAATTGTGAAATAAAAAACCAGTGAAAAAATTATTAAGTGAAGAGTATAATCACTACTTTTAAATCATTAAAACACGGGGAGATAACTGGTGATGAGGAAAAAGCATTTTGGAGACTGAAACTTAATTTAAAAACAAACATAAAGAAAAGGTAGCGACACTTCTCTGAGTGTTTTGCGACATCTTTAAACTTCACTATGATGCAAACAAACGATTTCAGACCAAACATTCAAGTAGACCAAAGAATTTTTTTTAGAGCATTGGGAACTACTTATAAAGTGTTAAGCAAATCAGTTAATGGATCAGCAGCTATTGTTGAACATACTGTTGAACCTAAAAGTATTGGAGCGCCGATGCACAAACATACTCATGAAGACGAAATCTCTTATGTGCTGGAAGGAGAACTTTCAGTTATTCAGGGTGGAAAAGTGCAAACAGCAGGTCCCGGAGAGTATATTATAAAACCCAGAGGCATATTTCATACTTTTTGGAATGCTGGAAATGAAAGGATAAGATTTATTGAAGTCATTACACCAGGAAACTTTGAATATTATTTTGCTGAATTAGCTGCATTTCTGGAAACCGGAAAACCACCCCAACTTGATAAAGTTAGAGAAACAGGTGCTAAATATGGTTTAATAGTTGACCCGACAGGAGCCGAAGACATAATTAAAAAGCATGGCTTAAATCCTCCCGGATAGCTACGCATATTGGCAAAAAACTGGCTGAAGCAGTTTCTCTTACATACTTTGGTTCTAAAAAAAGGAAGCAGGTGGCAACAGGTAATATCGCGTTTATGCCTTCCGGTATTGTGGCGGCAATGTATTTGTAGGAAGTGAAAGTGGTTACTATTGCCACATTTTGGAAGTCCTCTTTTTAGCTGCCCTTTTCAAAGGACTTGCTTCCGGCGCGAAAAAATTATTACTGGTAACGACACAAGACAATGTGGTTGGTGAGGAAACAGGCCATGGAGGAAGTCTTCTTCGTGCATCTTTGTGTGCTTCGCGTCTTTGTGTGAAAAAAAACTTTTGCGCAAGAAAAAAGAAAAATGCATTCTCACACGAAGCAACAAAGGAAAGAAGGTACACAAAGGGGTTACTATTGGCACTGCTCCCCTGGTCGGTGCCCTCGCCGAGCATCTCTGAGAAGACAAGAACAGTCAGAAAATAAAACGGTCGGTGAGGACGCCGACCAAGGAGAAAATAAATTGCATTCAGTTCACGTTTTATAATTAAAAAGTTATAACAGATGTTCTAATTTCTTTATCTTTATTTTCAAATCTGTTTATGAGAAGACCTCTTTACCTTTTAATGGGCGTCATATTCTTGCAATCACCTACAAAGTTTTGCTGTGCGCAAAACTGGAAAGCTCTAAACCCTCCGTTGAATCTTTTTAATAATACCATTTACGCGTTAGACATCACCTCTTCAGGAAACATGTTTGCTGCGGGGGATTTTGTAGATGGAAATAACTCGCGGTTTGTAGCTTACTGGAATGGGAAAAAGTGGAGTGAACTTGGCACAGGCAGCGCTTCGCTGAACGCAAATTATACCATTAGCACCGTGGCTAGTTCAGGTTCCAATGTATATGCTGCGGGTGGTTTTGTTAATAATTCAGGGGAAAATTATATTGCAAGATGGAACGGAACTTCCTGGAACGAAGTCGGTAGTGTTACTTCCTCGCTTCATGCAAATGGCTGGATCTATTCAGTTATTGTAGATAAGGTTGGAAATGTATACGCTGCCGGAGGTTTCACTGATTCTTTGGGGAAACATTACGTTGCTAAATGGGATGGAGCATCATGGAGCGAATTAGGTAGCGGGAACAATGCCTTAAATGCAAATGATGCCATTTTCGCCCTCACTTCTGATAGTTCAGGAAATATTTATGCCGGTGGTTATTTTACCAATTCATCAGGGAAGGAATATGTAGCAAAATGGAATGGAAGTACGTGGAGCGAAACAGGAATTGGAGCAAATTCGTTAAACGGGAACGACTTTATTGCATGTTTAACTTCAGATAACGTTGGCAATATATATGCCGGTGGCGATTTCAGAGATACCAGCGGGCAGTATTACGTTGCAAAATGGAATGGTTCATCATGGAGTCAATTGGGTAATGGAACAAATAATCTGGTAATAAACGGCTCGATTCAGGCAATTGCAGTGAAAAATGCCAATGAAATATATGCAGGTAGCTACGATGTTGAAAAATGGGATGGAGCTTCATGGACGCAGGTCAATAACGGGCAGAATCCACTTTTAGCAAACGGCACAATTAATTGTCTAAAGCTGGATGCAAATAATAAAGTCTTTGCGGGTGGAAAATTTACGAATAAGAGCGAACACGAATTTGTTGCCGAATGGGATACGGCAGGATGGACAGAGGTTGGTAAAACAGGAGATCCGTTTTATTCAGGCGGTGTGAAAGGAATTGTGGCTGATTCAATTGGGAATACTTATGTTTCCGGTTCCTTTATAGACAACAGCGATAATTATTACATCCAGTATTGGAACAATAAGGGGTGGACAGAATTAAACCCGAAGGTATCTCCTAATCTTTATATAAATGCCGAGATTGAAGCAATGACAATGGACATAAAGGGAAATGTTTATTTAGGCGGGAGGTTTGTGGATGAAAATGGGAATCATTATATAGCCAAGTGGAACGGGAAAGCATGGAGCAAACTGGAAGATTTTCCAAATTCATTGGGTGCAACCAACGATATTGTTGGCCTGCAAGCTGATAAATATGGTAATGTATATGCTGCAGGAACTTTTAATGATGCGGTTGTTGGTTTAGTTTCATTAGCCAGGTGGGATGGAAAAACATGGACAAGATTACCTGGCAGTGCTGCGGATTATATTGAGCAGTTTTGTGTAGCTGGGGATGGAAACATTTATGCATTTGGTGCTTTTGGCGGTTCCACGAATTATTATGTGGCAAATTATAATACCGTTAATAAAAAATGGATAGAAGTAAAGAATCCTGATAGTAGTGGTTTTACCGTACCTGGTGAAAATGTTTTTGAATCCTTAGCGACAGACAGTAAAAATAATCTTTACGTTAATGGAAATTTTGGTAATAAAGCCGGACAAAGGTATATAGCAAAATGGGATGGGAAAAACTGGAGTGAGTTCGGAACAACAGCCAGTTTAAATGGCAATCTTATTATTGATCGTTCAGATAATATCTATTCAAGTAGCCCCGCATATGGTATAGATTGCGTTGTAAAGAAATGGTCCGGGACTTCGTGGGTAGGATTGGGGGCACCACTTTCTCAAAATGATGCAGCACCCGAAGGAGGCGTTTTAGCCGCTGATCCAAACGGAAACATATATAGTGATGCAGCTCTGCCGGTTGTTCCAGGTATTCATACCTTCATTACAAGATTCGGTTCATCCGGTATTCCGGTTCCTAAAATCATTTCTTTTACACCTTCAGCAGGCTCATTAGGAAGCAAAATAACTATCACAGGAAAAAACTTCGCCGGAGCGACTTCAGTAAATTTTGGCGGTACGCCAGCTTCATCATTTACAGTAAAAAATGATTCAATAATAAACGCTGTTGTTGCCGATGGAGCAACGGGTAGCGTATATGTGGAGACATCCATTGGTTCCGATTCGCTGGGGAAGTTCACGTATAGTTGTGATTCAATGAATAACCTTGCGCCATCAATTTCTTCAATTGGTGACAGCATCCTTTTGAGTACAACTGCAAATTATTATCAATGGTATTTCAATAATACTGAACTTGAAAATACAAGTTCAGCTTCAATTAAAGTTTCTAAAACCGGATTCTACCGGGTGGAAACAAGCCCAAATAGCGTTTGTTGGTCATCCTCTCCCGATTATCCCATTATTGTTTCAGTTAGTCCGTTAGTTGATACTTTGAAAATGCGTATTTATCCTAACCCTTCAAGCGGCCAGTTTACTGTGGACGTGAAATTGCCACAGACCACAACTGTCAAAACTTATGTTTCCGTCTATGATGCGACCGGAATCCAGATATTACAGACCAATAAGCTTATATTTTTTGGAAATGAAATAAAGATCCCTGTAATAATAAATACAAAAGGAACCCTCTTTGTGAAGGTGTATGTGAATGGGGATAGCAGAGAGCAAACCGTGCTGATATTATAAAATGGGCAGAATGAAAAAAAATAAGCTTAATAATTTGATTATCGTTTTGATAATCCTGGTTAGCTGTGGTAAAACCAGTTCCACATCTCCTGGCGGAAACGGAACCGGCGGAGGAGGAAACGGAGGCGGTACGGACGGGAACAACAATAAAGCCTGCGCAATTGCTGCAATCTCACAGGTTAATAGTGGAAGTGGTGCCGAATTTTCTTTGACGGCACAATATAACAGTAGTTATAATGTAACCAGGTTGGTTATATATGATAGCGTCAATAAGGTAAAAAATTTTGAAGCTGATTTTAATTATATCACAAAGGACTCTGTTAGAATAGATCAATACCAATATTTAATTCTTGATACAAGTGGACGGGTTATCCGTTTTGCTACTAAGTCCGATATGAGTGCTCCTCAAAATTCGGACGATTACCGGTTTGAATATACTTACAATGCCCAGGGGTACCTGGTCACTAAAAATCTTTTTATAAATAGTTCAGCTCTTCCAAATTTTAGTACTGCTTATAGTTATACAAATAATCTTCTTACAAGTTGTATAATGACAGCCGTCAGTTCAGGCAATTTAAAAGTGCTTGAATCAAATCTTATTTATGACGGAACTCTTTCGATAAAAAATTGGATCTATACGTTTCCCGACGCTATGGAGGAATACAGGTATTCTACTGTTTTAAATTTTGGTAATCATTCTGCTAACCCTTTAAAACAGGTTACTACTAAAATTTACAATCCATCAACAGGGATTTTGCTGGACACCTGGACTACTACCTACGGCAATTACGTAATGGATACAAATGGTCATATTTTATCCGGAGAAGCAAACGGAGATTTACAACAAGGGATAGCATCCTTTTATGGAAAGACTAATTTTTACTATTCATGCCACTAACTATGCACCTTTTCCTTCGATCAACCCTGTTTAAATGCCGGCAGGTTCCCTGATAATAGTAGCAGTTTTTCTTACATACTTTGTGTCTAAAAAAAGCAAGCAGGTGGCGACAGATAATATCGCGTTTATGCCTTCCGGTATTGTGGCGGCAATGTATGTGTAGGAAGAGTGAAAGTGGTTACTATTGCCACATTTTGGAAGTCCTCTTTTTAGCGGCCCTTTTCAAAGAACTTGCTTCCGGCGCGAAAAAATTATTACTGGTAAACGACACAAGACAATGTGGTTGGTGAGGAAACCGGCCAGGGAGGAAGTCTTCTTCGTGCATCTTTGTGTGCTTCGCGTCTTTGTGGAAAAAAAACTTTTGCGCAAGAAAAAGGAAAATGCATTTTCACACGAAGCCACAAAGGAAAGAAGGTACACAAAGGGGTTACTATTGGCACTGCTCCCCTGGTCGGTGCCCTCGCCGAACATCTCTGAGAAGACAAGAACAGTCAGAAAATAAAACGGTCGGTGAGGACGCCGACCAAGGAAAAGACAAGACAATGTGGTTGGTGAGGAAACAGGCCATGGAGGAAGTCTTCTTCGTGCATCTTTGTGTGCTTCGCGTCTTTGTGTGAAAAAAAACTTTTGCGCAAGAAAAAGGAAAATGCATTCTCACACGAAGCCACAAAGGAAAGAAGGTACACAAAGAAGACAGTTTTCTTGTTCCCAAAGTTCCACCGCTTCTTTGAGCCTGCATCGTAAATAGAGTATAGTATCTGTGCCCGACGCTTCCATGTTTATATTCAACACAATGCAATCCTTATTTAAGGTTAACTTTGTGATTTAGTTTCATAGCTTGCATTGTTAAATTTTGTAAACTTTTAAGAATGATCAATACAACCTGCTGCTTTCATGTTGGAAAATTTATCAGATAAGACATTATTGGAAACCCCCGATGAACATGCAGGTTTTAGGATTCTGTATAGCCGTTATTGGGAAGCACTGTATAAAAAAGCGTTTTTCCGTTTTGGCAACAGCGCCGATGCAGAGGATGCTGTGCAGGAAGTCTTTATAAGCGTTTGGCGAAATAAAGAAACGATTCAGATTGAGGAAACTCTTTCACCTTATCTTTTTACTGCACTCAAATATCACATCATTAAACAAGTTTACCGAAAAGCGAAAAAGGGCATACAGGTGCCTTTATCGGTAGAAAAGCTGGAACATGCTGAACTTACTACCGAGGAACTTCTTCAGTATAAAGAACTGCAATCTGCCATTGCCGGAGAAGTGGATGAGTTACCGAAAAGGATGAAGGAAATTTATCGCCTGAACCGGGTTGAAAATTTACAAATAGCTGAAATAGCTGTTCTGTTGAATATCTCCGAGCAAACAGTCAAAAACACGCTTACAAGTGCTTTGAAACGTTTGCGTGAAAGATTATCTCATTATAGCTTTTTGTTTACTTTCCTCCTGTAATCTTCGAAAATTATAACCGAATTGATCTTTTGGAAATCCCATACTTTATACGTAGTCCCAAAACTTATTTTAATTTATCTCAAAAAATATTTAGCAAAGGACTAGTACGAAAAATCTTTTTGGGTATATAGTAAGTGAAGCAGAGTCCAATTATCATTCTATTGGCTCATAAAAACTTAAAAAAGATTGCTTGAAAAATAATAAAGGAATCCGGTTATTACATAAATACCTTTTGGGTATGCCTGCTTTTGAAGAGAAAGTAAAGGTAGAGAAATGGTATGAGGATATTGATGAAAGTGCAGATCTTGCTGGTTCCGATGAACTATCACAAATAAAAGAACAGATTTATCAGCGGACCTGGGATAAATTGAACCCGGGTGCAAAGGTAATTCCGATTTATAAAAGTCCCTTCTTTCGCGTGGCTGTAGCAGCGGTTGTGGCAGTGTGCGTTACAAGCGCTTATTTTTTGTTTTTAAATAAATCAAAGCAAGCCTCAACAATTGCAAAAGCTGATACACACATTTTGAAAAATGATGTAACAGCTCCTGCTGTTAATAAGGCCATACTCACTTTGGGTAATGGCAAAACCATTGTGCTTGATCGTGTCTCGAATGGGCTGCTCGCTCAACAAGGAAATGCAATGGTATCTAAACTAAGTAGTGACAAGATCACCTATAACGCTGATAATAATGCAGCTGACCAAATTCAATACAATACGCTTACAGTGCCTAAAGGAAGCAAGCCGGTGCAGCTGGTTTTGGCAGACGGCAGCGAAGTATGGTTGGATGTGGCTTCATCTATTACTTATCCTACTGCATTTGCAGGAAAAGAGAGAAAAGTTGAAATAACAGGTGAGGCTTATTTTCAGGTAGCCCCCCTGACACTTAAAGGAGGATCTGGAAGGGTCCCATTCATCGTATCAGTATCTTCCACCTTAGCAAACAGGAAGGGGGTAGAAATTCAGGTGCTGGGAACACATTTTAACGTGAATGCATATGATGGCGAAAATTCGTTGAAAGTAACACTTCTGGAAGGGGCTGTAAAAGTTGAAAGACGTGGAGTTGAATCGCTCAACATAAAACCTGGCCAGCAGGCTGAAATAAACGCGCAGGGAAAAATGGAATTAAATACAGAAGTGGACCTGGATGAAATAATGGGATGGAAAAATAACTGGTTCAATTTTAATAGCCTGACCGTTCCTGAAATTATGCGGCAAATAGAAAGGTGGTATAATGTATCGGTGACTTACAAGGGAAAGCTCAGTAACAAACATTTTTCAGGGATTGTGAGCCGTAACAACCATGTATCTGAAGTACTGAAAATAATGGAACAGGCGGGAATAAAATTTAAAATTGAAGGCAGAAATATAACTGTGATGTAACTAATTAGCTGAACGCAAAAAACTTCTTGCCACGACATTGAAACCGGTTGATCAAAAGAAACCGCTTCGGGAGCGAACCGAAGCGGAGTGAATTTGAGTCAACTTAATTATAACAATCATTGGAATGACTTACTATTATTTAACTCAAAAAACAAAGTTATGCAATCAAGGGAACATTTTCCTCTAATCCCGCTAAGTTTAATGCAAAAAGGGGGTTGGAAATTTTCAACCAAACTGCTGATAATCCGGAAATGCAGAGAGTTGAAAAAAGATTTTTATTTCATTTTCCGAAAACAAAATTGGTTAGTAATGAAACTCACAGCCATCTTATTACTGTTTGCCTGTCTGCAGGTAAGCGCAACGGGATTTTCGCAAAACATTACGCTCTCAGAAAAAAATGTATCCCTGCAAAAAGTCTTTAAGCAGATTCATAAACAGACGGGTTACCAATTTTTTTACCAGGATGAAATGCTGAATAAAGCCGGGAGGATAAATATCCAGGTAAAGAATATGCCCCTTGAAAAAGTGCTGGCTATTTGTTTTAAAGATGCCCCTCTTACTTATTCAGTGGAAAATAACGCAATTATTGTAAACGCCAAAAATGCGGATGTTGTTTTTCAGCAACCGCTGCCGTTGGTTATTAATATAAAAGGCTCGGTAAAAGATCAAAATGGAGATCCTTTAGCCGGAGTGTCGGTAATTGTAAAAGGAACAAAGAAAGGCACGAGTACAGGTGCCGATGGTAGTTTTAGTATTGATGCAAATCCCGGCGACGTGCTAGAGTTTTCTATGGTTGGATATCGTAAAAAAAGCATAACAATTGAGAATCAGCAGGAGTTTATTGTGGTAATGCAGATCGAAGCTACATTGGGTAACGATGTAGTAGTCGTAGGCTATGGTACCCAAAAGAAGGCCACGCTTACAGGCTCGGTGGTTGAAGTTAAGGGGGCCGATATTGTTAAAAATCCGGCTGTCAATGTAGCAAGCTCACTTGCGGGGCAATTACCCGGAGTTATTATAAATTCGCGGTCAGGTGAACCTGGAAGAGACAATCCGTCGATTTATATCAGAGGCATGAGTACAACAGGTAATACCTCTCCACTTGTCATTATTGATGGTGTGGAAAGAGGAGGCCTGGGACAACTTAATCCAAATGATATAGCCAGCATTTCTGTTTTGAAAGATGCTTCAGCGGCCATATATGGCGCGGAGGCAGCTAACGGAGTAATACTCGTAACTACGAAAAAAGGCAGCCGGGGTTCTGCTCCGAAGATTAACTTCTCGTATGATGAAGGATTAAGCCAGCCAACAAGAAACCCTATTATGGCCGACTCATATACTTTTGCCCAGGTGTCTAACGAAATTAATGCTCAACAGAACCTCGACCCGGCGTATTCTGCTACAGATTTAGAAAAATACAAAGCAGGAAATGATCCTGATTACCCCAATACCGATTGGTATAAATTTATTGTTAAGAACTGGACTCCGCAGCACAGGGCCAATGTATCTGTTTCGGGTGGCAAAAATAGTACGACTTATTTCCTGTCGTTTGGCCAGGTTTACCAGGCCGGGCAATATAATCACGGCACTCAAAATATAAAACAATACAATCTTAGGGCAAATATTGAGACTGAGGTGACAAAAAACCTGAAGGTAGGAGTGAATTTGGCAGGCAGGGTGGATAACGATCATTTCCCGACTACAGATGCCCCTTATCGTAGCGCAAATGAACTTAACAGTCATATTTTTCTGTATCAACCTAACTGGCAACCATATTGGCCAGGCACCCAATATTTTCAACCGCTCAGAGGAAGTGAAAATATTCTCAACTGGGTAAATGATAATGCCGGTTATCAAACCAGAAAGGTAAATACATTCCAAAGCACAGCGTATATAAACTGGCAGTTACCATGGGTAAAAGGCTTATCTGTAGAAGGCAGCGGCAGTTATGATCCCAACAGTACCTTTGTAAAAACTTTCCTGGAACCGGATTATGTATATTACAAGGATCCTGATACAGGTGAATTAACACAAGGCCGTGCAGGCGTAGGAACGGACCAGGCGACGTTGGATGATAACATATCGCTTGGCTCTTTGCTTTATTTAACTGCCAAAATCCATTATGAGCAAAAATTTGGACTGCATAGCGTAAAAGCATTGTTAGGTTACGAACAAACTTCAACCTATGGCAACTTTGTTGAAGCCTATAGAAGTAATTTTCCATCAACCGTACTACCGCAAATCTTTGCCGGTAGCAGCGATCCAACCCAACAGTCAAACAATGGCTCCGCCTCACAAACTGCCAGGCAGAGCGAGTTCGGAAGGATTAACTATGATTATGCCGGAAAATACTTAGCTGAATTTACAATGAGGCGTGATGGATCTCCCAATTTTCCTTCGAATAAACGGTGGGGATATTTTCCAAGTGCGTCTGCCGGATGGCGATTATCAGAAGAAGGGTTTATGAAGAAATATACCTTTATAAATGAGCTGAAGCTCCGCGGCTCTTATGGCATAATGGGTAATGATTTGGTGAGTGCTTTTCAGTATTTAACTACTTATGGGTACGGAAATAACTACGTAATAGGAGGCAGCAACGTTATTGGTTTGGTGGAAACCGGTGTTCCCAATCCCAATATTACGTGGGAAACTGCAAAAACCGGGAATATTGGATTAGACGCAACACTGTGGGACGGCCTTTTAGGTATTACGTTTGATTATTTTCAAACCAGAAGATCCGATATTTTAACAACAGCAGCTTCTGTTGTTCCAGGCTATACCGGGTTAACCTTACCGGACGAAAACATTGGAATTGTTGACAATAAAGGATTTGAATTAATACTGAGTCATACTAATAACCAACACAAGTTTCAATACAACTTTTCCGGAAATCTTGCTTTCGCCAGGAATAAGGTGATTTATGGTAACGCACAACCCGGATTAGAGCCTTACCAGTTGGCTAAAGGCCACCCAATAGGGGCCGGGTTGTACTATAAGGCCGCCGGCATTTTTAAAGATGAGGCTGATGTCAATTCGGTTCCGCACCTGCCAGGTACCCTACCCGGTGATATTAAATACGCAGATATTAATCATGACGGAACCATTGACTCACGAGACCAAATCCTTGAAGATCAAACAAACCTTCCACAGATGACTTTTGGATTTAATGCCGGCTTTAGATATAAAGGATTCGACGTATTTATACTCTTGCAGGGACAAGCAGATGCCAAACAGTTTTTTGGAGGTTATTTTCCTGTCATGAGCTATTCATTGGGAAACTTTTTGAATTGGAGAGCCACAGATCGGTGGACTCCGGCAAATATGAATGCGACCATGCCAAGGGCAAGTTATGAAGTCATGAATAACAATACCATAAATTCTACTCAATGGCTTATTAATTCCGGCTTTTTAAGAGTGAAGAATGCATCTCTCGGCTATAACTTACCTGAGAATATAATCAATCACCTGGGCATGCAAAATTTACGGTTTTCTGTAAGCGCAAGTAATTTATTCCTTATTTATGATCACATGAAAGCCCTCGGATTTGATCCGGAAACTACAGATTACTGGTATTACCCCCCGCAACGTGTAATTAGTTTTGGAGTTAATGTAACCTTTTAATTAATGTAACCTTTTTAATACTAAAAGACATGAATTTAATACTAAAAGACATGAAAAAAATTATTTATTTACTACTCATTGTTTTTATGGCAATGTCCTGTAATAAACTTGAATTAACGCCTCTGGATACTATATCTGATGCCAATACATGGAGTAATCAGAATCTTATTCAGCTTTATGTGAATGCACAATATAACGTGTTGTTGCATGGATACCAGAATGATCTGCTCGCTGCAGCAGATGACGAAGCTTTTAATATTCATCAGTATGGAAATTTGTATATGGTACAAACCGGCCAACTGACACAGGACAATGTAACCAATTTTTCGACAAAGATTAATTACTGGGACTTTGCTTACAGCTATATCTATAATATCAATGTTTTCTTTTCAAAAATAGACGCGGCCCCGGTGGATAGTACTTTTAAAACCGGCGTAATAGCGGAAATGAAATTTCTGAGAGCCTATATTTATGCCAACCTGATCTGGCGCTACGGTGGTGTACCCATTATTACTAACGTTTTTGGCCTGCATGATGATTTTAAAGTTACCCGGTCGTCATACGACGACTGTGTAAAGTTTATTGATTCAGAATTGGATGCCGCCGCTGCCCAGTTGCCGCCTAATCAGCCGGCAAGCGAGAAAGGGAGAGCGTCTGCGAATGCATGTCTTGCACTTAAAGCAAGGGTGCTGCTTTACAACGCCAGCCTGTTGAATAATCCAGATCATGATAACGCAAAATGGCAGGCTGCCGCTGATGCATCGGCAGCATTGCTAAACGCAGGATATTCATTAAACCCTGATTACCAGGGCACATTTCTGACAGATAATAACGAGATTATTTTTGCACGGTATTTTACTCAGGCAAACTCCACAAATTTCTTGCTGGAGGAAGGACGTAATGGTTCTAATGGGTGGGGTTCTCAAAACCCGTCTCAAAACCAGGTTAACGCTTATGAAATGGCTGCTACCGGTAAACTTCCTTATATAGAACAACCTGATGGCAGCCTTGCGTTGAACCCCGGATCAGGTTACGATCCCAACAATCCTTATGTAGGTCGGGACCCAAGGTTAGATGCCTCTATATTGCATGATGGTTCAGTTTGGCAGGGGCGGGTAACCGAAACTTTTGACGGGGGACAAGACTCTCCTGGTAGCAGTATCCAGCCATGGAATGCTTCCTTAACTTCGTATTACTATAAAAAAGGTGTTGTTGAAAGTATCCCACCTTCAGGCTCAACACAAAAACCAACAAATCCCTGGATATTTTTCCGTTATGCTGAGGTACTTCTTAATTATGCTGAAGCAGAATTTGAATTGGGGCATGAAGATGTTGCCCGTCAATATATCAATATGGTTCGTGCGCGCCCAAGTGTAAATATGCCCCCGGTAACTGATGCGGGCGAAGCATTACGGGCAAGAATTCAAAATGAGCGCAGGGTTGAATTCGCCTTTGAAGGCCTTCGTTTCTTTGATGTGCGCCGCTGGAAAATAGCAGATGTTACTGGAAATATTCCGGTACTAAGGATGCATATAATTAAGCAGGCTGATGGAAGCAAAACTTACCAGATTCAAACACTTGAGAAGAGATCGTTTTTACCGCAACATTACCTGGTGCCAATACCGCGTTCTGAAGTTGATAAAAGCAAGGGCTCTCTCACTCAAAATCCGGATTATTGATAGTTGTTTTGTATTGCCTTTTTCAAGAAAGGGTTGGTCTTATTCAAGGCCAATCCACTTGAAATTTTTATCTGGGGCAACGATATATTATCGCAGATTTAAAAGGGTTTCTGGCGGTCAGACAAGTGTTTATTAGATTCAGCGTCCCCTTAAGTGTCTGCGCTTTAAAAATAAAAAAATCCTAATTTGGTATAAATGTCCTTTGCTGAAAGAATTGAATGTTTTACGGTATTTATTAATGAGCACTATTAAAAATTATTTTTTATATGCATGCCCGTATTCATCTGACAAATCGCGTTTTTCTTAGCAGTGTTCTACTGTTGCTGATCTTTAGCAGTGCCACTATTGACGCTCAGCAAGTACCATACGGAACCATTGACCGGAAAGCAGTAGTTAGCCGTCACAATCTCATACTGAAAGATTCTCATTGCAGCGGTCCCACACAAGTAGGAAATGGACATTTCGCCTATGGATTTGATATTACCGGAATGCAAACTTTTAATGATCAGTTTACCACCATGTCGGACTGGAGCTGGCATAGTACAAAACCGCCAAAGGGAACAAAACCATCCGATTTTAAACAAACAAGCGTTAATACTCATGGCAGGATGGTAGATTATGACCTGCCAAATCCGAAGCAGCCTGCATTAACGCAATGGCTCGCCAGTAATCCACACAGGTTTAACCTGGGAAGGATTGGTTTATTACTGAAAAAGAAGGATGGAAGCAATGCAAAGCTAAATGACCTGCAAAATACAGTTCAATATTTTGACCTTTGGACTGGTATTTCAGAAAGTAGCTTTACTTTAGAGGGAGTGCCTGTAAAAGTTATCACTATTGGTGGTTCCGGTCATGATATGGTGGGTTTTAAAATTGAATCTCCTTTGATAAAGACAGGACAATTGGGTATTTTTATTGAATTTCCTTATGCAAGCTTAAAATATTTCAGTAACGGGTCTGACTATAAAAGTCCCTTATTACATCACACAAAACTAATTGTACCAGGCAAAAACGCAGTATTATTTAACAGGCAACTGGACAGTACCTTTTACCAGGTATCGTGTAAATGGACAGGCAATGGTAAAATAGAAAAACAGCAAGAACATCGTTATAGTTTTTCCCCGGACAGGAGTCTGCAATCGGTTGAATATGTATTTGCCTTCTCACCTTCCCAAATCCACCATCAATTGCCCTCCTTTTCTGAAATAAAAAAGAATAGCAGCATTCACTGGCTATCTTTCTGGAAAAGCGGTGGTGCAATAGATCTGTCTCAAAGTAAGGATCCCCGCTGGTTTGAACTGGAAAGAAGAATTGTCTTGTCAGAATATGTGATGGCAATTAATGCAGCCGGCAATTATCCTCCGCAGGAAACAGGATTAGTGAATAACAGTTGGTATGGCAGGTTCCATTATGAAATGTACTGGTGGCATGAAGCTCATTATGCTTTGTGGGACAGATGGCCGCTTCTAAACAAGAGTCTTCATGTTTATTCTGATAACCTGGCCAAATCAATAAAAAGGGCAAAGTTGCAGGGATATTCAGGGGCAAGATGGCCCAAATGTACAGGCCCAAATGGCAGGGAGTGGCCTGATGTAACCCATGCGTTTCTTATATGGCAGCAACCGCATCCTATCTTTTTTGCTGAACTGGATTACCGTGCACACCCAACTTTACAAACGCTAAAAAAGTGGGACCAGATTGTTGAACAAACCGCAGATTTTTTGGCTTCCTATGCTTATTTCGATACAAGCCGGAATGAATATATTTTGGGGCCGCCTATAAAATCAGTTCCCGAAAACAATGATCCGTTGACTACTCAGAACCCCGCATTTGAATTGTCTTATTGGAGATTTGGTTTGGAAACTGCTCAGGAATGGCGTAAAAGACTGAAGTTGGCACCTAATCCTAACTGGAATAAAGTACTCAAAAAACTGGCACCCTTACCTGTTCAGGACAGTTTGTATGTGCAATGGGAGAATATTGATAGTATGTGGACCAAATATAATTATGAACATCCGGCTATGGCAGGGGTTTTTGGTGTGTTACCTGGTGATGGGGTGGATACTGTTATTATGCAAAAGACACTTGCAAAGATTGAAAAAGTATGGGATTTTAACCGGGTATGGGGATGGGACTTTCCAATGGTGGCGATGGATGCAGCAAGATTGGGACATCCTGATCAAGCGGTTAATATGCTTTTATATGCTTCACCACGATTTTCTTTTGACGAGCATGGTTTTGTAGGAGGTGGAAATCCTTATCCGTATATCCCATCAAATGGTGGCTTGTTATATGCCGTGGCGATGATGACTGCGGGGTGGGACGGCGATAAGAACGTAGCGGAACCGGGATGGCCAAAAGATCCTTCCTGGGTGATTAAATGGGAGGGCTTAAAAAAAGCTCCCTGATAAGAGAGAAGGGAAACAGATTTCAATTTCACGAAACTAACAGAGACTTTAATCCCGGTAAAGACGAACAGATAATGAACTTTTTAATTTACATTCGGCAGACAATTCGGCCAGAAGGAACATTGAATTCTCCACCTGCCCTGTCCGTTAGCTGCTACATTATGACGAATCTTAGAAATATTTTTCAAGTTGCTTTTGTTCTAGGAATGCCGATTGCCTTTGTGCTAATCTATTTTCGAACGCTAAACAGCAAGACTGCCAATGTTCTGCAATCATTGCCTCAAAATGCAAAAGCAATTTATTTTGATGTTCGGGTTTGGTTCAAAGGGTATGACTCATATAAAAAAAAGAAACAATTCCAGATTAATCCACTGAAAGCTTTATATACTTTTAATATAGCCGACCTTTACGTACAAGCGGATAAACTCATTGTTGTTGGGAAAACAAAAGTGTTAGGTAAAACCATACTGCTACAACCCTTTGCTATTTGTTGGACAGGAAGACAATTTGAGGCAGTAAATGTTACCCTGCTAACTCGACAAATTAAAACTGAAGTAATTGGGAATGACGTCGAAATCGAATTCGAAGATTTCGAATATACAAACACCATTAAATTAGTAGTTAAGAAAATAGGACAAGAACTTTATCAACAAATAGAAAGCAGCTGATAAGCGCATTGGCAATAGCTGGTCGTGACGTGCATTTCATCAACTTTTTGTTCGCTATTGGGCTGTAGTTCGGGGCTGAGTGTGTCACGAGAAACAGGATAGTAAAATCTTGTTTCGTAATTGTATAAATGATGGCAGAAGGCCTGCCGTACACGCCTTTCAGCAGGAGTGTACAAACCGCCTGAAGGTGCTTTGTTCAAAAGGCAAGGTATTGAACGTTCAGGTTAAAAGGTTCCGTTTTACGGGATCAGGTATGTGTAATGGAGTTGAATGTAAATGAACCCGGTAGGACGATTGTCCAACGGGGTGAACCACTGATGACGTGTCGAAAGGAACTAAGTCGAAGACAAAACTGCAGGTACTTCAGCCACAGGCAGGAAAATTGTAACGGGCAAGCTGGTTACTGGTTACAGGTCTTCCGGTATTTAGGTGGCAAGAACATTACACAGGCGTTTATACGAAACGTGAGAGGCTTCCTTATTAATGCGCGTAATGCTGCAACAAGAAGTTCTCTAAGAGATAACTACCGTGGCTTCACCAGGCTAAGGTTATCATTGTTGCCTAACCCTGCCACAGGCAGAGGAATGTAATAAGAAGCGTCGGATGTATCCATAATAGTGTAGAAGTTTCTGTAATGGAGATGGAGCGAAGGGGTACAGTTATTCAGGTCTGGAGTATTTGTAAACAACCATTAGAAATGGAATGATGAACGAAGAAAAGACAAAGTCATTTGCAGTAAGCAAACAGATGGTGTACGACAGCTATCTGAAAGTATGCGACAAGAACGGAGGCGCAGGAATAGATAAGGAAACGATTGACAAGTTCAATGAAGACCTTAGCGGCAACCTGTACAAAGTCTGGAATCGCATGGCATCGGGCAGTTATTTTCCACCGGCAGATCGCACTGTACTAATTCCCAAGAAACAGGGAGGAACAAGGCCGTTAGGTATTCCCACGGTAGGCGATCGTATTGCACAAGGCGTGGTAAAAGATTATCTTGAACCCATTCTGGAACCATTATTCCATGAAAGTTCATTTGGGTATCGCCCGGGCAAAAGTGCGCATGATGCGCTAGCACAATGTAATGGAAACTGCATAGAACATGCATGGGTGGTTGATTTAGACATCAAAGGATTCTTTGATAACATCAGCCATGAATGGATGATGAAGATGGTGCAGCATCATACACAGGGAAAGTGGGTGTTGTTGTACACAGAACGCTGGCTCAAAGCAGGAATACAGCAGGCAGATGGAAGCATAACAGCAAGAAAGAAAGGGACACCACAGGGTGGAGTTATAGCTTTACGTACACACTTACAAACATTGAGTTTTTGAGACGGGTGGAAATTAAAAGAGGGAAATTTTGATAATTTCATAAAAAGTATTACTTTTATGATAAATGGGAAGAGCACAGAACTCAGAATTGGCCAAACGCATCAACCGGGCATTTACCTTGTTGCAAAACAACAGGCCTCAGTCGCATATAGCAGAAAAGCTGATGCAGAAGTATGGCGTATCGCAGGTACAGGCCTACCGTTATATTCAGTTGGCCCGGGAGATCAACGGGAAAATGGCGATACCGGAAAGT
>Ga0207652_10001875_pt1 | contig 18253 bp, 16 predicted proteins | sample KBSC63BmetaG_FD_184334 | JGI IMG/M metagenome (GOLD analysis project Ga0207652, IMG submission 184334) | Corn rhizosphere microbial communities from Kellogg Biological Station, Michigan, USA - KBS C6-3B metaG (SPAdes) (version 2) | ecosystem: Host-associated > Plants > Roots > Rhizosphere ... | reverse complement strand
CAATATAATATCAAACACTGGTATCGACGTACTCAACATGTTACCATCCTCGCTATAGATTGTACCACGTTCCGCATTTATATCCATATACTTTAAATGCTCGGCGTTACTTATTTTTTTCCAATAAGCACCTTGCACCCGTTGAATATATATGGCACGGCCAAGCACAATTCCGCCAAGGATAATAATAGCAATGAAGCAGAGATATATGCGCCACAATATGTCTTTTTTTACATCCAATGTTCCTCTTTATTTTTATTTATTTTCAATTGTATCTGTAAGTTTTACCGGCGGCACAACCAATTCTTTTAATCCCAACGGTTCAACAGCTTTTGCAAGTTCACTTTCTTTGCTCCTGAAAATTACATCCCGCTTTATGGTTTTAAATTCATACTCCATCTCTTTCAAGTGCTTTGCTGTAGCATTTATTTTTCGTATTGTTTTATCAGCATAATGGCCATTAGCTATATAAACTATTGCCAGGGCTGCAGCAAAAAGATAAAATGGAATATTCTTTACAAGCCACTTATTATACATCAGCTTCATTCGCCACTTTTTACGTGGGAATTTATTTTTATTTGCTTCGTTTATATTTTGCTGATCACTCATTCTCTTTTTAAAAAATTCTTAGTTATTCAATGAAACTTTTATTTTTTCGGCAATACGCAATTTTGAACTTCTCGACCTCGGGTTTTTCTTTAGTTCCTCTGCAGAAGGTGTGACAGGCTTCTTTGTAATTACTTTTAAAGTATTCTCCGGAATATTTCCATACACATCAGCTTGTTGTATTTCATCAAAATTTCCATTCTTAAAAAAATTCTTTACGATCCTGTCTTCAAGTGAGTGAAAAGTTATTACTGCTATTCTACCGCCCTCAACAAGCGTATCCGAAGCCTGCAGCAACATTTCCTTTAAAGCATTCAATTCATCGTTTACTTCAATTCTCAATGCCTGGAATACCTTAGCAAAGTATTTTTCAGGATTACCTTTTACTACCGGGAAAAGCGCATTCTTAAATTCGTCTATACCTGATAGTGAGTAAGATTTTCTTAGCTGAATAATTGTTTTAGCCAGGGTTTTTGAATTTGTCACTTCGCCATACTCTTCAAAAATTTTATGCAATTTTTCTTCAGAATAATTTTTGAGTACATCTGCGGCATTCATTTTTTCTTTCGTGTTCATGCGCATATCTATCGGCCCATTAAAGCGTGTAGAAAATCCTCTTTCTGCCGCATCAAACTGGTGGCTTGAGACACCAAGATCTGCCAATATCCCATTTACTTCTAAAATTTTATGCAGGCGAAGGAAACGCCGCAGGTGCCTGAAATTGTGTGGAATAAAAATGAGCCTCTTATCATCCGGTACATTTTTTACAGCATCCGCATCCTGGTCAAATGCAATTAATTTTCCGTTACTATTTAATTGCTTAAGTATCGCTCCGCTATGTCCGCCTCCACCGAACGTGCAATCAACATAAATTCCCGAGGGATCGATTTGAAGGCCCGCAACCGCTTCATGCAACAATACAGGCAAATGATATATGCCTACCTGTTTCATTTTATGATTTTGCAATTTTATCGCCCGTCATTACTTCTCTGGCTAAATCGCTGAAAGCCTCAGGTGAAAAAGTTTCAAAGAACTGTTGGTATTTTGTTTTATCCCAAATTTCAATTTTATCAATAGCTGAAACCAGCACAATATTCTTTTCAAGCTCCGCATATTCAATTAGATTTTTTGGTATCAGAATTCGCCCTGAATTATCTGTTTCTACCTGTGTTGCGCCATTTAAAAAATAACGTTTGAATTGCCGGGCCTTGGGATCAAAATCATTTAGCTTACTTAGGTCAGAAAATAAAGGCTTCCAGCTTTTTGATGTGTATAAGCTCAGGCATTTCTCAAATCCCCTGTTCAGCACAAAGGGTTCGGCATCGCTGTCAGGCATTTGTTTTTTAAAACCTGCCGGTAACAGGAAGCGGCCCTTGGCATCTAATGTAGACTCGTATTCACCAATAAAGCCTGTCATTATGAACTAATTAGATTTGCTATTTTATTTATTACCACAAAATAACACTTTTTCCCACTTAGACAACACTTTTAGGTTAAAACTTTTTATGCACTCCGTTAGAAATAGTACCGATACTGAGCTTAAGCCTATTTTTGAGATAAATAAGGCAAACAGACTGTTAATATAATGTGCAAAAGATATGGATAACTTAAAGAAATGTATGCCTGTAAGAGCAATCCAAAAGATATGACGAAGTAAAATTTAGAAAAATCGTGCAATTTTAGCAGATTTCTTATACATAGTTGAGGGAAATTAAGCGAGCTTATTTTCTAAAGTAGAAAAATCCAGAGTAAAACAACTTCCTTTAGTAAGCGTACTTTCTACTTTTATTTTGCCGTGATGTGCATCTACAATAGATTTAACATAGCTAAGGCCCAATCCAAAACCCTTCACATTATGAATGTTACCGGTATGAGCCCGATAAAATTTTTCAAAAATGCGATGTAATGTTTCTTTGTTCATTCCTATTCCGTTGTCTTCAATTTTCACACGGAAATAGTTATTAATATTATTTGTAGACAGTTTGATTATCAAATTGTCTTTTGAATATTTAATTGCATTATCCAGCAGGTTATTGATAATATTTATTAAATGTACTTCATCGCCCATTATTAAATCGTTGGTAGCGTTAAAGCAGGTCTCCAGTTTACCACTTTTTTCCGCGAGCGGAAGTTTAATATTGTTAATAGCTGCGTTTATCAGTTCATGGGCATGCACCGGCTTTTCATTAAGTTGAATTTCCTGTTTATCCAGCAAAGCAGCCTGCAGTATTGTTTCTACCTGTTTATTCATTCGTTTATTCTCGTCCTTGATAATGCCCGAGAAATAATCCATCTTGGTTTTATCATTAATAACTTTTTCATTTTTAAGCGCATCTACGGCAAGCGAAATGGTTGCAAGTGGCGTCTTAAATTCATGAGTCATATTATTGATAAAATCTGACTTAATTTCACTTAACTTTTTTTGATTAAAGAGTGCCCGCAACGTTATAAAGAAAGCCGCAAAAATTACACAAGTAAAAATAATTGCTCCCATCACCATCCATAACATCTGCTTCCAAATTATGTTGCTGACATGCGGAACTACCACTACTAATAATTCCTGCGGGGCAAGCCCTTCCGAAAGGCCTCCTCCCGGATTTGGAATTGGGGAGACAAGCGAGAGATTATGAACTGTATCAAGGTAGGCTTCGATATATCTTTTTGATTGAAGATCATCGCCAATCATTGAGGTATTGGTAATCGCAAATTCAAAATCCACATCTTTAACGTTGCTTTTTTTAAACGCCTGTTTTATTTTTTCTCTTATTTCTTCACGTGTAAACCGGTGCACTATCGTGGAGGGAAAAGCATTTAAAGGAAAAAGAAGATCGCCATTTTTCCTATCAAACGGCGACAAGTTTCCCCTGTCTTCACCAAGGCTTGCGGCTGCGGTAGCAGTAACCACCGAAATACTATTTTCAAACTGTTGAGCTTTGTCTTGAAGCGCCTGTTTTATCCATACTATCTGAAAAAAAATAATACCTAGTAAAGAAATAAAAATCAGTATGGTAATGACAGGGAAAATTTTTTTCATAAATGGCAAATTTAAACTTCACAACTACTAAAAGGTGGCAAAAAAACCTTTGAATAAATTTTTAACTAACTCTTATCTTTTAATAATTCATTAATAAAGGATATTAACAGGATGGACTTTTCAACAAATAAATATAATTTAGAATTATGATTACACCATCACGAGGGACATTATTAATAGCAAATCCCTTTTTAAAAGATCCTAACTTTAGCCGTACCGTAATTTTCCTTTGCGAGCATTCCGATGAGGGAAGCTTTGGTTTTATACTGAATAAGAGATTTCCAAGATCTCTCAGTGAATTGCTTCCGGAAACGAATATAAACGATATGCCGGTGTACCAGGGAGGCCCGGTTCAAAAAGAAACTTTACACTTTTTACATCAATATCCCAATCTCATAAGCGGCGGCCAGGAGGTGTTAAGTGATATTTATTGGGGAGGTAATTTTGAAAGCCTTTTAATCAATTTAAGAAATAATGATCTTAATAAAGCCCGTATTCGTTTTTTTATTGGATATAGTGGATGGAGTGAGGGCCAGCTTAACGACGAAATGAAGGAAGAAAGCTGGCTAACGGTAAAGGCTACACGAAAGCTTATCTTTGAAACAGAACCTGAGGATATCTGGAAAAATTCATTGAAACAACTGGGCGGTAATTATGAAATGATGATCAACTTTCCTATAGATCCTCAATTAAATTAATACATCATAATTTTAAAAAATCCTTTATGAAAAAACTCTTGTTTCTTTTTGGGGTGTTGGGCGTTGGTGTTATTGCAATGTTTTTAGAAACTGATAAGAAGAAAAAAAAGAAAAGACAGTTTTTAAATGCTGGAATAACAGGGCCTCACGGCGAACCCGTATTGATCGGATCAAATGGGGGAAGGTATTATTTCAAAAATGAAAGAAAGATTTACATTCGGCATACGCATGAAGATTAAGTGTTTTAAAACTTTTATAATACATGACATTATCTATTTTTAATTAAAAAAATTGCTTTATAAGCTTCTATTATTTCCTGCAAGGATCTTTCTTCATTTTTATTGCCGAAAAATTATTATTAATAATAAAAGCATGGTAAGAGTGAAGGGGCCTTTGCTCATTGCGTCAAATCATCCTAATTCTTTTTTAGACGCGATTATTCTTGCAACTTTATTTAAAAATCCAGTCTATTCATTAGCAAGAGGAGATGCATTTAATGGAAAATTAATAACTAAAATTCTAACCTCATTAAATATGCTTCCCGTTTACCGGGTAAGTGAAGGGGTAGAAAATCTGGAGCATAATTATTATACTTTTAATGCGTGCCAGGATATTTTTAAAAAATCAGGAATTGTGTTAATATTCAGCGAAGGCAGATGTATTAACGAATGGCATTTGCGTCCATTGAAAAAAGGAACTGCAAGGCTTGCGTTTACTGCATGGCGGCAAAATATACCACTTAAAGTTTTGCCAATAGGCATCAATTATGATTCATTTAGGAAATTTGGAAAAACTATTCATTTAAACTTCGGAAATTTTATTACTTCAGAACAAATGAATTCCAATTTTCAATCAGCAAAAGCTATAAATGACTTTAATAATAAACTTCAGCAACAATTAAAAGAACTTGTTTATGAAATTGCGGAGGATGATAAAAAATTAAACGATTATTTTTTTACTCAGCAATCTTTACTTAAAAAAATTCTACTTTTTTTGCCTGCTATTTTAGGTTGCATTATTCACTTCCCTTTGTATTATTCAATTCACCATTTTATAAAAGTCAAGGCTAAAGATCATTATGATTCTATTGTAGTTGGGTTACTTTTTTTTATATACCCCATTTATGTATTGATGCTGGCTTTGGCTGCTTTTTTTATTACTAAGAGTTTAGTTTCATTTCTTTTATTATTATTGGTACCAGCTACTTTATTATGTGTACTGCATTTTAAGAAAAATTAAAAGTGATCATAAAAAAATAGCCCTCTTTGGAGGGCCATCTTTTACAGGCATATTAAATTTATGGAGTACGCTTAAATGGTGAATTATTAAAAAGAATGCCGACAACAGCCGGAGTTAAAGAAGCGTCTTCATACATTGCTTTTTCTGCAACTTGTCCATTCCATATAATTGATATTTGATTTAATAAAGAAACATCTTTGAGATCAAGCAACTCAAAGCTTAGCACGCCGGTATTAACCGGGTGGAAAGTTGTAAAATTATTTGTATAGGTAGCATCTGTAAATCCATACAATAATGGACTATACAGAGTCGCATATTTATTCCAGTAGGAACTGCTATCGATATTTCCTGAAGATGTAGCTGAAATTTTTGTAATGTTCAATAAAAGACTGGGGTGAGCATCAAGGGACACTACCGAAAAACCTCTTGCCGACAAACTATCCTTGAATGCCTGTATGTAAGATGCATCAGCACTTGTAAGCTCAAATGTGGCAGAAGTGTCTTTTAAAGAAAGTACTGAATCAGAGACTGCAACTGTGGAATAATTTGAAAGATCAAGCGACTGGTTGTATTGAACACTAACCTTTGAAGAATCTAATACAACAGGTGTTTGAGGAGCCGCATCTTTTTTACAACCAATAATAGTAAGGCAGGAAACTAAAATAGCTGCAATTGAAATTTTTAAGAATGTAATTTTCATAAGTAATATTTTTTAGGGTTAAGATATAATTTCGCCTGCGGCATAGAGTAAGAGATAATTGTGCCGCTTTTGCGATTATTGAAAGGAATATGTTTATGTTTTCTTAAAAAGAAAATACATATAATCAATGGGAGGAATTTTTATTAAAATACATTCAATAAAAAACCCGCTATTAAAGCAGGTTAAGGGGAAAGATTTTTAATATTTGTTAGCTTTCTTTTGCACCTTCTACCAGAACTGTGGTCTTATTATTTAACACTTCAACAAAACCACTTTGAATAGTAAATTGAGTATTAGAATTTTTATCTTTTAGAATTTTAAGTTTTCCTGCTTTTAAAGCACTTACAAGAGGCGCATGCTTTTCAAGTACTTCAAACATACCATCAATACCCGGAAGTTGCACTCCATAAACATCACCGCTAAATATCTTTCTTTCAGGTGTAAGTATTTCTAATGTCATAATTGCCTCCTGCAACTCCTCCGGAAGAGGAGAGATTTATCGCAAACTCTTAAATAATTATTTGCAGATTTAGGTTATAAATAATATACGTATTCATACTAAAGCCCTCTTTTGGAAAGCCAGGAGGCTATGCATTTGCAGCTTCCATCATTTTTTTACCTTTCGCGATAGCGTCCTCCAAATTACCCACAAGATTAAATGCTGCTTCAGGATATTCATCTACTTCACCATCCATAATGGCATTAAAACCACGAATAGTATCTTCAATAGAAACCAATACTCCCTTTAATCCTGTAAACTGTTCGGCTACATGGAAAGGCTGTGAAAGAAAACGCTGAACTCTTCGTGCACGGCTAACCGTTAGTTTATCTTCATCGCTTAATTCGTCTAAGCCCAGAATGGCAATTATATCTTGTAATTCCTTATAGCGCTGCAAAGTACGCTTAACACGGTTGGCGCAATCATAATGCTCATCACCAACAATTGCCGGGGTTAAAATTCTTGATGTTGAATCCAGCGGATCTACAGCCGGATAAATTCCTAAATCCGCAATCTTTCTGCTCAATACCGTTGTTGCATCAAGATGAGCAAAAGTGGTTGCAGGAGCTGGATCTGTTAAGTCATCCGCAGGCACATACACAGCCTGAACAGACGTGATAGAACCGTTGCGAGTAGAAGTAATTCTTTCCTGCATTAATCCCATTTCTGTAGCAAGCGTTGGCTGATACCCTACAGCGCTTGGCATACGCCCAAGCAATGCTGATACTTCTGATCCTGCTTGCGTAAAACGAAATATATTATCTACGAAAAACAAAATATCTTTTCCCTTGCCTGTGCCATCACCGTCACGAAAATATTCGGCAACTGTAAGTCCACTCAAAGCAACCCTGGCTCTCGCACCGGGCGGTTCATTCATTTGCCCAAAAACAAAAGTTGCTTTCGATTCTTTTAATTCTTCCATATTTACGGAGTCCAAATCCCATCCGCCTTCTTCCATACTATGAATAAATTTTTTGCCGTAATTCATAATTCCGGCTTCAATCATTTCACGCATCAGGTCATTTCCTTCACGGGTTCTTTCTCCTACACCTGCAAATACTGATAAACCACTATACGCTTTTGCGATATTATTAATAAGCTCCTGAATTAAAACAGTTTTACCAACACCGGCCCCGCCAAACAAACCAATTTTACCACCTTTTGCATAAGGCTCAATAAGATCAATTACTTTAATTCCGGTAAACAATATTTCGGAAGTAGTGCTAAGATTCTCAAACAGCGGTGGTTTATTATGAATAGGGCGGCCATTTGTTTTGTCTACTTGCGGCAACCCATCAATAGCATCTCCGGTTACATTGAACAGGCGGCCATTAATTTTATCTCCTACAGGCATTAATATTGGTGTACCAAGATCAACAACCTGAATTCCTCTTTTCAAACCTTCGGTTCCATCCATTGCAATACAACGCACACTATCCTCACCAAGATGTTGCTGCACTTCAAGAACCAGCTTGTCGCCATTGTCTTTCGTGATTTCCAACGCATGAAAAATCTCGGGAAGTTTGTTATCATCCGCAAACTGCACGTCTACAACCGCTCCGATTATCTGTTTTATCTTTCCAATATTTGCCATAAAAATATATTAATTAAGTCCCTGTTTGAATTTGGCGGCAAAGGTAAGGAGATACAATTAAAAAGCAAACTAAGATTCAACATATTTAGAGTATTTCGGGTGTATTGCGCTTATTTCTCTCAATTAAATTCACGGATAAAAAACCCGTAGTAGCTGCGAATTTTTTTCTCACATAAAAAAAATACTTGAATTAATGCAACAAAAATTAACTTCATGCTATCACATTAGGAAACCTCTATCTATGTTATATAGATTTTTGCTGGTTAATCAATGTAAGGCTTGATATAAAATCTAACATAGATGAAAATTGTATTGCTTTTCTTTCTTGGACTTTTTTCGATTTACTCTTCTTTCTCCCAAAACGCACACAAGGATTCTTTAACAGATTTACAATTAAAAAATGTAATTAGTTTATATGATCATTATACTAATGACAATGCCCCTATTTATAATGGCACAGAATATTTGTTCTATACTTTTAAAAGAGAAGGAAACCCTTTCTTTAATTCAGATAATCTGTTACGTGGCTGGATAAGTTACCAGGGTAAAATGTATGATCCGCTTTCATTAATGTATGATTTAACCAGAAACCAGGTAGTTATTCTCTTTCCTGATAGCATTTCACGTGTTGTTCTGCATAATCAATTTATAGATAGTTTTCATTTGGCAGGCCACACTTTTATAAATCTCACACAAGCCCCTCAGCAGAATCTTTACAACACCGGTTTTTATGATTTGCTTTTTAACGGCCAAGTGCAGCTTTTGGCAAGAAGATCTAAACTCATGACTGAGACGATTAAAAATGATTCGGTAATAACAGTTATTTCTTCAAAGGATTTTTTTTACATACATAAAGAAGGCATCTATTATTTGGTAAATAACCAAAAGGAAGTTTTTAAATTATTCGATGATAAAAAACATGAATTAAGAAAACTAATGCGCAAAGAACATTTAAAATTTCGCCGTAAAAATTTTGAAAGTGTTTTGGTAAAAGCAACTGCATTTTATGATCAACTCATTCATTAATATGATGAAGAAAATCTCATTATTGGTTTCGTTTATTTTAATGTTTACTGCAAAACAAACATTTGCGCAGGAAGCCGCCGATAACCTCATTTCAGGAGATTTCCAGGGATTAACTTTTAATGACTTTGTACAAAGAATAGAATCGCAGACAACTTTTCATTTCTATTACGATCCTTCCCAATTTGACAGCATTACTGTCACCATTTCCATTAATAAAGCGCATTTGCCTTCAGTGTTGGATAAAGTGTTTAGCAACACCAATTGGCGCTATATGATTGACAAAGAAAATCGCGTGTTTGTTACAAAAGGGGTTGCCCTTGCCCTGGATTTACCTTATGGTTTTTTTACTGGTAAACACGATACCACAGAAACAATTGCAAAAAAGAAAAGTGGTGCCCCCGCATATATAACCCAAAAGGTAACACAGGAAATATCTATAGAAAATAAATTGTATGATATAGGAATAAAGAGAAATTATATACCGAAGGGAAATGTAAATATTGCCGGATATATTCGTGATGCACAAACAGGCGAATCCCTGGCTGGCGCACTAATCTATGTTGAGCATCCTCATGCGCAGGTTAATACTGACCAGTTTGGATATTACTCTCTTGTATTGCCTGCCGGCAGGCACACCTTAAATGTTATTTCGCCTGGAATGTTCGATACTAAAAGACAGGTAATGCTTTATTCTGATGGAAAATTTGATATTGCTATGGAAGAAAAAGTAGTGAAGCTGAAGGAAGTATTAATCGAAACAGGCAAAGAAAAAAATATCCGCAGCACAAATATGGGCATGGATAAAATAAGTATTGTTGCTATGAAACAGGTGCCTGCGGTAATGGGCGAGGTGGATGTATTAAGAACCATACTTACTTTGCCTGGCGTAAAATCAGTGGGCGAGGCAAGTACTGGTTTAAACGTGAGAGGCGGCGCTACTGACCAAAATCTTATTCTTTTTAACGGCGCAAATATCTACAACCCTTCACATCTTTTTGGTTTTTTTTCAGCGTTTGATCCGGATCTTATAAAAGATGTTACCTTATATAAAAGTGCTATACCTGCTAATTATGGCGGCAGAATATCTTCTGTTCTGGATATCACCTCCTTAGATGGTAATGATAAAAAAATATCCGGCTCTGCTGGCGTTGGCCCATTAACCGGCAAATTCACAATCCAGGGGCCTTTAATTAAAGATAAGACAACTTTTGTTGCAGGCGTAAGAACTACTTACTCAGATTGGTTATTTAAAGTGTTGCCGAAACAGTATAATAAAAGTAGTGCTTCATTTCAGGATGCTACCATTCATATAAGCCATAAAATAAACGCTAAAAATAATATTTACTTCAATGGATATTTGAGCGGTGATAAGTTTAATTTAAACAATGACACTACTTATGCTTATCATAATAGAAATGCTAATATAAAATGGAAACACAGTTTCAATAACCGCTTTTATGGCCTGCTGACAGCAGGTATAGATCATTATGATTATAAAGTTTCTGCCAGCGATAATCCTGTAAATGCTTATGAACTTTCATACAGTATTAAGCAATATAAAATGAATGCTGACTTTAGTTATTTTTTGAATAACAAACATAAGATTGCTTTTGGATTAAGCAGCATTTACTATAATATACATTCCGGCACTTTCAACCCACTGGGAAAACAATCCCTCGTAATTCCTGATACAGTTGAAGCGGAGCAGGCATTAGAAAGTGCAATTTATCTTTCTGATGAATATAGCATTTCTTCGAAGCTTTCTTTAGATGCAGGCGTTCGTTATTCATTGTACAATTACCTCGGGCCAAAACATATTTCCACATATGCAACAGATTTGCCACGACAGGAAAGTAATAATACAGGTTCTGTTTTTTATCCGTCAGGAAAATTTATAAAAACTTATGAAGGGCCTGAATACCGTGCGTCAGCAAGATATACTCTTTCGGAAAATACGTCAATTAAAGCATCTTACAATACGCTTCGCCAGTATATTCATGAAATTTCCAATACAGCAACTATTTCTCCTACCGATGTATGGAAATTAAGTGATCCTAATATTAAACCGCAATCTGGCCGGCAGGTTTCACTGGGACTATATAAAAATTTTAAGTCAAATACAATTGAAACATCCGTTGAAATTTATTATAAATGGATTGAAAATTATCTTGATTATAAAAGCGGTGCCATCCTTATTCAAAATCACCATATTGAAACGGATGTATTTACTACAAAAGGAAAATCTTATGGCATAGAAGTGTTGTTGAAAAAAGCTACCGGTAAACTTAATGGCTGGGCAAGCTATACTTTTTCACGCTCTCTCATTCGGCAAAATGATCCGCTTGCAGGCGAAATAATAAACAATGGAAATTATTATCCAAGCAATTTTGATCAGCCTCACAATGTAAGCCTCATAGGCAATTACCGCATTACGCATCGCTACAGTGTTTCGCTAAATGTTATATATAGCACAGGAAGGCCTATAACTTTACCAACCGGCGTATTCGATTACGCAGGCTCTGCACGGTTATTATATTCAAACAGGAATGAATACCGCATTCCGGATTATTTCAGAACCGATTTTTCTGTAAACATGCTTGGTGATCATAAAGTGAAACAGGCAACTCATAACTCATGGACATTTGGCGTATATAACTGGCTTGGAAGAAAGAATGCTTATTCAGTTTATTTTATTTCACAGAATGGTACCGTAAAAGGATACAAATTATCCATATTTGGCAGCGCTATTCCTTTTATAACTTATAATATCCGTTTTTAATTATGAAAAAATATTGTTCAAGGGAAATAATAATTTGCTTATTGGCTGTTTTTTTTCTTGCCACTTGCAAAATACCTTATAACCCTGTGTTGAAATCATCAGACACTAATTCTTTGGTTGTAGAAGGATACATAGATGGGGCTGCACCCACAAGCTTCAAACTAAGCCGTAGCAGAAGATTATCAAACGGAGATACTGCTACCCGCAGGGTAGAATTAAATGCAAGAGTTTCTATTGAAGATGATCATCAAAATATATTTCCCTTGAACGAAGAAGGAAATGGTGTTTATAGTAGCACCGGCATTTTAAATTTCAGTACTGCTTCTCAATATCGCATTCATATAATTACTTCCAATGGAAGCGAATATTTATCAGACCTGGTTCCATTTAAGCCGTCGCCACCTATTGATTCAATCGGGTGGAAAATTAAAGATAACGGTGTACAAATTTTTTTGAATACTTCCGATCCTAATAATTCAACAAAATATTACCGCTGGGAATATAATGAGACGTGGCAATTTCATACATCTTATTATTCCAATTATGAATATGATCCTAATAATAATACAGTCGTTCCACGAACCGACCAGGTTTACACGTGTTGGCAATCTGATAACTCTACCGCCATTTTTCTTGGCTCTTCGGCGAAATTAGCCAATGATGTAATCAATGAAGCGCCTCTTGCTTATATTCCGCCTCATGATGATAAGTTAAGCGTATTATATAGTATTTGGGTAAAGCAATATGTGCTGGATGCAAACGGCTATAATTATTGGATAGCAATGAAAAGTAATACGGAAAGCGTAGGCTCTATTTTTGATCCACAGCCGAACGAAACTCAGGGAAATATTCATTGCATATCAGACCCTGCCGAAACAGTTATTGGGTATATAAATGCAGGTAGTTCATTTGAAAAAAGAGTATTTATAAGTAATGGTGATCTTCCGCCTGGCTGGAATTTACTTAAAGATTGTCCTTTATACCCGAACATACCCAATAATCCTGATAGCTTAAAGTTCTATTTTGGAGGAGGAGGATTTACTCCAATTGGCGTTGCCGATCCTCCCAGATTTCCGCCAGCCGGCTACACAGCATCTTTTATCGAATGCGTTGATTGTACTTTTAAGGGTACTAATATTAAACCTTCATTCTGGCCATAAATAATCGAAATGAATTTCTCCATTTTACAAAAACCTTTCCTGCTGATATTATTTGTTATGCTTGCTTTTTCTTTTGCCGGGCCGAAGGCTTACGGGCAAATTGGCGATATAGAAAATAGTTATGCAAGGTATAATGAATACAACCTGCAAGAAAAAATATACGTGCATACTGACCGCTCTTTTTATTTATGCGGCGATATACTTTGGTTTAAAACTTACTTAACTAATGCTGTGAACAATCAACCATTATCACTTAGTAAAGTTGTTTATATTGAAGTGCTTAATAAGCTGCATCAACCCATATTACAGGGAAAGATTGGTATGAAAAACGGTCTGGGAAACGGTTCTTTTTTTCTTCCATTTTCTATTGTATCGGGAAATTATGAATTAAGAGCCTATACTAACTGGATGAAAAATTTTTCGCCGGATCATTATTTTAGTAAAAACATCAGCATCATAAATACCTCCAGAAATCTTGATACAGCTGATATTCATCCATCAGTTAATTACAACGCAGCCTTTTTTCCTGAGGGAGGCAACCTTGTAAACGGGCTGGAAAGTGAAATTGCTTTTAAGGTAACTGACAATAATAATAAAGGAGTTGACTGCGAAGGAACTGTTATCGATCAAGCAAACAATACGATTACTAATTTTAAAACATTTCATTCAGGCATAGGTCATTTTTATTTAAATCCGGAAAATGGTAAAAAATATACCGCCATTGTTAATTGCAGGGATGGTTCAGTGATCAGGAAAGAATTGCCTGTAGCTTATTCCGCGGGATATGTTATGCATGTTTCCGATACAAATGCAAATGATTTAAAAATTTCCATTGCATTCAAAGGAGAAAATACTTCAGAAGATGTATATATAATTATTCAAAATAATAGGCGTATTAATATTGCAAGATCACAACGTATTGAAAACAGCCAGGGCATTTTGATAATTTCTAAAGATAGCCTGAAAGATGGCGTAACGCAGATAACGCTTTTTGATACAAATAAGCAGCCTCAATGCGAACGGCTTTATTTTAAAAGGCCAAAAAATAAAATGATATTACGTGCAAATGCCGATGCAAAAATTTACCAACTCCGAAGCAAAATTTCTATAAATATTTCAGCCGCAGATGCCTTGGGTAATTCTTTAGCTGGAAATTTATCAACCTCTGTGTTCAGGCTAGATGGTTTACACCAGCCAGATCAGGAAAATATCTTCAGTTATTTATGGTTGTCTTCCAGCTTGCAAGGTTTTGTTGAAGACCCAGGTTATTATTTAAATAATGAAAATGCTGAAACGAATGAAGCGCTTGATAACCTGCTGTTGGCGCAGGGATGGAGAAAATTTAACTGGAAAAACATTTTAAGTAACAAAAAACCTGCCTTTACATATGTTCCTGAATACTCTGGCCACATCATTACTGGAAAAATTACAGACGCGACTACAAAGCAACCTGCGGAAAATATCGTAGCCTATCTGTCTGTTCCCGGCCGCCGTGTTCAATTGAAAGGTTGCGGAAGTGATAGTGCCGGTTTAATTCATTTTGATATGAAAGATTTTATCGGCTCCAATCAAATAGTATTGCAGACGAATACCGGGGTTGACAGTGGTTTTCATCTCGAGATTTTCAGCCCTTTTTCAGAAGAATTTACAGACGCTTCCCTGCCCGCATTTCATGCTTCTGAAAGTGAAAGCAATTATTTGCAGCAAGGAAATTTTCACATGCAGGTAGAAAATGGGTATCATGAACAGGATTTGCAAAAATTACAAACACCTTTAGTTGATACGCTTCCTTTTTACACGAAGCCTTTCAAAACTTACCTGCTGGACAATTATACCCGATTCACTACTATGGAAGAAGTAATGAGAGAATATGTTGATGAAGTGGCGGTAAGAAGAAAAGGCCAGGATTATCGTCTTATGTCTATAAATGAACCGGCTTTTGCTTTACAGTCCAAACAGCCGGTTGAAGTGATGTTCCAAACAAATCCATTGGTTTTACTGGACGGAGTTCCGGTCTTTAACACAAATAAAGTAATTGCTTACGACCCGCTCAAAGTAGAAAAGCTGGAAGTAGTGGCTTCTAAGTATGACTGGGGGCCAATCAGGGCCTACGGAATTGCAAGTTATACAACCTATAAAGGAAACCTTGAAGGCTATACGCTTGATCCAAATGATTTGGTTTTGGATTATGATGCATTACAGCAGCAAAGAATCTTTTACTCCCCTGAATATTCTTCTGATAAACAACTTCACAGCCGCCTGCCCGATTTTAGAGATCTATTATACTGGTCGCCTGACATCAATACCAACGAAAAAGGTGAGGGTAATTTTTCTTTTTATACCGGTGATATCCCTGGAAAGTACTTCGTTGTGCTGCAGGGAATTTCTGCTAATGGAAATGCCGGATGCACCGGAATCATTTTAAACGTAGAAAAATAAATATATGCCGCAGATTATGTGTTTAATTTTATCTGCGAATTTTTAGTACTTCACGTTTCTAATCAAAAATTTGCTTTAACCAAATTAAAAATTTTTAAATCTAATTCATGTCAAAGATTCAATGGCAAGGAGTTTTTCCTGCGCTGCTAACGCCCTTCACGAAAGATGATAAAATAGATATTCCATTATTCAGGAAAAATTTAAAAGCCCAACTGGAAGCTGGCGTGGATGGCGTTATTTTAGGCGGTTCGTTGGGCGAAGCAAGCACCATAAATTATGATGAGAAGCAGCAACTTTTTATTTGTGCAAGAGAAAACTCACCTGAAAATTTTCCGGTAGTAATTAATATTGCAGAACAATCAACAAAAGATGCGGTAAACCTGGCGCAGAAAGCCGAGGCCTATGGAGCTGATGGTCTCATGTTGTTGCCGCCAATGCGTTATAGTGCGGATGAAGATGAAACATTACACTTCTTTCAATCTGTAAGTAGCAGTACCAGCCTGCCAATTATGCTGTATAACAATCCCGTGGATTACAAAATTTTTATTACTTTAGAAATGCTAAGCACGCTGGCTGAAAGTAAAAATATCCAGGCGATAAAAGAATCAACACGGGACATTACAAACATTACCCGCATGTTTAACCGGTTTGGGAATCGTTATAAAATATTTACGGGCGTTGACACACTATCCTTTGAAAGCTTATGTGCAGGTGCTGATGGATGGGTAGCAGGTTTGACAGATGCATTCCCCAGGGAAACTGTGGCTATTTATCGTTTGGTAAAAGCAAGAAAATTTGATGAAGCTCTTAAAATTTATCGTTGGTTTATGCCATTGCTTGAGCTTGATATACATCCAAAATTGGTTCAATATATAAAGCTTGCTGCTTCGGCAACAGGCATCGGCAGCGAATATGTAAGAGCACCCAGGCAGATACCGTCGGGAAAAGAAAGAGATGGCATCCTGAAAATAATTAATGACGCAATTCAAAGCAGGCCGGAACTTCCGGATTATTTGAACTTGTAAAATAACAAACGCGTTAGCGACTTTTATTCCGGCGTTTAAAAGACGCCTTCTCCATTATTCTTTCTGAAAAGTAACAGTTGGAGTTTTTGTGTTAAGGGTGATCTTATATTTCCCAGCATCAGAATCCGATAGAACCCAGTGCCAGTCAGGGTTACCACTTAGCGCAAGCTGGGCTTTGTTATCGGTTACAGACTGCCCGGCTTTAGCTGCCATAAATGTATCTGACGACCAGCTTAATGCTGTAGGAAATTTAATTTCTCCTGCAGATAAATTTCCTTCCCATGTAAATTCATTAGGATTTGAGGGTGTAGGTGTCATAGGAATTGCATCGTTTATGCTCCATCCCACAGGGGTGGCGTTGCCCACCATATACACATTATCGTATGTTAATGCAATCGGGTCGCCAGCCTTTATTTCTTTTTTGCACGATATTGCAAATAATGAAAGGGCGATAATAAACAAGCATTTTTTTCCTGTAAATAATATTGGAAGCAACTTGTTCTTACGTTCATTAAATATTGTAATCTGTTTCATTATTAAAGTGTTTTATTAATGTTATCATTTCAAACAAGAACAGAATTTTATTCTGATTAATTATATCCTGGGTTTTGTTTTAACTGCGGTGAACTGTTCAAAACATTTTGCCCAATCGGGAAAATTTCTGTGTGCGTATCTCCATCAGGTTGTTTATCCCACCAGGTTCCTGTATTAAAAACACCCCAGCGAATAAGGTCAGTACGCCTTCTTCCTTCGGCCAGAAATTCGCGTCCCCATTCGTCAATCATTTCCTGGTCAGTTAATTGGCTGCCATCAGTTTTGTACAAGCTTGGCGAACCGGCTGGATAATTACGAACTCTTACTGCATTTAAAAGCACTGCAGCACTTGCTTTATCACCTGCCCTATACTTACATTCCGCAAGAGAATAATAAATTTCCGCTAGCCTTATTTCCGCGTAAGCAGAAGATATTTTATTAGGATCATCACTTGGATAATATGGATATTTTGCCATAAAATAACCTGAATTATGATCTGCATGATTCATGTCAGATTCTTTGTCTGCTATTTTTGTACCCGGCTTCGCATTGAGAAACATTCCAACCTGGTCTCTAAAAAATAATGGATATGATCCTTTATTTCCTCGTACTGTATCCTGCTTTCCGGAAGAATTGATATAAGGCAAATAGCCAAATAAAAACATTCCTTCTCGTTTACTATTGCCTAAGTTCTTGTATAATTTCAAGCGGTAATCATCAGGATATTTTTGAAATTTAAGAAAGGGTTTGCCCAAACTGAATGTGTATTCAACACTGTCCACATCTCTTCCAGGCTGCAAACCAAATTTTGGATTTGCGTCTCCAAAATCAGTAAAACCAAAATATCTTGGTATTTGATAAGACAGAAGCCCAAATTGCATATCAATAGTATATTGCCAATGGGTAAGGCCAAAGCTTCC
>Ga0207652_10001874_pt1 | contig 18260 bp, 15 predicted proteins | sample KBSC63BmetaG_FD_184334 | JGI IMG/M metagenome (GOLD analysis project Ga0207652, IMG submission 184334) | Corn rhizosphere microbial communities from Kellogg Biological Station, Michigan, USA - KBS C6-3B metaG (SPAdes) (version 2) | ecosystem: Host-associated > Plants > Roots > Rhizosphere ... | reverse complement strand
ACGTCGGGCTCCATACGGTAGTTCTTGGCATTGCTCAGCACGAACCGACCGGCCTTGGCGAACGCCATTTCCACCTCTCCGGCGGCGGCAGCGTCGAGCGCCGAGAAGACGATCGGCGCTTTCACCCCGCCAGGATCGCAGGCAATGACTCGCATCGACTGAACCCGCGTCGGTGGCGGGCTGCCCTCGAGCCAGCGGGTCACCTCTCCGTATTTCCGGCCGGCCGAGCGCTCCGATGCGGCAAGCTCGGCGATCTCGAACCACGGGTGATCGGAGAGGAGCCGCACGAACATTTGCCCGACCGCGCCCGTCGCCCCAAGCACGGCGACCGGCCATTTCTTCTTGCGTTTCCCCGGAATCGGTGGCGGTGTCATCGGGCGAGCAACGTTTTGGCGAGCTTCTCATAGGTGTCGACGCTCGCCCGCAGCTCTTCGACATCGATGTACTCATCCGGTGTATGCGCAACGTGGATGGAGCCGGGACCGAAAAGAAGCGGCTCTCCCCAGTTTGACAGCAGAGGAATGTCCGACGTGTATGCGACGGGAACCGTCTCGAACCCCGGCACCGTCGCGAAACGCTGTGCCGGGATGTGCGATCCGAATTCGACGTCGGCATGACCACGCGCCCATTCCAGAACCATCTTCTTTATCGGCTCGACGCCCCCCGCCAGCCGAAACATGATCTCCGCTTCGGCGTGCGCGGGGATGATGTTGGCTTCAGTTCCGCCCTTGATGGTGCCGATGTTCACGGTCGTTTCGCCGAGCACGGGGTCGGACGGAAGCGGCAGCTTTCGGAGTGTCGGTAGAAGCTCGAGCATCGGCTCGATAGCCGACTTCCCGAGCTGCGGGTAGGCGGAATGGGCTTCACGTCCGCGGGTGCGAATCGTCGCGCGCAGAGATCCCTTCGCTCCGCTGGCGAGCTTGCTCTCGGTCGGCTCGCCGTTGATGAGAAAGCGGCTCGTCGTGCGAAGATTGTTTGCTGCGCGTGCGCCATCGGAGCCTTTCTCCTCGCCAACTACAAACAGTAAATCGACGCGCTTCTCCCCATCCCCGATCAAGCGGTTGGCGGCGACCAGCATCGCGGCTGCGATTCCCTTGGCGTCCGAGGACCCGCGGCCGAACAGCCTGCTGCCCTCGAGGCGCGGCGGTACAAACGGCGGAACGGTGTCGACGTGGGTCGAAAATGCGACGCCTGCCCCACCACCCGAACGGGACGCCCAGACATTCGATCGCCCGCGCGTCACCTCCTGCAGAGTGACGTTCCAGCCGCGCGCGACAAGCCATCGCGAGATAAAATCGACGACGCTCCCCTCGGAGCCCGTCGTCGATTGAATCGCCAATAGTTCGGCGGCCAGCGATACGACATCAGTCATGGGCAGAAGTTAGCGTCGTACACGAGGCGGTGTGAGTGATGCCATCACCGCCGCCGATGGGATTGTCAGCTCGCTGCGGTTACCCGCGTGAATGCGGATTGACGCGCAACACCATCCACACCCTGGGCGTGTTCGACGAACATATGCTGCAAGAGGCGGTTCGCCTCCCTGACGTAGGCATCGTGGTGCCGCTCGCCGATGTCACCGATCTCCTGCAGCGTGCGATTGCCCATCATCTTGCCGGCTTCGCGGAAGGTCTTGAAGGTGTCCTCTGCCTGCCGGGCCATTACCAGGTCAGCGATGAGGTGCTCGTAATCGCTGTCGCGCGCGGCATCGGCGAGCTCGCGCGCGACGCCGATCGCGGTGCCGACGACGCGATCCGCCAGTCCGTCAGGCCCGCCGAGCTGGGACTGTAGCTCCTCCAGCATGCGCTGGTGCTCCTGCATGTGGGGAATGTGGCGCGAACAGAGATCGCTCAGCCGCGGGTCGTCGGCCTGGGCTTCGTGATCGATCAGAGAGCGAAGAAACGTTCCGTGCTGCACGACGGCGTTGTGCACCTGACTTCTGAGAAATGCGCTGCCGTGGTCCATTCTGTCTCCAATTGCGTTTGGTGAGGCGAAGTGCACCGCGCAGCCATGCGCGGCGACTCGTAAAGAAGCGAAACTTGTGCCCGAAAAAGCTTGCATCCGGCCATGCAAACCCGTACTTTTAGTGACCCGAATACGCGCCGAAGCCTCGGCGCGTAAGTGTCGGTATGAGAGGAGTTTACATTGCCACCGGTAAGGAGGAACCTCAACAGTAGGAGGAAGGAGAAAACCGAGGTCAGACGAAAGGTCAGAATTCAGCCGATGGATCCTGCGCAACTATGCGGCAAGGGCACGTCGGTGACCCAGCTTTACCGGGTCGAAGAGACCTTCGAGCGCGGGAGAGTCCACCACCTCGTTTTTTTCGACAAGCACGGCTGGTATTGCGAGCACGGCAAACAGTGCAGTGCGGTTGGAGACGTGCAGAAATTCACCAGAAACAAACTTTAGCGACTAACAACGGATGGATGAGAGCATGATCGCAAGACAGGATGCCTACATTGAGAAGACCGACGTCTGGGCAAAGCTTTCCGCCCCCCTTCCCGCTGGTGTGATCTCCTGGCGACAGGACGGCAAAGTGACGGCACGCGACGGAAAATATTTCGCGAGATTCGTTGCCTATATCGAGGCGAACACAGTGCGTGAGAGACTCGACACCGTCGTACCCGGCGAGTGGGACCTCACGCTGGAGCTATTGCCGGTTATCGCCCCTGGGGAGGACGGGGACGGGTCACAGTATTCCTTCAAGGCGCGGCTGCAGATCCTCGGCGTCATCCGCGAGGATGTCGGTACCGGCAAGGACTACAAGCAAGCGTCGACCGACGCGTTCAAGAGGGCGGCGGTGAGATTCGGAGTCGCGAACGAGCTCTACGCCTATGAGCAGAACTGGGTCGAGATGGACGGCGACGGCAGATACGCCAAGCCGCTCGAGGATCCACAGACAGCCTACACCAGGCGATACGGCAAGCCGGGGAGCGCGGCGTCGGCCGCTGCAACAACCGGTGCGTCTGCTGTGGTGCCCACGTCGATGCTTACCGATACCGAGATGGTGAGCTGCCCGAAGTGCGGCGGGCGGATGTGGGACAACCGGCTTACGAAGCGGAACCCACGCGCGCCCGACTACAAGTGCCAGAACCGGTCATGCGACGGCGTGATCTGGCCGCCAAAGGCCACCACCAGCGGCGCGACAGAGAATCAAGATGACAAGAAGCTGGCTTCCGCTTCGGCCCTCGTCGGGACAACCGAAGAGGAGCTGCCGTTCTAGAAACAGCGCACTACCGGAAACGCGAAGAGGGTGGGCAGAAATGCCCGCCCTCTTTTTTTCTCTGCACCACCACTCCTATTTCTTCTTTGGAATGAGAAAGCATCCCGCCAGTGGATCCACGCAGACCGAGAGTGGCGAGGGCGGCAGAAGCTCCCCATCCGCCTGGGCGGGCATGGATGGGGATGTCTCGATCAGGAAATCGCGGCCAGACTTGTAAAACAGGCACGGATCGGCGCTGAAATCCTTGCGCAGCATCCGCCAGAGGATCCGCATCGCATCCCACAGGTTGCCGGGAGAAAACACACAGGCGTCGAGCAACCCATCGTCGTGAACGATGCCCTGCCCGAACGCGACCAGGTCGTTGAGTACGGCGCCAAAATTGGCGACCAGAACCGCCGACGCCGTCCGCTCGTACACTTCGCCATCCACTGTAAGCCGCAGCGAGAACTTCTGGTTCCGGATCACGGCCTTGTAGCCACCGATCACGTACGCCATGAACCCGAACCGTTTTTTGAGACGGGCCGGCGCCTCCCTGATCATCGTCGCATCCAGTCCGACGCCAACGCCGATCGCGAATCGGCGGCCGTCTCCGAGCCGCCCGAGATCCAGAGTCGCCTCGTCGCCGTCGAGGAGCATCGGCACCGCCCGGAGTGGATTGAGCGGTATGCCCAGAGTTCGAGCGACGACGTTGCCCGTACCGCCCGCCAGGACTCCGACCGGTGGTCCCCGATGCGCGAGCACACCGAGAACTTCCATGACGGTCCCGTCCCCACCCAGAGTGAAGACGGCGTCGTACTTGTGCGCGTGATCGGCGGCGAGGATGGCGGCGTGTCCAGGCGCCGCTGTCGGCATCACGTCGCAGCCCACGCCAGCTTTCGAGAACGCGTCGATTGCCTTCTGCCTTATCCGCGCGCCGCGGCGTGACGCCGGATTCACGATCAGCATCACCCGGGAGATCCTGCGCGGCATCGAGCTGCCTGAGGCGGCCTCACTCATATCGGCATTCGGTCGAAGTCGTTATCAAAACTCCCTGTCAATATGCGACTGCAGGTCCCAGATGTGTGCAGTCGGTGCCGCCGTGAACCGCCAATCGCACCTACGCCAATGAAGACTCGCACCGCTCAGTTGCGGTGCCCGAAACCACGGCGGTAACGGGACGGCGAAACGCTCGCTGGATGCGCGATGCTCGGGGCGGGGATCGAACCCGCATGGGATCTTATCCCAAGGGATTTTAAGTCCCTCGCGTCTACCGGTTTCGCCACCCGAGCCGAGAAGAAGGCCACCTGAGCAATTCCCTGCGCGATGACAAAGCTACCGGCGAAAAACCACTCGAACAAGCACCGTTAGCGGCTCTTGAGCACCGACGAAATTCAGTTGACAAAACCTTTGACGGAATGATAACGTCTCCCCCGCCGGCGGCCGTCCCTGACTCAGACGATCGCCTTCCAGCTCTCAACACCGTGCGGAGAATCTATGCGCCGTCTTTTGGTCCGCGTTTCCACTGCAGCACTGGCTATCATCGCGACTTTTGCCACGCCCGCTAGCGCTCAGCGCGTACTGGGTGTCGGCGACGACGCCCTGGTGCTCCCCCGCGGAGTCTTTCGGATGCGCATCGTCGGTCAGTGGACCTGGTTCAACGAGCGCTACGGAATGGATACGCCGGGCCGGCCTAACGGCGCGCTCGAGCCGCTCGGAATCGACTTCACGCTCGACACCATCGGCGTGAAACAATTTCCCAACCTCGCCAGCCTTCAGGCCGGACTCCAGAGTCTGACCGGCAATCCGACCTGGTACGCGACGCTCGGCAACACCGTGGTGAACCTGCGCGATCACGTCACCGCCATCCCGCTGGTGTTCGAGGCTGGGCTGTCCAAGAAGTTTTCGATCGGTGTTCAGATTCCGTACGTGAAGACGCAGTCATCGGCTTTCTTCAGCGTCAACACCGCCGGTACCAACGGGAATCTCGGATTCAACCCCGCGCTCGCCGTCCCGGCGGCGGCCGCGCAAAATGCTGCGCTGCTCACCCAGTTCACCACCGCGGCGAATACCCTCGAGGGCTCGCTGGCCGCGTGCCAGGCGAACCCCGCTGCGTCCCCGTCATGCCCCGCCCTGCTGGCCAATCAGGCCAGCGCCCAATCGCTGATTGCCAACTCCCGCGCATTCGCCGGAGGAGTCAACCAGATCTACTCGACCTCGCCGTTCGTGCCGATCGCGGGCACCGACGCGCAGCTTGCGATCGAGGCGCGCGTTGCGGCATTCCGCGCGCTCTACAACCAGTTCGGCGTGACGAGCATCGCGGCCGGTACCACCGGACCCTTCGCCTCCCAGACGCGACTGAGCCTGCGGGATGCGCAGCGGATCCTGAGTGACCCGTTGTTCGGGGTTGCCGCCGCGCCGCTCGAGTCGGTCGGCAGATCCCATATTGGCGACATCGACATCGGCGGTAAGTTCTCGCTCTTCGACACCTTCGATGGCAGCACCGAAGCGCGGATGTCGCCCCACGGCTTCAACTTCCGCACTGCGATCGGAGGAATCTTCCGCATCCCGACCGGCGACATCGAGTCTCCCGACAACTTCATCGACATCGGCACCGGCCGAGGCGCCAAGGCCGTCGAGGGCAGATGGTTCACCGACATTCTGCTCGGCAGCCGATTCTGGGAGTCGTTCGTGCTGCGCTACAACCGGCCGTTCGCCGACGAGCAGACGATGCGCATCACCGATCTACCCAATGAGGAGCTCGCGCCGCTGTATCGCCGCCAGACGGTCAATCGCAAGCTGGGCAGCGCATTCGAGTTCGAGACCGCGCCGCGAATCGTCGTAAACGATTTCTTCGCTGTCTCCGGCTGGTACATGTACCGTCACAAGCAGCAGGATCACTACACCGGTACGTTCACCATTCCTGCCACCACCACCGTTTTCGCCGACCTCACTCTCGATGCGTCCACGCTCGATCTGGAGACGGAGCAGACAGAACAGCGGTTCGGCGGCGGCATCTCGTTCTCGAACCTCTACTCATTCGAGCAGGGCAAGGCGAAGATCCCGTTCGAGGTGACCTACCTGCATTGGCAGACCACCAAGGGCGAAGGCGGCAATCAGCCGAAGTTCTTCACCGATCAGATCCAGCTCAGGCTCTACGCGAGGCTGTTCGGGGGGAAGTAAACTCGGCGGAGGGATTGTCCGCTGCGGCTCGCACCCCTAGTCCCAAAGCCGGCAGGTCGGAGACATGGTCAGAGGGACGGGTCGCAGTTTATCTGGCGCGTTCTGTAGTGCCGTGACACAGCGAGAATGCGAGTATGACAACTGGCGCCAGCGCATCTCTGCGCATCTCTCCGACCTGCCGCCTTTCCGACTCGTTGGATCAGTCGTAGCGCGCTGACCTGAGCCGTTAAGCAGTTGCGCTCTCGAGCAGCTCCCTGGCATGAGCGCGGCTGACTTTGCTCTCCGGATCGCCGCCCAGCATTCGCGCGATCTCGTTGACGCGGCTGATCCCGTCGAGCACGGTTATGTCAGCGGTAGTTACGCCGCCTTTCGCGCCCTTTGCAACCACGATGTGGTGGTGGGCGCGCGCGGCGATCTGCGGCAGGTGCGAGATCGCGAATACCTGATGCTCCTTCGCAACGCGACGCAGCGTGTCGCCAACCTGTAGTCCAACCCGACCGCCGATTCCCGCGTCGACTTCGTCGAAGATGAGAGTCGGCACTCGATCGACGCGCGCCAGAATCGTCTTGAGCGCGAGCATCACTCGTGACAGCTCTCCACCCGAAGCCACTCGCGCCAGCGGCCGATCCTCGTGGCCGACGTTGAGCGCCACTCGGAATTCGACGTCTTCGCCGCCCTCGGCGGTGGGCTCATCCCGGGATGTGAGCGACACCGTGAACCGTCCATCGGGCATTCCCAGCGACGGCAACAACGCGTCGACCGCCTTCGCCAGCTTTCTTCCCGCCGAGAGGCGCATCTCCGTCAGCTTCTCCGCCGCGGCGCCGAGACGCCGCCGGGCATCAATCTCGCGCGAAGTGAGACTTGCGATGTCGAGCCCGGCGGTATCGACGAGATCGAGCTCGCCACGCGCTGATTTCCCGGTCTCGATCACGGCGTCCAGAGTCGGGCCGTACTTTTTCAGCAGCCCGAACAGTCGGTCGCGACGCTGGCGAACTTCATCGAGGCGCGCCGGATCGAGATCGACGGACCCGGCATAATCTTCCACGCTGCGGGCGAGCTCCTGCAACGCGTAAAACGCGGTGTCGAACAGCTCCTGCATCCGCGCCGCGGAAGAATCGATTCGCTCGATCGACGTCAGCGGCCGCTGCGCCGCGCCGAGCTGCGAGAGTACGCTGCCTTCTTCGCCCGACAGCAGCTCCCCGAGGTTGCTTGCCAGGGTGCGCAGCTCGTCGGCGTTCTCGAGCACGCGAGCCTCGTCCTCGAGGCGAGCGTCTTCGCCTGACGTGAGGCGCGCGTCTTCGATCTCTTTCGCGACATGCCGGAGATAGTCCGCTCGCTTCTCGGCATCCGCGCGCCGCTGGGATAGCGTCGCGATCTCCCTGCGGATGCCCGACAGCTCCGTGTGGGTCGAGCGCACCAGTGACGCCTGTGCATCCGCACCTCCAAAAGCATCGAGAATCCGGCGCTGTGACTCCGGATCGAGCAGCGTCTGCGCATCGTGCTGACCGTGCAGATTGACGAGTTGCCGGCCGATCTCGGCCAGGACCGTCGCGGTCACCGTCGCGCCGTTGATCCACGCTCGCCCGCGGCCATTGCTCGAGATCTCTCGCTTGAGCACGAGAGTCTCGTCCTCGACCTCGATCCCACGCTCGTCGGCAAGCGCGGCGATGCCTTTGACTCTCGAGACATCGAAGACTCCCTCTACGGTTGCCTTCTCCGCTCCCGAGCGGATCAGATCGGCACTGGCTCGCTCACCGAGGAGCAGCCCCAGCGCGCCGACGATGATCGACTTGCCGGCGCCCGTCTCACCGGAAAGCACGTTGAATCCTTCCGCAAGCGGGAGGTTCACCTGCTCGATGATCGCGAAGTTTCGAATTCGCAGCTCTGTAAGCATCGCTACGCTCAATCGTCGTCGGGCAGTCCGCCCCAACCGAGTTTTACTCGCATCCGCTCGAAGAAGGTGGCGCCCGGAAAACGGACAATGCGCACCGGATTGTCGGCCTTGCCGACCTTGAGCTTCTCGCCTTTGACGAAACTCGTACCGACCTGCCCATCGACCGTAACCAGAAGCTCGGTGGGAGTCTCGTTTGCTTCCACCGTGATCTCGGCGTCGGCAGGGATCACCAGCGATCTGATTGCCAGGGTGTGCGGCGAGATCGGCGTCATGATGATCGACTCGACGGTCGGCACGACGACCGGTCCACCCGCGGAGAGGCTGTACGCGGTGGATCCCGTCGGGGTCGAGATCACCACTCCATCCGCAGCGTAAGTGCCGATGCTCTCGCCATCCACGAAGACGTTGAGCCTGACGACTCGCGCGAATCCCCCTTTATGGAGCACGAAGTCGTTGAGCGCGCGCCACTGCTTCCGCGTCTCGCCCTCCGAGTTAATTGCCCTTGCGCTCAGCGCCATGCGCGGCTGGGCAACATAGTCGCCGCTGGCGAGATACTTGAGCGCCGGCTCGAAGTCCTCGCTCTGGCAGCTGGTCAGAAAACCGAGGCGCCCGAGGTTGACCCCCAGTATCGGGATGTTGCGGCCATCGATCAGCCGCGCACCGCGCAGCAACGTCCCGTCCCCGCCGAGTGTAACAAGTGCATCGAGCTGTCCGGGATCCTCGAGACGGGCGCCGGTGCCCGCGACCTCATGAAGCCCCTGTTCCAGCAGCGGCTCGATGTCTAGCGCCGGCGCGACACGAAACAGGGTGCGGAGGATATCGGAGAGCTCCTCATATCCCTGGTGTCCGATGACGCCAAGGCGCATTAGACGGCCCGGAGGTGGGTGCCCCGCGAACTCTCCAGACCGAATGCCTCGCTCGCGCGACGGGCGATGCCGCTGGCGTCGAGTCCCAGCAATGCCAGCTGCTTGGCGCGTGGCGCCTGATCCACGAAGTCGTCCACGACACCGTGAGCGACGACCTTCGTCGCCGGCTCCATCTCGCCAATGATTCGCGACATGAAAGACCCGAAACCGTTGACCACTGCGCCCTCTTCCACCACCAGGATGTTGTGATGGTCGCGAACGACATCCGCGAGGCTCTGCTCGTCATACGGCTTCAGGTAACGGCAATTGACGACGGTGACGCTGATTCCGTTCTCGTTCAAGATCTCCGCTGCTCCGAGAGAGGGCAGCACCATGGTGCCCACCGCGAGAATCGCCACTGCGGTCGTAGCGTCGTGGGAGCCAGTCCCGCGCCGCAAAATCTCCCAGCTGGCGTGCGGGATCGCTTCGATCTCCGCGGTCGCGGGAACGACGTCCGGAGTCGCATCGCGCGGATAGCGCAGACAGAACGGCCCGGCGTCGTGCTCGAGCCCGCTCCGCAGCAATGCCACCATCTCCCGGCCGTTCTTCGGCGCCGTAACCACCATGCCCGGCACGGCCAGCATGTACGCGATGTCGTAGAGGCCCATGTGGGTCGGTCCGTCTTCCCCGACCAACCCCGCGCGATCCATTGCGAACACGACCGGGAGGTGCTGGATCGCGACGTCGTGGATGACGTTGTCGTACGCGCGCTGGAGGAACGTCGAGTAGATCGCGCAGACCGGCCGAATCCCTTCCGTCGCCAGGCCCGCCGCAAAAGTCACCGCGTGTCCCTCGGCAATGCCGACATCGAAGAACCGGTCGGGGTACGCCTTCGCGAACGCGCCCGTTCCGGTGCCGCTCGGCATCGCGCCGGTGATTGCTACGACGCGCGGATTTTCGCGTGCGACGTCGACGAGCGCCTGGCCGAACGCGGCGGTGTAGGCGGAGTTGGCGGACGAAACCTTGCGCTGCTTGCCTGTCGCAGGATCGTGTCCGGGTGGCAGCGCATGCCATTTCTCGACGTGCTCGCCGGCCGGAAATCCCTTCCCTTTCTGGGTGATGCAGTGAATGAGTCGAGGGCCGGACATTTCCCGGACTGCCACCATCGTGTCCATGAGTGCGTCGATGTCGTGTCCGTCGATCGGTCCGAAATAGCGGAAGCCGAGCTCCTCGAACAAAACCCCCGGCGTGAGGAAGGATTTCATGCTCTCCTCCCACTTTCTCACCAGGGTTCCAACGCCCGACAATGGACCGGGCGCGGCATCGACGACGCTGCCGATGGCTGAGCGGACTCGGTTGTACAGCGGATTTCGCTGGATCGAGGTGAGGTACTTCGACATCGCTCCAACGTTGGGCGCGATCGACATCTCGTTGTCGTTGAGAACGACGATGAAGTCGCGATCCGATGCGCCGGCATTGTTCAATCCTTCATACGCCAGCCCGCAGGTAAGAGCGCCATCGCCGAGCACCGAAACAACCTTGAACGACTCGCCGTTCAGATCGCGCGCGACCGCCATGCCGTAGCCCGCCGAGATCGCGGTGCCGGCGTGGCCAGCGCCGAACGCATCGTACTCACTCTCGCTGCGCTTAAGAAAACCCGACAGACCGTCTTCCTGCCGCAGCGTCTCCAGTCGGTCGGCGCGCCCGGTCAGGAATTTGTGCGGATAGCCCTGGTGCCCAACGTCCCAGACCAGCTTGTCGCGGGGCGTATCGAACACTGCGTGGAGCGCAACGGTCAGCTCGACGACGCCCAGTCCTGCCCCGATGTGGCCGCCAGTCCGCGAGCAGACTTCGATGAGTCGCGTGCGCATCTCTTCGGAGACTACGCGCAGCTCGTCGCGGGTCATGGACTTCAAATCGGCTGGAGCATGTACTCGGTCGAGGATCGCCATTCGGGAATGGTTGTCAGGACGTTCGGGTTACCATGAAATTAGCAACTTGTGTCAGCTCCTGCGTGAGCAAACCGTGCTGCGCCAGACTCTCTAGACCGTCGTCGATCAACGACAAAGCACGTTCGCGGGCGCCGTCCACGCCAAGCAGGGCCGGGTAGGTGCTCTTGCCAAGCGCTGCGTCGCGTCCGGTGGTCTTGCCAAGCGTGCTGCTCGTCGCGGTGATGTCGAGCACGTCATCCATTATTTGGAACGCGAGCCCGATTGCGCGCCCATAGCTCCCGAATGCTTTGAGCTCGGCGTCGGCCGCACCGGCCGCCAACGCTCCCATCCACACCGATGCGCTGATCAACGCCCCTGTCTTCGCCGCATGAATCGACTCCCGCTCATCGAGCGAGAGCGCGAGTCTCTCGCCGCTCAGATCGCGTAGCTGCCCACCGATCATTCCGGCGGCCCCGGCGCCCTCCAGGAGGACTTCGAGAATGGAGCTGGTTGTCCCCGATGTGAGGTCGAGCTTAAGCGCGCCGCCGCGGACCGTCCTCACCGCCAGCGGGATCATCGCCACGCCCGCGAGAATCGCCACCCGATTCCCAAAAACCTTGTGCACCGTCGGTCGCCCGCGCCGGACATCGTCGTTGTCCATGCAGGGCAGGTCGTCGTGGACGAGCGAGTAAGCGTGAATCACCTCGGGCGAGCACGCCAGCAGACTCGAATCGCCCGCGCCTCCGGCCGCCCGATACGAAAGCTGAACCAGCAACGGCCGAATTCGTTTTCCGGGACTCTTCAGAGCGTAGCGAATTGCCTCGCCGAGCCGGCCGGGAAGAGACGCGACGACGTCACTCGCGCAAATCGCGTCGAGCTGCGCTTCGATCTTGACGCGATCGGCTTCGAATGCGTCGGACACCTCTTAAAGGTCCATCTCCCGAAGCTGAAATCCGCCGTCGGACTTCTCGATCAGCATTTGTACCCTGGTCTCGGCCTTATCCAGCTCGGCGGAAGCCTCACGCAGCAGCTCGATTCCTTCCTCAAACAGCTTCAGGGATCCGTCCAGGCCGACCTGCTCGCCGTCGAGAGCGGCCATTATCTCGTCGAGACGACGAAGGTTCTTTTCGAATGTCATGCTGGTTTCCCTCTTTTGTGCGACGCGTGGCTCACGGACAAGAAAAAATACCTCCCAAGCGGGTAGGGGCGCTTGACTTGGGGTCTCGCATGTATAACCTTTAATCCGGATGAACGGATTGATACTTTGACCGCCCCAGCCCTATTCGGCCAGATGACCGCCCTCGCCGATCCGACGAGGAGCAGGCTGCTGCTCGCCCTCGAGCGAAACGAGCTCACGGTCAATGAGCTGCGAGCGATCCTCCAGCTTCCTCAATCAACCATCAGCAGGCACCTCAAGATGCTGGGCGCCGAGGGCTGGGTGGAAGCGCGCGCGGAAGGTACGAGCCGCCATTATCGGCTGGCTTCAGACAGCCTGGATCCCGCGAGCCGGCGCCTCTGGCATATCGTCCGCGACGAGATTTTGCGCACCACTGCCGCCGAGCACGATGCGCGGCGCACCCAGGCCGTGCTCGCCGAACGCTCGACGCGCTCGCAACAGTTCTTCTCGACCTCCGCCGGGCAGTGGGACAAAATGCGCCTCGAGCTCTTTGGCCGGCGGGCCGACATCGCCTTGCTCGGCTTGCTCGACGAATCGTGGACGGTCGCTGATCTCGGGTGCGGCACCGGCGCGGTCGCGCACGCTATCGCGCCATTCGTCAAGCGCGTGATCGCTGTCGATGAGTCCACCGCCATGCTTTCCGCAGCGAAGAAACGTCTTCACGGGGTTCAGAACGTCGACATCCGCAGTGGACGACTCGAAGCATTGCCGCTGGACGATGGCGAGGTCGATGTCGCGCTGTTGTTTCTCGTCCTGCACTACGTATCGGATCCCGCCCGGGTGATCTCGGAAGCAGCCCGCGCTCTGGCGCCAGGAGGCCGGCTGCTGGTGCTGGACATGATGCCCCACGACCGACAGGACCTCCGCCAGACGATGGGTCATCTCTGGCAGGGATTCGACCGTTCGACTCTCGGCGGCTGGATGGAAGCGGCCGGTCTCCAGGGTTTCAGGTACAGCGAGCTGCCCGCCGACCCAGAGGCGAAAGGCCCGACACTGTTTGCGGCGTCGGGCAGGCGCAGCGCTGCGGCATCCAAAACAGTTCCACGCAGGAAAGCGGATGCGGTTCCGCTCATGAAAACCGCCTAGCCATAACGCAGACTTCATGGAGCGCACAGTGGGCACCATCGCCGAACCAATGAACACATTCACCGCCGCCGTCGAAGCAGGCCGCGAGCCCTACAAGGTCAAGGATCTTTCCCTCGCCGAGTACGGACGCAACGAGATCCGTCTCGCCGAGCACGAGATGCCCGGACTGATGGCGCTTCGCGCCGAGTACAAGGGGAAGCAGCCTCTCGCGGGTGCCAAGATCATGGGCTCACTGCACATGACAGTGCAGACAGCGGTGTTGATCGAAACGCTTACCCAGCTCGGCGCCGATGTGCGCTGGGTGTCCTGCAACATCTTCTCTACCCAGGACCACGCGGCGGCAGCGGTTGTAGTCGGGAAAAACGGGACCATCAACGACCCACAAGGCACTCCGGTTTTCGCGTGGAAGGGTGAGACGCTCGAGGAGTACTGGTGGTGCACCGATCAGGCGCTGGTGTGGCCGGACGGCTCAGGGCCGAACCTGCTGCTCGATGATGGTGGCGACGCGACGCTGCTCGTGCACAAGGGAGTCGAATTCGAGAAAGCGGGTCGGGTTCCGGATTTCGACCCCAACAAGGATTCAGAGGAATACGGCGTGATCCTCGGCCTGCTGCGTCGCGAGCTCGAGAAGGACCCGCAACGCTGGACCAGGATGTCCAAGGATCTACGCGGCGTCTCGGAGGAGACGACCACCGGCGTGCATCGCCTCTATCAGATGATGGAAGCCGGCACCCTGCTCTTCCCCGCCATCAATGTCAACGACTCGGTCACCAAGTCCAAGTTCGACAACCTGTACGGCTGCCGCCATTCACTGACGGATGGAATCCTGCGCGCGTCGGACGTGATGCTTGCGGGCAAGGTTGCAGTGATCTGCGGATACGGCGATGTCGGCAAGGGCTGCGCGCAGGCGCTCAAGGGCCAGGGCGCCCGCGTCGTCATCACCGAGATCGATCCCATTTGCGCGCTGCAGGCGGCGATGGAAGGCTATCAGGTCACGACACTCGAGGACGTCGTCAAGACGGGCGACATCTTCGTCACCGCGACCGGCAACAAGAACATCATCACCGCCGCTCACATGGCACAGATGAAGGACAAAGCGATCGTCGGCAACATCGGCCACTTCGACAACGAAATCGACATGGCTGGTCTCAAGAAGACGAAAGGCGTCAAACGTGTGCAGATCAAACCGCAGTACGACGAGTACGTATTCCCAGACGGCCACAGCGTGATGATCCTCGCCGAGGGCCGTCTGCTGAATCTTGGCTGTGCGACCGGTCATCCGAGCTTCGTGATGTCGGCGAGCTTCACCAACCAGGTGATGGCGCAGATCGAGTTGCACACCAACTGCGATGCGTATGAGTGCAGGGTGTACACGTTGCCGAAAAAGCTCGACGAGAAGGTCGCGAGACTCCATCTCGACAAGCTGGGTGTAAAGCTTACCAAGCTGACGGACGACCAGGCCGACTACCTGTCGGTGCCGGTCGACGGACCGTACAAATCCGAGCACTATCGGTACTAGCAGGAGCGCCCGGATCGCCGGCGAGGACGTCCACGGGCCGGGAGGGTGGCTTCACGCCGCTTTCCCGGCCTTTTGCTCAGCTGCTGCTTGACGCAGGGGAAACCCCGCCGATATTGCCCCCGATGATGCGGCCGAAAACTCTCGCAGTCCGTGGAACGTTGACTGCCGTCGCGGTATTCCAAATGTCCTGCGGCGACTCGTCGGGGCCGAGCAACGGTCCGGCCTCTATCGCTGCAAATTCGTCGACCAGTCTCGCTGGCGCCCCCGGCTCGGATGTTTCGGAGCTGCCATCGGTCGTCGTCCGCAACCAGAGCGGCCAGCCCGTGGCGGGCGCGCGCGTAGTCTTCAGTGTCGAGACTGGCGGCGGAGTGGTGACGGGAGCAAACGCCACGACGGATGCGGCGGGCATCGCTACGGTCGGTGGGTGGACGCTGGGATCGGCTCTCGGGAACAATACGATGGTTGCGCGGACGGGCAACCTTCCGCCTGTCACCTTTACCGCGCTGGCCTCGGACCCGTGCGGAATCGCGCCGGTGCATGTAGTAGGCTCGACGACCAACGGTCAGCTCTCACTTCAGGATTGCGAACTCTCCGACGGCACCTTCGCGGACTTCTATTCGGTCACCGTTCCATCGGCAGGCACCTACATCTTCACCCAGACCGCGCAGCATTTCGACACTTTCATGGCGCTCCTCAGTGGCGGGGGCGCGGTGGTCGGCCTCAACGACGACGTCGGGAGCGACACCACCACCTCGTCGATCAAGGCGATTCTGCCAGCGGGAAGCTTCATCATCGCCGCCAACTCCTACTGGCCCGGCGCAACGGGCACCTACACCATCGCGTCGCTCGCCTCGAGTGCGCATGTAACCGGGTGCGAGGATGTGTTCGTCGTGCGGGGCATCACGACCGCTCAGAGTCTGCAAGCCACCGACTGTGCGCTCAACGGCATCTTCGGCGACGAGTACCTGATTGTACTGAACGCGGGCCAGGCAGTCACTGTCTCGATGAGCTCCGCCGCGCTCGACTCCTATCTCGAGATTCACGCCGCGAGCGACCTGACCATCCTCGCCTCGAACGACGACGCCGACGGAACCACCAAGAACGCTTCGGTGGTATTCACGCCGGCGACGACCGACTTCTACGTGGTCACCGCGAGAACCAATACCGCCGGTGCAACCGGGGCTTACTCGCTCACGATCCAGTAAGCGCTACTTTCTGGCCGTCGAATCCAGGGCGTAGAACGGAGATCGGACCACCGGCCGGTTCTGATCGTAGGAGCGCTTCGTCAGTTGGGCGATGGTGCTGTCGCGTCCGAGCCAGTGCCGAACTGCCGTCGAATCGAGGAGCTTGTACCGACGCGCGAGCTCGGCGCGATACCATTCTGCTGCGAGCAGCGGAACGGTGACGATGGTGACGTCTTTGCGCGTTCCCTCCACCTGCTGCAGATACCATAGCGGGTAAGTGTCGTTGTCCCCGACCGCGAGCATCACTCCGGAGGGAGGGACTTTCGCGAGCATGTCGGACTCGTCCAGACGCGCGCGCGCCTCGACCGCGTCGGTCCGTCGATCCACGGCCGTCCAGTTGAGAAGCGCCGGTGCGAACGGGAGCAGCATCGCCACGACCCCCAGCGGAGGCATTAGACGCCGCGACAACCGAATCGCGCCGAATCCCGCCCACAGTCCCCAGCACACGAAGGCCCAGAAAAAGAAATAGTCCCGCTCGCGTGCCTCGTGCGCCGCGTTCGGCGGCAAAATTCCGGCACCGAACGATGGGCCGGCCTTGAGATTCAAATAGATCGCGACTCCGAGCGAGCCGACCAGAAACAGCACCAGCAGCGCGCGCCAGCTGCGTCGATCGGCGGCTCGATGCGCAACGCAGCCGTACAGGGCGACGAGCGCGTACAACACCGTGACCGGCGTTCTCCACCAGCTGGGCGGCGCGTCAGGGGTCAACCCTTTGGCAAATTGCCAGTCGGCGTACTCGAAGACGTTGCCCAGCTGGAGATAAAACGGCGCCTGGCGTGGCCACATCGACGGGACGTCGTACTGATGGCGGAGCAATACGTCGATGAACGACGAGAAGGTGGACGGGTTGCCCTGGTTGATCGCCGGATCGCGGTGCGCCCGGATGACGAGATAGAGCACACACGTCATTCCGATCACGGTGACGATAACGCCGTTCCTCAACAACCTGGCGAACGAATGGGACTCGCGGCGGCCGTCGGCGTGTCGCCTCCCCACCGGAACGGCGAAGTATCCGTCGCTCGTAGTGAAGACGAGAAGAATCGCGCTCGGAACGACCAGCAGCGCGGTGAGGTGCAGCGTCCACGAGAGTCCCGCCAGATAAGCGGCGAGAAGCGCCCAGCGTGCATCCGAGTTCTGCCCGGCGCGATCGGCAGCCCACAGGACCACCGCCCCGAAGAGCAGCGCGATTGCGTACACCTCGGTCTCGGTCGCTCCGAGCCAGACCGTCGACATCAAACCGGCCGCCAAGCCGCCGGCGGTGGCGGCGAAACCATCTTCAGTCCACCTGGTGAAGAGGCTCGTCAGAATCCCGCACGCAAACGCGGTGCTCACCGCGGACAGCAGATTGATCGAGCGGGCAAACCCGAAAATCGAAGCGAAAACGAGGCTCCAGACCTTACCGAGCAGGATGTAAAGCGGCGTGCCCGGCGGATGCGGGATGCCGAGCGAATGCATGGCAGCCAGAAACTCACCGGAATCCCAAAGCGTGACGCTTGGGGCGAGGGTGAGCATGTACACGAACAACAAGAGAACGGCGGTCGTCCAACCCGGCGAAGGAAACCGTCTTATCGGGAGCGCCTCGGTGAGAGTAACGAAGTCAAAACTAATTCAGCGGCTCGTGAGTTGCCCGAGAGAGCCGAATCAATGGGCAGCCGGGAGGGCTTACGTACCCCATCAGTCACGCCTCAGCAGCACTGGTCCTGAAAAGGAAATTTCCGCGAGTCGGCCTCCTGCCGCTGCTCGTTTCAGTGCAAGCCGTCGAGCTTCTCTGGATCATCTTCAGCTATCTCGGCATCGAGCGCACAGCGATCACGCCCGATGCCGTGCACCTCGGGTTTCTTCCCTACTCGCACTCCATCGGCACCGGATTGCTGCTCGCTGCGCTCGCCTGGGGAATGGGCAAATCTGTCCGTCGCTCCACCATCGGCGTCGCGATCGCGCTGGGCATCCTCTCCCATATCGCACTCGACATCATCCATCACGAGCCCGACATCGCCCTGCTGCCGCTCGCCTGGGGTCCGCGCCTTGGACTCAACCTGCAGGGCTATCCGATCCTCGACTTCGTAGTCGAGCTGGCGTTTTGTATCGCGTGCTGGAAGATCTTCGAGGGCTCGCGCGGGCTGCTGGTCGGAATCGTCGTCTTCAATGTGCTCAATATCCCGCTGATGTTCCCGCCCGCCGGATC
>Ga0207652_10001871_pt1 | contig 18285 bp, 15 predicted proteins | sample KBSC63BmetaG_FD_184334 | JGI IMG/M metagenome (GOLD analysis project Ga0207652, IMG submission 184334) | Corn rhizosphere microbial communities from Kellogg Biological Station, Michigan, USA - KBS C6-3B metaG (SPAdes) (version 2) | ecosystem: Host-associated > Plants > Roots > Rhizosphere ... | reverse complement strand
CCAGTCGACACCGCCCGCATGCACCGCGCCCCCCGCCTGCCGCCGCCCCCACGCACCGCGCGTGGCCAGCGTCTCGTCATACGTGGCGCGCGCCAGCGGATCCGACAGCAACCGGTACGCATCCGCGATCTCCGCGAACCGCGGCGCGCTGTGCGCCCCCGCCCTATCCGGATGATGCTGCAGCGCCAGCCGCCGGTAGGCGTGTCGCAGCTCCGCCGCGGTGGCCGACCGAGCCACGCCTAGAACGGCATAGAGATCGATGAAACCGGCCGCCACACGCTCATGATAGCGCGCGCCGATCGGATAGCCGTTGCTTCAGACGACCCGAGCGCCCGAGCCGCAAGTGCCCCGGCGACGTCGAAAGGATCTGCAAGGGGACGGTGCGTCCCCCCGCCCTCACTGGTTTCCCTGAAGGACGACGGGGAACTCGGTGCCGTACTCCTCCGACGAGGGCGGGAAGGCCCAGCGGGACATGACGTCGCGGACGCAGGACTCCATCGATCGGAACGGCGCGGGGGCGTCCAGGCTGACGCTCTTCACCTTGCCCGAGATGCCGATCGACACGCGCACGGTCACCTTGCCCTGGGTCAGCGTGCTGTCGCGCAACAGCGCGCGCTGGTAGCAGGTCTGGATTCCCTGGCGGTTGTTGTTGATGACCCGGCTGATGTCCGCCTGGGCGGGCATGCTGTGGGCCCGCTCGCCACCCCCGGTGGCGGCGCGCACCTCGCGGCTGGAGGACTCGCCGAACCGGGCGGCCGCGCGCTGCTGCTCGTCGGTCAGCGGGGGCGGTGACGTGGGCGACGTGGCCGCCGACGCCCCACCCTTGTTTCGCCCGTGGGCCTTGCCGCGGCCACCCTTGGCGGGCGCGTCGACCTTCGCCACCACCGGCTTCTCCTCGACGACCGGCGGGGGCGGCTCGGCCGGCTTCTCGGCCGCCTGCTCGTTGGCCAGCTTCTCCGCCAGGTTCGCGAAGTTCGTCTCACCCGAGCGCGGCGGGGCGGGCGTCGCGGCCACCGGCGGGGCCGGCTTCCGCAACATCACGACCGCCACGATGCCGCAGACGAGCACGGCCAGCGCGACCGCGCCGAAGATCAGGCGAACGGGCCGGCCGCCGGCGCGGGCAGGCGCCGGGACGGGGACGGAGACCGACGACGACATCGGCACCGGCAAGGCTGGCGAGGAAGCGATCGCCGCCGCGGCCGGCAGCGCGGGCGCGGATGCCGCCGCCGTCGCCGCCGGAACAGCGGCGTTCAGTCCGGGCTCGGCGTCGCCGCCGAACATGTCCTCCAGCCCAAAGCCCCGCTGCGCCGGGGGGTGGGCCGGGTGAGGCGCCGCCGCGGCAGCCGGGGCGACCCCGTTGCGCTTCCACGGCAAGGGCGGCCCGGCCGAGATCTGTGTGTCCTCGTTCTCACCGAACGCCGACACGCCGTTCGAGCCCGAGTGCCCCTCGGAGATCTCGTTCGGAACGGCCCGGGGCGCGATGATGGGGACGGCGCCGCTTGGCCGGCGGACGTTTCCGGTCGAGGACAAAGCGGAGGGCCGGCGCCGGCGCGCCAGGTCGGCGCTGATATCCGGAACGTCCTTGGGCGGCTTCCACGCTCCCAGGTTCGCGTTCCAGATATGGACATCGCCACCGGGAGGGACGGCCAGGATCTTGTCGATCAACACCGGTCGCCTGAACGGCCCGGTCTGGGCGCCGTCGACCGCCAGGTACCAGTCGACCCCGTCGTCGATCGACAGCGCGGGCATGGGCCGGGGTGTGGGCTGCCGGAGCCGGGCCAGCGCCGGCGCACCGCCCGCATCCAGCGACGCCGCCGCCGGCATGGCCGACGCCGACCTGCGGGCCGGCTCGGGGTTCACGCGGCGTCCGGCCGGACCGACGCTGATGGCCGAGCTGTCGCCGGTCCGCGCGTCCAGCGTCCCGCTGCGGGTGACGGGCGCTTCCTTGGGAATGCCCGAGCCCGCGTCGTCAATCGACGCGCCGGTTTCCCGGACGGTGATGACGTTCTCGCAGCTCTTGCACCGGACTTTCAGTACTTTTCCGCGAACCTTGTCGTCCGCGATCGAGTACTTCGTGTGGCAGCGTTCACAGACGAACTTCATGCTTTGGCTTCGCAGCGGCCCGTCAGATCAGCGACGAACCAGTCGGCAAAATTGTCCTTGAAATTGTCGGCAGTTCGGATGGTTTCCTTAGCCTCGATCCGGTGACAGAAACGTCTCGCGTCGCGGCTCGGAAGCTATCACCTCGTGGCCAGGAATGCCACGACACCAACGGCGAGAAAGACCGCCAGGACGACCCAGCGCATGGCGCTTCCGCCCGCCGGTTTCGTCGCGATCGGGAGGCCGGCGTCGGCGGCGGGCGCGGCCACCGCGTGGGCGCCGGACGGCGCGGCTGAAACCAGGGCAGCCGGTGTCGGTCGCCCCGGGTCGGCAGCGGCGGCCACGTTGTGCGAAGGCACCGCGATCGGCCCGGAAGGTTGCCGCGGCACGCCCGGCCGGGGCGCGGCCTTCGCCTCCCGCTTCGCGTTCGCGGCGGCCGGTGCGCTCAGGTGCGCCGGTCCGCTGTCCCAGTCCGCGTCGTCATCGGTCCGGGGTTCGACCCGCATCATCAGGGGGGCCCGGCGGTCGAAGTCCAGGTCCTCTTGCTCTTCGCTCTGCTCCGGCGTGACCGCGGCGGTGATCCCGTTCGCGGCGCCGGCGGCCGGGGACGCCGTCGTGTCGACCCCGAACAGATCTTTCATGTAGCGGGCGAGCCGCCGCGGGCCCGACTTGAGCCCCGCCTCTTCCATGAACTCCAGCAGCTCGTGCTGCAGCTCGGCGGCGGACTGCTGGCGGTTCTGGGGGCGCTTCTCCAGCGCCTTCATGATGATCAGCTCCAGGGCGTGGGGGTACCCGCGCCGCACGTAGGTCGGCGGCGGGACCTGCTCCTCCACGATCCGGCGCAGCACCTGCTCGGGCGGCCCGCGCCACAGGCGGCGGCCGACCGTGATCTCGTACAGGATGATGCCCAGCGAGTAGATATCGGCCCGGTGGTCGGCCACCTCGCCCTTCACCTGCTCGGGCGACATGTACGACACCTTGCCCGGCCGCATGCCCGATTCCTCGCGGATCTGGTCCTGCACCTTGGCGATCCCGAAGTCGACGATCTTCGTGATCCCCTCGTAGGTCACCAGGATGTTCGAGGGGCTGACGTCGCGGTGGACGATGCGCGCCGGGCGCCCCTCGGCGTCGCGCCGCTCGTGCGCGTACTCGAGCCCCGCCGCGGTGTCCGCCACCACCTGGACCGCGTGCTCTAGCGGCAGGAAGCCGCCATCCGCGATGCTCTTGCGGACGATGTCGGTGATGGTCTCGCCGTGGATGTACTCCATGGCGATGTAGTGGATGCCGTCGACCCTGTCGACGTCGTACATGTGGACGATGTTCTGGTGGTTCAGCTTCGCGGCCAGCCGGGCCTCGTCCAGGAACATCTGAAGGACGCGCGGATTGGTGGCGTACCGCTCCTGCAGCATCTTGAGGACCAGGTCCTTCTCGAACCCACCGACGGCCTCCTGGCGGGCGATGAACAGCTCGGCCATGCCGCCCGACGCGAGATGGCTGAGCACCGTATAGCGACCTACGCGTTTTCCGATGAACTCGGCCGGGGAAGCCATGTAGTCGACGCATACTACCACCGGGCGTTGACCCACGCAGCGCGACCGGGTACGAGTGGGAACGCAACATGCCGTTCGCCGTCGCCCTTGCGCTGTTTCCGGTCCTGCCGCGCGACGCTTCGACGCATGGCCATCGGGTCGACGGGGTGCTGGGCTACCTGACGGTCACCACCTCGGTGGCGTTCGGGGTGATGCTGCTGATCTTGCTGGCGGCGCTGCTGCTGCACCGGGGGCGCAACCGGACCGCGCACTACACCCACGGCGTACGGCCCCGTGATCGCGCCGCCGCCCTGGCCGCGGGCGCGCTGGTGCTGTTCGGCATCGACGCCGTGGCGGTGGTCCGCTCGGCCAGCGGTCTGCGGTCGGACTTTTGGCACTACCCGGACGGCAACCCCGACGCCTACCGGGTCGAGGTGACGGCGCAGCAGTGGGCCTGGAACTTCCGCTATCCGGGCGCCGACGGCGTGTTCAACACCCCTGACGACGTCGTCACGCTGAACGAGCTGCGTGTCCCCGTGGGCAGGCCGGTGTACCTGCAGCTCACGTCGAAGGACGTGGTGCATTCTTTCTATCTGCCGAACTTCCGCACCAAGATCGACGCCGTCCCCGGCAGCGTGACCCGCCTGTGGTTCGAGGCCAGGGAGCCGGGCACGTTCGAGATCGCCTGCGCCCAGCACTGCGGCGCCTGGCATTACAAGATGCGCGGCGAGCTGACCGCCCTGAACGAGGCCGACCTGACCCGCTGGCTGGGTCGCGCCGCCGCCGACGCGGCCCTGCGCTACGACGCCGCCGACAGGCCGGCCCACGACGGCTGGCCATGGATGCCCGCGCCGTGAGCGAGGCCATTCATCCCCCGCCCGCCGGGTTCTGGCGGCGCTCGGTCTTCTCGACCGATCACAAGGTGATCGGCCGGCAGTTCCTGTGGCTGGGGCTGGTCTTTCTTGCCGTGGCGGGCACGCTGGCGATGCTGATCCGCTGGCAACTGGCCCATCCGGGCGCGCCGGTGCCGGTGGTGGGCAGCCTGCTGTTTCCGGCCACGGGGGGCGTGGTCTCGCCGGCGGCGTACACGGCGCTGTTCACGATGCACGGCACGATCATGATCTTCTTCGCGCTGACGCCCATCCTGATCGGCGGCTTCGGCAACTTCTGCCTGCCGCTGCTGATCGGGGCCCGCGACATGGCGTTCCCCGTGCTGAACATGCTGTCGTTCTGGACCATGTTCGCCGCCACCGCGATCTTGACCGCGTCCTTCTTCACGCCGCTGGGGCCCCCCGCGGCGGGCTGGACGTCCTACCCGACCCTGTCGACGGCGGTGGGCGCGCCGGGGGTGGCGCAGACGCTGTGGGTGCTGGCCATCTACCTGAACGGCGCCTCGTCCGTGATGGGGGCGGTCAACTACATCACCACCGTGATCCGGTTCCGCGCGCCCGGCATGACGTTCTTCCGCATGCCGCTGACGGTGTGGGGGCTGTGGCTGGCCTCGATCCTGAACGCGCTGTTCGTGCCGGTGCTGGCGGCGGGCGCGGTGCTGCTGTTCTTCGACCGGGTGTTCGGCACCCGGTTCTTCATCGCCGGCAGCGCCATCAAGCCGGGCGGCGATCCGGTGCTGTACCAGCACCTGTTCTGGATCTTCGGCCACCCCGAGGTCTACATCCTGATCCTGCCGGCCTGGGGGATCGCCGGCGATCTGCTGTCGTTCTTCTCGCGCAAGCCTGCGTACGGCTACAAGGTGACCGTGGGGGCGCTGATCGCGATCGTGGTCCTGTCCGGGGTCGTCTACGGCCACCACATGTTCGTGACCGGCATGAGCCCGCTGCTCGGGGAGGGCTTCATGGTGCTGACCATGCTCATCTCCGTGCCGTCGGTGATCCTGGGCGTGGGGTGGCTGGGGACGGTGTGGCGCGGCTCGATCCGCCTGACCACGCCCATGTTGTTCGCGCTGGGGCTGGTGACGGTGTTCGGCCTGGGGGGCTTCACCGGGCTTTTCCTCGCCGATGTGCTGGCGGACGTCTACCTGCATGACACGTTCTTCGTGGTGGGGCACTTCCACCTGACGATGTCGGCCGCCGTGCTGCTGGGCGCCTTCGCCGCGATCTACTTCTGGTTCCCCAAGATGTTCGGGCGGATGATGAACGAGCCGCTCGGCAAGCTGCACTTCGCGCTGACGCTGGTGACGGTGATCGTGACGTTCGGGTTGCAGCTGGTCATCGGTTACGCGGGCATGCAGCGGCGGCTGGCCGACCCGTCGGCCTACGCGTTCCTGCGGCCGCTGATGCCCCTGAACCGGGTGGTGTCGCAGGCGGCGTTCGTGATGGGCGCCGCGCAGATCCTGTTCGTGGTGAACTTCTTCTACAGCCTGTTCCGCGGGCCGAAGGCGCCCGCGAACCCGTGGCAGGTCGGTACGCTGGACTGGACGGTGCCGTCGCCGCCACCGCACCACAACTTCGATCAGGTGCCGCGCGTGTTCGTGGGGCCGCACGAGCTGGGCAACCCCGCCGTGAAGGCCGCGCACGGGGTCGACTTCCAGCCTCAAAATCAGGAGTCGCCGCAGGAGCCGCCGGGATGATCGACGCCGGTACGCTCCAGCCAGCGCTCGGCGGCAGCGATGACCAGGCGGCGCGCGCCACCGTGACCGTGGGGATGACCGTGGCGCTGGCCGCGCTGGCGATGACGTTCGCGGCCTTGCTGCTGGCCTACGCGATCGTGCGCGTCCAGGCGCCGGCCTGGCCGCCGCCGGGCGAGGCTCCCCTGCCCCCACTGTGGGGCCTGCGTCTCGGCGCGACGGTGGCGGCCCTGGCAGGAAGCTGGGCGATGCGCGCGGTCGGCGGCGGGGCCCGGCCCGCCCGGGCGCTGATGGCGGCGACCGCGGCCGGGATCGCCTTTCTGGCCTTGCAGGGCGCGTCGTTGCACGCGCTGGGCGCGGCGGGCGTTCATCCTGGGTCCGGGCTGGCGGCTTCCGTCGTCTACGCGCTGACGGCCTTTCATGGGCTGCACGCGCTGGTGGCAGTGCTCTTGTCCCTGGCGTCCTTGGTGCGGCTGCCACGACAGGCGCGCCTGCTGGCGGTCGTGGCGTTCTGGCACCTGGTCACCATCGTCTGGCTGGTGGTGTTCGGCGCGGTGTTCGTCGCATGAGGCCCACGGCGCGCGCGCTGCTGATCGCGGTCCTGGGCCTGCTCGGCGCCTGCCGGACCGAGCCGATCCCCCACTTCGATCAGCCTCTCACTCTCGGCGGCGTGACCGTTTCCCCCGATCGGTTGAACCGCGGCGCGGTCGCGTTCACCCACTACTGCCGCGCCTGCCATGGCGCCGCTGGCGACGGCGCCGGCACCGCCGCGCTGGGGTTGCGTCCCCCGCCGCGCGATCTGCGCCTGGGCGTGTACAAGTTCGCGGCGGTGGCGGCCGGCCAGTTGCCGAACGACGCCGACTTCCGCCGCATCATCCGCCAGGGCCTGCACGGCACCGCGATGCTGCCCTGGGATCTTCCGGACGGCACGCTGGACGACGTCGTCGCGTACATCAAGACATTATCGCCCCGCTGGCGGACGGAGATGCCGGGCGAGCCGGTCGCCCTGTCGCCCGATCCCTGGCCGGCGCGCGGAAACGACGCCGCCGTCGAGCGCGGCAAGCGCGTCTATCACGGCCTGGCCATGTGCGCGGTGGCCTGCCACCCCGCCTATGCCACCCGGGCGGAGATCTTCGCCTTCACCGGCGAGTTGGCGAAGATGCGCGTCGAGGAGTTCCGCCCCGATCTCTACGCCGCGGTCGCCAAGCCCAGCGACTACGGATGGAACATCGTCCCCCCGGACTTCACCTTCAACGTGCTGCGCGCGGGCGAGACCGTGCCGGCCATCGCGCGCACCATCGCGGCCGGCGTCGGCGGCACGGCCATGCCGACCTGGAAAGGCGTGCTGCCCGACGACGATCTGTGGGCCATGGCCCACTACGTGGCCTCGCTGATCGCGCTGCGCGGTTCGCCGGCCGCGGATGCGCTGCACGCGCGCCTGCTGGCGCAGGGCAAGTGGACGGCGCCTCCCTAACCTGGCTCGCGCGGGGGAACCGAACGACAGGCGCGGCGAATCAGGCGAGCGGCCACGTAGACGACCAGGAACGGGATCAGCATGAAGGCGCCCAGCAGGCGCAGCGTGGGCGTGAGCGCTCGTGTTTGTCCGAGGCAGTTCGGGCACAGCGCGAACGCGCGCGCCGGTAACAAGACCAGCAGCATCGACAGGCCGAACGAGGTCCGCGCCATCACCGCAGCACGTGTCCTGCGCGGACGCCCGCGTCCAGCGCCAGCACCACCGTCAGCACGATCGAGAACACGATGGGCCCGATCACGGCGGCGCGCAGCGACGGCGCCCCGGCCAGGCCGTTCAGCGCCTGACGCAGGTACAGCGCCACGGCCAGGGCCGCAAATGCCAGCAGCGCCGCCGTGGTGAGGCCGGCCCCCGCCGGCAGCAGGTAGACCACCGTGAAGATGGCGATCCAGACCAGATCGACGAACTGCCAGTACAGCGACGCGACCTCGAGCGCCTCCCGCGCCGGCCGCCGCGCCACGGCCAGCAGGATCACCACGCCGGCCAGGACGTGCAGGCCGTGAAAGCCGGTCAGGACGTAGAAGATCGACATCGCCTGATCGGCGTCCAGGCCCAGATGGTGGGCGGTCGCCAGCGCGTGGAACTCGATCCCCTGACCGGCCAGGAACGCAGCGCCCAGGGCGGCGGTGGCCAGCAGCCAGCGCGCCGCGGGACGGCCGGCGCGGATCGCAGCCAGCGCGGCGGCCATGGCGGCGCCCGACGCCAGCAGCAGCGCCGTCAGCAAGGCCGCCAGCGTGCGATCGAAGCGCTGCCCGGGGGCGGGCCAGTCCGCCGCCCGCGCGCGCAGCACCGCGTACGCCAGCAGCAGCCCGCCGAACCCCATCGCGTCTGTGCCCAGGAAGATCGCCATGCCGATCCGCCCTGCGGGCGTGGTGGCTGCGCTCGGGGGCGTCGCGTGAGCTGGCTCGACTGACATCTCGCGCGAATCTACTACGTCGCCGTGGCGCCGCGCGCCCGCCTTCCCACTTGACAGGAGCGCGTCCTGGCGCAATCACTACGCCGATCTTGCTCGCCTCGTCATCGACCACGCCCGCCGAAGTCCCCACCCCTGCCCGCGGTGGCGGCGCCATGGGCCGGCTCATCGCCCGCCCCGCGTTCTGGGTGGTGCTGCTGGGCGTCCTGTTCGTGGCGCCGGTGGTCCGTTCGCTGATGCGCCGTCTGCCCCCGCCCCCGCCGGTGCTGTCGACCCTGCCGGCGTTTCAGATGACTGATCAGACCGGCCAGCCCTTCGGCACCGGCGATCTGGCCGGGAAGGTCTGGGTGGCCGACTTCATCTTCACCTCGTGCGCCACCGCCTGCCCCACGTTGACCCAGCAGATGGCGAACATCCAGCAGCGCGGCAAGCAGCTCGGCCCCGACTTTCATCTGGTCTCGTTCACCGTCGATCCCGACCGCGACACGCCGCCCCGCCTGGCGGAGTACGCCGCCCGCTACAAGGCCGACCCGCACAAGTGGTCTTTTCTCACAGGCCCGCTGAAGGAGGTCGAGGCGGCGGTGATCGACGGCTTCAAGATCGGCATCGATCGCCAGAAGGGCCCTGACGACTTCTGGGAGATCGTGCACGGCGAGCACCTGGTGCTGGTCGATCGCCACCTGAACATCCGTGGTTACTACGATCTGTCCGCCGCCAGCATCGATCGCCTGCTGGCGAACCTGGGCCGCGTCGTCAACGAGGGCCCGGGCGACGAACCGCCCGCCGCGCCGGCCTCGCGCTGAGGCTTTGCGGCGGCCCGCATGCGGTGAGGCGCCTTGACCACCCCGATCCCCCCTGCTAATCCCCTCGCCATGCCGCGCCCCGACTCGTCCCGCTGCTGTTCGACGGTCACGTCCCTCTCGCTCGCTCTGGCCCTCACGGCCGCGACGCTGGGTTGCAACAAGAAGAACGAGGCGGCGGCGCCCGCCCCCGCGGCGCTGGCCGCGAACGCGCCCCCGGCTACTGGCCCCGGCGCGCTGGGGAAAGGTTCGATCGCCGGCAACGTGAAGTTCACCGGCAAGGCGCCCGAGATGCGCGCCGTGAACACGCCGGACCCGTTCTGCGCCCGCCAGCCCATCAAGGAAGAAGAGGTCATGGTGGGCCCTGGCGGGGGTCTGAAGAACGTCATCGTCCGGGTCGTGAAGGGGGCGGCGGGCACCTACGACGCGCCGTCCACCCCCGCCACCATCGATCAGAACGGCTGCATGTATCGCCCGCGCGCCCAGGTGGTGATGGCCGGCCAGACCATCCAGATCCGCAACAGCGACCAGACGCTGCACAACGTGCACACGTATCGGGGCGCCTCGACCATGTTCAACCAGGCCCAGATCCCCGGCATGGCGCCCCTGACGAAGACGCTGACGGAGGCGGGCCAGATCATCAAGTTCAAGTGTGACGTCCATCCCTGGATGACCGGCTACGTCGCGGTGGCCACGAACCCGTTCTTCGCCGTCAGCGGCGCCGACGGCAACTTCACGATCGACAAGCTGCCGGCCGGCACCTACACGGTCGAGGCCTGGCACGAGCGCCTGGGGACGCGCACGGCGGACGTCACGGTTACCGAAGGGCAACCGGCGAAGCTGCAGCTCGAGTTCGCCGCGCTGTAGCGGGCGCGCAGCCACGCCGCGATGCCGGCGTTTTCGTCGCTGCGGAACAGAATCCGGTCGATTCCCATCCATTTTGAACATTCCGCGCTATAAAGCGCCCCGATGTTGGTTCACGGTCTGGCGATCGCAACGGCGATCGCTACCTATCTGCTGATCCTGATTGGCGGTCTCGTTCACGGGACCGGCTCGAGTCTGGCCTGCCCCGATTGGCCCACCTGCTACGGCACGATGATGCCGGTCATGCAGGGCGGCGTGCTGGTCGAGCACAGCCACCGCCTGGCGGCCGGCACGGTGGTGATCCTGACGCTGGTGCTGGCGACGGTCACCACGCTCAGCCGCGACCCCGCCCACCGGCCGCTCCGTCGCGTGGCGTGGCTGGCGGTGGCGCTGGTCTTCACCCAGGCGCTGCTGGGCGGCATCACCGTGCTGCTGCGCCTGCCCACGCCCGTGTCGACGGCCCACACCGCGACGTCGCTGCTGTTCTTCATGACCACGCTCTACCTGGCGGTGCGCAGCCGCCCGGCGTCGCGCCTGCCGGCGGCGTCCGCGGGCCCCGTGCCGCGGGAGGTGACGCTGGGGGTGAACGTCGCGCTCGTCACCGCGGTCTGCGTCTACTTCCAGATGGTCCTGGGCGGCCTGGTCCGACATTCGGGCGCCGCCCTCGCGTGCCTGGACGTCCCGCTGTGCCGGGGTGGTCTGTGGCCCGATGCGCATCCCACGGTGCTGGTGCAGGCGCTGCACCGCCTGGGCGCCTTGACGGTGGGCGTTGCCGTCCTGCTGTCCGCGATCGTGAACGTCCGCGCCACGAAGGGCCACCCGTTCCTGCGCGCGCTGGCGCTCGTCGGCCCGCTGCTGGTCGGCCTGCAGATCTGGCTGGGGCTGCACGCCGTGACGTCGTTCCTGGACCTGGTCACCGTCGAGACTCACCTGGCCGTGGCGACCGCGCTGCTGGCCTCGCAGGTCGGCCTGGCGCTGGGCCTGGGGACGCTGTACCGCGCCGGCGAGCTGGCGGCGCAACGGTCCTGGCCGGCGGCCATCCGCGATCTGATCATCCTGGCCAAGCCACGCATCACCGGTCTGGTCATAGCCACCTTCTCGGGCGGCATGTGGCTGGCGCCTGGCAGCCTGCCCCGCTGGCGCATGCTGATGACCCTGCTCGGCACGACCCTGATCGTGGGCGCCGCCAACGCGCTCAACATGTTCATCGAGCGCGACATCGACGGCCTGATGGAGCGCACGCGCCACCGCCCGCTGGTCGAGAAGCGCCTGCCTCCGGCGGCGGCGCTGGTCTTCGGCACGTCGCTGGCCGCCGTCGCGCTGCCGCTGCTGCTGCTGGCGGGGAACGCGCTGACCGGCATCCTGGGCGGGCTGGCCTTCGTCGGCTACGTCGCCATCTACACGCCCATGAAGCGGACGTCGTCGGCCGCGCTGTTCGTGGGCGCCGTCCCGGGGGCGCTGCCTCCGCTGATGGGCTGGACGGCGGTCACCGGACATATCGACGCCGGCGCGCTGGCGCTGTTCGGCATCCTGTTCCTGTGGCAGATCCCCCACTTCCTGGCCATCGCGCTGTACCGGTCCGAGGACTATGGCCGCGCCGGGTTCGAGATCCTGCCGCTGGTGGTGGGCGAGCGGCGCACGCGTGTGGTGATCGTGGCGTTCACCGCGGCGCTGGTGGCGACGTCGCTGATGCTCGAGCCGCTGCACATCGCCGGCCTGCTGTACTCGGCCGTGGCCGCGCTGCTGGGCGCGGCGTTCATCGCCTGGGGGGTGGCCGGGCTGCGCCAGGCCGCCAGCCGCGTCTGGGCGCGGTCGCTCTTTCTTGCCTCGCTGGTCTACCTGACGCTGCTATTCGTGGCGCTGGTGCTCGACCACACGCTGACATGAGCGCCCCGGCGGCGACCTTCCCTGATCGGTCGGGGACGGCGACACCCCGGCTGGTGGCCAGCGGTCTGGCGAAGGCGTTCGGTGCGCGCCGCGCCCTGGACGATGTGTCGTTCACCGTGCAGCCAGGCGAGATCTTCGGCCTGCTGGGCCCGAACGGCGCCGGCAAGACCACCGCCTTCCGGCTGCTGTCGGGGCTGCTGCCCCCGGACCGCGGCACCTTCACGCTGGACGGCGAGGTGGCGACCGCCGCCAGCCCGGGCTATCGCGTCCGCCTGGGGGTGGTGTTCCAGGAGGCCAGCCTGGACCTCAAGCTGAGCGGGCGCGAGAACCTGGCGCTGGGGGCGGCCCTGTACGGCGTGCCGCGGGCCCTGGCCAAGCAAAAGATCGACGAGGTGCTGGCGCTGATGCAGCTGGGCCCGCGCGCCGACGAACCGGCGGCCAAGTACTCGGGCGGCATGCGCCGCCGCATCGAGATCGCGCGCGTGCTGATGCACGAGCCCCGCCTGCTGCTGATGGACGAGCCGGGACGCGGCGTCGATCCCGAGGCGCTGCGCCGGATCTGGGACCAGATCCAGGCGCTGGTGGCCCGCCGGGGCCTGTCCGTCATCCTGACCACGCACCAGCCGGAGGAGGCCGAGCGCTGCCAGCGCATCGCCATCCTGGACCAGGGACGGGTCGTGGCGAATGGCACGCCCGACGAGCTGCGCGCGCGCGTGGCCGGCGACGTGGTGCGCGTCGAGGCCGACCGCCCCGCCGAGATCGCGGCGCTGATCGAGGGACGCCTGGGGCTGCATTCCCGCGTGGTCGGCAATCAAGTCCACGTCGAGGCCGCCCGCGGCCACGAGCTGGTCCCGCGCATCGTCGAGCTGTTCCCCGCCGGTCGCCTGCGCAGCGTGGCCACGTCGCGTCCCACGCTGGCCGACGTGTTCGCGAAGCTGACCGGCCGGGGCCTGGAGCAAGAGGAGGCACCGCCGTCATGACCTCGATGCCGATGGACTCTCCGGTGACGCAGCCGCTGCCCGCGCCCCTGGCGCGCCCCAGCGCGGCCCGCGTGATCGGCGCGCTGATGGGCCGCGATCTGCGCCGCTTCTTCCGCCAGCCCAGCCGCGTGATCGGCTCGGTGGCCCAGCCGCTGTTGCTGTGGGCCGTGCTGGGGGCGGGCTTCGCCGATAGCTTCCGCGCCGGCGACACCGGCTACCTGAACTACTTCTTCCCCGGCACCATCGTGCTGGCGATGCTGTTCACCGCGATCTTCTCGACGATGTCGGTGATCGACGACCGCCATCACGGCTTCCTGCAGGCGGTCCTGGTGGCGCCCGTGTCGCGCACCGCCCTGGTGCTGGGCAAGACGCTGGGGGGTGTGGCCATCGCGCTGGTGCAGTCGGTGGCGTTCGTGGCGCTGGCGCCGCTGGCCGGGTACGCGTTCGGGTCGATGGACCTGCCCTTCGTGTTCGCCGTGTTGACCTTGACGGCGATCGGGTTCACGGCGCTGGGGTTCGCCGTCGCCTGGTGGATCGATTCGACGCAGGGCTATCACGGCATCATGAGCGTGGCGCTGTTGCCGCTGTGGATGCTGTCCGGCGCGATGTTCCCCCCCGGCGGAAGCCATCGCTGGGTGGCGCTGGTGATGCGGGTCAATCCGATGACCTACGCGGTCTCGGCCGTGCGCCGGGGCCTGGGCGGGGTCACCAGCGCGGGGCTGCTGAGCGGCGTCTCCCCTGCGTTGGAGGTCGCCGCGACGGGCCTGTTCGCGGTGGCCGCCATCGGGTTGGCTGTGGGGGTGTGTCGGAGGCGTGCTTAAAACTTCCATGATCTTTTAAAAAAGAATCTCATTTCCACAGCCCTTTCGGGTAAATTGCCTCTCCGTGGGCATCGACGTCACGAACCTTCCGAATTCGAAGCGGCGGCTGCTGATGCGCTTGAAGACGCGTGGGCCCGCTACCATCGCCGACCTCGCGGCCGACCTCGGCCTCTCTGGCGAAGCGATCCGCCAGCAGCTCGCGCCCCTGGAGCGTGAGCTGTGGATCGAGCGTGAGGCGCTACCACCTTCGGGCGAGCCGGGACGGCCGCCGGGGCGGTACCGGCTCACGCTGAAGGGCGAAGGGCTGTTCCCGAAGCAGACCGGCGCCCTGGCGCTGGCCTTCGCCGACGCCATTCGGGAAGAGATGGGCGACGACGCGCTGGAGCAGATCCTGGCGCGCGTGACGGACGCCCGGGTGCTGGGGCTGCAAAGTGCCCATCCGGACACGCCGCTCGAGCACAAGGTGGCGAACCTGCGCGGCATCTATGGCGCCAACGACGCGTTCGTCGAGGTCGAGAAGGTCAGCGACGGCTACCGGCTGGTGGAACGGAACTGCCCCTTCCTGGACGTCGCCATGGCGCGCCCGTTGCTGTGCAGCTCGACGGTCGCGACCATGACCCGGGTCCTCGGCCGCGAGGTCGTCCGGGAAGAGCGCTTCCAGGACGGCCACGGCTGCTGCACCTTCCGCATCTACGAGGATCAGACGGTCGACGTCTCGCGCCTTCGCTTCGCGCGCGAACCGGATCGCAAGAAGACCTCGCAGACCTGATCCGCTGGAGTCGTTCCACCGTCGGTAGCGCGCCCTCAAGCTGGCCCCGCCTCCCGCCGACATCGGGGCGATGAGCAGCAGCGCCAGCGCCTCGCATTCCCGACTCGTAACGTCCCCTTTTCGTTTGTTGGTGGTCGCCTGGGTGGCGCTGGCCGGCTGTGGAGGCTCGCAGACGCCGCCGACGACCGCGGGCGGTGCGTCCGGTAGCGCCGGCGCCGCCGGGAGCGCGGGTGTCGCAGGCCTGGCCGGCCAGGGCGGCGACGCCGCGAACGGAGGGGCGCCGGGACCGGGTGGCGCCGGCGGTAGCCCGCCAAGCTGTTCGGTCGGCCAGTCGAGCTGCGGCGGCGCCTGCGTCGACCTCGAGACCGACGCCACCAACTGCGGCGGCTGCGGCGTGCGATGCGCCGGCGACACCATCTGCCAGGGCGGCCAGTGCGTTCTCGATTGCGCGCTGCCGCAGTTGCGGTGTGGCGGCGCCTGCGTCGATCCGAACACGGACGCCAGGCACTGCGGCGCCAGCGGCGATTGCACCGGCGCGGACGCCGGCACGGCGTGCGGGCCCGGACTGGTTTGCAGCGGCGGCACCTGCGCCGTCAGCTGCCAGGCCGGGCTGATCGACTGCGGTGGCTCCTGTGTCGATCCCGGCGCCAGCCGTGACCACTGCGGGGCCGCGGGCGACTGCACGGGCACCGGCGCGGGCAACAGCGCCGGTGCCGCCTGCGGCGCCGGTCAGCTTTGCGTGGGCGGAAGCTGCGCTGTCTCGTGCCCGACCGGCAGCGTCCAGTGCGGCGGCGTGTGCATCAATCCCTTCACCGACAACGCCCACTGCGGCGCCACGGGCGACTGCACGGCCGCCGGCGCGGGAAACAGCGCGGGCGCGCACTGCCCTTCCGGACAGGTGTGCAGCGGCGGCCTGTGCGCGCTGTCCTGTCAAGCCGGCCTGCTGTCGTGCGAGGGCACGTGCACCGATCCCAGCACCAGCCGCGACCATTGCGGCGCCACCGGTAGCTGCACCGCCAGCGGCAACGGCAACAGCGCCGGCCAGCGCTGCGCGGCCGGCCAGCTGTGCGTGGACGGCAACTGCGTCGTCTCCTGCCCTGGCGACAGCGTCGCCTGCGGCGGCACCTGCGTCGACCCGTCGACCGACAACGCCCACTGTGGCGCGGCCGGCAATTGCACGGCCACCGGCAGCGGCAACAGCGCCGGCACCGTCTGCGCGGCCGGTCAGATGTGCAGCGGCGGCGTGTGCGCGCTCAGCTGCCAGGCGGGGCTGATCGATTGCGGCGGCACCTGCACCGATCCCGCCACCAGCCGCACCCACTGCGGCGCGACCGGTACCTGCGCCAACGCCGGCGCGGGCAACAGCGCGGGCGCGGTCTGCGCGGCGGGGTCGTTGTGTCAGGCGGGGGTCTGTACCCTCTCCTGCGCGGCCCCGCAGCAGAGCTGCAGCGGCTCGTGCGTGGACTTCAGCACCAGCGCCGCCAGCTGCGGCGCCTGCGGCCAAGCCTGTTCGAACAACCACATCGCCCAGCCCACCTGCGCGGCCGCGGTCTGCAGCGGCGCGTGCGACGCGGGCTACGCCGACTGCGATGGCGACAAGCTGACGAACGGCTGCGAGAGCGATCCCGTGACGGACGCGGCCAACTGTGGCGCCTGCAGCGTCAATCGCGACCACGATTGCAACCAGAACGCCAGCGGTGGCTTCTGCTACTACGGCTCCTACTGCGTCGGCGCGACCTGCAACGCGGGCTACGCCAACTGCGACGGCGACGACATGAACGGCTGCGAGCGGTCGCTGACCGATGTGGCCAGCTGCGGCGCCTGCGGCGTCGCCTGCACGAACGCGCACGTGACGAACCCCGCCGCCCCGACCTGCGACAGCGGGGCCTGCACCCTGACCACCTGCGCCACCGGCTTCGACAGCTGCGACAGCGACACCGCCAACGGCTGCGAGACCGACCTGTCACGCGACCTCAACAACTGCGGGGCGTGTGGGATGGCCTGCGGCGCCGGCAACATCTGCCTGTCCGGGGGCTGCCAGCCGCTGGTGTGCACGGGGCCCAGCGCCGTCTCGACCGGCACGCCGGGGTTCGCCAGCATCGTCGAATCCTTGTCGCTGGACGGGACGCTGGGCGCCGTCCCGAACCAGGCCAGCATCCCGGCCACGGTGGGCAGCAACGGCACGGCGTCGAACGGCGGCAGCGGCATGGCGTACGTCGCCGGCCAGCTGGACCAGGCGCTGAACCTGGACGGCAGCGACGACTACATCGACCTGGGCACGGCGCTGGGGAACTTCGGCACCAGCGACTTCTCCATCGCGCTGTGGTTCAAGACCACGCCCAACAGCCACCCACAGTGGATGCTGTCGAAGCGCCCGTTCTGCAGTCACGGGAACTTCTGGGACCTGGGCGTCAACACCAACGGCCGGCTGGTCGCCGAGATCGACCAGGACGGCAACGGCACCAACTATGGCCCCATCAACGGCACGACCGTCGTCACCGACGGCGCCTGGCATCACCTGGCCTTCGTCCGGCAGGGCACCGGCATGGCGCTGTACCTGGACGGCAACGTCGAGGCGACCCACACCACGGACGCGCCGACGAACCTGTCGAACACCACCGCGATGCAGATCGGCGTCATCCAGTGCTCGAACCAGCACTTCCGCGGTCAGCTCGACGACGTGAACATCTGGGCCGGCTACGCCCTCAGCCTGTCGGACGAGCGGCAGATCGCCTGCGCGCCCGGCCGCTGACGCTTCAGTCTCGCTCGGCGCGGGCGTCGCGGGCCAGGATCTCGGTCATCGCCTCGCGCGGCGACTTGTTGCCGAACAAGACCGCCGCGACGATCGCGGTGATCGGCATGGGGACCATCAGCTTCTCGGCCAGCGCCGCGGCGATACGAGCGGTGGCGACCCCCTCGGCGACCTGGCCCAGGCGCGCCAGCACGCCGGTCAGGTTCTCGCCGCGGCCCAGCGCCAGGCCGACCTGGCGGTTTCGCGACAGATCGCCCGTGCAGGTGAGGACCAGATCGCCCAGCCCCGCCAGCCCGGCCATCGTCAGCGGGTGCGCCCCCAGGCGCGCGGCCAGCCGGCCCATCTCGCTCAATCCGCGGGTGATCATCGCCGCGCGCGCGTTGCCGCCCAGGCCCAGCCCGTCCGATACCCCGACGGCGATGGCCATGACGTTCTTCAGCGAGCCCGCCAGCGCCACGCCCACCACGTCGTCGGTGGTGTAGACGCGCAGGCGCGCGCTGCCCAGCCCCTTCTGAACCGACCTGGCCACGGCGGCGTCCGCGGACGCCGCCACCACGGCGGCGGGCAGCCCCGACGCGATCTCCTTGGCGAACGTCGGTCCCGACAGCAGCGCGAACGGGCGGCCGGGCAGCACGTCGGTGATCACGCTGTCCGTCGTCATGTGGCTGTCAGCCTCGAGCCCCTTGGTCGCGCACACGATCGGCGCCTCGGGGGGCAACAGCGGCGCCGCGCTTACCAGCGTCGCCCGCAGGAAC
>Ga0207652_10001869_pt1 | contig 18289 bp, 17 predicted proteins | sample KBSC63BmetaG_FD_184334 | JGI IMG/M metagenome (GOLD analysis project Ga0207652, IMG submission 184334) | Corn rhizosphere microbial communities from Kellogg Biological Station, Michigan, USA - KBS C6-3B metaG (SPAdes) (version 2) | ecosystem: Host-associated > Plants > Roots > Rhizosphere ... | reverse complement strand
CACATCGATATCGTCGCGCGTCAACACGGAGTTGCTTTCCGCGCCCGAGCCACCGCGCAACACGATCGCGGTGTCGTTGCTGCCGGTCTGCTGCAGGGTGGCGGTCAAGCCGTCGCCCATCGCCAACAACGCCACCAGTACGCCGACCACGCCGGCGATGCCGACCACGATCACCGCCGTGGAACCGAGCCGTTCGGTGAGGGTGCTCAAACCCACCCGCATGACCGACAACGTACGCCGGCCGGTGCGCGCGGCCAGCAGCCACACCGCCAGCAGGATCGCCAATGCCAGCACCACGAACCACGGCAGCGTCGTCCACACGACCAACCAGACGATCACGATCGCCGCAAGGCCAAGACCGAACAGAAACTTTTTCATGTCACGCTCCTCAACGGCCAGCCAATGCATCGACGATCTTCAACCGCATGCCGCGCAAGGCGGGCAACACGCCGACCACGATGCCGATCACGATCATCAACACCACGCCCTCGATCCAGCTCGACGCGCCGAGCGGCGGTAACTGGATCATCCCGCCACTCCCCTTGGCGAGCGCCGGCGCCAGCACGCTGGCAATCGCCATGCCGATCACGCCGCCGATCAACAGCAGCAGAATCGCTTCGGCCAGCACCAGCGCGAGCACGCTGCGGTTGGAGAAACCGATCGTCTTCAGCACCGCCAGCTCCGGGATGCGCTCGCGCACTGCCTGCGCCATGGTGTTGCCGGTCAACAGGATGAGGGTGAAGAACACCGCCGCCATGATCGCCTCGACGATCAGGCCGATGTTGCCGATCTGCTTGGCGAAGGATGCGTTGAAGGCGTTGGCGGTCTGGGTTTTGGTTTCATGGTCGGAATTGGCCGACAGCGCGTCGATCGCTTGCGCCACTTTGTCGGCGTCCTTCGGGCTCTTCAGCCTGACCACGTACCAGCCGACCTCGTGGCTGCTGTACATATTGGCCTCGTCGAAGTACTTCCAGTGCAGGAAGAACATCTGGTCGGCGCCATTTGGCGCATCCTTGGAAACCTTGTAGATGCCGACGATGGTGAATGGCCAGGTCTTGTCGCCGTTCTTGCGTGGAAAGATCGTGGACTGCAACGGAATCTGCTGGCCGACCTTCCAGTGGTAACGCGCAGCGAGTGCCTCGCCAACCAGCGCACCGTCCTGGGTCTGGGCAAATTTCTGGCGTTGCCCGGGCGTCAGCAGGATGTCGGGGTTCGTGGCCAGGTATTCTCCGTCGACCGCAAAACTGAAGACGAAGTTTTTCGGATCCTGGTAAACACCACCGAACCAGTTCTCGTGGCCCACGCCTTCGACGCCGGGAATGTTCGCGATGCGCGCCTTCAGGCTTTCCGGCAATCCGGTCATGATCGAAAACCGCGACGCGACGACCAGCCGCTCGTTGCCCGCAAGGCTGTCGCTGCCGCTGGTGAACGCCACGCGCACCGCATTCAGAAGACCGAACAGCAGAAACGCCGCAATGATGGATATCAGCGTGAAGATGGTCCGCGTCTTGCGCCGGAACAACGCGCTCCAGACCAGTTGGAAGTATTTCATGGCGTCGCTCCCGCTCAGTCCGCGTGTTGTTGCTCGACGAGCGTGCCCTTGTCGAGGTGCAAGGTGTGCGAGGCGTACTCGGCGGCCTTGGGATCGTGCGTGACCATCACGACGGTTTTGCCGTGCTCGCGGTTGAGGCGCTGCAGCAAGGTCAGCACTTCCTCGGCCGATTGGCGATCGAGGTCACCGGTCGGCTCGTCGCAAACCAGCAGCGTCGGGTCGGAAACGATCGCGCGTGCAATCGCCACACGCTGCTGCTGGCCGCCCGACAGTTCGTTCGGCTTGTGCGAGGCGCGATCGGACAGGCCCACCAGTTGCAACGCGATCGCCGCGTTCTTCTTGCGTTGCGCGGCCGACAACTTGGTGAGAAGCAACGGCAGTTCGACATTCTTCTGCGCGGTCAGCGCCGGCATCAGGTTGTAGAACTGGAACACAAAACCGACGTTGCCGGCGCGCCAACGTGCGAGCTGGCCCTCGCCCATCTTGTCGATGCGCTTGCCGTCCACGGCAAGGCTGCCGTCTGTGGGGGAATCGAGGCCGCCGATCAAATTCAGCAGCGTGGTCTTGCCCGAGCCCGATGGCCCCATCAGCGCGAAGAAATCGCCGCGCGCGATGTCAAGGTCGATGTGGTGCAGCACCTCGAGTTTCTGCTTGCCGCGCGTGTAGGTCTTGGACAGGCCGCGGATCTGCACCAGAGGCTGCTTGTCACCTGCGGTCCGGTTGCTGTCTTGCATCTCCGAAACTGCTGCGTTCATTGTCGTTACCTCGCGAAGAATTGTGTTGCCTTGGTCATTCCGGGGCCGCGCAAAGCGCAGAACCCGGAATCGGTTTCGAGGCTTGCCAAAACCGATTCCGGGCCCCGACCCGCGGCCGGCCCCGGAATGACAAGCCATTCACTGCCCACCTGCGGTTTTCACCTGCACCTTCTCGCCATCTTTCAAATCCGCGGGCGGCGTGGTGACCACTTCCGCACTCGCATTCAAGCCTTGCGTTACCTGTTTCAAATCCGAGAAATCGGCACCCGTGGTGACCGCCGTGCGCTCGGCGCGGCCGTCTTTCACCACGAACACCACGTCCTTGCCGTCGCGCTGCACGATCGCCGACTTCGGCACCAGCACACCCGGCAACGGTTTGCGGTTCGCGTCCTTCTTTTCGAGGAACGACACGCGCACGCCCATCTGCGGAATGATGCGCGGGTCTTTCTGATCCAGCGCGATGCGCACCTTCACCGTGGCTTTGCTCTTGTCCGCACTCGGAATGATCGCGATCACGTGCGCGGGAATCTTCCAGTCGGGGTACGCGTCCAGCACCGCTTGCACCGGCATGTCCGGTTTCACCCGGCTGATGTAAGTCTCGTTGACGTCAACGTCGACTTCCAGCGAATTCATGTCCACGATAGTGGCAATACCGCCGCCACCTACCGTATACGGCGAAACGATCTGGCCGACCTCGGCATCCTTGACCGTGACGACGCCGGCAAACGGTGCACCGATGACGGTGTAACCGACGTTGACCTCAGCCAACGTGATGTTGGCTGCCGCGGCGGCGGCCTGTTTGACCACCGCATCCTGCGCCGCCTGGTCGACCGCGACCTGGGTATTGGCCTGCTCGGCGTCCTGCTTCGAAACGTAACCTGCCGTGACCATCTTGTTCATCCGCGCCGCGTTGTCGCGGTCCTGCTGCAGCGTCGCGCGCGCCTTGACGACACCCGCCTGCGCAGCCGCGTACTGCGCCTTGGCTGAGCTCAACTGGGCGATATATTGGGTGTCATCGATCCGCGCCAGCACTTGGCCCTTCTTGACGGACTCACCCTCCTCGACCAGCACCTGGGTCAGTGTGCCGATAATTTGAGCAGCTACCGTGGCCTCCCGCCGCGCCACCACATAACCGGTCGCCTGCAGCACGGCCGCATCGCTGCTCGACGCTGCCGCCACCGCGGTGGTGGTTTCAACGGTCGCCGCGTGCCCCCGCAGCGCGAACGCAGCGCCGCCGCCGACGATGATCAACACCACGATCACCGCAGCCACGAACCACGGCCAGCGCGGACGCGATTCGTCGTCATCGCGCTGGGCGCGATCGATGCGCAATTCGTGCAGCAGATCGTGGTCGGGCTTGTTGTCGCTCACCTGTCGTCCCCAATGCGCGCAAACGGCGTCCGCGCAAGTCTGCCACAGCTTGGCGTGCGACTCGCGTGACCGCCAGCGGCAGCCATCAATCGTTGCGCCTGACAGCTGTCATGGCCGGCTGGCGACCCGCGGCGCCGCCTACAATCGCGAATCCAGCTCCCGAGGCCACGCCGATGCCGTTCGTCTTCGATCCGCCCGCTGTCCCGAGTTTGCCGGTTGCCGGCAGTGGCGCACGCTTTCCCATCCACCGCATCTACTGCATCGGCCGCAATTACGCCGATCACGCGAAGGAGATGGGCGCGCAGGCCGTCACTCGTGCGAACCCGGTGTTCTTCATGAAGCCTGCCGATGCGATCGTCCCGGAAGGCGGCGAGGTGCCTTATCCATCGGCCACGCACGAACTGCACCACGAAGTGGAGATGGTGGTCGCGCTGGCGAAGGGCGGCCGCGACATCGATGCCGGCCATGCGCTGGATTGTGTGTTCGGCTACGGCGTCGGCCTGGACCTGACCCGCCGCGACCTGCAGGCCGCGATGAAAGCCAAGGGCTTGCCCTGGGATGTCGCCAAAGGCTTCGATGCTTCCGCGCCGGTTTCATCGCTGCGCGCCGTTGACGAGATCGGGCATCCGAAACACGCGCGCCTGTCGCTCTCGGTCAACGGCGAAACCCGCCAGGACACCGACATCGCGGACATGATTTTCCCGGTGCCGGAGATCATCGCGGAGCTGTCGAAACTGTTCGAGCTGAAGCCCGCCGACCTGATTTTCACCGGCACCCCGGCAGGCGTCGGACCGTTGCTGCGCGGCGACCGCTTCCGCGCCGAACTGCAAGGCGTCGCCGTGCTGGAAGGACATATCGCCTGAACGCGCCACTGCTTGCGCGCAGCCCACCGTAGTGACTAAATGGGTGGGCCGCGACGCGGCTGGGGAGACACCGGTCCACTTCCAGAGAAGGAGTACGCAATGAGCTTCGCTAAAGACTTCAAGGCGTTCATCATGCGCGGCAATGTGGTCGACCTGGCCGTCGCGGTGGTCATCGGCGCGGCGTTCGGCAAGATCGTCACGTCGCTGGTCAACGACATCATCATGCCGCCGATCGGCATGATCACCGGTGGCATCGACTTCTCGAAATTGAAGGCGATCATCCAGGATTCGCCCGACCCGAAGAAGATCGTGTCGATCAACTACGGCACCTTCATCAACGACGTCATCACCTTCCTGATCGTCGCGCTGGCGATCTTCATCGTCATCAAGCTGCTGGAAAGAGCCATGCCGAAGAAGGAAGCCGCGCCGCCACCGACCCCGCCCGACGTGGTGTTGCTGACCGAGATCCGCGATCTGCTGAAGCAGCAGTCGCACTGAACTGAGCGGACCTCAACCCATCCCCACCCAACCCTCCCCTTGAAGGGGAGGGTTTGTCTCCGCTGCGGCTACTGTGTCCATCGAAATTGTCCAGGCCGACATCACCACCCTGAGCGTCGATGCCATTGTCAACGCGGCGAATGAGACGTTGCTCGGAGGGGGCGGGGTCGATGGCGCCATCCATCGCGCGGCCGGTCCGCGTCTGCTGGAAACCTGCCGCGCAATCCCGGAAGTGAGTGCCGGCGTGCGGTGCCCGACCGGCGAAGCGCGGATCACACCGGGGTTCGAGCTGCCCGCCCGATTCGTGATCCACACCGTCGGACCGGCATGGCGCGGGGGTGAACGTAACGAGCCAAACCTGCTGACAGCCTGCCATCGCAACACGCTGGAGTTGGCGCGCGAACACGCCATTGACAGCATCGCGTTTCCCGCGATCAGTTGCGGCGTGTACGGCTATCCGCGCGATGCCGCCGCGGGCGTGGCGCTGGCCGTGCTGGCCGAGGAACAACACCGCACGCGCACGCCACACCGCATCGTCTTGTGCGCATTCGACCAAGGCATGGCGGACGTATGGCGCCGCGCGGCCGAGCGCCTGCACGTCGGTGTCGTGGAGTAGGTTGGGCTGAGCGGCTTCTCGCGAAGCCCAACGCGCATTCCGTCCGCTAGGACGAGGGATACAGCGGCGGCAAATCATCATGTCTGGCGTGCGGCGATTTTTCATCTGCGCGCCACAGGAATCCGTGGGCGAATGCACCCGCCACCATTGCACATGCGGCAGCCGCGTCACCGCCCTGCCAACGCGCTCGCTGCAAGGCGCCCAGCGCATCGCGTTGCGCCAGGGCGGACAATGCATCGCGCAACGCAGCCATATTGGCTATGTCGGGATGGGAAACGTGCGCCCACATCAGCAGCGCGTGCTCGCATGCCGCGGCATTGCCGCTGCGTGCCGCTTCGAGTGCTTCCGCATGCAACGCGCGAGGAGGCTTCGACGTGCCGTCCGTTCCCGCTGCAGCAGCCCGAGCGGTATCAACAGGGGTTGCGTGATTCGCGACGCGCAGCGATTTTCGTCGCATCAGCCACCAGGTTGCCGCCGCAACGATCACCAGCAGCCATAGCGCAAGACTTGCCAACGCGATCACGCGCCAGAACCACTGCATACTGGTCGTCTGCGGTATTGCCGTGGCAGCCGGCGCGACAGGCGATGCCGGCATAACCACGCTGGAAGCGGCCGAACCCGTGGTAGGCGGGGGCACAACCGCATTCGATCCCCCCGCCAAGGTGCCACTCACCTGCAAAGCATGTGCAGGGACGTTCGCCTGTTCCACATGGTCATGCGCCACGTCCCACCAGTTCAATGTGATGGCAGGCAATGACAGCTTGCCATCGCGCTGCGGCACGATCGCGAAGTTGCGCGTGCGCGTGCCCTGCAACCACTGGCCGCTGTCGTCGGTACTGTCGCGCGTCTGGTCGGGGTACACGCGCGCGCCCGCAATCGACGGCAGTTCGGGTTCGGGCAGCGCATCGGCCGGCTGGCCCGTCGCACTGATGCTCAACTTCACGGTCAACGGTACGCCAGCAGTCACCTCGCCGTTCGCCGGAAGTCCCGTCAGCTTCAACTGCACGGCGCGCGCAGGCAGCCACGGCTTGCCGGCACTTGCTGGCGCGGCGCGCGCATCGATGCGCGTCACCGGCGCCGACGCGCTGACCGGCGCGCCGATGCCGGGAACCTGGCCATTCAACAGCGCATTTGGATTGTTGAGCAGGGCGTTGGGGTTGTTGAACCACGCCCCGGGATTGCCCACGGCCAGCCGTTGCCCCTGAAACGTCGGGCCTTGCACCGTGATGGCGCCGGCACGCTGCGGAATCAGCGCCCAGCTGTACTCGAGGACCTGATACGCGTAGCCATTGCGATCGACCGTGTAACGATGGTCGCGGTCGAGCTTGATCAGGCTGGCACCATCGGCGCTGGGATCACCGAGCGATCCACTGACGCCCGGCAGATAGAACAAACGCACCGTGTAAACCGTCTGCTCGCCGACGTAGGGCGAACTCGACAGCGTGCTCGTTTCCATGAACACCGGATCGCCGGTCCGACCACTGCCTCCGGACGGCGCCGCGCCGACCTGCAAGATCAGCGGTTGTGTCTTCGCTCCACCCACGTCCAGCGCCGGAATCGCGATGGTGCCGCCGTGCAGCGGTTTGAGTGCGATACCGAGTTGCGTGGTACGGACAGTTTTGCCGTTGCCGATCTGAACGCTGCTGGAGTTCGAGGTGCCGAGCACCTGGAAATCCTGTTCCAGCGGCGTCAGGTCGGGCGTGCCGAGCGGGCCGCTCGACTGGATGTTGAGCGTGACCGTATCGCCAAGACTCACGTGACTGCGATCCAGGAATGCGTGCACGGCCCCTCCTGAGCCCGTCGAAGGGCTCGCGGCCTGCGCGAGCGGCGCCAGCAACACCAGCAGAACGATCCACCATCGACGCATCATTGCTGTGGGTCCTCCTGCTGTCGTCCGTTGCGCTGTTCCCATTCCAGCCGGAACTTCCGGCGCAGCAGCGCACCGGGGTCGTCCGGCACGGCGTGCAACATCGCGCGTTGCTGCGCATCGAAACGGCCATCCTGTTTCGGTTCGCCCTGTCCGAGCACGAATGAATTCGCGTTTCCCTGTTTTCCGGAACGCTTTGCATCGCGCGCTTGTTGCATCTCGCGCGAAAGCGCCTGCCCGGCCTGTTGCGCTTGCTGTTGTTGCCTGGCGGCTTCACTGGCCGATGCGTTGTCGTGATCCTGCTGCGCCGTACCGGCGTTTCCTTGCTGCTGCGCACTTTGCTTGCCGGTAGCGTTGTTCCCGCCGGTTGCCGACGATGCCTGCGGCGCGGAAGAAGCGGCACCTTGCTGTGCACCGGATTTTCCGGATTGTTTTCCCGTGTCAGAGCTGGATGAATCGGCGCCCGAAGATGACGACGTCTTCTCGTGCTGGTCGTTTTTCGCGCTGTTGCCTTGCTGGCCGGATTGCGGCGACGGCTTTTCATGTTTCTTCATCCAATCCTTGACCGCATCGAGGTTGGCGCGCGCATCCGCCATTCTCGAGTCACGCTGCAAGGCTTGCTGGTAGGCCGTGACGGCCTTTCCGTATTCGCCCTGCCTGGCCAATGCGTTGCCAAGGTTGTAATGCGAGCGCGCATCGTCCCCTCGCGCGAAGGCCTTGGCGGCCCCGGCGTAATCGCCTGCGCGGTAATCAACGGCACCACGCATGCCCGGTGTCGATGAAAGTTTGCGCGCCTGCGCGGTGTCGCCGTGTTGCAGCGCCTGCAACGCGCGCTGGTCGCGGTTGGCCCAAAACGAATCCCACGTGGCCGCTTGTGCAGCCGGCATGCCGCTCGGCAACACCAGCAATGCAAGCACCAGCAACCAGCCACGCCGGAATGCCAGCGCCGCCACGATCAGCAATACGGGAAGCAGCCAGATACCGCCGTCGCGCCACAACTGTGCACGCTCGGCGCGGCTCGCGTGTCCCGCTTCCGCCACCGGCGTGTCGAACGCGGCCGCACCCGCACCGTCCGCCTGCAGCACGGCGTAGCGCCCGCCGCCCGCATCCGCGACGGCGCGCAATGCCCCATCGTCACGGCGCGCCATCAGCGTACCGCCCGTTCCGCTCGCAAAGCCGCCGCTGGCCTGCGGCACCGGGGCACCTTCGCGCGTCCCGACACCGAGCACGTCCACGCGGATGCCTTTCGTGCGCGAGACTTTCGCTTGCGCGACCGCGGCATCATCGGCGGTGTCGGCCACCAACACGATGTCTCCACCCTTCGCGTGTGCCTGCTGGAGCAACTCGACGCCTTGGCGAATGCCCGCCGCCGCGTTGTTGCCGGGCACGGGCATCACGTCGGGCTGGAGCGCCTGCAGCAGATTGAGGATCGTGTTCTTGTCGTCCGTCAGCGGCGCCACCGTGAATGCCGCGCCAGCATAGGCAACCAGTGCCATGCGCGCGTCGCCCGCGTCATTCAGCAGATCGCGCACCGCGAAACGCGCGCGGGTCATGCGATCGGGCTGCATGTCCTGCGCCAGCATGTCGTCCGAAAGCGACAGCACCACCACGCGTGCCGCACCATTGACATACAGCGGCGTCGGCATCTTCTGCCAAGCGGGCCCGGACAATGCCGTTACGGCGAGAAACCACGTCAATGCGACGAGTCCCAATGCAAACCGCTCGCGCGCACCGGTATCGCTAAGCAAGTGCGGCAGCAACGCGGCATCCGCCAGCCTTGCCAAGGCCGCGCGGCCGTTACCGTTTCGCGCCAAAATCCACAACGCCGACGGCAACGGCACCAACGCCAGCCACCACCACGGTCGCAGGAAGTGCAACGGGAGTTCGAACGCGCTCATGCGGGCACCACCTTGCGCGTGCGCCAACCGCCCCACGGCAACAGGGCGCAACCCAGCAGCAATGCCAGCGCAAGCGGCCACGGATACCACTCGTGGTCGGGGCGCAACAGTGATCGACCGGTCGCCAGGGGTTCCAGTGTATCGATCGCGTGATAAGCCTGCGCGAGCTGGCCGCCATCCGACGCGCGGAAGAAACGGCCACCGGTTGCGTCCGCGATTTGTGTCAGCACCTGGACATCCAGTTGGTTGTCCGGTGCCGGGAACTGGAAACCGAACGCGCTGAGGGTTTGCGCGCTCGAACCCACGCCGATCGTGTAGATACGCACGCCCGCAGCTTTCGCCAACTTCGCTGCGTCCAGCGGCGCCACGTTGCCGGCGGTGTTGACGCCATCGGTCAGCAGCACCAGCACGCGTGCACGCGCAGGCAACGCCGACAAGTGTTTTACCGCGAGCACGATTGCGTCGCCGATCGCGGTTTCGCGACCGGCAAGGCCGACGGCGGCGCCGTCCATCTGTTTGGCGATCGCATCCACGTCGAAAGTCATCGGTGTCATCAGGTAAGCCTGGGTTCCGAACAGGACCAGCCCGACGTCGTCGCCGGAACGCTGCTTGATGAAGCGCTGCGCGATGGCCTTCACCGCGGCGAAACGGCTGACCACCGTGTCACCGAAACGCATGTCTTCGATCGCCATGCTGCCCGAGCAATCGACCGCCAGCATCAGGGCGCGCCCGGTGTGCGTGATCGCCTGCGGCGGTGCCGGTTGCTGCGGACGCGCCGCGGCGCCGACCAGCAGCACCCATGCCAACGCAGCCATCCATACGCGCCAATTTCGGATGTGGGCGGCTGCAGCGTGAGGCGCGAGCACGACTGGCTGCGGCAAGTGCAGCGCCGCGCCCGGCGCTGCGGGCGGCAGGAACTTCCAGACCAGCCACGGCAGCGGCAGCAGCAGGAACATCCATGGCCATGCAAACGTCATGCGGACGCCGTTTTTGCAGAAGGGGGAACGCGACCCACATTGCGTGCAACGCGTGCGCGCAGCGCATCCCGGCACCACGTACGCAATGCCGCCGACAGAGCCGGCGCGTCCAGCATCGGCTGCGCGCGAAAACGCTCGCTGGCCAGTGCGTCCAATGCGTGCCTTGTCGTTTCGTCAGGCGCGTGTGACTGCACGAATGCGCGCCAGGTTGCACCGGTTTGCGCGGCCACGTCCGGAGCGACGCGAAGCGCCACGCGCCGCATCAGCCGCGACGCCGCGTCCGCAAGATGCGCGGCGTTTCCATCACGCGCATGCGCGGCTTCGAGCGCATCGATTACGCGCATCGCCGCGCGCAGCGGATGGCCGCGCGCCATGCTCCGCAACGACCATGCGACGCCCAACGCGGCAAGCAACGCCACGACTGCGAGCAACCACCAGCCAAGCGCAGGCGGCCACCAATACGCCGGCGGCAGATGGATATCCCGCAGCGCCGGACCGTTCATCGGTGACGTTCCACAACGCGCCTGCGCAACAGCGGCGCCAGGCCCACGTCCGGCTCATCGCTGGCGGCAAGCCTCATCCATGGCACCGAAGCTTCATCGCAAGCTTTTGCCAGTGCACGCCATCCATGGGCGAGACGATTGCACAGTTCCGCACGGGTGCTGGTGGCCGACAGGCCAACGCGGTGGCGGCCAGCAGCCGTCTCGAAGACATAATCGCCCGCGGGCGCGAGTGCATGTTCCAGTGCGTCCACCACGATGGCAACCCGCACGTTCGCGTGACGCTTGAGGCGCATCAACGCGTGCGCTGCGGAAGCGTCGGTGCACCAGCCGTCGGACAGCAACCACACCCGGTTGCCGGTCATCGCCATCCGCTGCGCGCGTGCGAGGGCGGCTGACAACGGTTCGGCCGTCTCTTCGCGCGCCGAAAACGTTTGCTCATCCCAATGCGCGAGGGCCCCGAGCACCGCCAGCGCGCCACGCGTGCCGGGTTGCGGATCAACGGCGGCACGCTGGCTTCCGAACACCATCGTCCCCACCCGATCGCCACCGCGCACGCACGTCCAGGCCAGCCACGCGGCGGCACGCGCCGCGGCCACCGACTTGAAGCGCACGCGCGTGCCAAACCGCATCGTTGCGTGCGTATCGATCAGCAACAACAAGCTGTGCTCGCGCTCGGCCTGGAACAGTTTGGTGTGCCACTTGCCGCTTCGCGCGGTACGCCGCCAATCGATGTTGCGCGAGTCATCGCCCGCCTGGTAAATGCGCGACTCGGCGTAATCCATGCCGCGGCCGCGCAGCGCGGACACATGGCCTCCCGCGAGCGGCGTGCGGATATTTGCGGCGTGCGCCGCCGGCTTGCCTGCACGCGCGCGCAACGCGATCAGCTCGGCAAGATCGACGCGGGTGATGCCATCGATGGAAGTTGCAGCTGTGGACATGGCGCGATCAGGCCTGTCGAAACGCGGCGGTTGCCTCCCCCTTCCACAGGAAGGGGGATCGAGGGGGATGCGCTTGTTTCATCCCCCCGCCGCTTCGCGGCGGCCCCCTTCGTTCCGAAGGGGGCAAAAACCTCATGCTCTCCCGAGGCCCAAGTCCCGGTTTCACGGTAACGGGACACGCTCGATCAATGTCTTTACCACATCATCGACGCGCAAGCCTTCGGCCTCCGCTTCGTAGCCCAGCAGCACGCGATGACGCAGGACATCCGGGGCGAGTGTCTGGATGTCTTCGGGCATTACATAATCGCGGCCTGCAAGCCATGCGGCGGCGCGCGCGCAACGTTCCAGCGCAATGCTCGCGCGCGGGCTTGCGCCCCACGCGATCTTGCCGCGCAAGCCTGGCGCCCACGGCCGCGGGTCGCGCGTCGCGAGCACCAGTTGCACGATGTATTCGCCCAGGCCTTCCGCCATGTGCAGGTCGAGGACCTGCCCACGCGCCGCGAACAGATCCGCCTGACCCAGCACGCGTTCGGGCTGCGCATGCGCGCCCAGTTCATCGCGCGCGCGTGCATGCGCAAGGCGCATGATTGCGCGTTCCGAATCGGCTTTCGGATATCCGACCGGCACGTGCAGCAGGAAACGATCGAGTTGCGCCTCGGGCAGCGGAAAGGTGCCTTCCTGTTCGATGGGATTTTGCGTCGCCATCACCAGGAACAATGGCGGCAGCGGCCATGAGCGTCGGCCGATCGTCACCTGGCGCTCGGCCATCGCCTCCAGCAATGCAGATTGCACCTTCGCGGGCGCGCGATTGATTTCGTCGGCCAGCACCAGGTTGTGGAACAACGGTCCGGGCTCGAACTCGAAAGCACCCGTGGCCGGACGCAACACATCGGTGCCGGTAAGGTCGGCCGGCAGCAGGTCCGGCGTGAACTGCACGCGATGGAAATCGGCTTCGATGCGCGAAGCCAAAGCCTTGATCGCGGTGGTCTTGGCGAGGCCCGGCGCGCCCTCCACCAACAGGTGCCCATCCGCCAGCAAAGCGATCAGCAGCCTCTCGACCAGTGCCGGCTGACCGATGACTTCGGTTTGCAGCGCATCCCGCAGGGCGTGGAATCGGACGTGTAACGAAGACGGGTCTGCGCGGTCTGGCGCCGAAGACGGCGCTGCGGACTCGGGCGTGGGATAGCTATCGGCTTGCATTCGTCCAGTAGACCACAGCCCGCCGCAAAAGTTTTGCCAGAGCCGACGCGCCGCCGAGTGGGCGCTCGATTCACGGATGCGCATTGCGCAAGCGTCGCATCCTCACCCCGGCGCTACGCGCTCGGCCTGCGGCCGCCTCTCCCGGAGGAAGAGGGAAAAACGCAAACGGCGCGGATCGCCCGCGCCGTTCGTGTACTGCGTGCTGTCTGCGGAATCACTCCACCGTCGTTTCCTGACCCAGGATGTGCGGCGTGATGAACACCAACAGTTCGGCCTTGTTGTTGATGTTCTTCTTGTCGCGGAACAACGCGCCGAGGATCGGGATGTCACCAAGGAACGGCACCTTGGTCACGTCATGCTCGTTGGTGAACTCGTATACGCCGCCCAGCACCACGGTCTGGCCATTCTGGACAAGTACCGAAGTGTCGATCTCGCGGTGATCGATCTGCGGCACGAAACCGCCGCCCGGGTTCGGGACCAGCGCACTGATCGCGTCCTTGATCACCTTGAGCTTCATGAAGACGCGGTTGTCGGAGGTGATGGTCGGGGTGACGTCAAGTTCCAGCACGGCATTCTTGAACTGCACCGTTGCCGTGCCCTGGCCACCACCGGCACCGGAGTTCTGGAAGGTCAGGTAGCCGATCTGCTGACCCTGCTGGATCGTGGCTTCCTGGTTGTTGGCCGTCACTACCTTGGGCTGCGAGATGGTTTCGCTGCGGCCTTCCTGTTGCGCGGCACTCAACTCGAGGTTGAGCAGGTAGTCGCGGCCGAGGATGCCAATCGCGAAACCGCTGGAACCTACGGTGCTGGACGGCAAATTGACGTTCAGGCCGGTCGGAATCTGCACGGTGTTGCCGCCGGCGCCGGTCGACTGGCCACTGAAGCTGTTCCAGTAATTGGCGATGCTGGTTTCCGAGTCACTGATGCCGGTGCCGTTGACACCATTGATGCCGCCGCCATAGACCTGCGCGTGCTTGCTGTTCGCGCCGAGATGGAAGCCGCCGATACCCAGCTTGGCACCCAGTTCACGGGTGAAGTTGTCGGTTGCGATCACCAGCCGCGACTCGATCAGCACCTGCTTGACGGGACGGTCGAGCACCGACACCAGCTGCCGGATTTCCTGCACCTTTTCCGGCGTGTCGTTGACCAGCAGGGTGTTGGTGCGATCGTCGAAGGACACACTGCCACGCGCCGACAGGAAACCGCGTTCGGAATTGCCGGAACTGCCGCCGCCACCGCCAACGTTGCCGGCCTTGGCACCCGAGGTCAGCAGGTCGGCGATCTGCTTGGCATTGCCGTAGTTGATCGGGATGTAATCGGTGACCAGCTGCGCGCTGTTGAGCTGCTTTTCGCGCGCGTCGGCGATGTTTTCCTCGTACTTGGCCATCTCGGTTTGCGGAGCCACCCAGACCACGTTGCCGTTCTGACGCTTGGCCAAACCCTTCGCGCGCAGGATCACGTCCAGCGCCTGATCCCACGGCACGTTGACCAGCCGCAGGGTGACGTTGCCTTGTACGCTGTCGGACGCAACGATGTTGAGGTTGGACACGTCGGCCAGCAACTGCAGCACCGAACGTACCGGGATATCCTGGAAGTTGAAGGTGACGCGGCTGCCCTTGTAAACAATGGGCTTGGGTGCACCCAGCGCCGTTGTTTCGCTTGAAGTCGGGCGCGAGAACTCGACCACGTACTGGTTGCCGGTCTGATAGGAAGCGGTCTGCATCACACCACGCGTTTCCACATCGATGCGCGCGCCGCCCGGTACCGCATGGGTGTTGACGCTGCGCACCGGCGTTGCATAGCTCGTGACATCCAGCCGGCGTGCCTGAGCCGCCGCCAGACTGGCCCCCGCCACGTCGATGGTGGTGGTATCGCCATTGGCGTGCATGCTGGTCGCCGCGCCGGGCTGGCTGAAGTCGATTACCAGCTTGCCGCCACCGTGATCGCCGCGCTGGAAATCAACGCCAGTGATGACATTGCTGCCCGCCATCGCGACCGCCTTGTCGGGGTTCGCGGTGGACACGGCCAAAGACCGCTGCGATTGCGGCGGCGGCGGCACCGGTGCCAGCGCCGGGGCTTGCGGCGGGTCGGCCACCGCGGTCGCGCTGTCCATGCCGTCGCCGATGGTCACCAGCAATTGATCGCCCTGCACACTGGTCACGTACGGCGAAGGTTGGCTGAGGTTCACCACGACGCGGGTGCGGCCATTGGCCTCCACCGCGCTCACCGATTGCGCCGTGCCTTGGCCGAGGTTGTACGACCGTTGCGCCAGGCCATTGCCGGTATCGGCGAAGTCCATCGCGATGCGCGGCGGCGTGTTGGTGCTGAACGCCTGCGGCGCGACGGCGGGACCGGAGAAGCTGAGGGTCAACTGGACCTTGCCACCCGGCAACGGCGATGCGCTGATGCTCTGCAACGTGTTGGCCGCCAAGGCCGGTCCGGCCACCAGCAGGAACAGCAATACCAGCAACGCCATCCATCCGCGTCCGGGTCGGGCTGTGCCGCCGTGGCTACGGCCAAGGAAGTGAGCAGGTTTGGTCATCATGAACGTAACCCCCGATGAATCGTCATTTTTCGCCCAAAGCGACGGTCGCGTCGCGTTCCATCCAGCCGCCCGAACCGTTCGGCACCAGTTCCGTCAGATCAATCTCGCCGGCTGTCACTTGGGCGACGTGGCCGTAGTTCTGGCCCATGTATTCCCCCACGTGAACCTGGTGGATGACGCCCTGCGGATCCTTGACCAGCGCCTCGACACTGCCCTTTGCACCGATCGTGCCCACCATCTTCAGGCTGTCGAGCGGGAACGCCTCGAGGGGTTCGCGCGGACGGCCCTGGTCAGGATGCGGACCCGCCGTGTCCTGCGAATTGGCTTGCGGCGGCGCCGGTTCGAACGGATCGCGCTTGTCCTGATCCTGATAGATGTAGGTCTCGAAAGTCTTGACGACCGGCAACGCGGGCAACGGTGCGCCTTTGCGCGCCTTGACCTGGGCAACCCATTCGTGGAGGTCGCCCTGGCCGCTGCACGCGGCGAGGCCGGACATCATGGCGAGGGTCGCCAGCGCGATGGCAATGCGGGTGGGTCGTCGCATGGTCACTTCCCTCCCTTCTTGGCCGGTTGCGCGCCCTTCGATTCCTCGTCTCCAAGGTAGCGATAGGTCTGTACTGTGCCTTCGAGCATCAACTCCCCGCCGGGCGGGGGCGCGTCCTTCGCACCGCCCGACTTGGCAGGGGTGAGCGACACATCGTGCATGGTCAGGATCACCACGCGCGGCAGCGATGCCACGCCGCTGATGAAGGTGCCGAACTGGTGATACGTGCCCTGCATCTTCAGCGCGATCGGCTGGATCGCGTAGAACTCTTCGGGAATCTCGGGCTTGGGCTGGAACAGGTCCGTCTCGATGCCCGCGGCCTGGGCCGTCTGCGAAATGTTGACGAGCAGTGCCGGCATCTCGGTCTTGCTCGGCAGTTCGCGCAACATCTGGCTCAGCATCTCGTTCATCTGCGCAAGCTGGGCCTTCAGCGCATCCAGGTTCACCACTTGGGACTGCTTGTCTTCGAAGTCGTGCCGCAGTGTGACTTCCTTCTGCTGCCCGGCTGCAAGCGAGTCCTGCTGGCCGCTGATGTAGAAGTACCAACCGAGGAACAGGATCACGATGACAATGATGGCGATGAAGAAGCCCTTGACCGACTTGGGCCAGCCGCCAATATTGTTGCGATCGAGATTGCGCAGGTCATCGAAGAATTTCATGGCCTGGCCCCTCCCTTGCTCGTGGACGCAACGGGTGGCGCCGGTTTCACCGGCTCATCTGCTTTCGGAGTGGGCGCGGATGCTGGCGCCGCCGCGGGCGCCGAAGCCGGCACAGACCCGGGAAGCACGGCTGGCGCTGATGCCGGCACAGCGGCCGGGACGGTTTGCACCGATCCTGCAGGTGCTGAAACTGGGGCCGCCGCGGATGATGCTTTGGCTGCCGCTGTACCCGCCGCCGGGGCGGCCGGCGCCGCGCTCAGCGACGTGGCGGGCATGGCGGCGCTGGAACCGGAAGCCGGCCCCGAACCATCACCGTCGCCCTTGGGCGTCCCGAGCTTCACGACGAGCTCGAATTCATACGGCGTGTTGGAATCGGAGTGGACGTTTTCGGTCTTGACCAGCGTTGCCGGACCCATCCACTGCGACGCCTCGATGTTGCGCATGTACTCCGCGACCGTCGCGTTCGACTGCGCCACGCCGTCCAGCGTGAGCGTCTCGGTATCGCCGTTTTCGACTTCCTTCAATCCCGTCAGGCGCGCGCCCGCGGGAATGGTCTCCACGATCTGGTCGAACAAGTGCACCATCTGTGAACGGCTGGACTGCAACTTCTCGACAATGCGCTTGCGATCCAGCAGATGCTTCTTGACCTTCTGCAGGCTCTTGATCTCGGTGATCTTGGAATCGAGTTGGGTGATCTGGCCTTGCAGGTACTCGTTGCGATCGTTCTGGTTGCTGATGCGCAGGCTCATCCAGAAGCCCCACAACAGCACCAGCACGATGGCGGCGACCGCGCCGATGCCCAATTGGGTGAAGAATTCGCGCTTGCGCCGCTCGCGCCGTTCCGCGCGCCATGGCAGCAGGTTGATCTTGGCCATCAGTCGAGACCCCCCAAGGTCGGCCCGGCGAAGTTCGTTTGCGCGCGGTGTTCGCTACGCTCCACGCGCCACGGGAGGAGGTTGATCTTGGCCATCAGTCGAGGGCCCCCAAAAACCAACGCGGTGGAGATCGTCTGCGCGGAATTCGCTTCGCTGCGCGCCCCGCCAGAGGAGGTTGATCTTGGCAACGTGCCCATTAGTCGAAGCTCCTCAGGGCCAGCCCGGCGGCGATCATCAGCGCGGGCGCGTCTTGCGCCAGCGTCTGCGCCTGCAACCGCGGGGACAATGACATGCTCGCGAGCGGATTGGCGACCACGCACGGCACGCCCAATTGCTCGACCACCATGTCGGCGACGCCGGGGATGGACGCGCAACCGCCGGCCAGCACAACCTGGTCGACCTTGCCGAATTCGCTGCCCGCGAAGAAGAACTGCAACAGGCGACTGACCTGCTGCACCATGGCTTCCTTGAACGGCTCCAGCACCTCGATTTCGTAAGACTCGGGCAAGCCGCCTTGGCGCTTGGCCAGCCCGGCTTCCTCGTAGGACATCCCGTAGCGACGCATCACTTCGTCGGTGAGTTGCTTGCCACCGAAAACCTGTTCGCGCGAATAGATGGTGCGCTGGTT
>Ga0207652_10001868_pt1 | contig 18292 bp, 14 predicted proteins | sample KBSC63BmetaG_FD_184334 | JGI IMG/M metagenome (GOLD analysis project Ga0207652, IMG submission 184334) | Corn rhizosphere microbial communities from Kellogg Biological Station, Michigan, USA - KBS C6-3B metaG (SPAdes) (version 2) | ecosystem: Host-associated > Plants > Roots > Rhizosphere ... | reverse complement strand
GTCGCGGACCTCGATCTCGTTGCGCATGGGCGTGCCCTGGCAATACGCGATCGCCACGTCGCGCGCGGAAGCGGCCCGGCTCCGCGCCGCAAGGGTGGTGATCCGCGGCGCCTTCGCGAAGCCTGCCGCCGCCAGATCGGCAGCGATCAGCTCGTGATCGTGGTACCCGTGAGGGGTGCGCTCCATGAACCGCGGCGGATCGTGGGGGAACAGGGCCGCCAGCGCGGTGGTCACCGTGTCCGCGAACTCGTTCTCCGCGATCCGGTCCCACACATTGAAGATGAAGACGCCGCCTGGTCGCAGCACGCGGCGCGCTTCGGCGAAGGCCTTCGCCTTGTCCGGAAAGAACATCGCCCCGAACTGACACACCACCGCGTCGAACTCGCCGTCCGTGAACGGCAGCGCCATCGCGTCCGCCTGCTTCCACGTGACGGGGCGCGCGGTCCCGCTCGCCATCGCTTGCTCCAGCATCGCCTGGTTCAGGTCGGTGGCCACGATCGAGATGGCCTCGTCGTCGATGGTCGCCAGCGCCCGCGTCACCGCTCCCGTCCCCGCGGCGAGCTCGAGCAGCCTGCGGGCCTTCGTGGCGGCCACGCGCTCTTTCAGGTCCGCCGCATAGAACTGGAAGATCATGGGGACCAGCAGCGTCTGGTACAACCGGGGCACCGACCCGGCGAAGACGCTGTCGGCAGGTCCCGCCGTCCCTGGCCGGGGCGCGCGATCGCCGTTCACCGTCATATCGCGACCGCCCCGTTCGCACGCGTTCCGCGCAGACCCATGACGACCGCTCTCATCTCAAGCTCCATGTCGGAGCCCAGGATAGCAGCGGCCGCGTCAGGGAACCTGTAACAGCGTCATCAGCTCGCCGGCGCTGCCCATGGTACACGTTCCGGACACGCTGTTCTGCGCCAGGCAGGCGCAGGTGCGTGTGGACTGGCAAGCCGTCGGAATGGCGACGCACACGTGACTGGGGGTGCTACCGACCGGTCCCCCCTCGGTGGTCTTGCAGTACTGGCTCAAGGTCTGGCACTTGCCGTCGCCGCACGAGAAGCAAGGCGCCGGCGCGGATTCCAGCTGCTGCCAGTGTCCGCTCACGCATCTCAGCAGGTTGCAGAACTGGCACATGTCCGTGCACGACCCGCCGCAGGTCAGGCCCTCGGAGGTGCAGGTCGCCCCGCTGACGGCCGTCGCGCACGTGGAGCCGCCGACGGAGCCGCCCGCGCCTCCCGCACCGCCTGCCGCGCCAGCGGCGCCGCCGCCCACGCCACCAGAGGCAGCGCCGCCCACGCCACCAGAGGCAGCGCCGCCCGCGCCACCGGAGGCACCGCCGCCCGCGCCGGCCGAGCCGCCGGCCGCCCCCCCTGAACCGCCGCCCACGCCACCCGACGCAGCGCCGCCCACGCCGCCTGACGAGGAACCGCCCGTGCCCGGCTTCCCCGCCATGCCGCCCCCGCCCGAACCGCTGTGTCCGCCACCGCCCGCCCCGCCACCCTTGGCACCAGCGCCGCCCGTACCGGTGGTCGTGCCACCAGCCGCACCGCCCGTGCCAGGGCTCATCTGCCCGCTACCGCACGCCACCAGGAACGCGAGGGGCACCCCGAAGGCGATCAGGAACCGCACGTCGCGCCGGGGAAGGGGACCGGGCGCTGGGACGGGCAACGCCGAGACGATGGGTTCGCTGTTCATGGCCGGTATGGCTTCGCAACGCCCATGCCACCAGCGGGCCCGCGCCCGGACGCAGTGGTATGGCGTCGAAACCTTGACGCGGAAGTCCCACCACCCTCAGAAGTTCGAGGGGCTCGTCCCAGCTCAGGCCCGCCGCCATGGACGCAAGACGGACACGCCCCGGTCGTGGGGCTCGCCATCGGATGTCACAATCGGCGCGGACGCCTCGTCTAGGTCCATCATGCGCACATCACACGGTGATACGTGACGGAATCCGGCGCCAGGGTCTTCGACACGCACCGGTCGTTCCTGGCCGGGCTGGCCTACCGCATGCTCGGTTCGATCGCCGAGGCAGAAGACATCGTGCAGGACGCTTACCTGCGCTGGGCCCAGGTGGACCTGTTCACCGTCACCCACCCCCGCGCCTTTCTGGCCCGCGTGGTTACGCGGCTATGCCTGGATCGCATGAAGTCGGCGGCCTCGCGGCGCGAGCAGTACGTCGGCACGTGGCTGCCCGAGCCCATCGTCGCGGCGCCGGCCGAGCCGATGGCCGACGATCTCTCTGTCGCCTTGCTCGTCACGCTCGAGCGATTGTCGCCCCTGGAGCGCGCCGCCTTTCTGTTGCGCGAGGTGTTCGACATGGACTACGCCGACATCGCCAGCGCGCTGGACCGCAGCGAGCAGGCCTGCCGCCAGCTGGCCGCGCGGGCGCGCCAGCATGTGCGCCACGAACGTCCTCGCTTCCCGGCCAGCGATGACAATCGCGAGAAGCTGTTCGCGGCCTTCGAAGCGGTGATGACGAGCGGCGATGTCTCGGAATTCGCACGGCTGCTGGCCGACGATGCCGTGCTGTACGCCGACGGCGGCGGAAAGCGGGCCGCCGTGCTGGAGCCCGTCCACGGAAAGCAGAATATCCTGCGCCTGTTTGCGACGATCGCGGCCCAGCGCCGCTTTCTGCGCCGCGACCAGCTGCAGCGCGCCGCGATCAACGGACTGCCCGGCTTCGTCGTGCACGCCGAGGATGGCGTTCAGACGACGGCGTTCGAGGCCGAGGACGATCGCATCGTCGCAGTGTATGTGGTCCGCAATCCAGACAAGCTGCAGCACCTGGCCTCCTGAACGGGCAGGCGCCGAAGCCTGTCACGGTGGCCCGGGCTGCCTCGTCCAAGGGACGACGTCGCACCAGTGACGGCCTCGACAACGCGCTCTCGTCCGGGAGGGTTTAATGACGAACTTACGCCTGTTCCTGTCTTCAGTCGCCGTTCTCGCAACCATCGCCCAATCCGTCACCAGTCACGGTGCCAAACAGCCCCCAGGAGGAACAATGACGCTCGAGAAGGTCGTGTACGTGACGGTGTTCGTGAAGGATCAAGACAGGGCCCTCGATTTCTACACGGGTGTGCTCGGGTTCGAGAAGCGCGCGGACGTCCCAAAATCTGACGGGCCGCGCTTCGTGGCCGTCGGCCTGAAGGGACAGGACCTGTTGCTGGTGCTGTGGCCGGGAACCCCTGGCCTGGGCCAGCTTTACCAGGGCCGCAGCACCGCAGCCTTCACGTTCGATACGAAGGATTGCCGCAAGACGTACGAGACGTTGAAATCCCGGGGTGTGAAGTTCGACACTGACGTCCTCGAGTTCCCGTTCGGCTACGTGGCCGTCTTCCAGGATCCCGACGGCAACCGGCTGCAATTGAGACAGGGAAGATGAGGTGATCGCCCGTGAGTCGATCATTCCGGCCGGCGGGTCGAGGGCACCGGCTTTCGGCGGCGACTACCGGCGGCCTACGGACAGTCGGACCACTTCGCGAACGCCAGCACGTTCGCGCACGCGGCGTCTCCGTGGGGCTGAGCCTCATCATGCTTCGCCATGCAGGTCGTCTGGTCGAACGATCGCGCGCAGCAGGCGACGAGGTCGGCGCAGGTCCCCGGTTCCGTGCCCGAGGCGTGCGCGGCGCAGGCGATGCTGGAGACGTTCACGCGGCACCCCACCCGAAACGTTCCGGTGATGTCTCCTGTCACACCGGTCGCGCGCAGCGTGAACTGTCCCTCGATCGCGCCGACCTCCGAGCGGGCGAGGATGATCTCGCCGCTCTCGCTCTGCGGCCCCTGGGTGGTCCCCGAGGGGAATCCCTCGGCGCAGACCGCCCTGAATACCCCGTCCGTGGCTGGCGCTCGGTAATCCACGATCTCGTAAGTTCCCGGGGGCGGAGGAACGGCCGCGAACTGTCCCCAGAACGTGCAAGCGCGACCCGACTGGGCGTAGTCCGCGCCAATCTCGAAGGCGAATGACCGCCATGTCGACGACGGGGTCTCGTAATATCCCGGCGCTGTGAGGGTGTGGCCGTTCATGTTCCAGGTGATCGTGCCGTCCTGCTGGACCGCCGCCCCACCGGTGCCGGCGTTTCCTCGTGTGCCGGCCGTGCCGCCGCTCGCCGCGCTGCCGTCGCTCCTCGCCGGCCCTGCCCCGGTCGCGGAACAGCCCACCAGCATGGGCAACGCCGCCATCAGAATCCGTTGCAGAAAGCGTCGCCGGTGGCGGGACCAATCAGTGGGCATCGCGGCCTCCCGCAGGTGGTCGACCCCACATCAACGGAGGCCGTCCAGAGCGAGAGTACCTGCGTCCCCGCTGCAGGCAAGCGGCGTTCGGCCTGTCGGTCGCCGGGCCGCCAGGCCGCCGTCGGCCAGCGCGCGGTCCTTTCGGGCCCGAACGAGAACGAGTCCCCTCCGATCGCTCGCAGGGGACTCGTTTCGAACTTCTACGCCTGTCGCCGTCCAAGCCCCACGGGGCTTGCGGCGACTACCTGCTCACGGCAACACGACGTTCGTGAACGTCGCCGTGGTCGACGCGCTGGCGTTGTGGGACGTCACCGCCAGGCCGACCAACGCCGACGAGCCGATACCGGTCACCGTCGCCGACCCGATCGCCGTGCCCCAGTTCACCCCGTCCGTGGAGACGTATCCGGTGTACAGCGTGCCGGCGCGGACCAGCTTCAGGTACATGGGGATGGTCTTTCCGGTCACGAACGACGAGGTGCTGGTGGCACCGGCCGTCGGGCGGTACTGGAACGACGCCCCCTTGGCGCCCTGGTTGGGCGTCATCAGGACCATGGCGTTGGCGGCGCCCTGGCTGGAGTCGGCGCGGAACATCAGCCCGGCCTTCGAGTAGACGTCGGTGGGGCTGAGGCCGGTCACCTTCGCGGTGATCGTCGCGTTGCCCGTGACGGTCTTGAACGCGAAGAAGAACTGGTCCGAGTTCCCGAAGATGTCGGCGCCGGCCGCCGTGATGGTCTCGGTGCCGGCGCTGGAGGTGTGCGTCCCGCCGCTGATGCCGATGTTGGCGTCCACCAGCGTGGTGGACGTCGAGGGCGTCCACAGGAAGCCCGACAGGGCCGTGTAGTTGCTCGGGTAATCCGGGTTCTCGAACACCGCCGTCGACGTGGTGCCCGCGGTGTGCGAGCTGACCGCCAGACCGAACAGGGGAGACGTCCCCAGGCTGGCGAACGTGACCGGCGCGCCGACCTGGGTCCAGGTCGTGCCGTTCGTGGACGTCGAACCGACCAGCGTGTTGCCCGAGCGGACCAGCTTCAGCCACATGGGCAGCGTGCTGCCCGCGACGTTGACGACGTTCGTCGTCGCAGCCACGGTCGGTCTGTTCTGGAACGTCGGGCCAGACGGCGTCACGGCCACCAGCGCGTTGACCGCGTCCGGGTTGGCGCCGTCACGGAACATCAGGCCTGCCTTGGCGAACGGGTCGGTGTTCACCTGGCTGGCCACCCGGGTGATGGCGGTGCCGTCCCCGAACAGGTTCTTGAACGTGTAGTGGAACTGATCCGAGGTGCCGAAGATGTCTCCCCCCTGGGAGCTGACGGTCTCGGTCGTCTTCCTCTCCGTATGCGCGCCGACGGTGGTCCCGACGTTCGCGTCCGCGAAGTTGTTCTGGTTCCACTGCACCCACGACAGGTAGTTCACCGTGGCCGTGGTGGTGGCCGACGTGTTGTGCGACGTGATGGCGACGCCGAAGTACGGCGTCACGCCGAACGAGGCGAAGCTGATGGGCGGCCCGACCTGGGTCCAGGTCAGCAGATCATTCGACACGTACCCGGTGAAGGTGTTGCCCGCCCGGGTCATGCGCAGCCAGATCGGCAGACTCTTGCCAGGAACGGTGTACGTCACCGTGGGCCCGCCGTTCGTCAGCCGAGCCGTCAGGATGGCCCCCGTCGTCGAGCCGGGGGCGATGCCCAGCGCGATGTTCGCCGCGTTGGCGCTGGTGCTGGAGCGGAACATCAGGCCAACCTCGGCGGAGGCATTCGTCTGCGGGCTGAGGCCGCCCGTGACCTTCGCCATCGCCATGCCGTCACCCAGGATCCCGATGCCGGTGTAGGCGTAGAAGAGCTGATCGCTGGTGCCCAGAATTCCGGCCCCTCCGCCCGTCACCTGCACCTCGGTCCCGCTGACCGCCAGCGAGCCGACGGACGTCCCGATCTGGGCGGTGCTCAGGCTGTTGACGTCCGGTATCGGCTGCCATGCGCTGCCCGTCTGCGTGTACGTGCACTCGGGGTGCGCGGGATCTGGCGTCCACGAGTGTGCGAACAGGTAGCCTGCGCAGGCCGCGAAGTTCTTGGCCGACGTATTGGACCATGGCTGAGGCGTGGGCTGCGTGTCGTAGGGCCCCCCGTCCGAGGGATAGCCCCGGCTGAACGGCCGCATCCAGATGGGAGAGGTGTCGCTGTGCGCCGCCTTGTTGGGCTGGGTGGCCCGGGTCGCGAAATCGGCATAGGCGCCCGACGTCCCACTGGAGAAGCTGTACGTGTTGACGCCCAGACTGTGGCAGTTGTTGCAGTTGGAGCCCGAGGTGTCGTTCGGCTCCTGAGGCGCGTCCACGGCCCAGCTACGGTCGCCGACGAAGTCGACCCCCACGTAGCTGAGCGGCTTGAGATAGTTGTCGAAGCCATCCTGCCAGCTTGGCAACAGGCCGGTCTGCGCGAGGTAAGGCGAGCGGATGAAGCCGCCGCTGTCATGGCAGCCGACACAGCCGAAGCCCCGGGTGGTCGCGGGTGTGAGCCACACGCCGCCGCTGGTGCCCTGGCTGGGGGCAGGAACGTTCGTTCCGTCCTTGTCACCGAGCGCCTGATAGAAGCAGACGGCGCCGTTCCACTTGTTGTACTGAATGACCGCGATGTCTCCATAGTGATTGACGCCGAGATCGTGCTTGCGACAGTGGGCGACCGCGGCCGCGTCGGGCGTCTGCGCCACCACCTGAAACTTGCTACCGGGGTCGCACGCCTGGTTGAGCACGTTGGGGCGATCGCAGATGCCGCCTGAGCCGTAGGCGTGCGCCGTCATCCAGGTGAACTGCTGGAACACCCCGGTGGCCAGAGTGTTGGACGTGTGTGACGAGACGGCCAACCCGAGATACAACGACGGGCCGAAGCCGGCCGGCATGGTGACGGTCGGACCGACCTGGGTCCAGGTGATGCGGTCTGTCGTGTAATAGCCGGTGAACTGTTGCCCGGCGCGGACGATGCGCAGCCACATCGGGGCCGCCGGACCGGCCACAACTGTGTTGGTGGCGGTGGCGCCGGCGGTCTGCCGGTTCTGGAACATGACCCCCGAGGTCGGCGTCACGGCCATCATCACGTGGGCGGAGTTTGCCGTCAGCGCCGCGCGGAACATGAGGCCCGCCTTGGCGAAGGCCTGCGGGTTGGTCAGGCTCTTGACCAGCACGTCGGCCGTCCCGTCGCCCGTCATCAGCGCGCCGTGCGAGAACAGGAAGTTGTCGGCCGCGTCCCAGATGTCACCGCCCCCGGAGGTCATGGTCTCGACCCGGTAGCCCACGTCAACGATCTGCGGGACTCCCCGGACCGATCCGGCGATCTGCGTGCCGATCGGAGAATCCGAGAGGGCCGTCTGCGTCAGGCCCTCGGGGACCTCGTAACCGTCGTTGCAGTTGAACGCCGGGACGTGAATTCCGGTCGCGGCGTCGCAGGCCGCGGCATAGTCGGCCAGCACGTCGCTGGTCGTGAAGCTGTTCCGGGTGATGACAGATTGCTGGACGTGGCTGGCCTGCAATCTCCGATAGGCGTCGCCCAGCGGGTCGACCGGCGGGCTGCCGGCCGGCGTGGCCGGCACGATGGACGGCGTGGTCGCGGGGGCGACCGCTGCGCTTGCCGGCGGGTGTGCCGCTGGCACCGGTGCCGCCTCGATGGCATGCGAGGTGGCAACTGGTTCGTCGGCGTCTTCCGGATTTGCGCAACCGGCAATCGCCGCCAGCAAAGCGCATGAACCAAGAAGCACACGTGGCGTTCGGTACCGTCGTTCCTCTGCTACTCCCATTGAATCCTCCCCTGTCTCCGTTGTTAGGGCGAGCGCGATGGCGCTCGACACACGACGGGCGGCACGGTAACGCCTTCCGTACCAGAGACGCAATCGCAATTGCACTGACTGGCGTGATCGCGTCAGCACGCGTTGTTCTCGGACGGTATCGACCGCTACGCAGGCGGGCAAAGACCGGGATGTGGCAAACCGCAAAGGAAAGGCATAAGGTCAATTCCAAATGACCACCGGAAACGATCGTCTCCGTGGCTCCGGGTTGCTCCTTCTTCTGGGCGGAATCGCGTTCCTGGGAACGTCGTTCCCCGCCGCGTGCAATCACGGTGGCGGCCTGGCGCCGACCGATGCGGGCGCCAGCGGTGGCGCAAACGGCGGAGCGCCCGCGGACGGTCCGGGGACGGGCGGGGCGGACGCGCAGATCAGCGATGGTCCGCCCGCCGACGTCCCCGTCGACGCGGCCGGTGGCAGCTCCGCGGGGGCAGGCGCGAGCGGAACCGCCACCGGCGGAAGCGGCGGCGGCGAGGGCGGCAAGCTGGGCGGTGGTGGGAGCGGAGGCGAAGGCGGCAAGCGAGGCGGCGGCGGCACGGCCGGCGGCGACGTGGTCGATGCGGGCGCGCCCGACCTGCCGTCGGGGACCGGGGGGATGGCGCAGGGAGGCGCCGCCGGCGGCGCCCCCGGCGCCCCCGGCGATGGATCCGTGGGGGGCAACGGCGGCGCCACCGACGGCGGCGCACCCGACGTCATGTTCCCGTGCGGCCCTTGCTCCACTCATTGGGTCTGCGGGGGCGCCGGCGATGCGGGTTACACGGACGTCATCTTGACCGTAGAGGATGACGGCTGTTACCTGTCGGGTCTGCCCGGGCACAAGCTACTGGCGCCGGACGGCACGATCACGGAAGCCGGCTCGCCGGTCGCGCGGGCGCAGAAGTTCGGGCCGCAGGTTGGCTTGTATTACCCGGACGGCAGCCAATGGTTGTATTGCGGCGGCAACCTTCCCTGCAGCCCGTGACGATGCCAGGAGGCAGGTAGCGCTCGCGCTCCCGAACGCCCGGTGGCTGCTCACGCAATGACTTGCCCGCCCATGCGCCTCGCTCGCTCGCTGGAGGAGTATCGAGCACGACCGATCGGGACCTACCTGACCGGACCCACGTTCGTCGTCTGGTGGCACAACCCTCAGCTGAACGGAATTTCCTTCTGGGGACGTCCCGAGGCGGACCACATTCAGACGGTCACCGCGGCGCTGCAATCCGAATTCGGTCCCGGTCTGAACCATCACGCCTCCATCGTCGACGCGCGTTACATGGACGGCGTGGATCCCGGCGCCTTCTACGCCATGTCCTGCTACGTGGCCCAGAACCGCAAGTCCATGTGCCACTGCTACACCAGCCAGGCCATTCTCAGGCCCGGCGGTCTGGTGGGGGCGGTCGTCGCGGGCTTTCATGCCGTGCTGGATACGATGTACCCGGTGAAGGTCTTCACCAGCGTGGAGCCGGCCCTGGACTGGCTTGGCATTCCCGACGCCGCCCAGGCCCTGGACGAGGTGGACCAGATCCGCAATCGGGAACTCGGCACGTCGCCGGTGGTCGCCGCGCTGCGCGCCCATCTCACGCAACGCCCCGGAGCCGTCACCGTCGATGGCGTCGCCCGTGCCCTCGGCCTCTCCTCGCGCGAGCTTCAGCGCCAGCTTCAGGCAGCGAACACCCGCTTCAAGACCGAGCAGCATGCCGCGCAGGTTCGGCTGGCAAAGACACTGCTGCTGGAGACGAACTTCGACCTGAAGCGGATCGCCATCGAAGTGGGATGTTCCTCCGGTCAGCACTTCAGCGCGCTGTTTCGCGAGAGTGTCGGTGTCCCCCCCAGCCTCTGGCGAAGTCAGCGCCCGGCCGTGTTCGCGACCTCCGCCTCCGCGCAGGCCCAGGCCGGACGCAGCGCCGCGAAATAGCGGCCAGAGCCCCCCTGTCCGCCGCCGGCGAGCGCCCCGGCATACGAGTTCACGCCAATCGCGTACAGGAACGCGACGCCGGCCCGTCTTCGTATCGGTTGTCGTTGACCAGCGCAATTCGCTGCGGCTACAGACACTGTCACGAGCGTCACTACGTTGCGCGCTCGGGGCCCATCAACGAGGAGGATCCAATGATTGAAGCAGCTCGGATGACCACGCTAGGGGTGTTTGTGCTTGTATTGGGCTTGGCCAGCAGCGGCCCGGCCCACGCGGGGGCGCGCAACACGCCACCGCCCACCTGCAGCGGCGGCGCGCTCGGCGCGAACGAGGCCCGCGTCTACACGCAGACCAATCGCGGCGGCACTTGCTATTCGCTGCTCATCAACGCGGACGGACTGGGTGACAACTGGACCAGCTGGGAGGCCACCTTTGGCTTTCCTAACGACGTGATCCGGTCGGCGGAAGCCGGCCCCGGCGTCGACCTGTCATTGTTCTGGAACAGCTTCTACACGAAGGACAACGGCGCTCCGCTGGTCATTCGCGCCGCCACCTTCAGCCCGGACCTGGGCTCGTGGAAGGGCCAGGCGTCGGCGGCCCGGCTGCAGCAGTTCATAGCCAACTCGTGCACCGGAGCCAGCGGAAAGCTCGTGATCTTCACCGATCCCAGCTACAGCGGCGATTGCACGGAGCTTCCCTCCCAGATCAGGTGCTATCGGGACGCGGTCGACATGGGCTTTCGCAATGACGTCCTGACGTCCGTCATCAACACCAGCGCCTTCGCCGGCCAGTTCTTCGCGGCCTCAAACTGGGGTGGGTCCGACCTCATCGTGGGAGCGAATTCCAGCCTCGCCAATCTGAGTTCGTTCAGCTTCAACGACATCATGTCCAGCGCAAAGGGAACCGTCGGCGCTCCCTGCTTCTAGAGTGTATCGGGAGCTCCTCGGCCCAGACGGGGAGCTCCCGCTTTTCAACGGCGCTGGGACGGTTTGCGCGGGAGCATGTCATGAACCGATTGCATCGAGCGGTGGTCTGGTTGTTGCCGACAGCATTCGTTGGCTTCCTGTTTGCCGTGCTGTGGCGGGGACAGCCTCGTCCCGCGCGTCACGCGGAGACGGAGGCCGCTGGTCCCGAACGGACAGTCGCCGCGGGCGCAAGTGGAACATTGGCGCGGACTCTGCAAAGGGCGCGCAGGGAACTGCCATGGGTAGGCGTCTCGGAGCCACCCGCAGCTGACGGGCGACCGGCGGGAGGACCCACGGCCGCCGACGGTGGGGCCGATCGCCTGATGCACGCTGACCCGGCCGCGAAGCGCGAGCGCGCGCTGATGGCCAGGACCTGGAACCTGACCGAGGAGCAATATCAACGGTTCGAAGTCGCGGCGACGACCCCGCCCTGGGAGCGAAAGGCCGCCTACGAGATGTTCCTTCAGGGCGGTTTGCCCGAGGACGAGTTTCTGGCGACGCTCAGGGAGGCGGACAGCCACGACTCCCAGACGCTGCGCGACGTGCTGGGGAAGCACTACGACGAATATACGTTGATGCGGGGCCACTTCGCGGAGGCCAAGCTGGACGTGGTCCCGTTCGAGCCGCCGATACTGGAGCCGCTGCCCAGGTAGCGAGCGCCCATTCCGGTCGCCTTCGACCCAGCGGATGATTCGCGCGTGTGGCATCATCGAGACGTGCCACGGCTGCTTCTCTTCTTGCCGATAGCTGCCTTGATGGTGTGCGCGGGCTGTACGGGCAACTCTCCCGCAAACCCTGCCAACGCTGACGGTTCCGCGGGTGCCTCGCCCGGCGGCAGCGGCGGCGCCACCGGGATGACTGGCGGCGCGGGAGGAGCTGGCGCCGGCGGCGGCGCCGGGTCGGGCTCGACATGCGCCTGCACGGGTCCGCTCGCCGTCGACGTCGTGGGCGATGGAGATCCCTTGCACCTGACCGCGGCCGACTACGCCGCGGGCGGCCACTCGGACCTTCCCATCGCGAACATCACGGCGAATGCCGGCGGCGAGCTGGTCCCGGCGTGCCTGGCAGCGCCGGTGCCATGGGCCGAGTGCACGGCCGGCGGTGGCAGTCAGGTGTACTGGATCCAGGCGTGCGCCGGCCCGGGCAGCGGCCCGCCCTGTATCTGGCTAAACGGCAACGCGGTCAACCCGATCAGCCTGGGCAGCCTCTACGTCGATCGTTCGGGCCGCGCGATCCGCGGCTACGTCAGCGCGCTGGCCAGTTCGTTCGTCTCGTTCCAGACCCCCCTCGGCCAGACCATCGAAGGCACGTTCTCGATGACCCTGGAAGACGGCAGAACATTGACGGCCACGTTCCGAGTCTGCCTGCTCGCCAGCTACAACTTCGGCTGACGGCGCGGCCTGGCCGGGTAGACGCGTCGACGCCCCGTCGCCCCACCGGTCGGCAACGTTGAGCTCGGCCGTGCGGGCGAGCCTCCGCGCCCCACCGTCCTCCCACGCGAAGCGCGCTGTGAGCCGACGGCGACTTCGAGGCGGGCACCGACGGGCCCGGCTTCTCGACCGTGACGTAGCTCGCCGCACCACACGCGTTGCATCGCTCGCAACAGTGCCCGCGGCCTACCAGGTTTATACCGCAAAATTTAGTATTATAGATTACTAACTTTCCTGGCATACTGCCTGCAGTGTATTGCGGTCATGACGAAACTCTGGACCATACGACACCTGGGCGTGGCGATGACGGCGGGGGCCCTCCTGTTCACCGGCTGCGTGCCCCCCGACGACGCGACTGGCGTGGCCGTGAACCAGACGTCGAGTGCGGCCTCCACGTCGGAGAACGGGCTGAACTCAATCAACGGCCTGAACTCGATCAACGGGTTGAGCTCGCTGAACGGGTTGAACTCGATCAACGGGCTGAGCTCGCTGAACGGGTTGAACTCGATCAACGGGCTCACCTCGGTGAACGGTGTCATCAGCCCCGACGGCCAGAAGACCTTCTCCTACATCGTCCGCTGCGCGCTGCCCGCGACCCAGACCATCACGTTGAAGGACGCCAATGGCAACCCGCTGCCCTTCCCCGGAGAGCTGGGGCTGGCCCCCGAGTGGGCCACCCACGCGTGTGGCAAGGACTGCCAGGAGCAGATCAGCGCCTGCGTCCTGGCGCACGTGAACACGACGGGCATCCACATCAGCCTGTGGATGGACGGCGATAGCCCCGCGCTGGGATGGGGACAAAGCCCGTCCTACCCGCAGCAGGAGGGGTCGTTCTTCGGCAACATCTTCACCAGCCCGCCCACCATGTACTACTGCAACGGCAAGGACTTCGACGTGGGCGTCGTTCCCGGCCGCATCGGCGCGGGCCAGACCAGCGGCCCGTACAAGAATCCGTTCCCGGCGGGAGGCTACTGCCGCGACGCCTGTACGCCCCAGGACATGCCCCACCAGGACGACGGGTACAAGGCCTGCTACGGCTGGAATCACGTCATCACGGTGTGGCGCAACGCCGCGATGGACAGCCTGCTCAGCGCTCCTCCCCCGCCCAGCGCTCCGGGCAGCTTCTCGGCGACGACGCCCTACTTCATCCAGCCGGTCAACGGGGGCGGCTCGGTCGCGCTCGGCATCCCCTCGGGGAGCACGACGAACGGCGCGCAGCTGCAGCAACTGAGCGGCTCGGCCGACTCCCAGAAGTTCAACATCGTGTCGACCGGCAACGGAAACTACAAGATCACGATGAGGTCGGCTTCGAACAAGTGCCTGGACCACGCGAAGAGCAATGTCGACGGGGTCCGCCTCACCACCTGGGACTGCAACGGGGGAACGAATCAGCAGTGGCAGATCGTGCCCGACCAGCAGGCCGGTGTGTACGAGCTGAAGAACGTGTGGAGCGGCCGCTGCATGGACGAACCCGCGGGCAGCACCCGGAGTGGCCTGCAGATGCAGGGTTGGACCTGCACCACGGGCAACGCGAATCAGCGGTACTTCATCAAGCCTGCTTCGTGACAGCGCGGGTCGCGACGGCCCGGGTGCTCGGAGCGCCCTGGAGGGACCACCCGCCGGGCGAGAGCCTCCGCACCGCCGGCACGCCCACGCCGTAGCTTGGTAGCGCTGCGCGGGAGCCACCACGAGGTCGGCGCCGGCGGCGAGCCGGCCGCTCGGCACCTGCCCCCCAACGGTCGTCGCGCCCCCGGCCCGCCTCAGAGCGCCCGCGTATCCTTGCTTGTCGGGCCACCAGCCGGGTGCAATGCTGGGCGGGCGAGCGGCGGTCTACTCGCCGCTCATTACAGGACCGGCCGGGGTACCGCATGGTGGCACAGGCGTTGATAATGGCTGCGTTGGTTGCTGCGGGGGGCGGCGACACGACACCAGCGGATGCCGGCGCCCCACCCGCAAGCGTGGTCACGGGACCGCGTCTCCTCGCGGCGCCACCCACGGGGACCGAATCGTTCGCGCGCAGATCGCCGCAGTACTTGCTCGAGCGCGCGACCGATGGCACCGGTGATCTGAGCTATGACGGCGGCGCGTTCACGGCGCGCGTACACCGCGATGGTTCGGTGGTCTTCGACGACCATCACCTTCGCCTCACCCTGCTGCCCCTGCTGTTCGGTTTCGGACGGCCTCCGAAGCCGCCCGTACCGAGCCTGGAACAGGTGATCCGGCAGCGGCTGACGCGCTCCTCGCCAACGCCGGCGTCCACCGCCGACAGCGGCCAGTCATCGATCGAGTACGGGGTCCGGCTTCCCATCCCCGAGGTCACGCCGTACCGCCCCGATCCGCGCGAGGCCTGCCGTTACCCCAGCGATTGCTTCTTCCACGCGCAGACCGTGCTGGTGACGGTGATCGGCTCGATCGACCTGACCGACGAGCTGATGCGCGTCGGCGGCCAAGATCCCTATCGCTACGAGAAGGCGCGCTTCCTTGCCGAGACACGCGAACTGCGCGCCAGGATGGCCGCGCGGGCGCACGCCGATGATCTGCGCCGGTCGGCCAGGGAATTGCGCGCCCAGGTCTCCGCCGTCGCCTGCGACTCGACCCGCAGTGTCACCGAGCGCCGCCTGTTTCTCCACGCCCTGCGCGACGAACTGGATGCGTCGACACCGGAGGGTGTGGCCGGGGTCGCCGACATCGACCGCGCGATCGCACAACTGCGGCCCGGGCCCGACGGCGCCGCTCCATGCCGATGAGCGATCGATGCTGTCGCGCCGGGGTGATTGACGGCCGCCCGAGGGTAAAAGAGACTTCCAGACGATGCGGGACCTTGGCGCGTGGGGAATCGGGCTGGCGGCGCTGGCGCTCGTCGCTTGCAACAGCCCCGGGCAGGGTCATCCCCCGGACAGCGCCGTGGGAATGGGTGGCGGCGCGGGCGCGGGAACGGGTGGCGCCGGGGCCACGGGTGGTGCCGCTGCCGACGCCGGCGCAGTCGACGCTTCCGTGAGCTGCTCCTACCTGGGCGAGGACCATCCGGTCGGTGATACCTGGCCCTCCGCGGACAAGTGCAACACCTGTCGCTGCGAGGTCGACCCGTACGATGGAACCGGTGATGTGTTCTGTTCGCAGATGAATTGCTGGGCGGACGGCGGTCAACTGCCCTGCACGTTCGGCGTGGATCAAAGCTGCAACGAGGACCCCCTGCAGCAGCAGGTGCTTGGCGTCTGCGGCTTGAACGGGACCTGCATCTGCACCGAAGGCTACTACCCCAGTTCCTTTACCGGACGGTGCCTGCCACTCAGCGACTCTTCGGGCAACCAGTGTGACTACGCAGGGGGCCGATACCCGGTGGGGACGGACTTCCAGTGCGCCGGCAGCTGCGATGTCTGCCACTGCGACGCGCCCGGCAAGATCAGCCGCAAGAAGACAGCCTGCGATCCCGCCGCCGCTGTACTTCCCTGCCAGCCCGATACGACCTACGTCTACGGGACCATGGGTGGCGCGGCCCCAACGTCGGAGGTCACGGTTCTGAACGGGCCGAACCTCCTCTACTCGCACGAGAGCACGCGGTATGCGGACGGCGCCATGAATGGCTGCATTCCGCGGTTTTTCCCCGCCTGTGGCACGGCGGGTGTCGTCGACCTGGGCGATGTCCTTCTCGACCTCCTCGACCCCAGCATCGCCGCGGCCCTGGGAACCCGGCCCGCGCCGGTGCTGTTCGGTCTCGACACGCGGTCCACCGGCACGCCGCTGACGTTCGTTCACCGGGCCGACGGCGGCGAGCTGCGGGTGGGCGGGCCCTGCGCCGGCGCCGTCGGCTGCGCCGAGATTCCGGCCAGCGTCGCGCACCTGGTCGCCGACCTGGCGACCCTGGACCAGCAGGCGCTTGCCGACATCAACTGCTCGCCCTGGCCTCTGCCGGGGACGTTCGTGTGCGACAACCTGCTTTGCACCTCCGGCGCCGAGTACTGCGCCACCGCCTCGGTCAACGGCGCCAAGACCTTCGCCGCATGCCGGCCCTACCCGAACGGCTGCACCACCTGCGCCTGCGTGCAAGCCGACTTCGCCCCCGTGACCGTGCCGCCTGGCTGCTCGACGAATTCCTTCCGTTGCTCGGAAGCAGACGGCCCGGTGACGACGCTCAGCTGCAACAACGGATGACCCGCGGCCGGCCAGGCCGAGCCACTCACAGGGCTGTCCGGTCGCATCGCCGCGTTCGATACATCCCAGGTGCGGCGAGGGCGTGAGAGCGACCACGATGTGACAACATGACGAGATGACCAGAGCGATCACCACACCGGCACGATGGGCGGGTCTTCTCCAGCGGCGAGGAAGCACGCGTCGATGAGAGACTCCTCGAAACCGGGCGCCACCGCCGGAATGGTGGCGCCCGGTCGTCGCGGGCAACTGCTGCGCGCCGAGCCGTTTCGCCTGTTCTTCCCGCTGGCCTTTCTGCTGGGGATCGTCGGGGTCGCGCACTGGGTCCTCTTCACGACGGGGCTCATCTCCCACTACCTGCGCCGCTTCCACGGGGTCACCCAGACACAATCCTTCTTGCTGGCGTTCGCAGCCGGCTTCCTGTGCACGGCGATTCCCAAACGGACGCGCACCGCTCCCGCGACCTGGCTCGAGCTGGGCGCGTTGCTGGTCCTGTTGCCAGTGGTGTCCCTGGCGACGCTGTTCGAGTACGACGGGATCGGCCAGGCGGCGTACGCAGCGGCGCTGCTGACGCTTGCGCAGTTCGCCGTGCGCCGGTTCTTCGATGTCGGGCCTGGGCACCCCATCGCGCTCGGGTCCGCGGGGCCGCGGCGACCGCCCGCCTCTTTCGCGATGGTTCCGGTTGGGCTGCTGGCCGGGTTGCTAGGGGCCGCCGTCAGCATCGTGGGACGGGGCGCGGCCTCGAACTGGGCGCTCATGCTCGGCGAACGACTCACCTTCGAGGGCGTGTTCATCTGTCTGGCGCTGGGGGTGGGGGCGTTCTTCCTGCCGCTGGCCGGCCGCGGCGAGGCGGCGCCCGACGTCGGCCCCGGGCGCGGCTGGCACACCGTCGCCTACGCCGCGGCTGCGGGGGGCGTCATCGTCAGCTTGTTCGCCGAGGCCGGGGGCTGGCCCCGCGCCGGGGCGGGCCTGCGCGGCGCCATCGCGCTCGCGGTGCTGGTGGCCTCGGGCACCTGGCGACCACCGACGCGCCCCGGGACGAACCGGCGGCTTCTGTGGATGGCCATGTGGGCGATCCCCGTCGGGCTGTTCGGCGCCGCGTCGTTCCCCGGGGTGCGCGTCGAGGCGCTGCACGTGATGTTCGTGGGCGGCTTCGGTGTGCTGGCGTTCTCCGTCGCTACCCACGTCACCTTTGGTCACACCGGTCAGGAGGCCCGGCAGGGCGCGCGGGCCTGGCCAGTCGCGGCGTTCGGTCTGCTGTTCGCGGTCGCCATGATGTTTCGAATCTCGGCCGTGGCCGACCCGAACAGCTACTTCCGCTCCCTGGGGATCGCCGCCTCCGTGTGGCTGCTGGGCACGATCGTCTGGGCGGCCTACGTCCTGCCGGCGATCCTGCGCGCGCCCGCGCCGCCGACGACGACGGCGTCGCCATCGGCCCACGTGTCGTCCTCGCCGTGAGGCTTCAGGCCGCGGGCGTCTCCATCATTCGCAGGAGCGCCGTGGTGGTGTTCCAGTTGCGTATTGTCATGCTCTTGTAGACCGGCATCGACACCAGTCTGCTGAGCCGACTCCGAGACGCCTTCTCGATCAGTCGCGAAAAGTACAGGACCCCTTTCCCGGCATGGGCCTCGTCCACGCCGGGCGCTGTCGGCACGCTCTCGAGCACCGTCTCGGCCGTCAGCGCCGGTAGAAGATAGATGACGTCATAGCGGTACGTGGCCGGGGCGGTACCGAAGCCCTTCGGCGCCTTGCGGACGACCTCACGCATCTCCTTCTGCGACCGTAGCGCCGCGCTCGCCTGGCAGCCGAACGTCTTG
>Ga0207652_10001866_pt1 | contig 18294 bp, 20 predicted proteins | sample KBSC63BmetaG_FD_184334 | JGI IMG/M metagenome (GOLD analysis project Ga0207652, IMG submission 184334) | Corn rhizosphere microbial communities from Kellogg Biological Station, Michigan, USA - KBS C6-3B metaG (SPAdes) (version 2) | ecosystem: Host-associated > Plants > Roots > Rhizosphere ... | reverse complement strand
TGCGCCCGGTTTCGCTCCGCGGCCCGCTCTTCCGGCGACCTGGGCGACTTGCTGATACGTCCGCTCGGCCGCGCGCAAGTCGCCGCCTTCGAGGCCGAGATCGGCGTCGACGACGCCCACGAGAGTGAGCTCGGGGAAGTGAAAACCCTTGGTGACGAGCTGGGTGCCGACGATCACGTCGACCGCGCCGCCCTCGACCCTGGAGACGAACTCGGCCGCCTTCTCCGGCGAGTTGAGCGTGTCCGAAGTAGCGATGGCCACGCGCGCCTCGGGCATGATCTCGGCGACTTCGTCGGCGATCCGCTCCACGCCGGGGCCGCAGGCGACGAGGCACTCGGGCTCGCCGCATTCGGGGCAGTTGGCCGGCGGCTCGGTCTGGTGCCCGCAGTGGTGGCAGGCGAGGCGGCGGCTGAGGCGGTGCTCGACCAGCCAGGCGCTGCAGTTGGGGCACTGGAAGCGGAACCCGCAATTGCGGCACAGCGTCAGCGGGGCATAGCCGCGGCGGTTGAGGAACAGCAGCGACTGTTCGCCGCGCTCGAGCCGCTCGCGCATCGCCGCGACCAGCCGCGGGGCGAGCCAGCGGCCCCGGTCGGGCTTCTCGTCGGTGAGGTTCACGGTGTCGATGTGCGGCAGTTCGGCGCCGCCGAAGCGGGCCGGAAGCTCGACCTTCGTGTAGATCGCGCTTTCGGCCATCTGCAGACTTTCGAGCGCCGGCGTGGCGCTGGAAAGGATCACCGGAATGCCTTCGAAGCGCGCCCGCATCACGGCGACATCGCGGGCGTTGTAGCGCACGCCTTCGTCCTGCTTGAAGCTGACTTCGTGCGCCTCGTCGACGACGATCAGGCCGAGCTTGGCATAGGGCAGGAACAGCGCCGAACGGGCGCCCACGACGACTTGCGCGCTGCCCGAAGCGATGGCCCGCCAGGCCCGGCGCCGCTCGGTCGACTTGAGCGAGCTGTGCCAAACGACCGGCGCGGCGCCGAAGCGTTCCTCGAAGCGGCGCAGGAACGCTTCGGTCAGCGCGATCTCGGGCAGCAGGACGAGCACCTGGCGCCTGTCCGCCAGCGCTGCCGCGATCGCTTCGAAATAGACTTCAGTCTTGCCCGAGCCTGTCACGCCGTCGAGCAGGAACGGGGCGAACCCGCCTTGCTCCACCGCCTCGACGAACTGCGCGGCGGCTTCCTGCTGATCGGCCGACAGCTCCGGCTGGGCGTAATCGGCGCGCGCCTCCGGATAAGGCCGGTCGCAATCGACCTCGACCGGCTCCAGCACCCCCTGGTTGACCAGCCCGCGGAGCACGCCTTCGGAGACCCCGGCGATCCCCGCCAGCTCGCGGATCGTCGCCTGCTCGCCGTCGAGCGCTTCGATGGCCATGAGCCGCTGCGGTGTCAGCCGCTCGGGCATGCCGCCGCTGAGGCGATATTCGATGGTCGTCGCCGGTCCGCGCAAGGCGCCGCCGCTGGCGAGGACCATCCGCGCGACCGAGGCGATCGAGGCGCAATAGTAGTCCGCGGTCCATTCGATCAGCCGGCGCAGTTCGGCCTTGAGCGGCGGGACCGGCAGCACGCCGAGCAGCGGGCGCAGCTTGCTGTCGGGCACTTCGGTCGCCGGCAGCCGCTCGGCCTCCCACACGATGCCGACGATCTGCCGCGGGCCGAGCGGGGCGACGACCACCGAGCCCGGTTCCACGTCCATGCCTTCGGCCACGCGATAATCGAGCGGGCCGAGCGCGGCGTTGAAGATGACGAGGCGGACGCGGTTCATGGAAGCGCCCTATATGGGCGGGGCATCACCCATGCCGCAAGCCGCCGACCCCGCGCGGCCGGCTCGCATCCACAAGCCGCTTCGGGGCGACAAATCGGGCGACACAGGGCGACAGCCGTCGCCTTGGTGTCGCCTCGAAAGACCATTATTTACAATAACTTGGCCCGAAATGGGTGACAGGGCGACAGAAAATTTCGCGAGAAGCATCTGTCGCCTTGTGTCACCTTTCGGCGAGCCCGGCGCCTGCCGTCCGCCGCAACCCGGCGCCGTCAGGGCTCGCTCATGGCGGAGAGGACGAAGCGCCGGCATACGGGAACGTAAGCAGAACGCGGGCGTGTAGGAAAGCGCTTTTATCGCTCAAAGCCGCGCGGTCAGAGTCAGCTGCGGCACGTGGCTGAGCTTGTCCGGCTTGCCTGCGCGCGGGGCGTAGAGCAGCAAGTAGCCGAGCGTGCCTTCGACATGCTTCGAAAAGCGGTGCTGGAGCGAAACGTTGCCGCGCCAGCTTTCGACCCGCGCGTCGCTGGTGCGGCTCTCCGGCCGGGCGATGTAGAACACTTCGCCCGCCAGGTTCAGCCGGGTGTCGCGCGCGACCGGCTCGCTCAACTGGATGCGTTGGCGCAAGCGCAGCTCCATCCGGTCGGCCCCGCTGAAGAACCGCTCCTCGATCCGCGTGCGGAACGCGAGCGGGCCGGCGGTGAGGGTGAGTTGCTGGTGGGTGCGGAATTCGTCCGCAGCGCCGTGATTTTCGCCGTAAGCCGCTCCGCCGCCGAGGCTGACCGCGGGCGCGATCTTGAAGTCCACCGTACCGCGCGTGAGGAACTGGTCGCCGCCTTCGCGAAAACGCGGCGAGAGTTCGAGCGTCGCGTTGGCGTTCTTCGCCACCGGCACGACGGTGTTGAAGTACAGCCAGAACTGGGTGTCCTGCTCCTCGGCGCAGGCGGGGGACGCCGTCATGGCGGCGGCGAGGGCGAGGCAAATGGCGGTTGTCTGGCGCATCGGCGGCCCTATACCCGCGCCGCTGGCTGTCAGCGACTTACCTTTTCTGCCCGGTGCCCCTAGTTCCGCTTCCATGGCCGACGAATCGCCCCTCGACCGCTTCAAGCTCGCGCTGACCGGCGCGGCGCGCGCGATCGCGCACGAGCCGGAGGCGGAAGTCTCGTGGTCGGCCGATGCCCCGGCGCTGCAGGGCAAGGCGATGCGCGTGCCGATGCCCGGGCGCAACCTGCCGGCCGAGGCGGCGCGCGAGGCGAGGGGGTTCGCCGACAGCTTCGCGCTCAAGCTGCGGCATCACAACGAAGCGATGCACGCGCGCGCGATGCCGGCCGAGCCCGCCGCGCGGGCGGCGTACGATGCGATCGAGCGCGCGCGCTACGAAGCGCTCGGCGAGAACAACTACGCCGGGATGCGCGACAACCTCGCCGCCTCGACCGATCTGCGTACCCGCTCCGATCCGATCGCCCGCGCGGCCAACGAAGGCGAAGTGCCGCTGCAGACCGCGCTGTCGCTGATGCTGCGCGAGGCGCTGACCGGCCAGCCGATCCCCGCCAGCGCGCGGGCCGCGGTCGAGATGGTTCGCCCCGGGATCGAGGCGCGCATCGGCGACGACTTCGAGCGGCTGGCGCTGTCGCTCGACGATCAGAAGGCGTTCCAGTCGCTCGCCATCGACATGCTGCGCCATCTCGAGCTGGTCGCCACCGAGGAACTCGACGAGACCGGCGACGAGGACGAGAGCGGCGACGAAGAGGACGGCGCCGACGAGAGCGACGGCGACAACGACCAGCAGGCTTCCGACGAACTGCGCGAGCAGCAATCGAGCGCCGAGCAGGGCGAGGGCGATACCGAGGAAGGCGAGCAGCAAGTCCCGCAAGAGCAGGACATGAGCGAGGGCGAAGTCGGCGACGAGGGCGAGGAAGGCATGATGCCGGTGCGCCCGAACCGGCCGTGGACCGACTTGCCGGAGACGTTCGACTACCAGGTCTTCACCGAGGAGTTCGACGAAGTCGTCGAAGCGACCGAGCTGTGCGATTTCGAGGAGCTCGATCGTCTGCGCGCCTATCTCGACAGCCAACTCACCGGCTTGCAGGGCGTCGTCACCCGCCTCGCCAACCGGCTGCAGCGGCGGCTGATGGCGCAGCAGAACCGGGCATGGGACTTCGACCAGGAGGAAGGCCTGCTCGACGCCGCGCGGCTCGCCCGCGTGGTCGTCAGCCCCGGCCACTCGCTGAGCTACAAGATCGAGCGCGACCAGGAGTTCAAGGACACCGTCGTCACCCTGCTGATCGACAACTCCGGCTCGATGCGCGGGCGGCCGATCTCCATCGCCGCGATCAGCGCCGACATCCTCGCCCGCACGCTGGAGCGCTGCGGGGTCAAGGTCGAGATTCTCGGCTTCACCACCCGCGCGTGGAAGGGCGGGCAGAGCCGCGAGAAGTGGCTCGCCGAGGGCAAGCCGGCGCAGCCTGGCCGCCTCAACGACTTGCGCCACATCATCTACAAGAAGGCCGACGAGCCGATGCGCCGGGCGCGCAAGAGCCTCGGCCTGATGATGCGCGAGGGGCTGCTGAAGGAGAACATCGACGGCGAGGCGCTGCTGTGGGCGCACCAGCGGCTGCTCGCCCGCACCGAGGATCGCCGCATCCTGATGGTCATCTCCGACGGCGCGCCGGTCGACGACAGCACGCTGTCGGTGAACAACGCCGGCTATCTTGAAACGCACCTGAGGAAGGTGATCGACTGGATCGAGAAGCAATCGCCGGTCCAGCTCGTGGCGATCGGCATCGGCCACGACGTGACCCGCTACTACAAGCGCGCGGTGACGATCATGGACGTCGAGCAGCTCGGCGGCACGATCATCGAGCAGCTGGCTGGGTTGTTCGAGGTGGAGTGACTTGCGGTGCTAGGCGGGAGCAAGCGTATCGTCGTCTTTGCGTTGCTGCCATTGTTGCCAGCGTCCGCGAGCGGCTGTGCAGATGCGTGCCAAAACGATGTGGTCACTCGGCTTCACGCTCCCGACGGCCAACATGATGCGATACTGTTCCAACGGGGTTGCGGTGCGACGACTGGATTTTCGACGCAAATCTCCATTCTCTCGCAGGGCGAGCATCCCGACTGGAGAGGCAACACCTTCATTGCCGACGACGGGCGACGCCAAGTCGCGTTGGGTTCTTGGCAAGGACCGTGGGCGGACATGCGGTGGCAGTCGTCTGACGCGTTGCTTGTTCGCTACGCCGAGGGATCGCGCATCTTCGAACAGGACCCGTTCGTGTCCGGCGTGAAGATTCAATTCGAGGCTGTTCGGCCCCAAGGGGCGACTTGACCTAACGAGGCGGCGCTCTAACGGCGACTTGCCATGACCGCACCCCTGCGCCCGTTCAACTCGCTCACCCGCGAGCTCGAAACCTGCGGCTCCGTCCACCCCGGCGAGGCGCGGGTCTGTTCGTGCGGGCCGACGGTCGCCGGCTATCCGTACCTCGTCATTGGCCACGAGGTAGGTTGACCCACCCGTTCCTCTGGGTGCCGTTCACGCTCGCCGCGGCGCTGATGCAAGTGCTGCGCAACGCGTTTCAGGCCAAGCTCGGCAAGCGCATCGGCACGCTCGGCGGGACGCAAGTGCGGTTCGTCTTCGGGCTGCCGTTCGCCGTGGTCCTGCTCGCCGGTTACCTCCTGTTCGCCGCGGAGGCGCTGCCTCAGGTCACCGTTGTCGCGCTGGGGTGGAGCCTCCTCGGCGCGGTGAGCCAGATCGTCGCGACGGCGCTGATGCTGATGGTCATGCGGCGGGAGGATTTCGGCGTCGCCTATGCCTACATCAAGACCGAGCCCGTCACGGTGGCGCTGCTCGGGCTGGTGCTGATCGGCGACCGGCTGCCGCTGCTGAGCTGGGTGGCGGTGATCGTGGTGACCGTCGGGGTGATCCTCGCCGCGCTGCGCAAGAGCACTGGCACCGGGGAGGTGTTCGACTGGCGCCCGGTGCTGATCGGCGTGGCGGGCGGGGCGCTGTTCGGCCTTTCGGCCATCGCCTTCCGCGCCTCGATCCACTCCCTGCCGCAGGGCGGCTTCGTGTTGCGCAGCCTGACGATGCTGGTGATTTCGCTGGCGATGCAGTCGGCGATCCTCGGCGCGTGGTTCGTGGCGCGCGACGCCGAACCGTTCCTCGCTTCGCTGAGAGAATGGCGACTGACCCTCGCGGCGGGCCTGCTCGGCGCGCTCGCCTCGGCCTGCTGGTTTATCGGTTTCGCGCTAACCGCCGCGGCCAACGTGCGCACGCTTTCGCTGATCGAGATGCCGATCGTCGCGCTCGTTTCGCGCTATGTCTCGGGCCGCTGGCTGTCGCCGCGCGAATGGGCCGGCTTCCTGCTCGTCACGGCAGGCGTCACGCTGCTGTTGTTCTCTCACGCCGGTTGATGGCGGAGGCCCAGCGCGCCGCCTCGCTTGACCTTGCCCGCGCCTCGCGTAAGCCCCGCGCGATGACCGCACCCTTGCGCCTGTTCAACTCGCTGACCCGCGAGCTCGAGACTTTCGAGCCTGTCCATCCGGCCGAGGCGCGCGTCTATTCGTGCGGGCCGACCGTCTATAACTACCCGCACATCGGCAACATGCGCGCTTACGTCTTCGCCGACGTCCTCGGGCGGACGCTGAGCTGGAAGGGCTACAAGCTCACCCACGTGATCAACATCACCGACGTCGGCCACCTGACCGACGACGCCGACGCGGGCGAGGACAAGCTGGAGAAGGCGGCCGCCGCGCAGCACCAGTCGATCTGGGACATCGCGAAGCACTACACCGAGGCCTACTGGGCCGACATCCGCGCGCTCAACATCCGCCAGCCGGCGCAGTGGTCGATCGCCACCGAGTTCGTCCCGGCGATGATCGAATTTGCCGAGAAGATCGCGCCCGAGCACTGCTATGAGCTCGACAGCGGGCTCTACTTCGATGTCTCGACCGTCGCCGACTATGGCCGTCTGGCAGGCTTTGGTCGTGCATACCAAATCTCCGAGCAGTTGGATGCGAAGGAGATTTTGGAACATCAGATCGACTCGACTGATGACGACCGAGAGAAGGCCAAGCTCGTCTCCGACATTATCGAAACCACTATTGAGGAGTCGGCGTTCGGTCGCATCGAGACCGTCGAAGGCAAACACAACGCGGCCGATTTCGCCATCTGGCGCAAGACCCCGCCGGGCGAGACGCGGCAGATGGAATGGGATTCGCCGTGGGGCAAAGGCGCGCCTGGCTGGCACCTCGAATGCTCGGTGATGAGCGGCAAGCTGCTCGGCTTCCCGTTCGACATCCACACCGGCGGCATCGACCACCGCGAGATCCACCACCCGAACGAGATTGCCCAGAACCAGGCGTTCACCGAGTGCGGCTCGCTCGACGATGCCACTTGCTCGGGCGCGCGCATCTGGATGCACAACAACTTCCTGGTCGAGCGCTCGGGCAAGATGAGCAAGTCGGCGGGCGAGTTCCTCCGCCTGCAGTTGCTGATCGACAAGGGCTATCACCCGCTCGCCTACCGCATGCTGTGCCTCCAGGCGCATTACCGCAGCGAGCTGGAGTTCTCGTGGGAAGGCCTCGGCGCCGCGCTGACCCGGCTCAAGCGGCTGGTCATGGCAGTGGAAGCGCTCAAGGCCCGCGTCGAAGACCCCGTCGCGGAGCCGGACGGCGGCTGGACAAGTTTACACGCCCATGACCAACTTGACGCGGTGTTCCTGCCGTTCCTCGCCCGCTTCGACGCCGCCGTGGCGGACGACCTCAACACGCCCGTTGCGCTGACGGTGCTCGAAGAGCTGCTGGCCGCCAAGAAGCTCGACCCGCGCGAGAAGCTCGTCGCGGTGGCCGCGATGGACGCGGTGCTCGGGCTGAAGTTGACAACCCTGACACGGTCGGACTTGCGCCTGCGTCCCGCCGACGCGACGATTTCCGAAGCTGAGATCGACGACGCGCTGGCCCGCCGCAAGGCGGCCCGCGCGGAGAAGGATTTCGCCACGTCCGACGCGATCCGCGACGAGCTCGGCGCGAAGGGGGTCGAGGTCATGGACGGCGACCCGCTTGGGTGGGAGTGGAAGCTCTAAATCCCCCTCCCGCTTGCGGGAGGGGTTAGGGGAGGGCAAGAGGCCGGCCATGCGCTTCGGCTTGACTGACCCTCCCCCAGCCCCTCCCGCAAGCGGGAGGGGAGAGTGACGGTTGCCGTGCTCCCGGCTCGAATGCGCTCGCTCGTCGAACCGCTTTTGCCGGACTGGCTCGAGACCCAATGGTGGAGCACGGCCGAGGAGCTTGTCGCGCTGGCGCCCGCGGCGGAGATCGGCTGGTTCGATCTTCACGAGAAGGCGGCTCCTCTGGCAGCGGTGGCGAGCGCAAACGGCCTACGCTGGCTCAACAGCGCCTACGCCGGGGTCGACTGGCTTCCGCTGGCGGACCTCGAACGGCGCGGGGTCGCGCTGACTTGCGGCAAAGGTCTCACCGCCACTTCGGTCGCGGAGTTCGCGGTCATGACGATGCTCGCGGTCGCCAAGGACTACCCCGCCGTCGTGCGTGCCCAGGACCGCAGCGAATGGCTGGACGATGCCCCCGGAACGCGCGAGCTGGCCGGCAGCCGCGCGCTGATCCTCGGGCAGGGCGCGATCGGCCAGGCGATCGACCGTATTCTCGCGGGCTTCGGCGTTGCGACCGAAACCGTGCGCCGCAATTCGGGCGCGGGCTGGAAAGCGCGGCTGGGCGAGTTCGACTGGATCGTCCTCGCGCTCCCCGGCACCAACGAGACCCGCGGGCTGATCGGCGCGGCGGAGCTGGCGGCGATGAAGCGCGAGGCGGTGCTGATTAACTTCGCCCGCGCCGATGTCGTCGATGAGGCGGCCCTGATCGAAGTCTTGCGCGACAAAGGGATTGCCGCCGCCGTGCTCGACGTGACCGACCCCGAACCGCTGCCGCCCGGCCACCCGTTGTGGTCGCTCGACAACGCGCACCTGACGATGCACCTCTCGGGCATACCGACCCCGGCGAGCCTGCGCCGCGCCGCCGAGCGCTTCGCCCGCAACTGCGAGCATTTCCGCCGCGGTGAGCCGCTGGAGGCGCAGGTCGATTTGCGGCTGGGTTATTGAACGAGACAGCGAGGCTTCCTGTCTCATTCCTCATCCAGCAGGAGCAGCTCGACGCGCACGTCCATCCGCGCGTCCGGCCCGATGCGGTGGTCCACAGAGGTCACCGCCGCATCGGCGACGAGCTGCTTCGGGATCGCGAACTCGTGCTCGGGCAGGTAGGCGATGAACCTCTCGCCCGCCTCGATCGCTTCCGCCCCGTCGAAGGACAGGTCGAGGCGATGGCGAGTGCCGGCGAAGGTGATGCTGGCCCAGCTTTTCTCCGAATGCGCGGTGATCAGCGCGTGGCCGCGGGCGAGGGTTTGAAGCTCCTCGCGCAGGCGCTCCGACGAAGTGCGCCGCGGGCCGCGCGGCAAGGGCGGGGATTCAAGATGCATGGGGTTCCTCACGGTATATGTTCATGAAATGTTCCACTCGCGTTTCGGTCTCGGGGCGTGGGCTGCGGCCACGGCGCAAATCGAACACGAACTGGGGATCGCGCGTCGCCAGCCGGCCGAACTTGGTCGGCGGCATGCGGGTTCGGCGCAGAAAGACCTCGATTTTTCGGATGAGCATGGTTGCGACCTCCTGACTTCGGCTCCGACTCGATGAGGTGACTCTCACCGGCGAAATCCTACTTGTCTAGGAAAAATCTTTCATGTAGGAAGATTCCGGTAAGCATTGCAGGAAGCCCGCATGGATCCGCGTGAGAAACTGGCCGAACTGGCCGACAGCAGGAACGTTAGCCTGGCCGCATTGTCACGAATGATCGGGCGTAATTCCAGCTACTTGCAGCAATACATCAGCAAGGGCAGTCCACGGAAGCTGGAGGAGGAAGATCGCCGCCGGCTGGCCGATTTCTTCGCGGTGGGCGAATCGGAACTCGGCGCTCCGGAGCAAAAATCCTCAAGCGCCCGCGGCGAATGGGTCGAAGTGCCCCGGCTGTCGCTCGAAGCTTCGGCCGGGCCCGGGGCGATGGCGGCGCAGGAAATTCCCTTCGATGCCTTTCGCTTCTCCCGCCGCTGGCTGCGCGAGCACGGGCTCGAGCCCGGTCAGCTTTCGGCGATCCGGGTGATGGGCGATTCGATGGACCCGCTGCTGCGCGATGGCGACGAGATTCTCGTCGATCGCACGCCGCGCCCGTTTCGCGAGGGCGTCCACGTGGTTCGCCTCGGCGAGGCCTTGCACGTCAAGCTGCTGCAGGCGGTGCCGCCGGCGCGCCTGCGCCTGATCAGCCAGAACGCGGCTTACGAGCCGGTCGAGGTGGCGATGAGCGACGTCGACGTGGTCGGCCGGGTCGTGTGGAAGAGCGGGCGCATTTGAGTTCGCCGGCCGCTTCCGCTCAGAAGATGACGCTGCAGTATCCCGCTACGAGCCCGAGCACGACGCCGCCGACGATGAACGGGTGGCCGGCGCGAAGCCACTCGTTGGCGTTCCAGCGCTGCCGTTCGATCTTGCCCGAATAATATCGGGTCATCGGCATGCCGGGAATCCGCGCCGGCTGGCGGCGCGGCGGGACGCCGTTCACCCAATCGCGGGCGAAGCGCTTCAGCTCTTCTTTCGAGGTCGGCAGCTTCGGCAGCCATTCGCGGGTGCTCAGCACCCAATCGCTGTCGATCGGGCTGTCGAAATGGATTCCCACCGTCTGGCCCCGGCGCCAGACGATCGAGCCAAACGCTTCGAAGCCAAGCCAGTTGAGCACACCGTTACCGATCGTCTGCGCGTCCTCGACTTTCACCCGCGCGCCGGTTTCCGACAAGTCGACGAGCGAAATGTCGTGCCGTCCGTCGAGCGTGACCAGCGTGGCGGGGATGCCGACCCGCAGGCGCGCCTTGCGGCGGCGCGGGTGGAAGTCGAAATCTGCAGCAAGAGTAGCCATGCCGCCTTATCGCCGCGGACCCCTGAAAGGGCGGCGACCGGGTGGCTAGGGATTCGCCCTCATAACGATGGATGGCGCAAGGCTGCGGCCGGCCGCGCGCTTCAGCTGCGCGCGGCGGGCGGGCGCATCGGTTCGCAGGCGCTGCCGGGCTGAGCGACCTGGAAAGTGCTTTGCCAGGTTCGCGGGGTAGTCTTGACGAGGACCCCGGACAGCAGCTTGATCGATCGGGCGTCCGAACGGGCCGCGGTCAGCGCGGCGGCAAGCATCGGCCTGGCCGTCGGCGTCAGCGCGCGCGAACCTAGCTCGAGGGTGCGCAACTGCGTCCATTCGTCGATCTCGCGGAATTCCAGCTGGCTGAGGAGCTTGATCAGCGAATAAATGCCCGCCTGGCGCGACTGGTCTTTCGGCGATTCCTGGTTGAACCGCCCGCTGGCGAGGTTCGCGTCCCAGCGTTCGTAAACCAGCGCCACGCTGCCCGGGAAGCCGACGTGCATGCCGGCTGGGAAGGCCTCGTCGCCTTGCCAGTTCTCCAGCAGCGTCTGGATTTCGTCGAGCCGCTTGTCGATGCAGGCTTGCTGGCTCAGCCGATAGTCCGCCCGGTCGATATTTTCCCGCATCTCCTGCTGGATCGCCTCCTCGGCCTCGCGCGCCAGGCGGCGTTCGTGGACGCTCTCCACCAACTGCTCCAGCGCGAGCGCGGTCAGCACGCCGAGCACGATGATCGCGTATTCCTTGAAGAATTCGCGCCAGCTGTGCGGCACTTTCGGCAAGTGTACATGCATTGCCCGTCTCCCCCCGGCGGCAGTGCTATCAGATCGCCCGCCGGCCGCAAGGATCGCCAGCGAGCCAGGTGGCGCCATCCGCCGGCTTGCAAAGGGGGCGTGCTCCGGCCACCTAGCGGGGCATGACCGAAAGCCCCTTGCGCGCCGCGATCGTTCCGGTGACGCCGTTCGTGCAGAACTGCTCGCTCGTCTGGTGCACTAAGACGATGCGCGGAGCGCTGGTCGATCCGGGCGGCGATCTCGACAAGCTCAAGGACGCGGTGAGCCGCGCCGGCGTGACGCTGGAGAAAATCCTCCTCACTCACGGCCATGCCGACCATTGCGGCCAGGCGGGGATGCTCGCCGCCGAGCTCGGCCTGCCGATCGAGGGGCCGCACGAGGCGGACCGGTTCTGGATCAGCCGGCTCGACGAGGATGGGCCTCGCTTCGGGATCCAGACGGCGGTGTTCGAACCGACGCGCTGGCTCGTGGACGGCGATACGGTGGGCTTCGGCGAAGCGACGCTCGAAGTGATCCACTGCCCGGGCCATACCCCCGGGCACGTGGTGTTCTTCCATCGGGCGACGAACTTCGCGTTCGTCGGCGACGTGCTGTTCGAAGGCTCGATCGGGCGGACCGATTTTCCGATGGGAAATCACCAGGACTTGCTCGATTCGATCACCGGCAAGCTCTGGCCGCTGGGCAACGAGGTGACGTTCGTCCCCGGCCACGGCCGCCCGAGCACCTTCGGGCGCGAGCGGGAGAGCAATCCGTTCGTGGGAGATGCGGTGTTGGCGGCGGGTTAGGGTTCACGCGGAGGCGCGGAGACGCGGGAGAAAGAAGACGTGTTTTCTCGCGCAGAGCCGCAGAGAAAGGGAGCGACAGCGATGCAGCTGCTTTTTTCTGACACTTCGACATCCGTTCGACGAATGAGGGGAATGCCGCCTCACGGCGGCGGAGCCTCTCTGCGCCTCTGCGAGCGCCCTAAACTCCGCGCCTCCGCGTCTCCGCGTGAACCCGTTCCGCCGCGCTTGCTTCGTAACGAAAAATCGCTATAGCGCGCGCCTTCGCCGCATGGCTGGAGCCGCCGCCGCGCTTGCGCGGATACCGGGCCGGGCCTAGTGGCGCGACGACTTTTTCGAATTCGAGATTTAAGGAACAGGTGCCGCAATGGCTGTCCCCAAGAGAAAAGTATCGCCGCATCGCCGGGGCATTCGCCGTTCGCACGATGCCCTGAAGGTCGAAGCCTTCCACGAGTGCGGCAACTGCGGGGAGCTCAAGCGCCCGCACAACTTGTGCACGGCGTGCGGCCACTACAACGGTCGCGAGATCGTCTCGGTCGGGCTCTAAGCCCCAAGCTAGATTGAGGAGAGGCGCATGAGCCTGCCGCGTATCGCCGTCGATGCGATGGGCGGCGACGAGGGCGTGCGCACGATGGTCTCCGGCGCGGCATTGGCCCGCCGTCGGCACGATCAGTTCAAGTTCCTCCTCGTCGGCGATCGCGCGCGGATCGAACGCGCGCTCGAAGCGCATCCTAACATGCGCGAAGCCTCCGAAATACTCCATTGCGAGGATGTCGTCGCGGGCGACGAGAAGCCGACTCAGGCGCTCCGCCGCGCCAAGACGACCTCGATGGGCCTGGCGATCCAAGCGGTGAAAGACGGCCGCGCCGGCGCCGCGGTCAGCGCCGGTAACACGGGGGCGCTGATGGCGATGGCCAAGCTCGCGCTGCGCACGATGCCGGGGATCGACCGGCCCGCGCTGGCCGCGCTGATGCCCTCGCTCGGCGACAACGACGTCGTCATGCTCGATCTCGGCGCGAACACCGAATGCGATCCGCGCAACCTCGTGCAATGGGCGATCATGGGCGCGGCTTATTCGCGCATCGTCACCGGCCGGGAAGCGCCGCGCGTCAGGTTGCTCAACATCGGCACCGAGGAGCAGAAGGGCACCGAGGAGCTGCAGGAAGCCGCCGCCCAGCTGCGCGGGGCCAAAGGCCTGGCGCTCAGCTTCGAAGGCTTCGTCGAGGCCGACAAGATCAATCGCGGGCTGACCGATGTCGTGGTGACAGACGGTTTTTCCGGCAACATCGCGCTGAAGGCGATCGAAGGCGCGGCGCGCTTCGTCACCGACCTGCTGCGCAACGCCTTCACCAGCTCTTTCCGCTCGAAAGTCGGCTTCCTCGTCTCGCGCCCGGCAACCGAGCTGCTGAGGCACCATCTCGATCCGAACAACCACAACGGCGCGGTCTTTCTCGGGCTCAACGGGGTGGTCGTGAAGTCGCACGGCAGCGCGACGGCGGCAGGCGTGGCGAACGCGGTGGCAGTCGCCGCGCGGCTGCTCGAGGAAGACCTGACCCAGCGCATCGCCGCCGATCTCGCCGAGCTCGGCGAAGCGCGCCTCAAGGAAACCCGCAACAACGTCACGACGGCGGCCGCGAAGTGATCCGTTCGGTCGTGAAGGGCTCCGGCTCGGCTTTGCCGAAGCGCGTGGTCAGCAACGAAGAGTTGGCCAAGACCGTCGACACCAGCGACGAGTGGATCCGCGAGCGCACCGGGATCACCCAGCGCTACATCGCCGGCGAGGGCGAAACGACCAGCACGCTTGCCACCGCCGCCGCGCGCGCGGCGCTGGCCGATGCGGGTATTGAGCCCGGCGCTGTCGACCTGATCGTTCTCGCCACCGCCACGCCCGACCGCACGTTTCCCGCCACCGCGACGCTGGTGCAGGACGCGCTCGGCTGCGACGGCGCCGCCGCGTTCGACGTCGCTGCGGTCTGCTCGGGGTTCCTTTACGCGCTGGCCACGGCGGATTCTATGATCCGCACCGGTATGGCGAAATGCGCGCTGGTGATCGGCGCCGAGACTTTCAGCCGCATCCTCGACTGGGAAGACCGCGCGACGTGCGTGCTGTTCGGCGACGGCGCCGGCGCGGTTGTTCTAAGTGCGCAGGAAACCGCGGAAGACGGTCCCGGCGTCCTCGCCACGCGCCTCCACGCGGCGGGCGAGCACGGCGACATGCTCTACGTCGATGGCGGCCCCTCGACCACCGGCACGGTCGGCAAAGTGCGGATGATGGGGCGCGAGGTGTTTCGCCACGCGGTCGTCAACCTCGCCGAAGTGCTGCAGGAAGTGCTCGCCGCGACCGGGTATTCGGCGGCGGACATCGACTGGGTCGTGCCGCACCAGGCCAACCGGCGGATTCTCGATGCGACCGCTAAGAAGCTCGGCCTGCCGATGGACAAGATCGTCGTCACGGTGGACCGCCACGCCAACACCTCCGCCGCCTCGGTGCCGCTGGCGTTCGACGTGGCGCGGCGCGACGGACGGCTCAAAGCCGGCGATCTGGTCATGCTCGAAGCGATGGGCGGCGGCTTCACCTGGGGCGCGAGCTTGATCCGCCTGTGAAAAAGGCTGGAAATTAACTAAGGTTAGGTTGCGCATGCGCACGGCCTTGCTAGAAGTCGGGCCTTGGTCGCGACGTCGGGAGACTTAACGACAATGATGCGATCTGTGGGCACGCTTACCCGGGCCGATCTGGCCGAAACCATCAATCGCAAGATGGGCTTTTCGCGCGCCGAAAGCCTCTCGCTGGTCGAAGCGATCCTCGCCAAGATGTGCGATGCGCTGTCCGATGGCGAAAACGTCAAGATTTCGGGCTTCGGCAGCTTCATCCTGCGCGACAAGCGTGAACGGATCGGGCGCAATCCGAAGACCGGCGTCGAAGTGCCGATCACCTCGCGCCGCGTGCTGACGTTCCGCGCCAGCCAGAAGCTGAAGGGCCGGATCACCGAGGCATGAGCGACCGGACCGGGCCTTCCCAGCTGCGTTTCGACGACGGCAAGGAAGCCCAGGCCCTGCGCACGATCGGCGAAGTGGCGAATGCGCTCGGCATCCGCCAGCACGTTCTGCGCTATTGGGAGCAGCAGTTCCCGATGCTCCAGCCGCTCAAGCGCAGCGGCGGGCGGCGTTATTACCGGCCGGAAGATGTCGCGCTGGTCCAGACGATCGACCGGCTGGTCAACCGCGAAGGCTATACGCTGAAGGGCGCGCGCCAGGCGCTTGCCGGGGGCACGGTCGAACCGCGCGCGGAAATGCCCGTTGGGCTCGAGGTCGCCGATATCGTGCCGCACTTGCGCGCGATCCGCGTTCGGCTGGCAAGGGCGCTCCAGGCCGCCTGAGCGGCTCAGTTTTCGATCGGATAGAGTTCCATCTCGGGCCGCAGCACGGCGCCGTAATCCTTTTCGCTCGGCGTCATGCGGACGTGCATGTAGGGCACCCAGATGTCGCCGTATTCGGCCTTCTGGTACCACACGTCGAGGACGTCGTAGGATGCCCACTGCCCGCTCGGCTCGAGCAGACGGATGCCTTCGCCGATCCGCGGCACCACCACGAACTTGAGGTGGACTTCGGTCTGGTGGGTTTCGTTCTGGACTTCGATCTCGATCAAAGCAGGTCGCCTTTCGCCGGCAGCTTCTGCCTGAGAGTGATTGCCGAATTGCAAACAGGGCTAAAATTTTATTAGGCGTGTTTCCGCACAGCAGGCCTGGGGCGCCGCAGCCGCAGAGTCAGGAACGGCCGCCACGTGGTGAAACTGCTGCAATTTACCCGATGCGTACGGGGCCGAGGGTGGGATCGAGATCGCGCGGCCGGATGAAGCGAATCAGCTTGCCGCAGCCGGCCGCCAGACTCGCCCAATCGTCGATCGCCAGCTCGAGCAACGCAAAAGCGGCGGTCGGAAACTTGTCGCACGCCTGCGCGAGGAAAGGCGATTCGTCGTCCGGATCGGACAGGTGGAACAGCAACTCGTGCAAGCCGGGATTGTGGCCGGCGAGCAGCACGCTGGCCGGGTTGCCCGGCACGGCGCGCAACACCTCGACCAGCGTCGGCGCATCGGCGAGATAGACGCGTTCTTCGAACCGCGGCTCGCCCGGCAGGCCGCTCGCCTCCAGCGTCCGCCTGACCCGTTCGGCCGGGCTCGCGACGATCGCATCCCAACCCGGGCCATGCTGCGTGATCGCGCGCCCGATCAGCGCCGCCCCGCGCTTGCCGCGCTCGCTAAGGCCGCGCTCGAAGTCGCGCACCCCGGCGTCGTCGCAGTCGGCCTTCGCGTGGCGCAGCAAGCCGAGCCGTTTCAAGTCGCGCGATCCTCTTGCCGTTCCGCTTCGTCCGCGTCGGCGGTCGATGAGAGCCCGGTGCGCAGGCGCTGCAAAGCTTCGTCGAGCGAACAGCGGATCACCGGCGTGCCTTTGGGAAAGGCGGCGAGCAAGCGGCTGGGGAATGCCGAAGACAGCACGACGAAGTGGCCGCGGTCATGCTTGCTGCGGATCAGGCGGCCGAACGCCTGCGCCAGCCGCGCGCGGATGATCGCATCGTCGTGCGCACTGCCGCCATTTGCCGCGCGCCGGGCGCGGTGGAGGATCGAGGGCTTGGGCCAGGGCACTTGCTCCATCACCACGCAGCGCAAGCTCTCTCCCGGCACGTCGACCCCGTCGCGCAAGGCGTCGGTGCCGAGCAAGCTGGCGCGCGGATCGTCGCGGAAGATGTCGACCAGTGTGCCGGTGTCGATCGGATCGACGTGCTGGGCGTACAGCGGCAAGCCGAGGCGGGCGAGACGGTCGGCGATGCGGCCGTGCACCGCGCGCAAGCGACGGATCGCGGTGAACAGCCCGAGCACGCCGCCGCCGCACACTTCGATGATCGCCGCGTAAGCGCCGGCGAGGGCAGCGAGGGCGCCTTTCTTGACGTCGGTGACGATCAGCACTTCGGCGTTGGCGGCATAGTCGAACGGGCTTTCGGCGCTCGCCAGCATCGGCTGCGTTTCGAGGTGCGGCGCGCCGGAACGCTTGATTGCGCCGACCCAGTCCTCACCGTCCCGCAAGGTCGCGCTGGTCAGCATCACCCCGTGCGCCGGCTGGAGCACGACTTGCGCGAATGGCTTCATCGGATCGAGGAAGCGCCGGTGGATGCCGACGTCGAACTCGCGCGCGTCGGAGCGCTCGACGGCGAGCCAGTCGACGAAATCGGGGTCCGCCGGACCGCCGAGCCGATTGAGCAGCGCCTCCCACGCCAGCAGCGTATCCGCCCGCCAGCCGAGCGAATGGCGCGCGCCTTCGATCCGCGCGCGGCCGGGGCCGTCGAGCCAGTCGGGCCCATCCTCGATCAGGGCTTCGAGGCGCGCCCCGAGCTTCAGCAGCGGTCGGCGAATCTCGCCGAGCGCGCTGGCCGCCTGCTGGGCCAGTTCGACGAAATTGCCGTCAAGCTGCGCGGCTTCGGTCTCGATGCCGTAGCCGGCTTCCTGCCCGCCGCTTTCATCGCGGGCGTAAGTCACCGCGCGGACCGCGGCGAGCAGCGCCTCGATCGGGCCTGACGGCATGCCGTCGGCGATCCGCTGCAGCCAGCCGTCCTGCGGCATGGCCTCGGCCGCCTCGCGCGCGGCGGCGATGGCGTTGCCGCCTTCCTCGTCGTAGCTGGCCACGTCCGCCAGGCGCGCGGCCAAGCCCCGGCGGCGGCCTTTCGAGCCGCGCTCGGGCCCGGTGATCCAGCGCTTGAGCTCGATCGCCTCCTGCCCGGTCAGCGCGGCGGCGAAGGTGCTGTCGGCCGAATCGAACACGTGATGGCCTTCGTCGAACACGATCCGGCTCGGCCGCTGCTCGTCGCGGCCGCGCGCCGCGTTGACCATCACCAGCGCGTGGTTGGCAATCACCAGGTCCGCTTGCGCGCTCGCCCGCGCGGAGCGCTCGATGAAGCACTTCCGGTAATGCGGGCACCCGGCGTAGACGCATTCGCCGCGCTGGTCGGTCAGCGATTTGATCGCG
>Ga0207652_10001864_pt1 | contig 18305 bp, 28 predicted proteins | sample KBSC63BmetaG_FD_184334 | JGI IMG/M metagenome (GOLD analysis project Ga0207652, IMG submission 184334) | Corn rhizosphere microbial communities from Kellogg Biological Station, Michigan, USA - KBS C6-3B metaG (SPAdes) (version 2) | ecosystem: Host-associated > Plants > Roots > Rhizosphere ... | reverse complement strand
GGACGGAAACGGCAATGGCATCTTCGGTCAGCGCATCGACCTCGGCGGCGATTCGCTCCCGCCCAGCGTCACGGTCGAGGCACCCAACGGGGGCGAGCGGCTGTTCACGAGCTCGCCGTACCGGATCCGATGGACCGCGTCGGACGAGACGGGCCTGTCGTCCTTCGACGTCGCGGACGCCTTCGCGAAGGCGTACTCGATCAGCCCGATCGTCTTCGGCACGGCGCAGGCCGCGGCCGGAGTGTACGCGCAGAGCGTGTACGGATGCTGGGTTCCTCCGGCGCCCGTCCGCTACGAGAGCGGCTTCGCTCTCATGCTGAACGACACGAGCCTCTTCGGGCTCGCGCTCGTGCGGCCCGACAACGGCGTCAATCCGTAACCCATTCGAACGAGGCGCCGGGCCGAAAGGCCCGGCTCCTCCTTTGGGCGCTCGGCGGTTATGAGACGGCGAGCTCCCAGAAGAGGAACTGACCAATGGCGAACGCGACCGAACTCTGCTCTCTCGCTGATCTGAAGGCCTACCTGAAGATCACGAGCGGCACCTATGACGCGATCCTCCAGTCGATCAAGGACTCGACGGAGCAGTTCGTCAAGGACTACTGCGGCCGCGACTTCCTCGTCACCGCCTACACGAACGATTACTACGACGGCGACGGCTCCTCGCGCCTGCGGACGCGCCAGCGCCCGATCATTTCCGTCGATTCGATCTTCTGCGATCCGGCTCGCCTCTTCGGCGCCAACACCCAGATACCCACGAGCGCGATCATCAACGATCAGCGATCGTGGAACGTCGGGTTCATCGAGCTCTATATCTGGCGCTTCCTCTTCGGCCTGAAGTCGGTCCAGCTCAACTACACCGCGGGCTACGCGACGATCCCGGCCGATCTCGCCCACGCGGTCAAGCTGATCTGCGCGCGCGAGTATCTGCTCCAGGACAAGAACCTCACCGGGCAAGTCTCGCAGGACGTCGGCGACCGGAAGATCACGATGAACCTCGATTCGATCCCGAAGAACGCCGTCGAAATCCTCGACCGCTATCGGAGGATCGAGATTTGAGCTTCTCGGTCGTCATCAACGTCTCCGGGCTCGAAGGCCTGCCTCAGAAGATGAGGGCAGTCCGGCAGGGCATCCTCGCGCGCCTCGACACCATGCTCCGGCAGGCGGGAGAGACGATCGTCGGCATTTCCCGCGAGGACTACCTGTCTGGGCCGCGGCCGGAGAAGCTAGGCCGAATCTCCGGCGATCTCGCTCGCTCGGTGCTCTACCGGATCAGCGGGAGCTCGGTCCAGGTCGGCTCGAATCTGCCTTACGCTCCGGTCCACGAGTACGGCGCGACCATCGTCCCGGTCAGGGCGCGCGCGCTCGTCTTCAAGACGCTCGACGGCGCGTGGCACTCCGCGCAGAAGGTCGTCATCCCGCCGAGGCCTTTTCTTGCGCCCGCTCTCAACGACGCCATGCCGTCCGTGATCGAGATCGTCCAGCGGCAATGCGACGCGGCGATCAAGGAGGCTCTCGCCTAATGCCTCCCGTCGCGAGCACCCGCGAGCTGATCCTGAACGATATCGTCGCCGCGCTGGCGGCGATCAACGGCGGCTCGATGTATAACTTCACGATCGGCGAGGCCGCTCTCGGGCTGAAGCATTTCGCCGCGGTCCCGTCCGACAAGTTCCCGGCCGCCTACGTCTGCGGCGCCGACGAGGATCGCTCGAACGTCACCAACGCGCATTTCAAGGGCGTCCTCAAGGCGCACATCGTCGGATATGTCCAGGTCGCCGACGCGAGCGATACCGCGACGCTGGAGAAGTACGTCTCGCGCTTCGTGTCCGACGTCATGGTCGCGCTGACCGTCGATCCGACCCGATCGGGAGCCGCGCGCTATACCGAAGTCAAGACGGTCAACACCGACAAGGGCGCCTGGGCGCCTTATGCCGGATTCGAGATCATCGTCGAGTGCGAATATCGCGCGCCGTTCCAGGCGCCGTAATCTAGGAGAAAAAAGACCATGGCAAACGAAGCCCTGCTGATTTACAAGAAGCTCACGCTCTCCGAGGAGTCCACCTTCGGCGCCGGGACGATCACGCCCGGCACGAAGCTCCTCGCGCTCACCGACAAGGGCATCGTCGCGGGGCTCGCCCAGAAGATCATCGCGCCGAAGCGGATCAGCGGCCGCGCCTCGCAGAAGTCCGCGTCGCTCGGGACGCTGGCGCCGAAGTATTCGATCCCCGCCTATATGTACCCGAGCGGCCTCGCTCCTCTGCTCGTGAAGATGGCGATCGGGCAGGTCGTCGATACGGAGGTCGCGAGCTTCACCGTCTCGACGGGCGTCAACGACACCATCGACTTCAACATCGGCGCCTCGAACCTCGTCGCGACGGTCGCGGCCGGGACCTATCCGATGGGCTTGTCGCAGGCCGACGCGGGCTCGACGCTCTGTAAGGCGATCTACACCGCGATCCATGCGGCCGAGGGCTCCGGCACCTATACCGTCACCTACGTCCCGGCGACGGGCATTCTCACGATCGCGCGCTCGACGGGAACCTTCCAGATGAAGTTCGCGACGGGCCCGAACACCGCGAAGACGATCGCTCCGCTGATCGGCTTCCCGGTCGCCGATCAGACCGGAGCGACCTCCTACGCGAGCGGCGCCACCATCCCGGTCTTCGATCACGTCCTACAGCCGCTCGACGCGATCCCCTACGGGCTCTCGAAGGGCCTGACCGCCCAGGTCGGCCTCGCCTCCGGCAAGGTGTACGACATTCTGGACGGCGTGGTCGATTCGATGAAGCTCTCCTACAAGCCGAACGAAGAGCTCATGCTCGATGCCGTCGTCGAGGCGCGCAAGATCGCGAACTCGTCGGCGAATCTCTCCGCGCTGACGGAGGAGACGACGGCGCCCTTCCTGTATTCCCAGCTCGCCTTCACCTACGGCGGCGTCTCGGTCAACCTGAAGGAGCTGGAGATCGACTTCGCGAACGACTTCAAGAAGGACCTCTACGTCAACAGCCAGTACCGCTCGCGCTTCCCGAGGAACGGCTTCCGCGCGGTCAAGGGCAAGTTCACCCTCGATCTCGCCGACTCGGTGGCCTTCGGCATCTACGATTCGTTCATCGCCGGGACCCAGCCCGCGCTTCAGGCGGTGTGGACGCAGAGCGCGAACTCGATCAAGACCGGGTTCGCTTACACCCTGACGGCGCTCTTGAACCTCGTCCAGTACGACCTCTCGGCCGTGCCGGGCGGCGGCGGCGCTCCGGCGCCGGACGCGCCGATCCCGTTCATGGCGCTCGACGACGGGACGAACGGCGAGCTGAAGATCACGATCCGCAACAGCGCGCCCACCATCTAAGAGGCGAGCTCGTGATCCTCTCGCCTCAACGGATCGCGGCGGTCTGCGGCCTGGGCTCGGTCGAAGGAGCGGAACTCCTCGGCCGGGCTCGGGCCGGGGACGTTGCGGCCCTTGAGGACTGGCTCGTCTATTCCGTGATGGCGAAGCTCTCCGAGACGCTCCCGCGCGCGCAGGCGACGGCTCAGACGATCCGGATCATGTCGCAGATCGACGTCAGGGCGGGCTCCCATGGCCGATAATCCTAAAGTCCAGATCGATATCAACGCCGACGGGGAAACCGGGGCGCTCGATATCGCGGCGGGCCAGCTCGAAGGCCTCGGCGGCGCCGCGGCGGCGCTCCTGGGCCCGCTGGCGGCTCTCGGCACGGTCGCCGGGCTCGTCGATTTCCTGAAGAGCGCCAGCGACGCGGCCGAGGAGGACGCGCAGGCCCTCGTCCATCTTCGATCCCAGCTCGGCGCGGCCGGGCTCGACGTCGAGAGCTCCACGAAGACTGTCGAGGCGTGGGCCGAGTCCCTCCAGGCCGTCTCGCGCTTCTCCGCTCCCCAGCTTGAGGACGCGCTCGCGCGCGTCGTCGCAAGGACCGGGGACCTGGAGGAATCGCAGAAGCTCGTCCAGCTCGCCATGAACGTCTCGGTCGCGACCGGGCGCGACTTCAATACGGAGCTCGACGGCCTCGCCATGGCGGCCGGAGGATCGGCGCGGGGCGTGACCATGCTTCAGCGCGAGATCGGGCAGGCCGCGGTCGGCGTGACCGATATCAACGAGCTCTTGAATCTCCTCGCGGCGCGCTACAAGGACAACGCGACGCAGAGCGACACGATGACCGACGCGACGGCGAAGGCGAAGAACGCCTTCCACGACATGAGCTCCGTCATCGGCGAGTCCCTCCGCCCGGCCATGCTCGGAATCGTCGAGGTCGGAGGCTTCATCGCGAAGGCCTTCGGCGAGCTCTGGGCCGACATGACGCATCAGGTCCAGAGCTTCTCGACGGTGCTCGGGGCGATGGCGATGACGACCGTCTCGCTCGCCACGGAGACGGCGCGAATCTCGAAGGATATCGTCGAGCTGAACTTCAAGGACATTTCGCGCGCCGCGTCAGACGGGGCGAAGGAGCGCGAGCAGATCGAGACGGCCATGCGCGCGACCCTCCAGACCGGGGACGAGCAGTACGCGGCCTCGCTTGAGAAGCTCCAGATCGACACCGCGGAGAAGAGCAAGGCCGCGATCAAGTCGGTCGGCGACTTCAAGGGAATCCAGGGCCAGAAGGACCTCGCGCAAGACGTCGCGACCGCGCAGGCGGAAGTCGCGGCGATCAAGGCGGCCGAGGAGCAGAATCTCGCGAAGAAGAATCAGACGACCGAGGAGCGGCTCGCCATCGTCAAGGCCGGGCTCGCCGCGGAGCTCGCCGCGCTCGACGCCCACCATGCCGCGTGGATCGGCAAAGAGGCGCAGTTCCAGGCCGAGCGGTCGAAGCTGATCTCCGAGGCGGCGCTCAAGAACAATCAGATCGAGCAGAAGTACGTCGCCGATCGCATCGCGGCGACCGAGGCTTGGCGGAGCTCGCACCTTGAAGTCATGGCGAACATGGAAGCGGCCGGGCGGCAGATGGCCGACGGGATCGCGACCAGCTTCGCGAACTCGGTCGCGAAGTGTATCGTCGAGGCGAAGAATCTCCAGACGGCCCTTCATGCGCTCGCAATCCAGGTCGCCGAGGAGATCATCGCCCAGCTCGTCCGAATCGAGGTCGAGGCCGCCATCGCGAAGGCGGCGCTCCTGCTCCTATGAGCTCTGAAAATGCGGCGCACCGATCGAAGGCCTGGGCCGACGAGATCATCGCCAACATCAGGCGTGTCCGCGGGGCCGCGGCGCCGGGCGCCTCCGCGGCTGTCTCGACGGGCGACGCGGCGCGCGTCATCGCGGCGCTGATCGCCGCGCTCGACGCGAAGGACCCGAACGCGATCCGCCTCGCGCGCAAGCTGGCCGACGTCAACTCCGTCTATTCCAAGAGGGCCGCATGAGCCTGAACATCGGCGTCGAGGCCTATCCGATCTTCGCCGGGCCGAATCTCATCAGCTCCGACACGCGGAAGTATGGCACGTTCTCCGCGACCTCGATGAGCTCGATCCTGGCGCGCGTGATCGACGGCGACCCCTACTCGCTCTGGAACTCCTCGACCGCCGACGATACGGTCACGGAGACGTTCGTCTTCTCCTTCCAGAAGCGCACAGCCAACGTCACGAAGACCTTCGATCTGCTCCTGCTCCAAAACATAAACTGGAAGAACTTCCTCGTCGAAGTCTCGTCCGACGGCGGGATCACCTACGCGACCGTGCCGGGGCTCGACTTCCGCGCTGGGACCGCCGACAACGCGGCCGCGGACATTCTCGTCAATCCGGCGACGCAGACCGGGACGCACATTCGCGTCTCCGTCTATACGACGATGGTCGCGAATCAGACGAAGACCTGGGGCGGGATCGTCGTCGCGCTCTCCGCGCTCCAGCTCTCGAAGGGCTTCCTCAACTTCAAGAAGAAGAAGCGCGAGACGGTTCGGCGCCTCGCGCTCGGCAACGGGGCGCTCTCTCTGGAGTATATTCGCCGGAGCGCGGCCGACTATCAGCTCTGGGGCGCGACCTTCGACTGCCCTTTCGCCTCCGAAGCGGAGCTCGCGATCCTCGAAGGAATCAAGCGCGGCGGCGATCCGTTCGTCCTGATCCTGGAGCCCTACGACAACCCGCGGAAGACCTACCTCTGCTGGTTCGACGGGCCCTGGAGCGACGCCTACGAGAACCCCGTCCGGAGCCTCGGCTACTCTATCCCGATGGCGGTCGCCGAGGTCGGGCCGCAATGAAGACGCGCTCCGCGTCCTTCGACCCCGAGTGGGCCGATCCTGCGCGGCGCTTCGGCGTTTACAAGGTCACGCTCGCCCGGCGATACTGGAACGGCTCGGCCTTCGTCCTGGAGAGCCCGCAGACGCTCGACAACGCCTTCGACGTCGCGCACATCGGACCGATCACGCAGAAGGGCGACACACCGATTGAGTCGGAGTTCCTGAACTCGAACGTCACGATCAAGCTCCGCAACAAAGGCTGGGCGTGGCTCCCGGCGAATACGACCGACGGGCTCTGGCGCCTCGATTCGACCGCGCTCTCCGGCTATATCCCCTTCGGCTCGGAAGTCCAAATCTATTACGGGTTCAACGAGGCGAGCGGCGACGAGGCGCTGGCGATCTTTACCGGATTCGTCGATGATCTCGTCTTCGACTCGGAGAGCGGCGCCGTCCAGGTGTCCCTCGTCGGTCGAGAGTACCTCCTCCAGAACTCGGACGCGACGAAATGCTCGACCGCGCTCAACGCGCAGGCCGCGCTACCGATCACGTTCAACGTGACGACCGGGGCGAACGATACGATCGACTTCAACATCGGCGGCGGCGCGCTCGTCGCCACCGTCTCGGCGGGAGCATATCCGCCCGGAGTGAACCAGCAGGACTCCGGCGTCACGCTCTGCGCGGCGATCGCGAAGGCTCTCGCGGCCGCTGATCCGTCCGGGACCTACACCGTCTCGTACAACGCAGGGACCAGCATTTTCACGATCGCCCGCTCCGCGGGGACGTTCCAGATGAAGTTCGCCACCGGGCCCAATACGGCGAAGACCATCGCGCCGCTCCTCCGATTCGCCGTCGCGGATCAGACTGGAGCCCTGTCCTATTCCGGGAGCGCCGAGACGGTCGCGAACGGCGGATCGCTGACATTCTCGACCGGGACGCCTTCGCTCTGGCGCATCCGGAACGTCTATGTCGGCGGAGTCGCCGCGGTGCTGGGCGCGTCGAACGACTACACGATCTCCAACATCGGCGATCCGATCAACCCGGCGCTCATCGTCTTCAATGCCGGGCGAGCTCCTGCCGCGGGCGCTGGCGCCGTGACCTGGGATGGCGATCAGTGGCTCCTGAACAATTCGATCGGGACGCTCGTCGGCCTGCTCTGCGATACGGCCGGGATTGACTCGTCGCACCGATCGATCGACGAGCCGATCTTCCCAGGCGGCGCTTCGAGCTCGAAGACGATCGACTCGGAGGCGGATTGGGAAGCCGGGACCGTGCTGGGCGGCTTCGACACGACGACCTCGCCGGGCGATCTTCTGCTGAAGGGCTCGACCTCCTACGCCTATTCCGGAGGGACCGTCAGCTACGTCGTCCCGGCAGGCGTGACGTCGATCTACATCGACATGAAGGGGCCGGGCGGCGGCGGCGGCGGCGGCGGAGACAGCTCTTCGAGCGGCTCTGGCGGCGGCGGCGGCGGCGGCGGCGCTACCAACGGCGGATCGGGGGCCGGGGCAGGCGGCGCCGCGGGAAGCAATTCCTACGTCAAGAGAGGAGCGTCCACGCTGGCGCAGGCCGCGATCGGCGCCGGAGGCGCTGGCGGCTACGAGTCCTTTTACTCGATCCCTGGCGGCGCCGGAGGCTCCGCGGGATCAGACGTCGCGTCCGGCCTGACGACCATTGCTGGCGGCGGAGGCGCTGGCGGCCCAGGAGGCCAGGAGGGTCACGGAGGCGGCGGCATCGCGAACGGCGTCTCGGGGAGCGCGGGCGATCGCGTGACCGGATACATCGCCGTCACGCCCGGCGAGACGCTGACGCTCATGGTCGGAGGCGGCGGCGGCGGCGGCGGCGCGGCCTCCGGATCGCCTGGAGGAGCAGGAACGAACGGCTCCATGACGATCTGGGTCGCCTCGGCCAATTACGAGTCGGCGGTCTTCGACTGCCTATCGACGCCTTCCGCTTGGGGCGCGATCTCCTCGTATCAGACGCTCAACGGCGGGACGATCGCCTACTACACCGCGTCCTCGACCGACGGGATCACCTTCGACGCCTGGGTCGCCGTCAACGGGAGCAACGTGATCCAGTCCGCGCTCAAGCGGTACTTCAAGATCAGGGCAGTCGTCACGCTCGGCGGCTTCGTCGTCTTCCCGATCCTCTCGAAGATCGTCGCGGCCTTTACGACCCTGACGCTATTCATCGCCGCGGCCGACTTCTCCGGGATGACTTGCGCCGACGCGATCAACACGCTCGCGATCATGGGCGGGATGGAATGGGGGACGAAGGGCGACGGGACTCTCTTCTTCCGGGCGAAGACCGTCGTCTCCGGCTTCGATATCGATCTCGACGAGAGCGGCGCCGTCGTGAAGGTAGAATCCTACGACCTGGGCTACAAAGAAATCTCGAACGTCGGGCAAGTGAACTACGGCGGCGCGATCTCCACGAAGGATGCGGCCAGCGAGAGCGAGGCGGCGCCGACGAGCGAGGCGACATACGGCCGGATCGTGTACCAGCTCTCGCTCGGGAACTTCCTCTATTCCAACTCCGCCCAGGTCGCCGACGCGATCGCTCGGAAGCTCTACCTCGACAACTACCGCCCGAAGAAGAAGATCACCGCGACGATCCGGATCGCTCCTCAGATCGACACCGCCGATCGCGTCCGGTTCAGCTTCTACGACGGCGATCTCTTGCGCGCGAACATTCTCGGCGACAAGGCCCAGAAGGGCTTCCCGGCCTCCGCGACGCCTATGAATGTGCTCGCCCGTAAACTTATAATGAAGGTCGTCGGCGCCACGCACGACGTCATGAACGGCACGACCCAGCTCAATTTGGAGGAGATACTGTCATGATGAGGAAAGCGATCGCGCTCGCCGTGGCTCTGTTCGCGTCGGCCCTGCTCCCGGCTCGCGCCGCGGCGGCCTGCTCGCAGAAGAGCACCGGGCTCCAGCTCTGTATCCCCAGCTTCGACGACGACGGCGACGTCTGGGCCCAGGACATGATTAACGCTTTTACCCGGATCAACAGCACCGGGATTGCGAACAGCTCCACGACTGCGGCGGCTCTGGGCCAGCTCTCCGTCTCGACGATCACCGGGAACGTCGGCGGCACCGGGGTCCACATCGAGAGCGCGACGGCGATCGACGCGCTCCTCACCGCTCCGCAGGGCATCGCCGGATCGAGCGCGAGCTTCACGCTCGGGATCACCGCCTCCTCCGGGACGTTCCTAGCGACCGGGCCATCGCAATACAGCATTCAGACCTCCTCCGGGATCAGCATGGGCGGCGGCGTCATAAAGATGCCGGACTCGACGATCTTCTACAGCACGACGCAGTTCGGCTCGCAGGGCGGCGGCGGCGGCTCCCTCATCAGCACCGGGACGCTCGCGGCGAGCGCCACGGCCTTCCCGCTCCGAAACCAGTTGATGTTCGACAGCACGTTCGTCAACGCGACCGACACGCCTACGGCCAACGCCACGTTCATCACGTTCAAGAACATGGGCGGCATCACGAGCGCACCGACGCGGACGGTGCTGACTTCCGGAACCAACGCGACGTATGCCGTGCCGACCGGAGTGTCAATGCTCCGCGTTCGCATGGTCGGCGGCGGCGGAGGGTCGGGAGGACCGACTAACGCGACGGTGGGCGGAACCGGGGGCACGACTTCTTTCGGCGGCGTCACCGCCATCGGCGGTCTCGGAGGTTCGGGAAACTCGGGCGCTGGCGGTGTCGCGGGAATGGGAGGCACCGGAGGAACTGGGTCCATCTCGGGCGCGACGATCAACCGCTTCCCTGGAAGCGGAGGAATGGGAGCGGCCTACCAAGCATCACAAGGCGGCGCAGGCGGATCGTCTCCTTTCGGCGGCGCGGGCAACTCGTCCAGCGGAACCGCCGTCAATGCCTATGCGAACTCGGGTTCCGGAGCGGGCGGAGGGTTCCAGTCGGCTACTGGCTCGGGAAGCGGTGGCGGTTCCGGCGAGTACGTCGAAATGTCGGTCCTGCCCGGCGCGACGACGGGGTATCAATACACCATCGGCGCGGGCGGAACCGCGGGAGCCGCGAATGCTTCGAGCGCGGTCGGCGGCTCCGGCGTCATCGTCATCGACGAATACTACGGCACCCAGGGCTTCGCGGCCCCGGCGTCGAGCTTCACGTCCATCGGAAGCAACGTCACGACGACCGCCGCATCACAGGCGACGTGCTTCGCGGGAAGCACCGTGACGTTCACGACGACCGGGGGGCCTGTCGAAGTCCGGTTCAGCGGCACAGTCACCGACGGAATCTCACAGAACTGGGTCCTGGGCGCTCTTCTTGATGGCGCTTTCATCGACAACGAAACGGCATCGGCTGGATTCACCGGCGCGCGGACAAACGCGAGCGGTCCCGCGTATTCTGCGACCTTCGTCCACCGCATCGCGAGCGCCGTGGCGGCTGGCTCTCATTCTCTCTGCCTCACAGGAGCGACCGACGCCACCACGCTCTCCGTCCAATGCGCGGCGGCGGGCAACACTTCAAACAGCGTGGCCTGTCAGTTCGGCGGCACGGAGGTCAAGAACTCGGCGGGCACCGGGGACGTTTCGAGCGGCGGGGCGAACACGTTGAGCGGGGCGTTGACGATCAATGGGCCTCTCTCCTACGGGGCGACAAACTTCTTTGAGTCCTCGGAGCAGACGCTCACCGCTAATACCTATGTCACGGTCGCTCACGGCTTCGGCGTTACCCCGAAGAACTTCTCGGCGGTTATCCGGTGTAAGACGGCGGACATGGGCTACTCCGTCGGAGACGAAATTATCGCCACCACCAGCAACGGCTCCGGCTCCAACATCTACGGGGTGGGGGCCAACTCGACGAACATAACGTATTCGATTGACGAGGCCATGGTCGCGACAAACCCTAGCACGCACGGTCAGGGGACGGTGACGCTGGCGAACTGGAAATTGGTTCTCAGGGCATGGCGTAACTAAATGGAGGCTCACATGAAGAAGCTCGGAATCGTCGAGGAGGATCGAGCATGAGCCAAGCGAAAGGCGCGATCGCTCTCGCGGTCATCGGCGGGATCATCGCGATCGTCAAGATCATCGTCCAGAACCGAGCGACGAAGGAGCTGAAGCTCGCCGAGGCGAAGGCGCTCGAAGACCTTACGCGCGAGAAGGCCGCGGCGCAGGAGCGCGCGGCTCGCCATGCGAAAGAGGAGGCCGATCGGGCTAACGCGGCGGCCGAGCGCGAGGCGGAACGAGCGCAGAAGGACAAGCTGATCTCCCAGCTCCAGCAGGCGAACGCGGAGACGCTCGACCTCCTGAAGTCGGAGCTCGCGGCCCAGCAGAAGACGAGCGATCGCTCCTTCGAGCTCCTCGATCGGAACACGCGGGCGACGGAGAGCCTCGCGCAGACGGTCGCGATCCAGGCGCAGGAGCTCCGGACGATCTCGGGGCAAGTCGCGGCCCTCTCGGGCGGCGCCGGATGCCGGGCGCGGCCGTGACGGAGCTCTGGAACTCGGCGTGGGAGTGGGTCTATCGCGAGCTCCTGGGGCGCCTCGCGACGCCTGCGGGCGGAGTCGGCATCGTCGAGCAGATCAGCGGGACCGGGTACTCGGTCCAGGGGGAACGCATGGCGAACGTCGAGAAGCTCCGGGCGCTGGGGATGGAGGCAGTCGAGAACCCGCTCTTCAAGCCGGAGGGCGCGGTCACGAAATGTAACCTGGGCGCGCGCTTCATCGCCGAGGGGATGGGCTATTTCGGGCTCCCGGCCGGGGCGCTGGCCGACGATATGATCCAGTTCCTCGCCGCGGCGCCGGGCTGGCGCGAGGATTCGATCGATCGCGCGTTCGACTGCGCGCAGAAGGGCGGCCTCGCGTTCATCGGGCTCGAAGATCATCCGCACGGCCATATCTGCGCGGTCGCTCCGGAGCCGCGGCAGGCCTGCGGGACCTGGGGGACCGAAGTCCCGATGGTCTTCAACGTCGGCAAGACGAACGGGCTCCTGCGGCTCTCGCAGGCCTTCACGCTGGGCGACGCGGCTCGCCTGCGCGCCTTCGTCTGGGAAGAGTCGATCGCATGAGCGCGCCGACCCCTCCGACGCGGAGCTCGCTCGTCCTGTCGATCATCGTTCTCGCCGGGCTCGCGGCCGCGCTCTTCTGGGCGACGCGCGAGCCGCTACTTCCCGATCCGGACGACTGCTCGGCGCGCGGCAAGCCGTTCGACTGCTGGAAGCAGGCCTACGACGAGGACGGCCGGGTCGCTCGATGAGCTCGCCGCGCAAGAAGGAGCGGCCGATCCACAAGATCAGCTTCGAGTCGATGATCGCGTGGGGTTGTATCTGCGGCGCTCGGTGGATGAACGAGACGCTCAAGGGCCGCACCGACGCGGAGCTCCTGATCGAGCGCGATCTGGCGTTCGATCGGCACGTCGAGGAAATGGGCGGCGAGGCCTCGGAGCGATGACCTACTTCCTCGTGCTCTCGGTCGCCTGGGCCTGCGCCGGAGATCGGCGCGTCCTGGGCCTGCCGATCCGGCCGATCTGGACGGAGGCTCGCCGCGCGGCGGCCGCGGCCGGGCTCTGCGATCCGCGGCCGGACGTTGAGCTCTTCTCGTCGCGATCCGGCGCCCTGCGGCGCCTGGAGGAGCTCGGGCCGGACGCGGCGCCGAGGCTCTTGTCCTGCCGTGGTCTGAAGTGCTCGAATGAGGCCGTCGAATGGCGGCATACTCTCGTTGTTAAAGGAACATAGGAGGCGCACATGAACATGATTCAGAGCTTCGCGCTGGGAATGCTGAAGCGGGCGGCCGTCGCGGCGATCACCGCCGAGGGCCCGGTCATCAAGCAGAAGATCAAGGACGCCGTGGCCGCGGACGGACCCGGCGCGATCGACCGCTCGGTCGGCGCGGCCGAGGGCCGGATCACGGCCGCCGTCGAAGGCTGGGGACCGAAATGGTCGTGGCTCCAGCCGATCCGCGATCAAGTCGCGGCGGAGGTCAAGACCCATGGCGACGCGCTCGCGCAGAACCTCGACAAGCAGATCGCGGCGCAGGGCCCGTCGGCCATCGACGGCGTGTTCGACTCGGCGCAGGCGATCCTCATCGCCCGCATTAACGCCCTCTGATCGGCGCCTAGTCATCGCGATCGTCTGGCATTCGGAGCGCGGCTTCTCGCGGCTCCTCGTGCTGGGCCGATCCTAGGAGAGCGTCGCACCTTCTCGTCCTCGCCGCGCGCCGGAGCCTCCCCGAGCGCGCGGCTCCTCTTTGTGGGCCTTTGGGCCCACTCGCGGTATAGGCCCACTAGCCATCGATAGTCCCTTCGATTATCCCTTGACATAGGCCAGCCATTCCGCTACAGTGGGGACAAGATCGCAGGATCGGATAGGCGATCACAAAAAACGGAGGACAAAAACATGAGCGCGAATCTGAACGGCGAGAAGGAAGGGAAGGCGGCGATGATGTACGTCGGGGACCAGCCCTGGCACGGCCTCGGGACGAAGCTGACGAAGGAGGCGACGAGCGCCGAGGCGATCAAGGCCGCGCGCCTGGACTGGAAGGTGAAGAAGGAGCCGATCTTCTTCAAGAGCGGCGCCGAGCTCAAGGCGATCGAGGGCAAGTTCGCGACGGTGCGCCAGGACACGAAGGAATCGCTGGGCGTGGTGGGCGCGCGCTACACCGAGCTTCAGAACGAGGAGGCCTTCTCCTTCTTCGATGGCATCGTGGGGATCAAAGAGGCCATGTACCATACGGCGGGCGCGCTCGGCAACGGCGAGAAGGTCTGGCTCATGGCGAAGCTCCCCGGCTACGTCAAGGTGATCGGGCATGACGTCACCGAGAAGTATCTGCTCCTCTCCAACTCGCACGACGGGAGCGGCTCGGTGAAGGTCCTCTTCACGCCGATCCGGGTTGTGTGCCAGAACACGCTCAACATCGCGCTCCAGGGCGCCTCGGGCGAGAACACCTTCCGGATGCGCCATACTCCGGGCATGGGGATGAAGATCGAAGAGGCCCAGGAGGCCCTCGGGATCGTCTCGGCGAAGTTCTCGATGTTCGAGGACATGGCTCGCAAGCTGGCGACGACGGAGCTCACGGTCGCGGCCTCGAAGAAATACTTCGCGAACGTCGCGAGCCGGACGGGCGAGGCGGCGAAGCTCGCGAAGGGCGAGAAGCCTGCGGCGAAGACCCAGGCGATCATCGACGAAATGTCCCGCCTGTTCGAAGAGGGCCGCGGCGCCGAGCTCAAGGGCGCGAAGGGGACGGCCTGGGGCGCCTTCAACGCGGTCGCGGAGTTCGTGGACTACTACCGCGGGACCTCCGGCGAGACGAACTTCGACGTGCGGATGAACCGCGCCGACTCGATGCTCTTCGGGACCGGGGCGGCGATGAAGAACCGCGGCTGGGCCGACGCGCTGGCGCTGGCCGGGATCAAGTAGCCCGCGGGCTTCCGGTAGGCCTCCGGGGCGAGAGCTCCGGGGGCCGAGCCGGGCGCCTGAAGGCGGCCGAGAAATGGAGCGAGGAGGCGGGGATATGATGACGAAGGAGCAGAGGGCGAAGGAGAAGGAGCAGTCGGACGCGGCTCGGGCGAAGATCGTCGCAGAGCTCCGGCCGAAGTTCGAGGCCGCAGGCTTGGCCCGGCGAAGCTCTGCCGGGAGTGCCTGCGGGAAGCGAACCGCCTCGTGGTCGCGGTGATCTTCAAGCATGGCCGCGTGATCCGGCTCAAGATGAAAGGGTGAGGGCCCACAAAACGTATAGGCCAACTGGCCCGGCAAAAGTGGGCCCACTGGCTGTTGACTTCGGCTAGGGCAAAGGCTAAACTGGTGGCAGAAGGTAAGGCTCATCAAGGAGGATGGAAATGACGAATCAAATCGACGCAGAGAAGCGCCACCTGAAAATGTTCGGGTGCTCGAAGGCCGAGCTCGACGCGATCCTCGACAATCCGATCACGAAGCTCGCCGGGCCCGAAATGCTGGCTATGTCGATCCTCTCGGACGCCCAGGAGCTTCTCGCGCAGGACGCCGAGCAGAACGCGGAGATCGTCCGGCAGTTCATGAACCGCGCGAAGCTGGTGCTGGACGGGATGCTCCGCGCGAAGAGCGGGCCCACTCAGGGCTCCGGGCTGGCTGGCGCGGCTGGACGCCGGGCCGCGGAGAACGCGGTCTTCCTGCTGAAAGCGAAGGGCTTGGGCTGGACTCCCGAGGCGGCCGCTCTCCAGGCGGCGCTCGACAACGCTCCGGCCGCGAGCCCGAAGGCCTGCCCGAACTGCGGGACCGGGCTCTGCGACGACTGCGCGAGCGGGACCGAGGCGCGCTGATTCGGCCGGGGCCGCTCCGGAGCGATCCGGGGCGGCCGAGGCCGGGCCAGTGGCTCGGAAGACGGCAAGGCGGATCAAGGAGACTCACCATGGCGAAAGAGCGATACATGACGTGCGGGCGGTGCGGGAAGTACGCGGAGGCGCGGCCGGGCGTTTGCGACGAGTGCTCGAAGGCGATGCCTCTCTGGCCGACCGACGATGAGGTCCGGAGCGATCGCCCGACGACCGCGATCGAGCAGGAGCTCTATCTCTTCTTCTGCGCCGGAGGGCATACGCGCTCGCAGATGGCGCAGGCCGCGCTCTACAAGGCCGGGTTCGGATTCGGGAAGAGGCCTAGCGGCCTGGACGGCCCGATCTCCTGGCCGGACGGGAAGCCGATCGAGTTCGTGGGCGGGAACATCGTGTATCGAGGATTCAAGTCCGCCTGATCCGGGCGGGGCGCCGCTCCTTCGGGGGCGGCGCCGAGCTCGGGCCAGGAGCCCGGCAAACGGAGGACGCATCATGAGCGACAAGCTGGAGTCGAGAGAGCTTCGGATCATCAAGGACACGCCGAGCCGCAACAAGGAGGGCGCAGGCTGGAAGCTCCGCGTGGTCCAGTACCACAAGGGCGGGAAGAGCCTCTCCGTGAAGCTGGAGAGCGGCGAATACTTCAAGGGCGACGACGGCATCGTCCGATTCAAGACGAAGGGCCTCTCCGATCGCGACATGGAGGAGCTGGAGAAGAAGGCGGCCGAGGCGCCGGAGCTCACGGTCTATCAGATCGTGCGGCGCCTTCAGAAGAACCCGCCCGCGATCCCGCAAGAGCAGGCGGCCGCGGCTACGTCGGACGAGGAGGCGCCCTTCTAATGGCTCCGAAGACTAGGTGGTTCTTCTCAACAGAGTCGAAGAAGCATCGCGTGATCCATCTTGCGGGCCACGCTCGCCTCGGCGCTCAATTCGCGAAATGCGGCAAGACGCTCGGCAGGGAAATCGCCGCGGCTTCTGCCCCTCATTGGGACGCCTGCGGCGCCTGCGAGCGCGAGCTGAACAACGAGATCGAGCGCGCGAGGAAGAAGGTTCAGATGGAGGCCTCGGCCGGATCGGTCAAGACGGCGGATCAGAAAGACGCCCGCTACGTCGAAGATATCATCATCACCGTCCGCCGCCGCTATCTGTTCTCGGCGCCGATCGAGGCAGACGTGCGCCTGACCGGGGAGTTCTACGAGGATATGGTCGTGAACCGCGGCGCGCAGATCGAGGAGCACATCGCGAGGGCCCGGAAGAAGGTCGCCGATCGGCATCAGGAGGTCTTTCCCGAATGAACGCTTCCGATATCGCCTATCTCGTCGCGCTAGTCGAGAAGGCTCCGAGCTCCTATCCTCGCCGCAAGGCGCTGATCGAGGAGCTCCAGGAAATCTATCGCAAGGCGCAGGCTGGCGTCGGCTATGGCGTCTATCGAGTCGCGATCGCGCCCACTTTCCACGAAGCCGCAATCATCGAGGTCAAGAGATCATGAAGAAACTGATAGCCGCGCTCGTCATCGTATCGTCGGGATGCTCGGTTCGCGGCCCTTACGTTCGCGCGGAGGATCGCCGCGCGGTCGAGAAGGCGCTCGAAGAATGCCGCGCCGAGCTCGAAGCGAAGTTCAAGGATCGCGGCCAGCCGCTCATGATCTTCAACGGCCCGCGGTTCGATGCGTGTATGTCGCGCCGAGGATGGGAGCCGGAGCCGCAGGCTCGGGTCCCGTACTGACCATGAAGGCGCTATCAATCCGCCAGCCGTGGGCCGGGCTCATCGCGGCCCAGATCAAGACGATCGAGACGCGGACGTGGACGACGAAGTACCGCGGGCCGCTCCTGATCGTCGCCGGGCGCCAGATCGACGAGGGCGCGCGCCAGCGGTTCCTCAAGGCGGGGACGCCTTACTCGGTGTTCCCGCAGGGAGTCGCGGTCGCGGTCGTGGAGCTGGTCGATTGTTTCCAGATGGCCGACGTCCACGAGAAGGCGGCGATGGTTCCAGCGCGGCCGGGCCTCTTCGGCTGGCGGCTGGAGCTCATCGCGGCGATCGACAAGCCTTTCCCGGTCAAGGGGAAGCTGGGCCTGTTCGAAGTCGAGGTTGACGCGAGGGCCTTCCTGTGAAGACCGAGGCGGAGATCGAAGTCTCGGGCGAGCTCCGGAGCCACGTCCTGCGGCTTGAGTTCGATCTGGAGCTCGCGAAGCCTGGGATCGGCCCGAGCTGGGAAGGGCCGGGGGAGCCGGGCGAGGCGGGGAGCGCGACGGTCCTGTCCGGAGTCGCGATCCTGGAGCGAGACGGGAAGGCGATCCGCGAGCGCAAGCTGGCGCCGAAGATCATCGAGAAGCTCCGCGACGATCAGAAGCTCGAAGCCTTCCTCTACGACTTCGCGCTGAAGGAGCTCCCGCATGATTAAAGAGCTCGGGCGCTGGGCGCTGGCGATTGCGGCAGGCCTCGCGATCGGCGAGCTCTTCGCGATGTTCATCCGCGCGGCCATGCCTTGATATCGGCCAGCCGATCAGCTATAATCTACGGGTCGAGGAGATCATGACCAAGAAGATGACGCAGACGAAGAAGCAGGGCGCTCCGAAGTTCCGGGTCTGGCTGGACGAGCAGGGCCTCACGGTCCCGAAGTTCGTCGAGGAGGCGATCAAGCGCGGAGTCATCACCGCGAAGGTCAACTCGCTCTACAAGGCCGCCCGCGGCGCCGTGCCTCGCAACCGGGCGCTCTATGAGCGCGCCTTCCCTGGCATCAGGTTCTAAAGTACCAGCCGCGCGAGCCAGGGCGCGCGGCCCAATTTGAAGAGCGAGCCGGACGCTATCCGGCAGACGGAGGAGGCAGGAAATGAAAGAAGCGCAGAACGGACCGACGACCGCCG
>Ga0207652_10001860_pt1 | contig 18334 bp, 12 predicted proteins | sample KBSC63BmetaG_FD_184334 | JGI IMG/M metagenome (GOLD analysis project Ga0207652, IMG submission 184334) | Corn rhizosphere microbial communities from Kellogg Biological Station, Michigan, USA - KBS C6-3B metaG (SPAdes) (version 2) | ecosystem: Host-associated > Plants > Roots > Rhizosphere ... | reverse complement strand
CTCGAGATTGCGCGCCCGAGAGGGCGCCCATTAAACTTGCCGGTCCTGCCCGTGCCGGAATAGCTCAGCTGGTAGAGCAACGCATTCGTAATGCGTGGGTCGGGGGTTCGATTCCCTCTTCCGGCATATCAATCAATGACTTACGAATGGCCAATTTCTCGAAAATTGGCCTTTTTCGTATCTGACTGTCCCTATAGTGTCCCTGCGTTTCCGTGCGCTTCTCTGTGTTTCTTGACGTTACAACCACGCTGTCCCCCCGGTGTCCCGGTCGCAAATTAGCTCACGCTGGCGGCGCAGGCCGGCGATGCACAATTTGAAGTTCGTCATTTCAATGCGGGAGCGAGTGAAGCACTCTCCCAATCGAACGCGCTCCGCCCTCGCTTATGATTCGCTGATGGGGATCACCGATTACCACGCCAAGTACATCGCCCACGAGCTGACCCGCCGCTTCCCGCCCGACAGTGGAGAGAAACTGGCCGGTGCCGTGGCCAGCGCGCAGGTGGACCTGAACCCGCATCAGGTGGATGCGGCTCTCTTCGCCTTTCAATCACCCCTGTCGAAGGGCGCGCTGCTTGCCGACGAGGTGGGTCTCGGCAAGACCATCGAAGCTGGCTTGGTACTTTCGCAGAAGTGGGCCGAGCGCAAGCGCCGAATTCTGGTCATCACTCCGTCCAACCTGCGCAAGCAGTGGTTGCAGGAACTCACGGAAAAGTTCTTCCTGCCCTGCCGCATCCTGGAATCGAAGTCCTACAACGCGGCTATCAAGCAGGGCCGGTTCAGGCCATTCGAAGGCCCCGATATCGTGCTTTGCTCATACCAGTTCGCGCGCAGCAAGGCGGGCGACGTGCAGGCCATTCCGTGGGACCTTGTGGTCATCGACGAAGCGCATCGCCTGCGCAACGTGTACAAGCCATCCAATGTCATCGCCAATACCTTGAAGCTGGCCTTGACCGGCTCGAACAAGCTGCTGCTCACCGCAACTCCTTTGCAAAATTCGCTGCTGGAATTGTTCGGGCTGGTCAGCTTCATCGACGAACACGCGTTCGGTGATCTGCAGAGCTTCCGCGAGCAATTCGCGCATCTCGAAGAAGGACAATCGTTCGCCACCCTGAAGGCGCGCCTGAAACCGATCTGCCATCGCACCCTGCGCCGGCAGGTGACCGCCTACGTTCCGTTTACCCGCCGCTTGCCACTGGTGGAAGAGTTCACACCGGAACAGGGCGAGGACCAGCTTTACGAACAGGTGTCCGAATACCTGCAGCGCCCCAACCTGCAGGCCTTGCCATCAGGCCAGCGCGCACTCATCACCCTGGTGCTGCGCAAGCTGCTGGCGTCCTCCACCTTTGCCATTGCTGGCGCACTCACCTCGATGTCCGAGCGTCTCAAGGCCCGTTTGCGTCAGGACGACCAGGCGGCGCCGCTCGAAGACGACCTGAACCAGGACTACGAGTCCCTGGACGAAACCGCCGACGAATGGTCGGACGACGCGCAACCCGAGTCCCTCACCGAGGCCGATCGGCAAGCGATCCAGCAGGAAATCGCCGATCTGGACCGGTTCATCCAGCTCGCCACGTCCATCGACCACAACGCCAAGGGCAAGGCCTTGCTCAAGGCGCTGCAGGTAGCGTTCCACAAGCTGCGTGAGCTGGGTGCGGAAGAAAAGGCGATCATCTTCACCGAGTCGCGGCGCACGCAAAACTATCTGCTGCGCGTGTTGGCCAATAGTCCGTGGGCCGAAGGCATCGTGCTGTTCAACGGCTCCAACACGGACGAACGGTCGCGACACATCTACAACGAGTGGCTGGAACGCCATCGCGGTACGGATCGCGTCACGGGCTCGCGCACCGCTGACATGCGCTCGGCGCTGGTGGATCAGTTCCGCGAGCGCGGCCGCATCATGATCGCCACCGAAGCGGGCGCCGAGGGTATCAACCTTCAATTCTGCTCGCTGGTGGTCAACTACGACCTGCCCTGGAATCCGCAGCGCATCGAGCAGCGCATCGGCCGTTGCCACCGTTACGGCCAGAAGCACGACGTGGTGGTGGTGAATTTCCTCAACCGCAAGAACGCCGCCGACCAGCGCGTGTACGAGCTGCTGGATCGCAAATTCCACCTGTTCGAAGGCGTGTTCGGCGCCAGCGATGAAGTGCTGGGTGCGATCGAGTCCGGCGTTGACTTCGAAAAACGCATCGCTGCCATCTATCAAACCTGCCGTAAACTCGACGAAATCAGGAGCGCCTTCGACCAGTTGCAACTGGAACTGAGCCTGGAGATCGACCAGTCGATGGCGCGTACCCGTCAGCAGTTGCTGGAAAACTTCGATGACGAGGTTCGCGAGAAGCTCCGTATCCGCGACGAAGACTCCAGGGAATCCCTGACCCGCTTCGAGCGATGGCTGATGCAGCTCACCAGGCACGCGCTGGCTGACTGTGCCGAGTTCAACGGCGATGGCCAGTTCGAGTTGAAGGCACGCCCCGATTGGGCCAACGCGGCTGACATTCCGCTGGGCCGCTATGAGCTGCCTCGTCGTACAGGTGACGCCCACCTCTACCGGCTGAATCATCCGCTTGCCGAGGCCTTGCTTGCCCACATCGAGGCACGCGAGTTGCCGACGGCGGAAATTCGCTTCAGCCTCGGGTCGCACGAAGGTCGTGTCAGCGCGCTGGAACCTCACGTCGGCTCGCAAGGCACCCTGGGCGCATGGCGTTTCAGTCTGGAATCATTGGACGCCGCCGAAGATCACCTGATTGTCGTTGCGATGACTGATGCGGGCGAAACGCTGGACGAAGACGCTGCACGCAGGCTGCTCGCATTGCCGGGCGAAATCGTCGGTCAAGGTGTCTCGCTGGATGAGACGGGCCTGAGCGAAATTGCGGCAACGCGGCAGGCCGCCATCCAGCGTGGTGCTTCGGAACGCAATTCCCGGTTCTTCGAAGCCGAGGCCGAGAAGCTGGAGGGCTGGGCGGACGACCTGAAAGTGGGTCTGGAGCGCGAAATCAAGGAACTCGACCGGCAGATCAAGGAAACACGCCGTACGGCGACCCACGCGGTGACATTGGAAGACAAGCTCGCCGCGCAACGGCAGATCAAGGCGCTGGAGGCGCAGCGCAACCAGAAGCGGCGGTCGTTGTTCGAAGCGCAAGACCGGATCGATGCGCAACGCGACGCGATGATCGCTAACATCGAAGGCCAACTGCGGCAATCAGTTAGCTCAAAGCAACTGTTCCTGTTGCGGTGGCAGCTCGACTGACGTTTGGAATGCAACAGGGGGTAACGCAATGACTGATCCGACTATCACGTGTCCGAACTGCGGCACGGACATCAAACTTACCGAAAGCTTGGCGGCACCGCTGATTGCTGCCACGAAAAAAGAGTACGAGGCGAAGCTCTCGGAGAAAAGCGCCGATGTTGCCAAACGCGAGAAAGCCATCGGTGCACAAACCAAGGCCCTCGAAGAAGCGCAGACCAGGCTCGATCAGCAGGTTGCTGACCAGGTGGCAGCACAACTGAAGAAGGATCATGTGCGTATCGCTGCCGAGGAAGCGAAGAAGGCAAAACTTGCAGCGGCAACGGACCTCCAGCAGAAGACGCAAGAGCTGGCCGACCTTCAAGACGTGCTCAAGCAGCGCGACGAAAAGCTTGCCGAAGCACAAAAGGCGCAGGTCGCGCTGATCAAGAAACAGCGTGAACTGGACGATGCCAAACGCGAGTTGGACTTGACCGTCGAGAAGCGTGTACAGGACAGTTTGGCCGCTGTGCGCAGCAAGGCTGTACAAGAGGCCGAGGAGTCCCTGAAGCTCAAGGTGGCGGAGAAGGAGCAGACCATCGCCTCCATGGGCAGGCAGATCGAAGACTTGAAGCGCAAGGCGGAGCAAGGCTCACAGCAGTTGCAGGGCGAAGTGCAGGAGCTCGAACTGGAAACGCTTCTGCGCACGAAATTTCCCTTCGATACGATCGACCCGGTTCCCAAGGGTGAATTCGGTGGCGATGCCCTGCAGCGTGTCGTGAGCCCAAGCGGTCAGCCCTGCGGAGTCATCTTGTGGGAATCCAAGCGCACCAAAAACTGGAGCGACGGTTGGCTTGCGAAATTGCGCGACGATCAGAGGGCGGCAAAAGCAGACCTTTCGGTCATCGTCAGCCGAACGTTGCCTAAGGACATCGAAACCTTCGATGTCCGCGACGGCGTCTGGATCGCGCACCCTCGTTGCATCGTTCCCGTGGCGGCTGTACTCCGTGACTTGTTGATACAGGTCAACACGGCCCGCCAAGTCTCCGCTGGCCAGCAAACCAAGACCGAGCTGATTTACCAATATCTGACGGGGCCGCGCTTTCGGCAGCGTGTCGAAGCCATCGTCGAAGCCTTCTCGACCATGCAGGAAGACCTGAACAGGGAAAGGAAGGCCATCCAGAAGCAATGGGCCAAGCGCGAAGCTCAGATCGACAACGTGATGAATGCAACCGTCGGGATGTACGGGGACTTGCAGGGCATCGCGGGCAAGTCGTTGCAGGAGATCGAGGGGCTCGACGTTCTCGCTCTCGCAGCGCCGATCTATGGCGCAGATCAAGCATAATTAAATGCTCATAATTGCGGCAATGTACATGCGCGCTTTCTGATCGAGGGTTACGCGATGGCTTTGATTGTTCTTGGCGCAGGCGCTACTCGCGGAGCTTCATTTGTGGATGGAAGTAGCGGGTGTCTGCCCCCGCTTGATGGAGATTTCTTCACCCAACTGCAGCGAATTGCCACACCCAAGCACAAAGGGACGATCGATGGGGTGCTAGAAGACGTGGTACGGCTTTTCGGGCACAACTTCCGCGTCACGCTCGAGACCATGTTCACCACCATCGAACATACCCTCAGGGTGGTGAACGCTACCAAGGAGGTCGTAGGCTGGCGTAAAAGTAATCTGGAAGCCATGCGCACACGTTTGCAGCAAGCTATCGCGGCAGTGCTAGAGGAGTCACTCACAGCCGGAGGCCGTGATCACAAGGAATGTTCGTATCACACGACGCTTGTCAAACTGCTCAATGTCCAGAAGGAAGACGCCATCATTTCGTTCAACTACGACTGCCTCATTGATGCCATGTTGCAGCTTCATGGTGGAGGTAAATGGAATGCGCGGTATGGGTATGGATTGCCGATGCCCAAAGGGAAAGGCAGCCACATAAGCGGCGAGAAACATTGGACCCCGAGCACCATCCGGCAGCCCACCCGGAAAAATACGGTACGGCTCCTGAAGCTTCATGGGTCGATTCATTTCCGAGCCGAAGCTCAAGATCGCTTCGCGCTCAAGGAGCGCCCATACACGCGCCAAAACGGAAATCTTAGATTCGAGATCATTCCGCCTGAGTGGAACAAGCACTTCGATGAAGGTGTATTTCGCAAGCTGTGGAACGCGGCACGAGACGACATCCACAAGGCCAGCACTATAGTTGTTATTGGGTACTCGTTCCCGCTCACTGATCTCCATACGTCTGCACTGTTCCGCGTCAGCGTTGGCAAGGAAAAGCTGAGGCGGCTTGTCATTGTTAACCCAGACTCTGAGGCGCGACGTCGCACGCGTGATGTATTGATGAGAGGCTTCGGAAAGGGAACTAGAGTTCTTGTATTTGATTCCTTCAAGGAGTTTTCTAGAGTTAAGCGGAGCGTGTGGGATGCGTAGAAGTAAGACTCGAGAGTCTGTCAGGCCATGAAATACCAGCCGGTAGCCAGTGTTCAGCCGGACCTATTGCGTTGGGCCAGGCGAACGATCGGGCTTGATGTGGACGACGTTGCACAGCGGCTCAAGCGATCTCGTGCAGAGATTGAGGCTTGGGAGGACGGAACCGCGGCACCTACGTATCCTCAACTTGAAAAACTTGCTTACCAGATTTACAAGCGTCCGTTGGCAATTTTCTTTCTGCCTTCCCCCCCCGAGGAAACACTGCCCCAAAAAGAATTCCGCACCCTTCCGGATGCGGACATGCGGACCCTGCGGCGCGATACCTACCTTCAGATCCGGCGCGCTCACGCTTACCAGCTCGCGCTGCGCGAGTTATTCGACGGCCAAAACCCGGCCGAACGAAAAATCTGGAAGGCCATCTCCCTTTCACTCGCGAGAGATATTGCTGCGCAGTCACAAGTCATCCGTGAATACCTAGGCGTCACGCTGGAGCAGCAGATCGCATGGAAGACCGACGAACAGGCACTGAAGGCCTGGCGTACAAGCGTAGAAAGCTGTGGTGTGTTTGTCTTCAAGGCCGCGTTCAAACAGAAGGATATTTCCGGCTTCTGTTTGGTGGACGAAACGTTGCCCGTCGTCTACCTCAACAACAGCACTACCAAGACGCGTCAGACGTTCAGCCTTCTGCACGAGCTGGCCCATCTCCTGTTTAGCATCAATGGGCTGAGCAAATTCGACACGGCGTACATCGACCGCTTGCCGCACCAACAACAAGAGATCGAGCGCTTCTGCAATGCCATTGCGGCAGACGTGTTGATTCCCGGGCACGACTTTGCAGCGCAGATCAGACAGTTCCCGCAGAACGCGGAACACGTAACCGATGAGCAGTTTTCCGCTCTGGCTGCGCGCTATGGCGTCAGCCGGGAAGCTGTCTTGCGCCGCTTGCTGGATCGCGGACAAGTTGGCGCGGCCTTTTATGAACGCAAGGCCAAGTTTTGGGCGGCACAGAAGAAGGCTTCCACCGGTGGCGACTGGTATCGCAATCAGGGTGCCTACATCAGCGACCGGTTCGCTCGTGAGGTCATCAGTCGACATTACCGCAACCAACTCAGCCTTGAACAGGCCGCAGACCTGCTGGGCATCAAGCCCAAAAGCTATACCGGCTTCGAGGAGCGGATCCTGCAAGGGGCCGAAGCATGATCCATGTCTTCGACACCAGCTCCATTCGTTCCCTCCAGCACTTTTATCCCAGCGTCTTCAAAAGTATCTGGGACGGGTTGAACGCCCTCAGCGATCAGGGCGACTTGATCTCGACACGCGAAGTGTTAAACGAACTCGAACGACAAGATGTCAGTGAAGAAGTCAGGCAGTGGGCGAAAACGCACAAGTCCTTGTTCACCACGCCCCCTGGCCCAGAGCTCCAATTCGTCGCTGAAATTTTGAAGATCAAGCATTTCCAAGGCTTGATTGGCGCGCAGCAGCGTCTCAAGGGAACGCCAGTCGCCGATCCTTTCGTGATCGCCTGCGCCCGGATCAACAGAGCAACGGTTGTAACCGAAGAAGGCTGGCAACGTGGGAGCGGCAAGCGGCTTGTTCTCAAACCGAACGCAGCGAAGATTCCCAACGTTTGTGACTACTTCAAGATTCCCTGCATCAATCTGGAGGAATTCATGCACCAACAGGGTTGGGCGTTCTGATGCCCAATAGGCAGAAGCTCGAACTGACGTGGATCGGAAAGGAGAACAGACCGAAGCTGGAGCCGCGGATTTTGCTGGAGGACCCGACGAAGTCGTATCACGCGGCGCAGCGGGTGTCGGACAAGGACATCTTCGATAACCGGCTGATCTTCGGCGACAACTTGCTGGCGCTGAAGGCGCTGGAGGCGGAGTTCACGGGCAAGGTGAAGTGTGTCTACATCGATCCACCTTTCAATACCCAGCAAGCACTCGAACACTACGACGATGGAATTGAGCATTCGCTGTGGTTGTCCCTGATGAGGGATCGCCTGGAGCTGATCCGCAGCCTGCTGGACAAATCTGGCACCTTATTCGTTCACATTGATGACAACGAGATCGCCTACCTCTCTGCTCTTCTCGACGAAGTCTTCGGAAGAGCGAACAAGCTCTATGTGGTGACGTTTAAGCAAGGCTCGGCGACTGGCCACAAGTCCATCAACCCAGGGTGCGTGAGCACGACAAATTTCATCCTTCTGTACGCCAAAGACAAATCATCGTGGGTTCCGAACAAGGTCTACACGGCGAGGGGGAGAGACCCTCGCTACGGGCAATTCATTCAGAACAGAGACGAACGCCACAAGAACTGGACGTTTGATACGCTGGCGAACGCGTTTGCTGCATCGTTGGGCCTCTCCGTGGAAGACTCGCGGAAGATCGATCGGTATCAGCAAAAGTTGGACCAGTTTGTCATTGGCCATGCCTCGGATGTCGTCCGTCTTGCGCGTCCAAGTTACGACGACGTGGGCGCCGCTGCGCGGAAAATGATCGACATCTCCAAACGATTCCCTACACGCGTGCTTCGGTTGACCAGGAAGGGTTACTCGGACATGTATTTTCTTGGCGGCCAACGCATTCTGTTTTACGCGGACAAAGTAAAAGTCATCGATGGCGTGGCGACCACTGCGGAGCCCTTGACCACGCTTTGGGACGACATCCTCTCGAACAATCTCCACAAGGAGGGCGGAGTCAAGTTCCCCAAGGGGAAGAAACCCGAGGCCCTGATCAAAAGAGTGCTGGAACTCTGCACGAATCAAGGTGACTTGGTTCTCGACTCCTTCGCCGGCTCAGGAACGACTGGTGCGGTGGCGCAGAAGATGGGCCGACGCTGGCTCATGGTGGAGCTGGGTGATCAATGCCATACACACGTCATTCCGCGCCTGAAAAGTGTCATCGACGGCGAGGATTCGAGCGGTGTCACCAAAGCCATGGATTGGAAAGGCGGCGGCGGCTTCCGCTACTACCGGCTGGCACCATCGCTGCTGGAAAAGGATCATTGGGGCAACTGGGTCATCAACCGCGAGTACAACGCGGCGATGCTGGCCGAAGCACTATGCAAGCTGGAAGGTTTCACCTACGCGCCGTCGGACTCGGTGTACTGGCAGCACGGCCATTCCACCGAGCGGGATTTCATCTACGTCACCACCGCCAGTCTGACCCACGAGCAATTGCAGCAGTTGAACGACGAGGTGGGCCGCGGACGCACGTTGCTGGTGCTGTGCACGGCCTTCCGCGCGCGTACGGACGCTTACGAAAACCTCACCGTTCGCAAGATTCCACGGCAGGTGCTGGCGCGCTGCGAGTGGGCTCACGACGATTACAGCCTGCAAGTGGAGAACCTGCCGCAGGCGCCGCGCGAACCGGGTCAGCAGGGATTGTTCGAGGATGAGCCGGCGTGAACGCCGGTGGTCGCTACCGCGCGGAAGGCCCGGAGGCGGAGTCCGAGCCAGGCTCGCGCGGGCTCGTGTTGCGCAATCTCATCGGCGTGCGATCCGCGCGTGAGATGGCCAAGCGCGAGTCGGCAGCGCTGCTGGCAGCAACCAATCGCCTGATCGACGAAACCGACCTGGATCATCGCTTCACCGTCCGCGATGTTTGCGCCATGCACAGGCTGTGGCTGGGTGGAATCTACAAGTGGGCCGGCGAGTACCGGCAGGTCAACCTCGCCAAGTGTAGTTTCCCGTTTGCCGCAGCAAATTTGATTCCAAACCTGATGCGCGATTTCGAGCGCGGTCCACTACGCGAGCTCACGCCATGCCGCTTCACTGACGCGCACGAACAGGCGCGCGCGCTGGCGGTGGTGCCTGCCGAGCTGATCCTGATCCATCCGTTCCGCGAGGGCAATGGCCGCTGCTCACGGCTGCTGGCGCTGCTGATGGGCTTGCAGGCTGGACTACCGGCGCTCGACTTCGGCGGCATTCGGGGCGTGGAAAAGAAGCGCTACATCGCGGCAATTCATGCGTCGCTTGACCGCGACTATGCGCCGATGACGGAGGTGTTCAGGCGAGTGGTCGCGAGAACCCTGAAAACGAGGATCAACGCTTCGGGGAACGGGGAGCCGTGATGGTGCGCTTCTCGCGGTTGACCACCTGGCCGGTTTTTTCCGACCTGAATGGCGCGCGGATGCCTTCGATGGCCGACGAGGTGGCGACTGAACGCAATACGCTGTCCCGTCGTACGGTCGGATCGCGCATGTAGGCGTTGGTGCTGGAGAGCTTGGAACTCATGATCATATTTTACCATTTGTGGTGTTTGCCGGGGGACTTGCTGGAATGAACCGCCATGTCAATGCGATTGCCGGCCGGTTGAGCCTGCGTGCGCCGCAGCACGATTCACTGGAAATCCTGGACCGGATCGCGGAGATCGCACCGCCCCGCAAGGACGCAGATGTGGCTGCCGCGCTGGACATTATCCGCAGCGAGTTCCCGTCCGTCACCGATTTCGAGCGTGATTTCCCCTCGCTGTGTTTCTCGCTGGCGACGGGCGTGGGCAAGACGCGGTTGATGGGCGCTTTCATCACTTACCTGCACCTGGCGCATGGCATCGACAATTTCTTCGTGCTGGCGCCGAACCTGACGATCTATAACAAGCTCATTACCGACTTCACGCCCAATACGCCCAAATACGTGTTCAAGGGTATCGCGGAGTTCGCAGTCAACGCGCCGGCGCTGATCACGGGCGACAACTACGACCAGCGCGATCCATCAAGCGGCGCGTTGTTCGGCGGCGTGCGGATCAATATCTTCAACATCTCGAAGATCAACAGCGAGGTGCGGGGTGGCCGTGCACCAAAGATCAAGCGGCTGTCCGAATACATCGGCGAAAGCTACTTCGACGATCTGGCAAACCTGCCCGACCTGGTGCTGCTGATGGATGAGTCGCACCGCTACCGCGCAAGTGCGGGGGTGCGTGCGATCAACGAGCTGAACCCGATTCTCGGGCTGGAACTGACTGCTACGCCTTTCACCGAATCCAGCCGGGGGCCGGTGCCGTTCAAGAATGTCATCTACGACTATCCGCTGGCGCGCGCGATGGCCGACGGCTTCGTGAAGGAGCCCGCCGTCGTCACTCGCAAGGACTTCGACCCCCGCGGCATGTCGAATGTGGAAATCGAGCGGTTGAAGCTGGAAGACGGCATACGCCTGCACGAAAGCGTAAAGGTGGAGCTGGAAACCTACGCTCGCGAAAGCGACAACCGCATCGTGAAGCCGTTCCTGCTGGTGATCGCCCGCGATACCGCGCACGCGGCGGAACTTCTGGCATTGATCCAGTCGGAGGCCTTCTTCGAAGGCCGGTATGAGGACAAGGTCATCCAGGTGGACTCCAGCCAGACCGGCGCCAGGGAAGAGGAGATGATCGAGCGGCTGCTGAAAGTCGAGCACCCCGACGAGCCGACCGAGATCGTCATCCACGTAAACATGCTGAAGGAAGGCTGGGACGTGACCAACCTGTACACGATCGTGCCGTTGCGCGCCGCCAACGCACGCACGCTGATCGAACAATCCATCGGCCGCGGACTGCGTCTGCCGTACGGCAAGCGCACCGGCGTCAGCGCCGTGGACCGGCTGAACATCGTCGCGCACGACAAGTTCCAGGAGATCGTGGACGAGGCCAAGCGCCCGGATTCGCCGATTCGCCTGCAGACGGTGGTGATCGACCCCGCTGCGTCGCAAAGCCGGACCGAAACGGTGGTGTCGCAGTCCAACGTGGCGGCCAGGTTGGGTTTCACGCCGCCAGCGATGACGCGCAACACCGTGTTGGCAGGCCAGAATGAGGCGCCGGTTTTCACGAAGCCCGAAGAACAGAAAGTGGCGCGGATGGCTTACGACGCCATTCGCGCGCTTGAAGGCAAACCGGACGAAGTGCCGAAATTGGCAGCGTTACGCAAGCCGGAGGTGCTCGCGGCTATCACTCGCAAGGTCGAGGCCGACTACGCGCCTGCGCAAGGCGAGCTCGAGGGCATGGCCGAACGGCCGGATGTTGCGGCGGTGGTGGCGAAGACCGTGGATCTGGTCGTCCAGCAAACCATCGACATTCCGCGCATCCTGGTGGTGCCCAAGGGCGAGGTGACGTCCGGGTTCCGCCCGTTCGTGCTCAATCTGTCGGTGTTGCGGTATCCAGCCGTTTCCGATGAGCTGTGGCTGCAGCACCTGCGTACCGGAACGCGCGAGGTGGTCGCGCTGGCCCAAGGCGGCATGCGTGAGGATCGTCCCGAGGATTACGTGGTCAGCGGGCTGGTCGACTTCGACGACGTTTCCTATGACGATCAGGCCGACCTGCTTTACGATCTCGCGGGGCAAGTGGTGCGGCATTTTCAAAGTTACCTTTCGGTCGAAGACGCCGAGAAGGTCCTGCGCTGCTACCAGAAACCGATTGCCGATTTTGTGCACGTGCAGATGCAGCAACACTATTTCGAGGAAGCCTCAGAGTACGAGGTACAGGTGAGCAAGGGCTTTACCGAGCTCAAGGACAGCGCCTACACGCAAGGGGTCAACGAAGCACCCGCCGATTACCGCGTGGCGCCCGAGGACAAGAGCAACATGGCGCGCTATCTGTTCGGGGGTTTCCAGCGCTGCCTGTATCCGGTGCAGAAGTTCGATTCCGACGCCGAACGCAAGCTGGCAGTGATCTTGGAACGTGATGCAATGAAGTGGTTCAAGCCGGCGCGCGGGCAGTTCCAGCTCTTCTATCGCCTCAACGGCAACGCCCTTCAGGAGTACCAGCCGGATTTCGTGGCGGAAGCGGACACCGCGATATATATGCTGGAACCCAAAGCCCGCAACCAGATTGACGCACCGGATGTGCTTGCCAAGAAGGAGGTGGCCGTGAAGTGGTGCACTCATGCGTCAAATTTTGCGTGCGATGTTGGCGGCAAACCTTGGCGATACGTGCTGATCCCGCACGACGCCATATCCGAAAACATGACGTTGGCCGGCTTGGCCCAGCAGTTCGGCTGTTGAGAGGTGCGAGGACACCCAGGCAAAAGCGAAGTGACAAAAGGCCGGTGGCCGCTTCGCAGGGGCGGCAATTGATGGCAAGCCGCTTGCGACGCATGGCATCGCACACGCAAGGCGCGAGTATCTCTAACAGCCGATAACTCGGCGCGTCATCGCCCAAAGGCCCCGTCCTGGCGCGCCTTCCGCCGCGCTACTTCGCGGAACACCGACACCGAATGTCATGGCCGCCATTTCTTGAGGCGGCCAGGGAGCGTCCAGATTTGTCAGTCTCCGATTAGCGCACGACTGACAGTTCGGTGGACAGGTGTGGGACACGCCGATGACAGCGGACACCGCAATGCCCACAAGAAGCCCGGTCGACCGCCGCGCTCGCTCAATCGCATCGGCGGGTTCGCCATGGGTACAGTGCGCAACGGTCCAAGCGGGGATTGCCGTTCTTGCCAGCGGGTTCATGAAAAGAGGAGGACCTGTATGACGAGGACTTACGATAGGCAGCAGTTGGCCCTGGAGATCGCCGCGGCCCTGGGTGGCTCGATCACGTTCCAGGTACTCGCGGCGGCCATGAAGGACTGCGATCCGAGAATCGTGTCCAGGGTTCTGGCGAACCTCGAGACGGCCGGTGCGCTTACCCGGTTCCGGGTGGTCGGCGGCCACGGATTGAAGGTGTGGCTGACGACCCGGGCACACGGAAAAGGCGAAAAGGCCGGCATCAAGGCTTTCACCACGAGCGGCAACCTGTGCATGCCGCCCAAGGAATGGTGGCACGACCAGCTGGCGGCGCGGTTCACCTTGCTTTTCGCCGACAGCCCGGACCACGCATTGCTCGAGCACGAGATTCGCCGATGGGACCAGGCGGGGCTGTCGCGGTTGGCCGACGGGGTGTTTTGCTACACCTACTCGCACGAGAGTAAGCAATTCGAGGTCGTCGCGACAGAAGTCGAAACATCAAGGAAAACGGGCCAAAGCGGTGGTTGGGCCAAGTTGGCAGCCAGCATGATCGATCGGGCGAATGGCGCCGGTGAAATGGTTCCGCCCTGGCGCAAGCGGGTCGAGGCAACGGTGGTGATCGCCCCGTGGACTTACATGAGGGCGATCAGAGCGATGGTCCGGCGCATTTTGGAACAGCGCTGGAAACGTGGCCATGATGGGCCGATCGAGACGTCAGTACTCGCCGAGGTGTGGTGGTGGTGGATTGATGTGGACAAGCCTAACTCCAGCGGGTTGTTGATGAGCGCGATTGACGACCGCACGGAAGAGTCTGGCTTTTTCGGCTATCGCGAGAAGCAGCAGCGGCGCACCAAGGACCCCGTGCGGCAGGGACGCGCAATCCGAGCGCATCAAGAGAAGAACGTCGCCGAACTTCGGGCCACGATGAGCGCAGGAGGGCAGAGCGCGTAATCAAAAAAAGACGGCAGGGCCAGCCGAAAGAGGCCCTGCCCCTGTCCAGTTCAATCCAAGGTTGCGCTGTTGTGCCCGTGCGGGTGACGGGGTGGCCCTAAGTGACCACAGCGGTTACAGAGCGAGGTCCGGGCATCACGCCCAAGCCCATTCGCCAAACGAGCCGAGCATGCGATGTATTAGACTAAAAATGTGGGAGTGAAGTCCATCTCTCCATTGGTCAACGGGGCCGCGACCTGACTAACAGGCGCGCCCAACCAAAGGAGAGTATTGCCATGAACGCAACCACACGCAAAGCGCCCACTGAACCCAAAGCAAGCAACCGTCCCAAGCGGGAACGCGCCCGGCGTTTTAACCCACGCAAGTACCCCGCAGACCGCGAATTTATGCGGGAGTTTACGCGGGAGGCGGAGGCCGACACGACCGGAAATCCGGTTTACAAAGCCATAGCCCAGTACGACCGGAAACGCTATAAAGACCTGCTTGACTGAGCCGCGCAAGACAAGAAGAAGCCCCACGCAAGTGGGGCTTCTTGGTCATTACGCCATCGGGTCAATCCAACGGCCTACCTTTCCCAACCGACCCGCCTCGTCGCGGGTTATCAGGAAGCGATGGTTCGGCTTGAAAAGAGTGGTTTCCTTCAAGCCGGCCATCTCGAAGCGGTGCGTCCCTTACGTTGCAGCCTCTCATCTCAGCGCCCGGCTCTGCATCCAGTTTCGCACAGTGCTGCGACAATCCGCGGCGCGTGGCAGTAGGGGCCACGTACGCCCGCTATGCGGCAGTTCGATTCGAACCACGAATTCCCCTTGTGGCCGGATCTCGACCGTCCCAGCGCGACCCTTTCCGGCCCGTGACCACCGTCCGTTTCGGGGAAACGCGGTGGGGCCACCATTTCAGAGTCGTACTCTTCTTAACGCCGAACGCGCTGCGGCGTCAGGGGCGCGTAACGGCAGATAGGGGAAGCGCGGAGCCGCACGCAGAGGCAGAAGGAACCCGACGCTTTCCGGTCTGGCGTTACATACATCAAACATCGCGAGCCGCTCGACGGCGGGCCATAACAATGGCAGCTCAACCGGTGTGTCTTGTGCCGCGAGACGACGAGGTTGCACAGTAACGGGCAGCCGAGATCGCTTGGAGGCTAGACCGCCTTGGAACTCACCAAAATGGGAACTTTACCGGTAGGCTTGGCGATGCTCTTGGCGGGACATCGCGCGGATGGTTCGCGAATTGAGGCCGGTCGCCTACAGGTGAAGCGCTGGCCGGTTTCGGGGTAAGCGGGCCAATTTATACAGGGGGAAGATGCATGCTGGACGCAGAAACTACGCGCCGCGTCACGCGGATCGCAGAGGAGGTGCTGGCCAAGTTCGCCAGCGTTGCATCGATAGCTGAAACGAAACACAGGGGGGCCAGCGGGCCGACACCCGACGTATTGGTCAACCCGACGACCACCGCGGTTGAGCACATCAACACGGTGGCCAAGGAGCTTCACGATGGCTATGCGCAACTGTTGCGTGAGCCGGCAATTGCACGAGTCGTAGTTGCGGGGGAAGACGGCGCTCGCAACGTATACTACTTCTGTCGAGGTGCGCAAGGCATGCCGAAAGAGCATGTCATTAGCTATCGGGCTCCTGTCGGACGCTTGGCATCGTTACCTATAGGCGACGAATTTCAGCATCCAGATGGACGCGTTGTGCAGGTACTCGGCCGATCGTACCTGCACCCGATGCGCACACAAGGCAATTGGGACTCATACCGCACGATCATCGAGGCTGATCACTTCGATGCGCTGACTGTCGAGTCGTTGCTGGCCCTTATCGCTGGTGCTGCTGCTGAGAATGAAGACGTTCTGAGCAAGCTGCTGGCCGAGGACGCCGCGCAAGTCAACGTCGTCGAAGGCGTGCGCCGCAGCGTCATTACCAAAATGGGGCTTCGCGACCAGCCGATTCTCGATCAGTACCAAGACGAGATCTTCCGCCTCCCCCTCGACAAGCGCTTGTTGATCCTTGGTCCACCGGGCACTGGAAAAACCACAACTCTGATTCGTCGTTTGGGTCAAAAGCGGGACACCGCGTATTTGGACGAGGCGGAGCAGCGCCGCGTAAAAGCCATAGAGGGCGCGCAGGGAACGCCTCATACCAGCAGCTGGACGATGTTCACGCCTACCGATCTGCTCAAGCAATACCTCAAGGAGGCATTTGCGCGAGAGGACGTTCCTGCGTCGGACCTAAGCATCAAGACTTGGCATGAGTATCGACGGGAACTGGCGCGTGGTGAGCTCGCCGTCCTTCGTGCATCGAACGGAGGCGGCATTTTCATTTTGAAGGATGAGTTGCAAAGCATCACCGATGACGCGCTGCAGGAGCCGCGTCAGTGGTTCAAGGACTTCAACTCTTGGCAAATGGACAATTACACGCAGGAGTTGCGCGCCACATCGGAGCAGCTGGACGAATCGACGATTCGCGGCGCCCGGGAAGCTGGTAGGCGACTGCAAAGCATTCTGGCAAAAGAAACGAAGGGCGTGTCGGTTCAAGCGTTCATTGCATTAGCAACAGAGTCCGGGAAGCTAACGGATCTTATCAATGGCTTGAAGGGCACTTCCGACCAGAAACTCAAGGGTGCGCTGAACCTTCAACTCAACCGTGATCGTGCGTTTCTCGATGAGCTTGCCCGTTTTCTCGACGGGCTTCAGGAAACGGACATGAGTGACACGGACGAGTCGGACGACCTCGACGATGACGAAGATGACACCCCAAGGTTCCACACGAAGCGTCAGCTGGCGGTCAATACGTATATGCGAGCGCTTCGAACGCAGGCGCGGGCAGCTGCAACCGGTCGCACGGTGAAGAAAACATCACATACGGGTCAGGTTTTGGCGTGGATTGGCAATCGGGGATTGAATCCGAGCGATCAGGCCGACGTTGGAGCAAGTCTTGCAGTGCAGTCCCGAGCTCGCAGATTTGTGAATCCTGCGAAACGCTACATTGGCGGCATGCCTAGGAGATATCGCGCATTTCGCCGCGAGCGTCAGCGTGCCGGTCGCTGGTACACGAACGCCGGCTTCGAAGCGCGTGACATCCATCCACTCGAGCTTGATATTGTGTTGCTTGCGATGCTGCGTGCTGCCAATGCACTCTTCATCCACCGCGACATCCAACGCGACATCGATAATCCAGTTTGGTCGTCACTAAAGCCAATTGTCGCGCGGTATCGCAATCAGATCCTGGTGGACGAAGTCACAGATTTTTCGCCGATCCAGTTGGCTTGTATGGCCGCGCTGTCAGACCCCCGCCTTCAATCATTCTTCGCCTGCGGTGATTTCAACCAACGTCTTACAACCTGGGGTATGCGAACTGTGGAGGACGTAAAGTGGGCCTTGCCTGATTTGGATGTCAAGGAAATCACCGTCTCCTATCGTCAGAGCAGGCAGCTCAACGAGCTGGAAAGAGCCATAATTCGTGCCGCCGGCGGCACCGAACAGACCGTTAACCTCCCGACGCGTGTCGACAACGAAGGCGTTGCGCCAGCGCTGCGCGAGCAGAGTCACGACGTCGCCGATACCGTGGATTGGCTTGCTGGCCGTATTCGGGAAATTGAGCGGTTCGTAGGCGAGCTTCCATCGATCGCGATCTTCGTCAATAGTGAGGCGGACGTCTCTCCTTTGGCCGAAGCCTTGGGTCACGCGTTGACTGCGGATAACGTTCAGGTAGTCGCGTGCCACGATGGACGCATTGTTGGCCAAGATGGGAACGTACGGGTCTTCGATGTGCAACACATCAAGGGTCTGGAATTCGAAGCGGTGTTTTTCGTCGGAGTCGATAGGCTTGCCACGCTTCACCCGACCCTGTTTGACAAATATTTGTATGTGGGGACCACGCGCGCTGCAACCTACCTCGGAATCACGTGTGCAAAGCGCCTACCATTAGTCGTGGAATCGCTGCGTCCACAGTTCTGCCCGGACTGGAAGCAACTGGGTCTATGAGACCTTCGAGCACGCTATCGTGCCTGCGTTAGATCGCGACCGGGGTGGGCCGCACAGATTTGAACGCCCTCACTGGTGGCGCCTGCCGTCTGCACTGCGATAGCATTGGGGTCGCAGCCGATCCGCAACGGGCGGCATGCGACCCGTTGCGGCCGGTCGCCTCCGTACGCTATCGGGCAGGTCATCGGTGTAGATCCGACGACTCCTGATGGAATCCAGGTCCCTGAGCCACATTCGTGACCGTCCGCTCTCGACGTGACAAAGCTTTCCAGCAACTCGGTGCGACAAGGGCTGTCGCAAGGGGGTGTCACCATGGCTTTCGTC
>Ga0207652_10001858_pt1 | contig 18336 bp, 13 predicted proteins | sample KBSC63BmetaG_FD_184334 | JGI IMG/M metagenome (GOLD analysis project Ga0207652, IMG submission 184334) | Corn rhizosphere microbial communities from Kellogg Biological Station, Michigan, USA - KBS C6-3B metaG (SPAdes) (version 2) | ecosystem: Host-associated > Plants > Roots > Rhizosphere ... | reverse complement strand
GGCCGCCTCGCGGTTACGCCCGCCGGCACCCTCGGCGATGTTGAACACCAGGTCGACCGGGGTCTCCATCAGTTGCCGCGGCAGCTCGGCGGTGGCCTCGAACAGGATCACGTGGTGGCCGTGGCTCTCCAGCGCGTCGCGGATGGCGTCGATCGTCTCGGGCGCGTCGTACTCGGCCTCCGCGTCGTTGCCGTGCTTCGAATCGACGCGCTTCACGTTGAACGTGAAGCCGATGCGCAGCGGCTCGGGGGGGCGGCGTTTCTTCGCGCCCGCCTTCAGCATCAGCCCCTGGCGCTTGGCGGCGCTCTGCACCACGGCCTGCAAGGTATCGGCGTAGTCCAGACCCTCGCGGGCCGCCGCCGCGAACGTGCTCGCCCCGCGCTCCAGCGACGGCAGGGCGTTCACCTCCAGCAGATAGATGCGGCCGTCCTCGCCGAAGCGGAAGTCGACGCGCCCCAGGTCCCGCACGCCCAGCGTCCGCACCGCCAGCTTCGTCATGGCGCGGATGCGCGCCACCACGTCGCGGGGAAGATCGGGCGGGCAGCGCACCGACACCAGGTTCGATTCGGCGGACTTCAGGCGGTAGTCGTAGATGTTGTAGCGGCTGCGCGCCTCGGGCTCGACCTCGTAGTCGACGGGCAGCAGCACGCCGTCATCGCCGTAGCCTTCCAGAAAAGGCACCGTCACGTCGGTCCCCGGAACGAACTCCTCGACCAGGACACCGCTCGGGTAGTTGCGCACCGCGCGCGGCAGCATCTCGCCCAGCTGGCGGGCGTCGCGGGCCACGACGTCGTCGCCGATTCCCTTCGACGAACCTTCGTAGTTCGGCTTGACGATGACGGGCATCGCCAGGCCCAGCGTGCCCGGCTCCTTCATGCGGCGCAGATCTTCCGGCGTCACCAGGCGCGCCCGGGGCGTGTCGATCCCTTGCCGTTCCAGCACCAGCTTCGTCAGCCACTTGTCCAGCGTCACCGTCAGGACGTAGGCGTCCGAGCCGGTGTACGGGAATCCCAGCTCCTCGAACAGGGCAGGGTAGAACGCTTCGCGGGCGCGGCCGCGCCGTCCCTCGGCGGTGTTGAAGATCAGATCCGGTCCGATCGACTCGATCCGCGCCGCCAGGTGCGACGCCGGTCCGGTCACCTCGACCTTCTCGACCTCGTGCCCGCCGGCCCGAAGACCGTCCGCGATGGCGTCCACGGTCTCTACGGTGTCGAACTCGGCTTCCTCTTCGCTGTCCGTGAGACGAAGGTTGTGGGTGAACGCGATCCTCATGGAAGACCTCACGCGACCTTGCGCGTGTGAGCGTCTAACCCTAACAGGATCGGCGAAGAGTGATGAAAGTTTTCGCGCGATCGTCTTCGCGCGATCAGCCGAGCAAGATCCCGCCGCGTCCGCCGAGCGCCTCGCTGACCTTCTCGCCCAGCTTCTTCAGATCCTCGCTGGGTCGCACCAGATAGGCATCCACGCCGCTGGCGAACGCTTCCTTCACCGATTTGTACGAGGGATAGGCCGTGTAAAGCACCGACGCGCAGTGGGGCAGCAGCCTGCGCGCGTGCTCGATGACACGCAGGCCGGACACGCCCGGCAGGTGGCGATCGGCCAGGACCAGATCGAAGTGCTCTTGCTGCAGGCGGCGAAGCGCGTCGTCACCGTCCTCGGCCGCGATGACGACGTAGTTCCGGCCCAGGTAGTCCGCGATCAGGCGCCGCCGCGCCCCCTCGGCCTCGACCAGCAGCACGCGCCCGGCCCGCCCGGTCTGCGTCACGCGGGGGCGGGCCAGTTGCTCGTCCCGGCGGCTCAACGCCCGGCGCACCCGCGCCCGCAGATCCTCGACGTCGCGGATCGGCTTCTCGATGTAGTCGTGGGCGCCCGTGTCCATGGCCTCGACGGCCGAGTCCAGCGACGAGTACCCGGTGATCAGCACCGTGGCGGGCGCGGGATCCAGCGCCCGCGCCGCACGCAGCACGTCCAGCCCCGAGGCGCCGGGAAGGTTCTTGTCCGTCAGCACCAGGTCGAAGTGCCGCTTCTGCATCAGGTCGATGGCCTCCTCGGCCGAGGCGGCCGTGGTGACCCTGTACCCGCCGCGCCGCAGCGCCTCGCGCAGCACCGTCAGGACGACGGCCTCGTCGTCCACCACCAGCACCTCGTGACCTGTGGGCACGATCGGGGGGGCGGGCTTGGCGCCGCTGGTGTCGGCGATCAGCCTCTCGTCCACGTCCTCGCTGCTCGCGGGGTTATGGGTCGTCTGCTCACCCGACAGCACGCCGAACCGGGTCAAGCACTCGGCCAGACCCAGGCCCACCGATTCGGCCCTGCGGCGCGCCGCCACGGAAGCGGCGATCCGGCCCAGCAGCGACACATGGCTGCGGGGCAGGTAGGCGCGCACGCCGCCGTAGATCGCGTCGCGAAGCCGCTCTTCCGATGGGGTGTCGTCCACCAGGATCAACGCCGCGCCGGGCACGCGCTCGCGTGCCGCTTCGGTCGTCTTCTCCAGCGAGCCGGCGGCCGTCAGGCTGGCGACCAGCGCGTCGGGGGCGATGACGGCGCTGGGGCCGCCCAGGTACCTCGCCAGATCGGTTCCGCCCAGCACCGCGATGCCCGGCTCGCCGCGGGCGGACGCCAGCAGCTCGGACAGCGCCGCGGTCAGCTCGGGGTGGGACTTTTCCAGCGCGCCGCGGACGCCGTTGAACGCGTTCAGCACCAGCTGGCCACGCGTGCGCACCTGGCGCGAAGCGACCAGCCGCTTCACGTGCGCGCGCAGCAACACGTCCACCTCGGGCAGGGGGCGCGGAAACACGGCCGCCACCTCGCGCCCGAACGCCTGGGCGCACAGCACAGGGTCACTGGCCGCGATCAGGACCACATCCGAGAAGGGGCGAAGCTCACGCCAGGTGGCCAGCGGATCGCCGGCGCCGGGCGCTTCGTCCGGGCCCGGGCCGGCCAGGAATGCCAGATCGAACGATTCGTCGGCCAGACGGCGCAGCGCCGCGGTCGTGGAAGGCGCCTCGTCCACCACGCCTTCGTCGCTCAGGATGTCGGCGATACGCCGGCGCTCGTCGGTATCGGCGATGCCCACCAGAAACCGGCGTCTGCTGCCACGGGCGGCGTTGAGCAGATGCTCCAACGCTGCTTTGGGGTCCGCGCTCGGGGCCATGCGCCCTCGAGATTGTAACACCATTATCCCACGCGGCCCCTCCGCGGTTCCTCATCGACCTGCGGCCGTGTGGGCGGCGGACGCACGAAGTCCACATCGGGACTCAGAGGAAAGACGAGCCGGGGAAGAGCCGGGGAAGAGCCGGGGAAGAGAACGGGGAAGACAACGGGGAAGAGAACGGGGAAGAGACAGGGGAAGAGCGAACGAGAAACGCCGGAACCGTTCGCACCCGAACCCGCGGCACTTCCGTTCCTGGTTCGCCTGGGAACTTTCGCTCGGCTTCGATCGAGTGTCCGAGGGGACCCTAAAGATCGCGGAAAGCGCCGCGGCCGCGCGCTAAGATCGTTCGACGTGATGGTGTCGACGCTGCTGCCGCGTGATGGGATGGCCTTGCCGCGGGGAGCGGGGGCGCGTGGCTGAAACGCCGCGCAGCTCGCAGGACGCCGGCGGCGCGATCGTCGAGGCGGCCATCGCGGGCGAGAGCACGGGCATGGTGGTGCGGCGGCGGCGCGGGGTGCGGGGGGGAGTTCGGGGCTGGCTGGAGGCGCGCTTCGATCTCGGGGTGGCGCGCTTTCTGGATCTGCGGGCGCGGCGAGGCGCGGTGCTGGAGCAGGAGGGGGAGACCGCGCTGACCCGCATCGGTGGGCCGGTCGCGCGCTGGGTGGCCTTTCCGCGCGGCGTACGCACGGTGACGGCGGGTATGGCGGCGGCGGGCGCCGCTTGCGGCCTGTGGGGGGTGGCCGCCCTGGTGGGGGCCGCCAATTTCCCGTTCGCGCTGGGGGCCGGGGCGGTGGGCCTGGCGCTGTCGTCGGCCGCGCCCCCCATCGGCGTGCGATTGGCAAACCGGTTACACCGCCTGATCGCCCGCCAGCGCCGCTTCCGCGTGTTCGAGCTGCGCGGCGTGCCCGATCGGCGGGCCGTCGCGGTGCGCGGGGTGGTGCTGGGCAAGCGCGCCACCACGTCACTGATGGACTCCCGCGCCGTGGTGTGGTCGCTGACGCGGTTCCGGACGGGGCGACCGCCGCTGGCGCGATCGTTCTTTCACGAGGTCGCGTTCGACTTTCTGATCGACGACGGCACGGACGAGCCGATCTGGGTCGAGGTGACCGGGGGGATGGTGATCGATCGATTTCCGGACGATCGACATGTCCAGTTTCAGAGCACGACCCTGCTGGAGATCGATCATCCTTACCTGACCCACCTGCGGCTGCGCGATCGGAAGGTGCGCGCAGCCGAGATCGCCATCGCGCCAGGCGACGTCGTCGAGGTGGTGGGCCGGTTGTCGCGGCGCCTCGACCCGAGCGCCCCCTCGGATTCAGGCAGGGAGCCCCCGCAGCGACGGGCCTTGCGGTCCGGCACGCGGGTGCCGGTGATGGTGCGCAAGGTGGTCGAACCCGACCTGGAACTGGCCCGCGTGCGGCGGCTGGCGGCGATGCCGGCGCCGGAGGCCAGCCCGGGCGAGCCGCCGCTGCGCCGCTTCTGAGCGCCGACCGGCGGGCCGCCGTGACCGGCGCCGCACTCGTTTTCCGGGGGCCGCCGATAACCTCGACGGTCATCCGAGCATGGTTTATTTTTTGCCTATCTCCCGTCGTTTTCGCCCCCTTGCGGCCGCTCCCTCCAGGCACGGTTATCGCAATGACCGCGGGAAGACCCCCATGAGGAGCACCATGAAGGCCACCAAAGCTGCATTCATCTCTGGACTGGCGGGCTTGGCCGTTCTCGGCATTCACACTGGCGCGTACGCGCAACAGCCGGCGCCGCCGCCAGCCCAGGCAGAGTCCGAGCCGGCGCAGTATCCGCCGCCACCGCCCCCGGAGCAGGCGCAAGGCCAACCCCAGGGCCAACCGCCGGGCGAATACCCTCCCGGCTACGGCCCGCCGCCCGGTTACCAGCAGCCTTCCCCGGGTTACCAGCAACCGCCGCCCCGTTACTACTATCCGCCGCCGCCCCCGCCGCGGTACTACGGCCGCCGGTACGCCTACTATCCCCCGCCGCCGCCGCCGCCCGCCTACACGCTGGATCGACCGTTCATGCTGGGGGGATCGCTGGGCCTGGCCACGCTGCACTACCACCTGGACACCGGATCGACCTCCGATGCCGCCGTCGGCTACTCGCTGCGTCTGGGCTTCGGGATCGCGCCCCGCGTGCTGTTCTTGATCGAGGTCAACGGCGCCACCGCCAGCGGCACCGACGACTACGGTAACAGCGTCGCTTACGATCAAACGCTGTACGACCTGGGCTTGCAGGTGTTCCTGACGCGCAAGTTCTTCCTGCGCGGCGGCGCCGGTCTGGGCAACATCCGCGCCTTCGATGACGGCGGCACCTTCGCGGCCAAGGTGGGCTTCGGCCTGACGGCCAGCGCCGGCGTCGAGCTGCTGCAGGGCTACAACTGGTCGTTCGAGCTGGCCGCCCAGTGGATCTCGGGCTTCTACAGCGACGAGACGTGGACCAGCGGAGCCGTCAACCTCGGCTTCAACTTCTTCTAGTCAGGGTGACGGAAAGCCTCCTCGACGGGGTGGCCTTCCATCGAGAGCGGCCGCGGCAAGCCGAGCGCCCATAGCGCCGTGGCCGCCGTGTCGGTGGTGTTGATGGGGGACTCGATCTTGTGGGGGCGGATGCCGGCGCCCCAGGCGATCCAGGGGATCAGGCGATCTTCCTTGATGCGGCCGGTGTGATTCTTGCCGTGACCGCCGTGGTCGGCCGACAGGATGAAGAGCGTGTCGCCGTCGTCGCCGGCGCGGTGGACGGCTTCAATCATGTTGGCCACGCACTGATCGGTGCCGCGGATGGCGCCCAGCTGCTCGTCGGACATCCACCCCTGGTGGTGGCCGATCTCGTCGGGGTCGGCGAAGTGGACGAACTCCAGGGTGGGCTTCTTCTCGACGAAGTACCGGGCCGCGGCCTCACTGACCGCGTGGCAAAGGAAACCGGGCTTCGAGAACACACCCACCGAGCCCGGCGCGATGACGTGCTCGAGCTTCTGCTTGCCCACGAAGGCGGCCGAGGTCTCGCCGGCCCGTTCGGCGGCGTCGAAGATGGTGGGCACCAGGATGAAGCCGCGGCCAGGACGCCACGTGTTCCAGGTGAGGCCGTGCGCGTCCTCGTCGAAGCCGGACAGCATGGCGGCGTGCGACGGCAGGGTCGAGGCGTGGCGAATGGTCGTGGCCGTCAGCGAGTAGGCGGCGTGCTTCATGACGTCGGTCAGCACGGGCCCCCGCGCGCGCATCAGCGCGTCGGGACGCAAGCCGTCCTCGCTGATGATGATCACGTGGCGCACGCGGGGCGTGCCGGGCGGTGTCGAGGGCAGGGGAGGCAGGCGGCCGGCCTTCGGCTCGATGGCATTCCTGACCGCGATGGTGGTCAGGGCCGCCCGGTCAGGGGCGGCGCTCGCCGCCGACCCGGCATCGACCGGTGGCTGGCCTCCGGGCGCCGGGCCTCCGGACGTCGCGGTGACGCCTGCCCCGTGTCGATCCTCCAGCGCCGCCTGCTGCGATGGCGTGGGCCAGGCCGCTTCGCGGCACGCCGAGAGGGCGAGCGCGCCGGCCAGCGTCACCAGCGTCTGTGTCCTCACCGCCAGGCGGAGACCAAGCACCGCGCGAGGTTAACACGCGCTCGGCCTCACCTCCTTGGCCTCATCTTCTTGCAGGGTGCCGGGGCTTCCCGTACTCTGGGCCCATCCGGGACTGCCTGTTCAGAGCGCTGGCCATGTGCGCGTTGGTCGTTGGGACGTTCGCGCTGTCCACGTGCGCCCACGTCGAGCCCAGCGTGTGTCAGTCCGACAAGGACTGCAAACTGTCGCGCATCTGCGAGCGCGGCCACTGCGTGTGGTCGAACCCGCCCGCGCAGCGCGGGGGCGCCACTGCCGGCCCGGCACCCTCCGCGCCGCCGCCCGCCGTGCTGGCCGCCCTGTCGAACGGCACGGCCGAGCCCGCCCGCGCGATGTTCCGCTTCGGGCCGCTGCATCGCGGGCGGTCGCCTTACACCCTGCCGTTGAAGAAGCCGGCGGTCGCCTGGACGTACCTGACCGGCGGTCCCATCACGTCGTCGCCGGCGTTGCTGGATGACGGCACGGTGCTGTTCGCGTCGCACGATGGACACGTTTACGCCGCGGGCCGTGACGGCATGATGCGCTGGTCGTTCGCGACGACCGACATCATCTTCAGCTCGCCGGCGGTCGGACACGACGGCACGACGTACATCGGGTCCGACGACGACCACCTTTACGCGATCGGTCCGGCGCAGAAGCCGCTGTGGAGCTTCCAGGTCGGTTCCTGCCCGCAGCGCACCGGGGTGGGCCCCGACGCCAGCCGTTGCGACGTCGACGCGGGCCCCACCGTCGGGCCCGATGGTGTCATCTACACGGGCGGCGACGGCATCTACGCCATCAACCCGGACGGGACGCTACGCTGGCGGTTCGCCACGGGGGGCCACGTCTCGTCGGCGCCGGCGGTGCTGCCCGACGGGATGGTCGTGGCCGGATGCCAGGACGACATGATCTACGCGATCGGGCCCGACGGCATCAAGCGCTGGGACTTCCGCACCGGGGGCGATGTCGAGTCGAGCCCCGTCGTGGGCGAGGACGGCACGATCTACGTCGGTTCGGACGATCGCAAGGTGTACGCGCTGGGCTTCGACGGTTCGCTGCGCTGGGCGTTCACCACCGGGGGCGACGTTCGCGCGTCGGCGGCGCTGTCGCCGCTGGGCTACGTGCTGGTGGGGGCCTTCGACGCGCAGCTCTACGCGATCAAGCTGGATGGCACCTTGGCCTGGACGTTCCGGACCGGGGATCGTATCGTGTCGTCTGCTCTGGTTGACGTGAAGGGTGCGGCTTTGTTCGGCTCACAGGACGATCGCGTGTATGCCCTCGAGGCAGACGGTCGCCTTCGCTGGTCGGTCGAGCTCGACGGTGACGTCGATAGCTCCCCCATTCTCGCTGCCGACGGAACGATCTACGTCGGTTCAGACGACAAGAAATTGTATGCGTTGCGCGCGCCCACGGGCCCTGCGGCCAACGCTCCTTAGATTCGGGCCCGGTTTTTCGATGGCGCATCGTCCTGATCGCGGTCTGCGCAAGCAGGCCGGAGTTCGATGTCCTCGCCGTCGAGGTTGATGAAAGGTTCGTGTTCCATTGACAGATTCAGATAACGAGTACGACACCGGCGAGACGCGGCGCGGGAGCGCCATGCGGCGCCTGACCGGCCGGATCAAGGTGCACCCCGTGGGTTACGGGTTCGTCGTCCCCACGGATAACTCCGAGGACGTGCACGTGCCGGCCCGCAACCGCGGCACGGCCATGGACGGCGACACCGTCGAGGTGGACGCCTGGCCGGCGGCGCGCGGCATCGAGGGGCGCGTGGTGCGGGTGGTGCAGCGCGGGCGCGCCAAGATCACCGGCCAGCTGGCCCGGTCGGGCAAGCGAATCGTCCTGCAGGCCGACGACCCGCGTATCCTGGGCGAGGTGGGCCTGGTGGGCGCCGACGCGCTGGTGCCGGCCGAGCTGGGCAAGTCGGTGGTGGCGGAGATCGTGCAGTATCCCGTGACCTCCGACGGGCCCATGGAGGCGCGCGTGCTGCGCGTGCTGGGCGATCCCGACGATCCGCGCACCGAGGTCGAGAAGGTGCTCGCGGTGGCGAACGTCGAGGAGGCGTTCCCGGATGCCGTCGAGCGCCAGGCGCAAGCGTTCCCGCCCAGCGTGACGGAGGCCGACCGCGCCGACCGCGCCGACCTGCGCCACATCCCCTTCACCACCATCGACCCCGAGACGGCGCGCGACTTCGACGACGCGGTCGCGGTCGAGCGGCTGGACTCGGGCGGAACCCGCCTGTGGGTGGCGGTGGCCGACGTCTCGCACTACGTGCGCGAGGGGACGCCGCTCGACGCCGAGGCCCGCAAGCGGGGCTGCAGCCTGTACCTGCCCAACCGGGCCATCCCCATGCTGCCCGAGGCGCTGTCGTCGCACCTGTGTTCGCTGGTGCCCGAGGAGGACCGGCTGGCGATGGTGGTGCGCATCGACTACGACCACAACGCCGAGGTGGTGGCCACCGACTTCATGGCGGCGGTGATCCACTCGCAAGCGCGCCTGGACTATCCGGGGGTGGCGGCGGCGCTGGGGGGCGACACGCGCGGCAAGCGCCGCAAGTACGAGCCTTTCCTGCCCGCCCTGCGCCACATGGACTCGCTGTCGCGCCAGCTGCGCGCGCAGCGGCTGCTGCGCGGATCGCTGGACTTCGATCTGCCCGAACCGAAGGTCGAGCTGGACTACGACGATCCGCGGCTGGTGCGCGACATCCGCAAGTCGCGGCGCGATCCCGGCGAGCGCCAGGCCTACTCGATGATCGAGGAGTTCATGCTGGCGGCGAACGAGGCGGTGGCGCGGTCGTTCAGCGAGCGGCGCGAGGAGACGGTGTGGCGCATCCACGACGCGCCCGATCCCGATCGGCTGGCGCTGTTCTCCCAGCTGGCCGAGCACTACGGCATCATGATCGACGTCGACGAGGCGCGGACGCCGAAGGGGCTGCGCCAGGTGCTGGAGCGGCTGCGGGGGCACGCCGCCGAGAAGGCGCTGTCGTTCGCGCTGCTGCGCTCGTTGAAGCAGGCCACCTACGACGTCAACAACGCGGGCCACTTCGGGCTGGCCTCGCGCGACTACCTGCACTTCACGTCGCCCATCCGGCGCTACCCGGATCTGATCGATCACCGCTTGCTGAAGATCCGCCTGGCCACGCTGGGCAAGCCGTCGGGGGGCTGGAAGTCGGCCCGCGAGCAGTTGCCGCCCGACCGGGGCGTGCTGCAGCAGATGGCCGCCGAGTCGTCGTTCTCGGAGCGGGCGGCGATGGAGGCCGAGCGCGAGGTCGTCGACATCTACCGCGCCTACTTCATGCGCGATCGCGTGGGCGACGTGTTCGAGGGGACCATCTCGGGCGTGATGGGCTTCGGCATCTTCGTGGTGGTCGACGATCCCTTCATCGAGGGGCTGGTGCGGGTCGAGGCGCTGTCCGACGACTACTACCTGTTCGACGAGGTGACGGCCCGCCTGGTGGGCCGGCGCACCGGCCGCACCTTCGCGCTGGGCGACACCGTCAAGGTCGAGGTGCAGTCGGTCAGCGTGGTCCGGCGCAAGATCGACTTCGCGCTGCACGAGCATGGCGAGCGCCAGCGGCGGCGCGCGGGCCGGGGAGAGGGCGGCGGCCCGACCAGCGGAGCGCACCCGATGGGAGCGAAGGACGACGCGCGGCGAAGCAAGCGGCACGAGCGGGGGACCGGCAAGAGTCAGCCGGCCGAGGCGCGCCGCGGACGGAGCCGGGCCGAGAAGAAGTCCCGCGCCAGCGGCGGCAAGCACCCGTCGCGCAAAGGCCGTCCCAAGCGATAACCACCGCCAGCCGGTACGTCGTCGTTTCCGGGCGGCGTCGACGACGGCCGGGTGAAGTTACCGAAGATTTATCGGTTAGAAATCAGCCGGCAACGGGGCCACCCTACAATCAAGTTCTGCCTGGGTTTTCTCTCGCCCCAGGACCTCGTCATGGCGTCGGGTTCAGAAAAGCTGCATGCGATCGTGGTGACCCTCGATCCGGGTCTGAGGGCGAGCCAGGTCGATTCACCGGCGGGCATCATCCGGAGCCTGGGGTACGAAGTGATCGTGACCGGCTATGATCTGGGTGAGATCCGGGCCCGGTCGCTGCAGGCCGACGTGGTCGTGATCGAGGCGGGCAGTCACCTGGAGATCGGGCGCGACGCCATCAAGCGGCTGCGCGCGATGGACTCGCTGGTGGGGACCCGCGTCTTGCTGTGCGTGGACGTGTCACGTGTGGCGGGGCTGGATCCCGAGATCGGCGCCGACGACTTCGTGCTGATGCCGATCGTGCCGCGCGAGCTGTCGGCGCGCCTGCGGCAGCTGGGTTGGCGTGAGGTGATGGGCCAGGGCGGGCGGGTGGTGAAGCACGGCGGCTTCGTGCTGGACTGCGTGTCGCTGCAGGCCAGCCACGAGGGCCGGCCGCTGAAGCTGACACCGTACGAGTTCCAGCTGCTGCGTTTTCTCGCCGAGCGGGCGGGCGTCGTGTTCTCGCGCGAGGAGCTGCTGACGCGGGTGTGGGGATACCGGCACGTGGGGCGCGGCCGCACCGTCGACACGCACATCTTGAACCTGCGCGGCAAGCTGGGGCGGGCCGGCGATCTGCTGGAGGCGGTCCGCGGCATGGGCTACAAGCTGCGCCGGACCGAGTCCGATGACGAGTCGGTGGTCGAGCATCGCTCGATCGCCTAGACGCCCGACCTGCGGTTGTGCCTGGGCATTGCGCCCGCGGTCGAGCGATGCCCGCGCGCTGATGTTCAGCGCGCGGCCGGTGCTTTCCCGCCCGCCGGTTGCAGGCTGAAGCGCACCCGAACCTGATCCGCGTGGCCGACCGTCAGCGGGCTGTGGTCGCAGCTTTGCACGGTGCTGCTCCAGTCGGTGCGCGCGAACTGTCCCGTGGCGTCGATGCGACGGTCGACGACCACCAGCTTGGTGGCCACGCAGCCCACGCGGTCGCCCGCGCTGAACGTGGCGTCGACGGTCGTGGTGCGCCCTTGGTGGTTCTCGCTGACCGTCTGGGTCTGGCCCAGCGCCGCGTCGAACTGCCGGTGGACCAGCGGCGCGCCCCCGATGTCCAGCAACGTCAGGTCGACGTGAAAGCGGTCGCCCCACAGGGAAGGGGCTGGCACGACGACGGGCGGCGGGGACGGCGGCGCCGCCCGTCCGGCGGTCGTCGTGAAGAACGGTCCCAGCGCCAAGGAGAGGAAGAGCGAGAGCAAGAGCGAGGTCGTTCGCAAGTGAAGCCTCCTGTGCTGGCCAGGATGGACCCGCCGGGGCGCCTTCGCCAGTTCACGGTCGAGCCATCTCAAGGGGCCGGTGGCTTGGTCGCGCCGTCCGCCGGCGTGTGTGGCGCGGCGCGCTTGGCCCGCTGCCGCGCGCGCCACTGCCGCCACAGCGTGACGAACAGGAAGTCGGTCGACGAGCTCCACATCCCGGGCCCCAGAAACAACGCGATGAACACGACGCTGCCGATGATCGCGGCCCAGACGCCCCAACCGAAATCCATGAAGCCGGACGAAGCATCCTTGGACATGGTGAGTGGAAGCTAGCATCAAGATTCGCTCCCGAGGACCATCCGCCCGCCGAACCGGTAGGCGCGCCGGGACGAGGACGGAAAATAGGGCGGGATCTGGGGAAGAACCGGTCCGGGGAGCGTTCACCCGCTGGAGGGCGGAGGGGCGGGCGCGGTCTCCGGGGACCGCGCCCGCCGTGGGGGCCAGTGCACCGCACGAGAGCGCGACCGGATCGGGGCAGTGATGTCACGACGCGCGTCCCGCCCACCGCCCTGCTGAGCGAAATAGCTGATGAATCCGACCCTTGGCAGGCGGCACGACCGTTGCTGATTGCCGCCGGTCGATGACATCACTCACATCGACGGCGCGCCGCAGGCTGGTCGCGGCGGCACGGGTGGGCACGGCCCTGGTGTTGCCGCTGGCGGCGCTGATCGGGTGTGGCGCCAGCGGCTCGGCCTCATCCGGGACGAACGGAAGTATCGGCTCGGGCGGCACGAAGGGCGGGTTCATTCCGGGCAGCGGCGGTTCCAGCGCGGGCGGAGTGCCATCCGACGCGGGGATCGCCAACCCCGACGCTTCCTCGCTGCCGCCCGAACAAGAGGTCGACTCGTCGTTCAAGGTGCCGGTGGCGACCGGCCGCTACGTCTGGGTGGCCAACCCGACCAGCGGGCGCGTCGCGTACGTCGACGCGTCCACCGTATCGGTGAAGACGGCGGAGGCGGGCAACGCGCCCACTTACCTGGCCATCGTGCCCGGTGTCGCCGACGAGGTGATCGTCCTCAACGTGCTGTCGCACGACGCAACCTTGATGCAGGCGGCGCCCACCGGACTGGCGAGCACGATGATCAGCGGGGTCGCTCCGCTGGCGAACGCCTGGGCGATGTCGCCGGACGGGCACTTCGCGCTGGCGTGGACCGACTCGAAGGCGGCGCTGGCCGCTGCGTCGCACGACACGCTGGAGGGCTTCCAGGATCTGACGGCGATCGATCTGCGCAGCTCGCCGCCGCTGGCGACGACGCTGGCGGTGGGCTATCGCCCGGTGTCGATCACGTTCTCGGCCGACGGCGCCGAGGCGTACGTGGTCACCGGCGACGGCGTCAGCGTGCTGGGGCTGCCGGCCGTGGCAGGAGGGACGGTGCGCGTCGCCCGCGACGTTCCACTGACCGATGATCCGACCGAGGACGCTGACACACGCGATGTGTCTGTCACCGCGACCGGAACCGCCGTGGTGCGGCGCGAGGGGAGCGCGGACGTGCGCATCGTCGATCTGCACGCCGGAACGGCGGGCGTGGTCACGCTGTCGGGGCCGGTCACGGATCTCGACGTCACCCCCGATGGCACACGCGCCGTCGCCGTGGTGCGCGCAACGTCCCAGGTGGCGGTGCTGACGCTGGCCACCGCCATCGCCGATCCCGCGACGATCGCCAGCGAGACGATCGCCGATCAGGTGGTCGGGTCGGTCGTGATCACGCCCGACGGCGGGCAGGCCATCCTGTACTCGAACGCCGCCGAGACCGAGACGCTGGTGGTCGTCGACCTGACCACCGGGACCTATCGCCTGGTGCGGGTACACGCGCTGGTGCTGTCGGTCGTGCCCGCGCCCGATGGGCAGTTCGCGGTCGTCCTGCACCGCCAGCCCTCGGCTTCGTCCAGCCCGGACGGCGGCGCGGCCGACGCCGGAACCGACGGCGGCGCGAAGACGTCGGACGCCGGCGCGACCGCGCCCAGCGCCGCGCCGGTGATCGCCAACGCCTTCAGCGTCATCCCCCTGGACGGCAGCCGGGCCGGTCGGATCCAGGAGACCACGGCGCCCCCGGGCGCGGTGGCCTGGGCCCCGGGCTCGGACCACGCGCTGATCACCGTCAGCGACCAGAAGATGCGCACGTACGGCGCGTATCTGGTCGGCGTGCCGGCGCTGGACGTCACCAGCATCGCGCTGGCCAGCCCCCCCATCGCCACCGGTGTGGTGGCGGGCGCCAACCGCGGCTACGTGGCGCAGAGCTACAGCGAGGGCCGCATCACCTTCATCCCGTTCGACCAGGGGCCGCCGCAGACACTGACCGGCTTCGATCTGGGCGCCCGGGTCGTCGACGGAGTGTCGCCATGAAAACGTTCCCCTTTCATCGTCTCGTGGGCCTCGTCGCATCGTTGATCGCCGTGGGGTGCGGGGCGCGCCCGGACTTCTGGGATGCGCCGCCCAGCGGGGCGCAGCCGTTCGCGCTGGCGAACGCCGTGGCCATCACCGACCCGTCGGCTGACCGCGTGGTGCTGCTGACGACGAATGCGAACCGCGACGTGCGCGAGCAGGCCGTCGCCATCCAGCGGGGCTTCCGCGCGGCGACGGTGGCGCCCGATCGTTCGAAGCTGTTCGTCGTCTCGGCGGGCGACGACGGGAAGCTGCCCCCCGCGGGCCAGGCGGCGCAGACACCGGCGCTGGAGATCGTCACCACCGCCGGGCACACGGCGTTCCCGCTGTCCGAGGCGCTGGACGGGCTGGCGCTGGATCCGCAGGGCCAGTGGGCCGTGCTGTATGCCGGCGGATCGTCCAGCGAGCTGGTCAGCAACCCGAACGAGCTGCTGCTGGTCGACCTGACGCAGCCCCCTTCGCCAGGCGTGAACCCGGTGTCGCACACGCTGCGCAGCTTCGGCGGCAAGCCGCAACGATTCACGTTCACCGCTCCCCTGGAGCTGCCCGGGGGCAGCCGCCGCCTGTTGATCGTGGAGACCGAGCAGGACGTGGCGCTGGTGGATCTGCTGCACCCCGCGGCGCCGGAGATCACGATCCAGCTCTCGTCCGGAACGGACACGACGCCAGCGCATCCCCAGGGCGTGGCGGTCAGCGACGGTGACCTGGGACCGAACGACGCGCGCATTGCCATCCGCGAGGACGACGGCAACGTCGTGGTGGCGACGATGATGCCGGCGACGGACCGCGACTTCTCGCCCGAGCTGAACCTGACCGCCGTAGGCAGCACGCCCAGTGACATGGCCTGGGTGCGCACGGATGCGGGCGCGCTGTCGCTGGCGGTGCTGGTGCCCCAGTCGACCAAGGCGGTGCTGGTCGACCCGACCACCGGACTGACCCAGGACGTGGCGCTGCCGGCGGCGTACAGCAGCCTGTCGCTGGTCACCGCGCAGTCGGGCGAGTCGGGCAGCACCGGGACGGCGCCCGTTGACGTGGCGCTGCTGTGGAACGGTGGCAGCGGTGGCGTGGCGTTCTGGGAGCTGGGCCGCGTGGCGGGGCGCCCCTACCGCAGCGTCGAGACCGTGGGGGTCACCGCCGGCGTCATGTCGGTGACCGACGTGGGCGGCGCACACCCCGAGCTGAAGATCCTGGGGACGCGCCAGGCGACATTCTTCCTCCTGGACCTGCAGGCGCGCACCGCCGCGCCGTTCGTCACCTCGACCAGCGGCGTGTCGCTGCTGCCCTCGACGACCGGGGATCGCGCCTGGGCCTTCGTGCAAGGCGGGGCGCAGCTGGCCTCGGTCGATCTGGTCACGCTGCACCCGCAGGACATGCGCGACGAGCGGGCCATCTCGAGCCTGTTCGAGATCGCGGCCGCCGATGATGCCCTGCACATGGCGCGCTCGCTGGTGGCGCTGACGCAACAGGGGACGTGGGGCGCCACCGTGTACGACGCGGCCGCGGTGGGCGGCGCGGACGATCACACCGCTGTCTCGGGGATCTTGCTGGAGGGACCTCATGCGCCTTAGTGCCATCACGTCGCTGACCGCCCTGGCGGTCGTCTGCTGGTCAGGGGCCGCGCGGGCGCAGAGCGTGCCCGAGGTGGTGCAAGTCGAGCACCGCCCGCCCGTGGGCATCGAGCTGTCGCTGGGCGTTCGCGCCGATCAGGTGCGCGGGGGCGGGTTCGAGGCCTTCTCGGAGGACCACAACATGGCCGAGTTGCTGCTGGCGGCGAGCTACCGGGTGGCCGGTTCGCCGCAGGCGGGCGTGACGGTGGGCGCGGCCTGGAACCACGGGACCGCGTCGTCCACGGCGCGCGGTACGGATTCGACGCTGGATCTGGATCGGGTGTCTTTGTCGGTGGCGCTGCACCGGGCGGTGTGGCGGCGGTTGACGGTGCTCGGCCGCGTCGGCGCGGGGGCCGTGCGCCTGAAGGCCGGCCTGGCCGAGGCATCGGTCCTGGACGTGAACCAGTACAGCAGCGGCACCACGCTGGCGCAGAAACATTGGGCGCCGGTGGTCGAGGGGGCGGTGGGCGCGGCGCTCCGCCTGGGCGAGGTCGCCCGGCCGCGCGAGCCTGTGTTCGCGCTGTGGCTGGTTGTCGATGGGGGCTACAGTCTGGCGGGCAGCACCACGCTGGCGCTGGCGGGCAACGCCGGGCCGACGCCGGCGCGGACGGACCTGCCGGTGCAGCTGGGGAAGGTGACGCCGGGCGGGGCTTTCGTGAACTTTTCCGCCGCGCTGACGTTCTGACCGGGAACGAGGACGACCACGACGGGTAAGAGGGGGCGGTGTAGGATTGGCGTATGGACTTGACTGGACGTCTTGGTGATCCCGCTACGCTGGATGACGGGTTGTCGAAGCTGGCGCGCGGGGTGACGGGGTCGCAGATCCTGAAGATCGCGGCCGAGATCAGGGCGTTGAAGGCGAAGGGCGGGGCCATCTGCAACCTGACGGTGGGAGACTTCGATTCGGCGCAGTTTCCGGTTCCCCCTTCGTTGTTGACGGGGGTGCGCGACGCGCTGGCGAACGGCGAGACGAACTATCCGCCGTCGGACGGCATGCTGAACCTGCGCGAGGCGGTGACGCGCTTCTACGCGCGCAAGCTGGGGCTGACCTACCCGGTCGAGTCGGTGTTGATCACGGGCGGCGCGCGGCCGTTGCTGTACGGCACGTTCATGACGCTGGTCGATCCCGGGGACGTGGTCCTCTATTCGGTGCCGTCGTGGAACAACGATCATTACGCCTACCTCAGCGGCGCGCGCGCCATCGAGTTGCCCGTCAGCGCCGAGGCGAACTTCTTCCCCACGGTCGCCGACCTGCGGCCGCATCTGGGGGTGGCGCGCTTGCTGATGCTGAACTCGCCGCTCAACCCGACGGGGACGGCCATCGCCCCCGCGCAGCTGCGCGCCATCTGCGAGGCGGTCGTCGAGGAGAACCAGCGCCGGGCGCGGGCCGGGGGCCGGCCGTTGTGGCTGTGCTACGACCAGGTCTACTGGCAGCTGGTGTTCGGCGGTGGCAGCAGCACCGAGGCGGTCCGTCATGTGACGCCCCCCGAGCTGGTGCCGGAGATCGCGCCTCACAGCATCATCCTGGACGCCGCCTCGAAGAGCTTCGCCGCCACCGGGCTGCGCGTCGGGTGGGCCGTGATGGCGCCGCCGGTCCGGCAGCGCATGGCCGATCTGCTGGGGCACGTGGGCGCGTGGGCGCCGCGGCCCGAGCAGGTGGCCATGGCGGCGCTGCTGGATGATGACGCGACGGTGTCCGCGTATCTGGCGCAGATGCGCGAGCGCGTGGCCGCGCGTCTGGAGCGCCTGGCGCGCGGCTTCTCCGAGATGCGGGCCGCCGGACTGCCGGTCGACGTGATACCGCCCCAGGGCGCCATCTATCTGTCGGTGCGGTTCCCCATCCCCGGGCAGACGAACGAGCAGATCCGCAAGCGCCTGCTGGACGAGGCGGGCTTCGCCGTCGTCCCGTTCCAGGCCTTCGGCCTGAAGGACGAGAGCGGCTGGTTCCGCATCTCGGTGGGCGCCGTCTCGCTGGAGGACATCGACGCCGCCCTGCCGCGCGTCCGTGCCTCGCTGGCGCGCGGGTAACGCCGGTGCTTCAGCGCCCTCGTCCGCTAGACGAGGCGACGCGAAGGGTCGGCTCGGGCTGCCGGTCATTCTGTGGCCGTGGGGAGGCTGATGGACCGGGTTGGTTCTGTATGATGCCCCGTCCGTGTCCTCCGCAGTCGCATCGATCCCCGTTCCGTCTTCCGCACCCGCCGCGCGGCTGACGCCCGCCGCCCGGGCGGTGGTCGTCCTCGCCGTGCTGGTGAGGCTGGCCGTGTTCCCGTTCGCCGAGAACAAGCAGGCCGACGCGCCCATCCGCGCGCTGCTGGCCCAGCACATGAACGGCAGCGCCGCCGCCGCGG
>Ga0207652_10001857_pt1 | contig 18344 bp, 18 predicted proteins | sample KBSC63BmetaG_FD_184334 | JGI IMG/M metagenome (GOLD analysis project Ga0207652, IMG submission 184334) | Corn rhizosphere microbial communities from Kellogg Biological Station, Michigan, USA - KBS C6-3B metaG (SPAdes) (version 2) | ecosystem: Host-associated > Plants > Roots > Rhizosphere ... | reverse complement strand
CATCCAATAGAATGGGAACAGCAGAACGATCACGATAATCGACAGCGGCAAATAGAGCGTGACCAGACGGCGCGGCAGCGACTCCAGATAGCTCATGCCAACGCTGTGGTCGTCGATCGCGGCCGACGGCGACGAGGCCGACAGCAAGGATTTGAGATCAATCCGCGAGGTAGGAAGATCAGTCATTACTCTCTCCCTGCTGCCACTTGCGGCGCTGCAGTCCGAACCACGAGATCATGATCGCGGCGAGCAGGAACGGGATCATCGCGTTCGATATGGCGGCACCCTCGCCGAGCACACCACCGATAATCGCTCTTTGATAGGAAAGCGTCGCCATCAGATGGGTGGCGTTGACCGGGCCGCCGCGGGTCATCGCCCAGATCAGCTGGAAGTCGGTGAAGGTGAACAGCACCGAGAACGTCATCACCACCGCAATGATCGGCGTCAGCAGCGGATAGGTGATGAACCGGAATCGTTGCCAGTTGGTGGCGCCATCGAGCGTCGCGGCTTCGTAGAGCGATGGCGACACCGTCTGCAGGCCCGCCAGCAGCGTGATCGCAACGAAGGGAACGCCGCGCCAGATATTGGCGAAGATCACGCATGCCCGCGCCCAGGTAACATCGCCGAGGAAATTGATATTATTGGTGATCAATCCCATTTGCTTGAGCGACCAGGAGATGATCGAGAACTGCGCATCGAAGATCCACCAAAATGCCAGTGCCGACAGCACGGTTGGCACGATGAAGGGAATCAGTACCAGTGCGCGCAGCATCGCCTTGAACGGCAGGTTTTCGTTAAGCAGCAAAGCCAGATACAGCCCGATCGCGAATTTGATGGCGCTGGCGACAAATGTGTACAGAAGCGTATTGAAAACCGAAAGCCAGAAGATCGAATCGTCCCACAGCCACTCGTAGTTCTCGGTTCCAATGAATTGGCCCGGCCGCCCGATGCGCGCGTCCGTGAACGAAATCCAGATACCGAGGCCAAGCGGATAGGCCAGGAACAGGATCAGGAACCCCATTGCCGGCAGCATGAACCAGAAGCCGAGCCAGTTGCGGTTGGCCTTGAGTTGATCCCACGTCGTCGCTTCGCGGATCGGGCGCCTGTCGGTTCTGGATTGCAGTGCGACGTCAGCCATGGACGAAATCCTTTGTAGCAGCGATGCCGTCTTTACCGGTGCACGCGGCACACTATCACATCGTCGAATGGAGCGGGCTGCACCCTGATTGCAGCCCGCTCCGATTGTGCTTAGCGATAAATGCGCTTCAACTGCCGCTCGGCGATTGCAATCGCGCCCTTGGCGTCCTCGCGGCCGGTGCAGTAGTTGGCGAACATGTCGACCACCAGGAAGTCCGCGATGGCGGTCGCCGGCTTTTCCCCGACCTTGCCGATGCCCGAGGCCGGCAGCGCGCGCTTGCTGGCTTGGGCGAACACCGCATTCTTCGGGTCCGCCGTCCACACCGGCGAGGCGTCATAGGCATTGAGCGTGTGGGTCAGATAACCCCGCGCCCCGGTCAGCCACTTATCGAAGTTTTCCTTCTCGAGCATGAAGGCGATGAAGGCCTTCGAGGCGTTGGGATATTTGGTGAAGTTGAACGCCAGGATCGGAACGGTGAGTTGCAGTTCGGTCGGTTTACCGACCGGACCCACCGGCCACAGCGCGTGATAGGTATCTTCCGCGAGATCCTTCTTGGTCGGATCGTCCTTCGCTGCGATGTAGATCGAAATGCCGTTGGCGGTGCAGTAGAGTTCTCCCGACAGGAACGCCTTGTTGTTGGAGCCGTCGTTCCACGACGCGGTGCCCGGAATGAAGGTGTCGGAAAGCGCTTTGCAATATTCCAGCGCCTTCACGGTCTCCGGCGAGTTGATAATGACCTTGTCGTCCTTGTCGACCGTATAGGCACCGTGGCCCCACAGCACCCAGTGCAGCCATCCGTTGGCGTCGCCAGAGGCGTGACCAAGGGCGAAACCGGCCGGAGTGTTGTTCTTCTTCAGCGCCTTGCACATTTCAAGGAAGCCGGGGAAGTCCTTCGGGAATTCCTTGAAGCCGGCCTTGTCGACGGCCGATTTGCGGTAGGTCATGTACCCGCCAACGGTCGCGACGGGGATGCCGAGCCAGTCGTTGCCTTGCTTGCAGGTGGCAGCGGCCGCGTCGGTCCATCCGCCGTACTTCTTGCCGAGATAGTCGGCGACATCGTTCATCTTTATTACTTTGGTGGGGAACAGCTGCGGCAGCGTGTGCAGGCCCCAGACGAGGTCCAGACCCTGCCCGGTGTTGGCGGCCACGGAGGCCTTCGGTTGAATGTCCTCGAAGGACTCGCTGAACACATTCATCTCGGTCCCGGTGGCGGCCTTGAATGCCGCGACAGTCGCGTTGAACGCTTCGTCCTCCGATGGTACGAAGCGCTTCCAGCGCATCACCGTCAGCTTGGCGCCCTTCTCGGCTTTCCATGGCGACGATTGCGCCCAGGCCTTGGCAAACTCGAATAGAGCCGGCCCGGTGAGCGCGCCGGCCGTTGCCAGCGCGGTGCCGCCCTGAAGAAGAGTGCGGCGCGTGAAGTCATGCATAGTCGATCCTCCGTTTTGGTGTTTGTTGGTGGCTTAGCTATTCAGTCGCTTGCCGGTCGTCTCGTCGAACAGATGGACGAGCGACGGGTCCGGTTTCAGCCGGATCTTGTCGCCCGGGTTGAATTGATGACGCTCGCGGAACACGGCGACGACCTGCTCGCCGCCGAGCTTGGCGAAGACCTGGGTTTCCGAACCGGTCGGTTCCACCACCACGATCTCGGCTTCCGCGCCGTCGTCGGCGATGGTGAAGTGCTCCGGCCGGATGCCGTAGACGGCGGGCCGCCCTTCCGAGTTGGCGGGCGCCGACTTTAGCGGAAGTTTCACGCCGTTCGGGCCCTCGAAGCCGGCGCTGCCGTTCGACTTCACTTTACCTTTGAGGAAATTCATTGCCGGCGAGCCGATGAAGCCCGCGACGAACTGGTTTTCCGGCCGGTCGTAGAGTTCGAGCGGCGTGCCGATCTGCTCTACGATGCCGTCATGCATGACCACGATCTTGTCGGCCATGGTCATGGCTTCGATCTGGTCGTGGGTGACGTAGACGGTAGTGGTCTTCAGCCGCTGATGCAGTTCCTTGATTTCGGTGCGCATCGCAACGCGCAGCTTGGCGTCGAGGTTGGACAAGGGCTCGTCGAACAGGAATACCTGCGGATCGCGCACGATGGCGCGGCCCATCGCGACGCGCTGGCGCTGGCCGCCGGACAATTGCCGGGGAAAGCGATCGAGCAGCGGCGTCAGGGCCAGAATTTCCGCGGCGCGCTGGACCCCCTTGCTGATTTCGTCGGCGCTGGCGCCCCGCAGCTTCAGCGAGAATCCCATATTGTCGGCGACCGTCATATGCGGATAGAGCGCATAATTCTGGAACACCATCGCAATGTCGCGCTCCTTGGGCTGGACATTGTTGACGACGCGATCGCCGATCGAAATCGTCCCGGAGGTGATGTTTTCGAGCCCGGCCAGCATCCGCAGCAAGGTCGATTTGCCGCAGCCGGAGGGACCGACCAGTACGACGAAGGCGCCGTCCTCGATCGGGATCGACACGCCGTGCAGGACTTCAAAGGCGCCAAACGATTTCCGCACGTCCCGAATCTGCACAGACGACATATTTCCTCCAAAAAAACACGCGGCTAACGGGCTTGGCTCCGCAGCCGCCCTTTTCATTGGGAGGGGTCTTAGCAGAATTTTTTGCTGATGTCCTTGGATCAAAGTCGTAGGGGTTCCCGTCTGCCGGCAACGTTGCGAACCGGGCGTTGACATGCAAACATCCAGCGCCAATACGAAAATTACGCACAAAAATAAGGCGTGTGCGCTGCGGGAGAAACCATGAACAAACCGCTTACCGGGATCACCAGGCGCAAACTTCGTTCCAGCGAGTGGTTTAACAACCCGCACAATCCGGGGATGACCGCGCTCTACCTCGAGCGCTATCTCAATTACGGCCTGACCCGGCACGAGCTGCAGGCCGGCAAGCCGATAATCGGCATCGCGCAGACCGGCAACGATCTTTCGCCCTGCAATCGCCATCACCTCGAACTGGCGCACCGGGTTCGGGAAGGAATCCGCGCCGCCGGCGGCATCGCCATGGAATTTCCGATGCATCCGATCCAGGAGACCGGCAAACGTCCGACCGCGGCACTGGATCGCAACCTCGCTTATCTCGGGCTGGTCGAAATCCTGTTCGGCTATCCCCTGGACGGCGTGGTTCTGACCACGGGATGCGACAAGACCACCCCCGCCTGCCTGATGGCGGCGGCAACGGTCAATATGCCGGCCATCGTGCTGTCCGGCGGGCCGATGTTGAACGGCTGGCACAACGGCGAGCGCTCAGGCTCCGGCACCGTGGTCTGGAAAGCGCGCGAGCGGCTTGCCGCGGGCGAGATCGACTACGAGGAGTTCATGAATATCGTGGCCTCGTCGGCGCCGTCGGTCGGCCATTGCAACACCATGGGCACCGCCTCCACCATGAATTCGCTGGCGGAAGCGCTCGGCATGTCGCTGCCGGGCTGCGCCGCGATCCCCGCGCCCTATCGCGAGCGCGGCCAGATCGCCTACGAGACCGGCACGCGCATCGTCGGCATGGTCTGGGAAGACTTGAAGCCGTCGGACATCCTGACGCGAAAGGCCTTCGAGAACTGCATCGTGGTCAATTCCGCCATCGGCGGCTCCACCAACGCACCGATCCATATCAATGCGCTGGCCCGCCATATCGGCGTGGAGCTGTCGATCGACGATTGGCAGAAATACGGCCACGCCATACCGCTGTTGGTGAACATGCAGCCGGCCGGCTTCTACCTCGGCGAGGAATATCATCGCGCCGGCGGCGTGCCCGCGGTGGTGGGCGAATTGATGCGGCACAGGCGCATCCATGAAGACGCCATGACCGTCAACGGCCATACCATGGGCGAGAACTGCCGCGATGCGCCCAAACCCGACGGCGATGTGATCTGGAGTTACGGCAAGCCGCTGGTGAAGGATGCCGGTTTCCTTGTCTTGCGCGGCAACCTGTTCGATTCCGCGATCATGAAGACCAGCGTGATCTCCAAGGAATTCCGCGACCGCTATCTGATCAATCCCAAAGATCCGAATGCATTCGAGGGACGCGCCATCGTGTTCGAGGGCCCGGAGGATTATCACAAGCGGATCGACGATCCCTCGCTCAAGATTGACGAGCACTGCATCCTGTTCGTGCGCGGCACCGGTCCGATCGGCTATCCCGGCGGCGCCGAGGTCGTGAACATGCAGCCGCCGGCGGCCCTGATCAAACGCGGCATCCTGTCCCTGCCCTGCATCGGCGACGGCCGCCAGTCCGGCACTTCCGGTTCGCCGTCGATCCTGAACGCAACGCCGGAAGCCGCTGCCGACGGCGGATTGGCGATCCTCAAGACCGGCGACAAGGTTCGCATCGATCTGAATAAAGGCAGCGCAAATATCCTGATTTCCGATGCAGAACTCAAGAAGCGGCGCGCCGAGCTTAAAGCGCGGGGCGGCTTCCCCTATCCCGCCAACCAGACGCCGTGGCAGGAGCTCTATCGCTCAACCGTCGGCCAGCAAGCCACCGGCGCGTGTATGGAGTTCGCCACGCGCTATCACGACATCGCCGGCAGCGTCGGCGTGGCGCGGGATAATCATTAGGCTGCTTCGATGAATATGGCAGCCAACTTCTCCGCAGTTGTCCCTGCGAACGCAGGGACCCATAACCGCTGGCCTCAAAGATGTAAAAAGGCCGCTAACCCATTGCCTAAAACGAAACACCGCGCAGTATGGGTCCCTGCGTTCGCAGGGACGACTCGTTGAAACGCGTTGCAACCTTTCAAAGAAATTCGGGAGAAGAACGACATGGGAGATCGCCTCAAAGGCAAGCGCGCGTTCGTGACCGCGGGCGCGGCGGGTATTGGCCGTGCAAGCGCCATCGCTTTTGCGCGCGAAGGTGCCACGGTTTTTGCAACCGACATCGACGAAAAAGGTCTCGCGCCGCTTAAGAACGAAGGCGTCTCGGAAGTGGCGCGGCTCGACGTGCGCGACACCTCGGCCGTCACTGAGATGGCAAAACGCGCCGGCAAGATCGACATCCTGCTCAATGCCGCAGGCTTCGTACATCACGGCACCGTGCTGGAATGTTCCGACCAAGACTGGGATTTTTCGTTCGACCTCAACGTCAAGTCGATGCACCGGACGATCAGGGCATTTCTCCCGGGCATGCTGGAAAGCGGCCACGGCTCGATCGTGAACATCTCCTCCGCCGCCGGCGTGTTCAAGGCCGCCCCCAACCGTTACGTCTACGGCGCGACCAAGGCTGCGGTTGCGGCGCTGACGCGCGCGGTCGCCACCGATTTCATCACCAAGGGCATCCGCTGCAACTGCATCTGCCCCGGCACCATCGAGACGCCCTCGATGTTGAACCGCGCCGCCGCCGCGGGTCCCGGGGGACGCGAGATGTTCGTGAGCCGCCAGCCGATGGGACGGCTCGGCACCGCCGACGAAATCGCTTCGCTCGCCGTGTATCTCGCCAGCGACGAAAGCGCGTTCACCACCGGTGTCGCGCATATCATCGATGGCGGCTGGACGCTGTGAACAGAAAGAATCCTCATCCTGAGGAGCGGCACCTTGCCGCGTCTCGAAGGGTGAGGGACGTGTTGCCTTCATGGTCCGAGACGCGCGCTAGGCGCGCTCCTCACCATGAGGATCACCAAGCGAGAGGATTTTCACCATGAACAAGATCGATCTGAACGGCCGCTGCGCCGTCGTCACCGGCGGCGCGCAGGGGTTTGGGCGCGCCATCACCGAGCGTTTTGTCGCCTCCGGCGCCAAGGTCGCGATCTGGGATCATGACCAGCCGCTTGCCGAGAAGACGGCAAAGGAAATCGGCTCAGGCGTCACCGCGTTCAAGGTCGATGTGTCGGATCTTGCCGCGGTTGAAAAGACGCGCGACGCCACGCTCAAGGCGCTCGGCAAGATCGACATTCTCGTCAACAATGCCGGCATCGCCGGAATCAACAAGACGGTTTGGGAAACCGACCTTGAGGAGTGGCGCAAGGTGTTGCGCATCAATCTCGACGGGCCCTTCATCTGCTGCAGGGCGATCGTGCCTTCGATGGTCAAACAAAATTACGGCCGCATCGTCAATATCGCCTCGATCGCCGGCAAGGAAGGCAACCCCAACGCCGCGCATTACTCGGCGTCAAAGGCCGGTCTTATCGCGCTGACGAAATCGCTCGGCAAGGAACTCGCCGGATACGAAATCGCGGTCAACGCGGTGACGCCCGCCGCCGCCAAAACCGCGATCTTCGACCAGATGACGCAGCAGCATATCGATTTCATGCTGTCGAAGATTCCGAAAGGGCGCTTCGTGCTGGTGGAAGAGCTCGCGGCGATGGTGGCGTGGCTGGCGTCGGAGGATTGCGCGTTCTCCACCGGCGCGGTGTTCGATATCTCCGGCGGCCGCGCGACATATTAGAATAGGCTCGCATCATGATCAGGGAAGGCGGATGCCTGTGCGGCGCGGTCCGGTTCAAGGCCGAGGGCGAGCCGGTCAATGTCCGCATCTGCCACTGCCGCAACTGCCAGAAGGCGATGGGATCGCCTTTCTTTGCCCGCGCGCTGTTCGACCAAAACGCCCTGACGGTTGAAGGCGACACGGCCCGCTACGCCTCTTCGGAGGCGCTCGACCGGGTTTTCTGCAAAATCTGCGGAACGCGGCTGTTTTCCTGGCGCCGAAACGGCACGATGGCGGGCGTCGCGCTGGCAGCCTTCGATGACCGCAACGCATTTGCGCCGACCGAACACATCTGGGTCTCGGAGAAGATGCATTGGGTGAAGCTCGACGACGGCTTGCCGCAATACCCCGGGACGGTTCCCACTTGAAGCGGGGGCGTGCTAGCGTCGCCCGATCCGCTGAACCGGTCAGGACATCCGTTGAACATCACCCTCTATGACGTGTCGGTTTGGGTATTGCCGCTCGTCATCGCCATCACTTTCCATGAAGCAGCGCACGGTTTTGTGGCGCACCGCTTCGGCGACAACACCGCCTGGGAATTGGGCCGCGTCAGTTTCAATCCACTCAAGCACATCGACCCGTTCGGCACCCTGATGCTGCCGGCGATGCTGCTGCTGTCCCACTCGCCGTTTCTGTTCGGCTACGCAAAGCCGGTGCCGGTGAATTTTCGCGCGCTTCGCCATCCGCGGATCGACATGGTTTGGGTGGCCTTGGCGGGACCCGCCACCAATATCGCTCTCGCCCTGTTCGCCGCGGCAGCGTTTCATGTCCTGGCCTTGGTGCCCGCGAGCGCGGCGCAGTGGGTCGCGGATAACCTGAAAAACGCGCTTGTCATCAATGTCGTGCTGGCGATCTTCAACATGCTCCCAATTCCTCCGTTGGACGGCGGGCGGGTCGCGGTCGGGTTATTGCCGAGGGTGCTGGCTTACCCGCTTTCCCGGCTGGAGCCCTTTGGGATGCTGATCCTGATCGGATTTCTCATTGTTCTGCCCTTGGCGGGTTCGCAGTTCGGTCTAAATCTTGATGTTATTTCGGCGATACTGCGAACTTCGACCGGCTATGTGATCCGGCTCATCCTGGTGGTAACCGGCAACGCATAGTCCCACCTCCAACGAGCCGCAAAAGGGCTGAGGGCATGGTGATCAAGGCAGCCGACATGATGATCGCGCGACGGGCCGACACCAGGGCGCGGGCGGATTTCGCGACCTGGAAGATGATGGCCAAGCTGAACGGCGCCTCCGCCCTGCCCGCTGAGGCCCAGACCTTCCTTGCCAGCTATCAGGCGCGTCTCAAGGAGATGCCGGAGGCCGAGGCCACCGAGGCCATCATCAATGTCGTTTACAGGGCCTACTACGCAGAAATGGGCGGGGCTGGCGCGCCGCCGGATGTTCCCGCCCACTCGAATCGTCCGGCGACGGGCAATGTCACCGCCTTCAAACGCCCGCCCGCCCCAAAGGCCAAAACCGGTGGCGGTCCGGATGCAAAACCCCGGCTTCCCGTGGCCCTGATCTTTGTTTGCCTCGTCGTCGTATATGTCGGCTTGCGGTATCTTTGGCAGTGATGGGAACGCCCGGACGCGAATAATTCCGGCATCTCCAAATTTCAGCTCCGCCCTTTGACCTTGAAGATCACCGGCAGGGTAAAACTCAATCCCTCATCGGCGACCCGCGGCGGCGGTGGCGGCACCGGATCAGATTTTCGCACCATCGCCAGCGCCGCTTCGTCGAACGCTTTGTCGCCCGACCCCTTGACGATGCTGGTCGAGAGCACATGCCCCATCCGGTCCAGCGCGAAGCTGATCAGAATCTCGGCGCTCTTCCGCGAGCGCTCCGCCGGATATTGCTTGTGTTTGTCCAGATGGGCCATCAGTTCCTTCTGCCAGGTTACGCGCGCGCGTTGCGCGCTTTGGCCGATACCTTGCGTGGGCGCGACCGAGCGCGGCCCTCGCTGAATGGCTTCGGAGCTAGGCGTCGCGGTTGCCTCGGCGGCGACCGATTCCGTTGAAGCCGAAGTCTGCACCGCCGCGATTTTCGACTCCTCTTCCTTGGGCTTGTTCGAGTCGTTCGGCGTCACGACCCGATCCGGATCGTCGGCCTCGGTGGGTACGTCCTTCGGCAGCTCGGTCTCTTTGACTTCCGCCTTTTGTTCGGCCAGCGCGGGCGACGCGACGGACGCATCGGTGTCCGGACCCGGCGGCAGATCGGTGGCTTCGAGATGCGGCGACATCAATTCCAACCCGATCTCGATCGCTGGAGCACCAAGGGAGTCATCGAGATCGACGGCCCGCAGATGCGCAACCGCGAACGCACCGCCGCCGAGGTGGAGCGCGAGCGCGCTCAGGCCAGCGAAGATCCACAGCCGCCGGGAAGGTTTTTGTTCGATGTCGAGGTCGGACATCCGCATCGCGCCGCCGCTCAAGGTTTTGGGGGTTCAGGCGCGGGAGGCGGCGCCGACGTTTCCGCAACGCCCTCCAGCGCCACCAGCTTGATCTTCGCATAGCCTCCGGTGCGCAGGATTTCCAGCACGTCCATCAACTCGCCATAGGGCACGGCGCGATCGGCACGCAGGAAGATGAAGCGATCCTTGCCGCTGTCTGCCATCGCGTCGAGCGAGCGCACCAGATCGACCCGCTTGACCTGGGTTTCTCCGATCGCCACCGCGAGATCGGGCTTGATGCTGACATAGGTCGGCTTGTCCGGCTTCTTCTGCGGGGTCGCGGTCGATGACGGCAGATCGATCGGAAGATCGACGGTCGACAGCGGCGCGGCCACCATGAAGATAATCAGAAGGACCAGAATGACGTCGATGAACGGCGTGACGTTGATCTCATGGGTTTCCGCGAAATCGCTGTCGTCATCCAGTTCCGTATCTGCGATCGAAGTGCCCATGGCCTACTCCGCCGCGCGCGAATGCGAAGGACCATGGGTGCGGTCGAGATCGCGCGACAGCAATCGCGCTGCCGCCCCCGAAGAGCGGCCGACCAGTTCAAGGTAGGCCTTCGTCACGCGCGTGAAATGGTTGTAGATGATGACGGCCGGGATCGCGGCTGCAAGACCGAATGCGGTGGCGAGCAGCGCTTCCGCAATGCCTGGGGCTACCACGGCAAGATTCGTCGTCTGCGCTTTCGAAATGCCGATAAAGCTGTTCATGATGCCCCACACCGTGCCGAACAGCCCGACGAACGGCGAGGTCGCGCCGATGGTCGCCAGCAGTCCCATGCCAAGCCGGACCCGGCGCGCTTCGGCGCGCACGATCTCGGCAAAACTCGACGCCGCTCGTTCCTTGATGCCGCCGTCGCTGGAAATTCCCGCCGACAGCCGCGCCTCGCGCATCGCCGCTGCCAGCAATGACGTCAACACGCCGTCTTTTGCGCCAAGTGCGAATTGCGCTTCGGCAAGCGACCTGACATCGCTGATCTTGTCGAGTGCCGCGCGCAGCCTGCGCTGGATCACCGACAACTCGATCATCTTTGCGATGAAGATGGTCCATGTCACCAACGAGGCGAAGGCAAGGCCGATCATCACCGCCTTGACCAGGACATCCGCCGAAAGGAACATCGACCAGGGTGACAGCTCGCGCAGCGCCGGCGCGGTTGATTTCAGCGATCTGCCGCCGCCATCGGCGGGAGTTGCGGTCGCATCGGAGGCGGCCGGCGCCGAGGCGGATGGAACGGCCGGCGACGGCGCTGGGGCCTGCACCCGCGGTGCTGCCTGCGCCGGGATCGCCGACGGTTGCGATTGCGACAGTGCGGGAGCCTGCGGAGGCGCCGGGACCGTTTTCTGTTGCGCCGATGATGGCGACGCCAGCGACAGCATCGCCAGCATGAAGGTCACACCACAAGCCGCTCGAAGAGGTGACGTGTTCATATTTCAGTCCGGTAGAAGATCAATCAAATCGTGTGACGCATGCATCCGGTCAGCCACAGCTTTTGCGAGATGCCGAGTGAGAGACCACGAGGCGGCCAAATTGGGGCGCGCACAGCCCGATACCGGACCCATCCTGATTTCGTGGAGCCCTCGATGTCAGGCGATCGGGGGAGCGCGAGCCTGAAAAGCGACGCAAGCAGAGTTCAGATCGACGATCCCGGCGTCGGTGGTCACATACTGCAAAGCAAAAGCTTGAGGCGCCGGCAGATGGACCGGTGTCCCGACCACCATCGCGTTGGCCAGCGCCATGACGGCGCAGATGGCGCAGTCATCGGTTGGCTGGCCACCGGGCTCATGGTCGGAGGAGGTCTTTAACCGGAGGGAGCGAGATGCGTCGTCGTGCGAGGCTTTGTGCAATGCCGCCAAATGGGTGGCCGCAAAGCTAACGCTGTGGTGAAGCCCCGATTGCTTCGCATCCACCGATGCAGGCGCCGCTTGCACGCCGTTGCCGTGGAAATGACCGAACGACAGCAGAAACTGGATCACGAGCGCGAACAGCGCGAGCCGTGAGCCAAGTCTGATGTTTGATCGGAACCATTTCATGCCGGTATGCACCTCGTTCGGGAGTGTCTGAAGGCTGTCCGAGCACTCGCGGTGTTATAATATCACATCTCAGGAATCGCCGACAGGTGTCAACGATATTTGTGCGGATTCCGCGGCGACGGATTACTTGGCCGCGACGTCGCCGCGCGGCTCGGCAAAGCCCTTGATCCGATCCTTGATGTCCCTGAGCGTCTCCAAGCTGGTTTCGATCGCTTTGGTCGGGATGTCCTGCAGAACATCTGACGCAATGGAGTCGCGCAAACTGTCGAGATCATCGACAAGCTGACGACCGCTCGCGGTGAGAAACAGCCGGTTGGCGCGTCGATCCCTGGGATCGTGCCGTCGCTCGAGAAGACCGTGCTCGACCAGACGGTCGAGCAGGCGCACCAGCGAGATTGGCTGCAGTTCAAGCACATCGGCCAAATCGACCTGCGACAATCCTTCCTGCTGCCGCAATCGGAACAGTACGATCCACTGCGCGCGCGTGGTGCCGCGGCCCTTGGCGCGGTTGTCGATGTAATTGCGTAGCAGGCGCGAGCTTTCGACGAGCTGCGCAATAAGCTGGCGTTTCAGGTTGAGCGACATGGGCTCCGGTGGTCCTCAAAGCTTTCCAAAAGTTTAGAATTCTCAAGTTATAGTGTGTATACACATTAAGTGCACGCATATTATAGCTGACCGTTCCGGGAACCCTTTGGAAGGCCGGTTACTTAGTTTTGAACCGATGAGCTCACATGACCACATCGCGGACCATCCGTTGGGTTTTGCTGATCGCAGCGCTCGTCGCGGCGGGCTATTTCGGCTGGCAGCGGTTCCATCGCGGGGATCAGGCAACAGCCGCCAACAACGCGCAAAAGTCGGCGCCCAGTCCCGTCCGCGTATCAATCGCACCTGTCGAGAAAGCTGATTTTCCGGTCTATCTGACCGGGCTTGGGACGGTACAAGGGTTCAACACCGTTTTGGTACGCACCCGCGTCGACGGTCAGATCGACAAGATCGCCTTCACGGAAGGCCAACTGGTCAAGCAGGGCGACCTGCTCGCCGAAATCGATCCCCGGCCATTCCAGGCAGCGCTCGACCAGGCCAAGGCCAAGAAGGCTCAGGACGAGGCCAATCTGGCCAACGCCAATCTCGATCTGCAGCGTTTCACCAGGCTCGGCGAATTCGCGACCCGGCAGCAGACCGACACCCAGCGCTCCACCGTGGCGCAATTGACCGCGCAGATCGCGGCCGACGATGCGGCCATTTTCAACGCCCAGACCCAGCTCGACTACACCGCCATCAAATCGCCGATCTCGGGCGTTGCCGGCCTGCGTCAGGTCGACATCGGCAACATCGTCAATGCCTCGACCCAGACCGGCATCGTGACGATCGCCCAGATCGAACCGATCGCCGTGATCTTCACCGCGCCGGAAGAGCGATTACCTGATATAAACGAGGCGCAATCGATGCAGCCGCTCAAGGTCATCGCGATCACGACCGACGGCAAGAAGCCATTGGCGGAAGGAAAATTGGCGGTCGTCAACAATCAGGTCGACACCACAAGCGGGACTATTCGGCTCAAGGCGGTCTTCGATAACAAGAACCATGCGTTGTGGCCGGGCCAGTCGGTCTCGACGCGGCTTCTGGTGAAGACGCTGAAAGATGCCACGGTGGTTCCGGACGACGCTATCCAGCACGGTACCGACGGCCTCTATGCCTATGTCGTCAATCAGGACAACAAGGCCGAACTGCGCAAGATCAAGGTCAGCCAATCGATCGACGGGCGTTCGGTGGTCGATGAGGGCCTGTCGCCGGGACAGCAGGCGATCACGTCGGGCCAGTACAAGGTTCAGCCCGGCACCCTTGTGAGCACCGCGGTGGCAAGTTCGGATCCGGCGCAACCCAAGGTCAAGCAGGAATGAGCGAAGGCATTTCCGCACCTTTCATTCGCTACCCTATCGGCACTTCACTGCTGATGGCCGGCATCCTGTTTGTCGGCCTCGTCGCCTATCCGCTGCTACCGGTCGCGCCACTGCCGCAGGTGGACTTCCCGACCATTCAGGTCACCGCAAACCTGCCCGGCGCCAGCCCCGAAACCATGGCCTCCTCGGTGGCGCAGCCGCTGGAGCGGCAGTTCGCGCAGATTCCCGGCATCGCCCAGATGACCTCGACGAGCTACCTGGGAACGGCGGCGGTCACGATCCAGTTCGACCTCAACCGCAGTATCGATGGCGCCGCCAACGACGTGCAGGGCGCCATCAACGCCGCCAGCGGCCAACTGCCGAAAAACCTTCCCTCACCGCCGACCTACCGCAAGGTCAATCCGGCGGATTCGCCGATCCTGCTGTTGTCGGCGACCTCAGAAACGTTGCCTCTGACCACCGTGAGCGACGCCGTCGATGCCCAGCTCGCGCAGCAGATCAGCCAGATTTCCGGCGTGGCGCAGGTATTGATCGGGGGTCAGCAAAAACCCTCGATCCGTGTTCAGGTCGATCCGGCGAAACTGGTCGCCAAAGGCCTGTCGCTGGAAGATGTCCGCAGTCAGATCGCGATCACGACAGTCGATAGCCCGAAGGGCAACGTCGACGGCGCGACGCGCGCCTATACGATCTACGCCAACGATCAGCTGCTGGACTCCAAGGACTGGAACGACGTCATCATCGCCTACCGCAACGGTGGCCCGTTACGGATCCGCGATATCGGCCAGGCCGTCACCGGACCAGAGGACGCCAAGCAGGCGGCCTGGGCCAACGGCAAGCGCGGCGTGTTTCTGGTGGTCTTCAAGCAGCCCGGCGCCAACGTCATCGACACCGTGGACAAGATCAAGTCGCTGCTGCCGAGGCTGGTGGCCGCGATTCCGCCGGCGATCAAGATCGAACTGATCAGCGATCGCACCCAGACCATTCGCGCCGCCGTCTCGGACGTTCAGTTTACGTTGCTGCTGACCATTGCGCTTGTCGTCATGGTCATTTTCATCTTCCTGCGCAGTTTCTGGGCTACCGTGATTCCAGCCGTGACCGTGCCTCTTGCCCTGCTCGGCGCCTGCGCGCTGATGTGGGTGTTCGGTTATACCCTCGATAACCTGTCATTGATGGCCTTGACCATTGCCGTCGGATTCGTCGTCGACGACGCCATCGTGATGCTGGAAAACATTACGCGTTATATCGAGGAAGGCGAGAAGCCGCTTGCCGCCGCATTCAAGGGCGCCAGCGAAATCGGCTTCACCATCATGTCGATCAGTATTTCGCTGATAGCGGTGCTGATCCCGCTGCTGCTGATGGGCGGCATCATCGGCCGGCTGTTCCGCGAATTCGCGGTGACGCTGGCGATGACGATCTTCGTATCGATGGTGGTGTCGCTGACGCTGACGCCGATGATGGCATCGCGCTTTCTGCGTGCGCACGGCGAAACCCAACACGGCCGGTTTTATCAATGGAGCGAGCGCGCTTTCGACGCGATGCTGCATGGCTATGAGCGCGGCCTGGACCGTGCCTTGCGCTGGCGGTTGACGACGCTCGTCATTTTCTTCGCGACGCTGGGACTGTCGGTCTATCTGTTCGTCATCATCCCGAAGGGATTTTTCCCGCAACAGGACAACGGCCTGATCACCGCCACGTCCGAAGCCGGGCAGGACATTTCCTTCGCGGCGATGAAGCAGCGGCAGGAGGAGCTCGGCAAGATCGTGCAGGCCGACCCTGACGTCGCCAGCGTGGCAATGGCGATCGGCGGCAGCGGCAGGGCCGGCAACAATGGCAACCTGTTCATCACGCTGAAACCGCGCGATCAACGCAAGGCAAGCGCGCAGCAGATCATCTCTCGCCTGCGTCCCAAGCTGGAAAAGGTCGAGGGCGCGCGCCTCTACATGCAGGCGGCGCAAGACGTGCGGCTCGGTGGCCGGCCGACGCGGACGCAGTTCGAGTTCACGCTGCAGGACGCCAACCTCGCCGAGCTGAACGAATGGGCGCCGAAGATTCTGGCCAAGATGCAGACCTTGCCCCAACTGCGCGACGTCGCCACCGACCAGCAGACCAACGGCACGACGCTGGAGCTGAGGATCAATCGCGACACCGCCTCGCGCTACGGTATCCAGCCGCAGCTGATCGACGACACGCTCTATGACGCGTTCGGCCAGCGCCAGGTCACCCAGTACTTCACCCAGCTCAACAGCTACCACGTGATCCTTGAGATCCTGCCCGAACTGCAGGGCAACCTCGACACGCTCAACAAGCTCTATATCAAATCGCCGGCTACCGGCGACCAGGTGCCGTTGTCGACGTTCGCGACCTGGACCAGTGTGCCGGTCCGTTCGCTGTCGATCAGCCACCAGGGTCAGTTCCCGGCAATTACGATCAGCTTCAATCTCGCGCAGGGCGTCGCCTTGGGGCAAGCGACCAATGCCGTGCAGAAGGCAATGGTTGATCTCGGCGCGCCAGCAACGCTCAACTCGAGCTTCCAGGGCACCGCGCAGGCGTTCCAGCAATCGCTCGGCACGGTGCCGCTCCTGATCCTGGCGGCCCTTGTCGTCGTGTACCTGATCCTCGGCATTCTCTATGAAAGCTACATCCATCCGCTCACGATTCTGTCGACGCTTCCCTCGGCCGGGGTCGGCGCTCTCGCAATCCTGATGGCGTTTGGATACGACTTCAGCCTGATCGCGTTGATCGGCATCATTCTGCTGATCGGCATCGTCAAGAAGAACGGCATCATGATGGTCGATTTCGCGATCACGGCCGAACGCGACGAACATCTCACCTCGGAGCAATCGATCCGAAAGGCTGCGCTGCTGCGGTTTCGCCCGATCATGATGACGACGATGGCGGCCTTGCTGGGCGGCGTGCCGCTGATGCTGGGTACCGGCACCGGATCGGAAATCCGCCAGCCGCTGGGCTACGCGATGGTCGGCGGCCTGATCGTCAGTCAGGCGCTCACGCTGTTCACGACACCGGTGGTGTATCTCTATCTCGACAAGCTCTCGAACATGTTCACCGACTGGGGGCGATCTGGTAGTGGCGATCAGGAACGCCTCGCGAGCGAGCAACACTCGGTCAAGCAAGCCGCCGAGTGACTTGACATTGGCCGCTCACCGGCACATCCGAAGGATATCTCGCCTCGGAGCCGGACCAGTGAAGATTTCCGTAAAGCTTGCGATCCTCATGGCCATCATGACTTTCGCATCGGCCGGGTTCAGCCACGCCCAGCAAGGATCCAAGTCCAAAGGCGCCGCGCATCCGGCGCCGACAGCGGCGCCACCTGCAAACCCTCAAGCCGACACCGCGCCAGCAAACGCCCCGGCCCCGCCCGGTTGGGCGGCGCGATGCAACAGCACGAGCCGTGGCGCTCCACTCGAATGCACGATCGAGCAGTCGGCTGTGTTGAGCAAAACCGGGCAACTGGTCGTCCTCGTCAACATTCGCGTGCCCAGCGACACCCATACGCCGGTCGCGCTGGTGCAGTTGCCGCTCGGACTTAACCTGCCGGCCGGCGCCAAACTGCAGGTCGATGACGGCAATGCGATCGATCTGCAGATCCAGACCTGCGAAAACAGGGGCTGCTACGCCGGCACCCCGATCGCGCCCGATCTGCTGGCCGCCCTGAAATCCGGAAAGCAGTTGAAGGTGTCGTTTCAAAACCTCGCCAAGGAAACCATCGCCATTCCAATGCCGCTTGCCGACTTCGCCGCCGCTTATGACAAGATAAAATAGCCGGACAGGTTCACTGCCCGGCCGAGGGCCGCGATATCCCCGGCAGGCACCGCGACCCATCTTCAGTGGTGGTTGTGGTGATGCTCGATTGGTTCAGTCTCGCCGCCATAGCCGCGCAATTCGGCATAGCGCTGTATCTGGCCGGGACTCAAAACAGCAACGGTGGAAAGATGGTATTTGAGATGGGTTTCGCGGAGCGCGCCTTGCGTCGCCGCGACGGCTGCGGTTGATGCCCTCAGGCTGTCCGGCGTCACGGTATGGCCGGCGAATTGCCTGTCCAGGTTAGCTTCCAGCTCGATGAGTTTGGAACCTAGCGGCACGGCTTCAGCCTTCATGGAATCGAACAGCCGTTGAATGCTGGCGCGCTGATCCGGCGATAGATCCAGTTTGTCCGCCAGTTCCAGCACATGGACAGGTCCGGGGTAACCGTTCAACTCAGCGGCAAGCGCCAGCCCCATGCCGCGACCGGCGCTGAGGTCAGCCACTTGCTGTTCGGACAATGCCTTGATTGGTCGCGTCTGCATCCCGGCGTAGGGCGTTTGGGCGTTCGCTGCTGCGGCAGATGTCAGAAGTAACGCGGCGCTCATCCATATTCTCATGTTCGCTCCGTTTTGCTGGCCATCATTGTTTGCGGGC
>Ga0207652_10001854_pt1 | contig 18345 bp, 13 predicted proteins | sample KBSC63BmetaG_FD_184334 | JGI IMG/M metagenome (GOLD analysis project Ga0207652, IMG submission 184334) | Corn rhizosphere microbial communities from Kellogg Biological Station, Michigan, USA - KBS C6-3B metaG (SPAdes) (version 2) | ecosystem: Host-associated > Plants > Roots > Rhizosphere ... | reverse complement strand
CCCGCCGACATGCGCCAGGTCCAGGCGCTTCAGCAGGTCGCGCACCCGGGTCATGATCTCCTCCCGCGGCAGCCGGTAGCGCTCGATCAGCGGGAAGGCGATGTTCTCGACCACGTTCTGCGAGTCGAACAGGGCCGCATACTGGAACACCATCCCGAACTTCCGCCGCAGCTTGCCCAGCTGCAGGTCGTTCATGGGGACGATGTCCTCGCCGTCCACCAGGATCTGCCCCGAATCGGGCTTCAGCAGCCCCATCAGGTGCTTCATCAACACCGACTTGCCCTGTCCCGATCCACCAATGACGATGTTGATCTTTCCCCGGTCGATGTCCAGATCCAGGCCCTTCAGGACATGCTGCGGGCCGAACGTCTTGTTCAGGCCCCGGATCCGGATCTGAACCGGATCGGATGGCGCCCCCGTCTTGCCGGGCGGCGGCTTGTCGGGGTGTTGGTCCGGCGATGTAGAGGAAGGCATCAGTTACGATAGGGGAAGAAGGTCGCGAGCATATCGGAGAGGAAGTAGTCCAGCACCAGCACGGCCACCGAGCCCGCCACCACCGCCCGCGTGGTGGCCAGACCCACCTCTTTCGCGCCGCCGCGGACGTTGAACCCCTGGTAGCAAGCCGCCAGCGACAGCGCGGCCCCGAACACCGCCGCCTTGATGGCCCCCTGAAGATAGTCACTCGGATCCGTCATGTACTCGAAATAAGAGATGAAGGCGCCGACATCGATCTGCTTCAGGTAGATGGCGTACAGGTAGGCGCCGAACAGGCCGATGATGTTGAACACCATCGTCATGATCGGCATCATGATGATCGAGGCGACCACCCGCGGAGTGACCAGGTACTGGACCGGGTTGACGGCGAACGTGGTCAGCGCGTCGATCTGCTCGGTGATGCGCATCGACCCCAGCTCGGTGGCCATACCCGAGCCGGCGCGCGCGGTGATCATCAGCGCCGTGAACACGGGCGCCAGCTCCAGGGCCAGTGACAGGCCCACGGTGGCGCCAACGTAGTGCTCCTGGCCGAAGATCTCCAGCGCGCGGATGGTCTGCTGGGCCGAGACCGCGCCCGAGAAGAACCCCACCAGGATGATGATGGGCAGCGAGCCGACGCCCACGAAGTCCATCTGCTCTAGGAAAAGGCGGAGCCGGAAGGGGGGACGGAACAGCCACGCGACCGCGTTGAACAGCATCAGCGTGTGGTCGCCGAAGAACCCGAAGATCGACCGCACGGGCGTGGCCAGCAGGCCCCCGATCGCCAGGGCCCGGCGTCGCGGTGTGGTGTCGATCGACGCCTCCGCCATGCTTCAGCTCTTATAGACGCGGGGAACGCGTTTCGAGATGCCGGACAGGATCTCGTAATTGATGGTGCCCGCCCACGCGGCCAGCTCGTCGGCCGAGATGGTGGCCTCGGGGCCCCGCCCTTCGGGGTCCGTCCCGATCAAGGTGACCAGGTCGCCCACCGCGGCGCCCGCGACGTCAGTCACGTCGACCATCATCATGTCCATGCACACGACACCCACGACAGCGACCCTCTTACCACGAAGCACCACGTGCGCCCCGCGCACATGGCGGGGATATCCGTCGGCATACCCAACCGGCAGCGTCGCGATCAGGCTGGGCCGCGGGGCGCGCCATTCGCCGCCGTAGCTGACCGGGGCGCCGGTATCGACCGGGTGAATGGCCATGATGCGCGTGATCAGGCGGAGCGCCGGCTCCAGCGCCGGCACCTTCACCACGCTGCTCGGCATCGCCCCGTAAAGCGCCAGCCCGGGCCGCACCGCCTGGAAGCGCGCCCCCGGGAACCGGACGGCCGCCGCGCTGTTCGCCGCGTGATTCGTCAGGCCGCCCAGACCGCGCGCCGCAGCGGCGTCCAGCGCGGCCCCGAAGATCGACAGCGCGGCCGTGGTGGCGGCCGGGTCGGCGACGTCGGCGGACGCCAGGTGCGTGGACAGGCCCGCGATTCGCAACCCTGGTAGCCGGGCGACCCGATCCAGCACAGCGGGTAGGCGATCGGGCGCGATGCCCAGCCGGTTCATGCCTGTCTCGATCTTCAGGTGCAGGGCGACCGTCCGACCCCGCTCGGTCGCCGCGCGCGAAAACGCCTCCAGGTCGGCCGGATCGTAGACCACCGGCGTCAGCCGTCCGTCCAGCACCTGGCCGTGGCAGTGGTCGTAGTACGCGGACAGCACCACGATGGGGGTGACCACGCCGGCGGCGCGCAACTCCAGCGCCTCCTCGACCAGCGAGACCGCCAGCGCGGGACAGCGGCCGGCCAGGGCCCGGGCCACCGGCACGGCGCCGTGCCCGTACGCGTCTGCCTTGATGACGCCCCAGATCTCGGCGTCCCCCACCATCGCCGCCAGACGTTCGACGTTGCGGGCGATCGCGCCCAGGTCCACCTCGGCGACGGTGGGCCGGACCGAGGCGCGCAGGTCCACCTCGGCCAGCGGCCCGAACGGCTCGCGTCCAGGCGAACTGTCGTCGATTGTCCTTCCGGCTGCCAACGTCAGCCGAGTTTCACCCGTCCGTCGGTGGGTGGTCAAAAGAAATGCGGGCGCGCACCAGCGGGACGCGCCGGCGCGGCCATCCGCGCGGCACGTTACGCGTCCCGCGCCGCGCCGTTTCGAATCACGCCTCGGCCAGCAGGCGGCGGCTGACGATCATGGAACGGCCGCGCAGCGAGATCAGGCCCTTGCGCGCCAGGTCCGAGATGACGCGCGAGACGGTCTCCCGGCAGGCACCGATCGAGTTCGCCAGCTCTTGCTGCGTGGGCCGATTCTGAACGGCGACGCCTTCCGGCACGTCCTTGCCGGAGGTGGCCGCCAGCGCACGCAAGGAACCGACCACGCGCGCCGGCACGTCGGCCAGCGCCAGCCCCGACGCCAGCCGCTTGCTGCGCTCGAGGCGATCCAGCGCCTGCTGCAACAGCGTGGTGGCCAGCGACGGCGCCGCCTGCAACTGCGCCGCGAAGGCGTCGCGTCCGATCACCAGCAGGTCGGCCGGCTCGCTGGCCTCCCAATCATTAGAGAGGGGCCGGTCACCACCCACCAGCGCCTCGGGCAGGAAGTCGCCTGCCTGGAAGGTCTCGAGCGTGACCTCGCGCCCGGAGTCCGAGCGGCGGACGGCGCGGATCTTTCCCCGGAGGACGATGAACACCTGGGCCGGTGCCGTGCCCTCGGCGCACACCAGCGCGCGACGGGCGAAATGACGGAGCGACGATCCCACCGCAAGCGCCGCCAGCGAGGCCGGCGGAAGCGACGAGAACGCCGGAATACCTTCGAGGGCGGCCAGCTCGGCGGAAGCCGGCGACGGCCTGCGAGGGCGGTTCGAGAAATCGATCGATGCGGCGATGGCCATACGGACCTCCTTGGGGTGGCCCACCGCTGCAGCAACCGCGGTGCCAAAGACACGCAAATCCGGGACAGTCAAAACCAGCCGATATTGCTCACGATTCTAGCGACCGACAGAAACGGGCGGACCTGCAATCGACGCGGCTGATCGTGATTCGTAGTTCGGGCGCCACACCTGCCGTGAAGAAAAAACGCTACACCTGGTCGCTGCCTGATCGCGCTGGCCTGAGGGTACGGCCATCATCCGGCTTCGCGGCGGCCGTCGCCACCGGCGGGCTGCGTTGTCGCGAATGCGTACGATCGCATGCGGACAGTCGTCGCGAAAACAACGCCGACGCCATGGAACGGGCCAGGCCACGCGGATTCACCGCAGCGCCGGCGCGCAAAAATCGGCGGTCGCCCTCGAGTGGCGATCGCCGTCTTTGACCTGAACAATCACTCTCCGGACATCGCGGGCACCAGCGTCATTCGACGCTGGACGACGCGATAATCACCCCAACAACGAGCGCTTCACGCGCCCGGCGCTCGCTCAGGCCGCGGCGTCCTGCGACGACTTCGCCGCGCGACCGCGACGACCGGCCGGCTTGCCCTTCGTCTTCTCGGCCTTGCGCTGGGCGCGGTACTTCTTGATGAGCGCCTTCGAGACGTTGCGGTGCTCGCCGCAAACCATGCCGAAGACGGGCGCTGCCCTGTTCTTGCAGCCGGGCACCGGGCAGTACTGGATCGGCGGCTTCTTGCGCGGACGTCCCGGAGGACGGCCCGGGCCACGGCGAATACCGGCCGGCCGCCCCGGACCCTTGACGGCCATTCCGCCACCGCCGACGGCCGACAGCACCGCGTCCCGCGCCCGACCCAAAGCTTCCACCTCGATCGCGTTCGTCAACTGCTCGACGAACTGACTAACGATATCAGCAATGGACCCGGTACTCTTGTTCGGCATCTGAGGGGACCTCCGTTGTATGGGCGCGCAGGTTAGCGCCTCGATTTTGCGATTTCAATCTGCGTTTCGGCTTTTTTGCCCGATTTTGCCAATGCACCGTTTCGATGAAGAAACACCACCCTGTCGCTTACGAAGCGTCCGGGTGATCAGTCTTGACCTCAATTGACGGCGTGACAAAGGAGACAGATGCCCCGCTGGACCAGTTTTCTCGTATTTTTTACGGTCTTTTTAATCCTGCTGACCGCAATCCACGCTTACCTGTGGCTTCGCTTGGTGCGCGCGCCTCAGCTTCCTCCTCCTTGGCGCACTGTCCTGACGGTCTCGATAATTTTGGCTGGAATCAGCATCCCGGTTGTCCTGATTTTCTTTCGCAGGCCGGGTGCTTCGGGGGTCGCCAAGCCTCTCGTTTGGGGCGCTTACATTTGGTTGGGAACGATGTTCCTGCTGTTCGTCGGCGTGCTGGCCGGCGATCTGGTGCGGGCCGGCATCTGGGCGGTGCGCCACCTGCGCGACGGGGCGCCGCCCGACGGTGACCGCCGGAGATTTCTGGCCCGCGCCATCGCCGGCGGCGTCGCCGTGACCGGCGGCGGCCTGGCCGCGTGGAGTGTCCGCTCGGCGGCCGGCCCAGTGTCCGTCCGTCGCGTCGAGGTGCCCCTTCCCCGTCTGAAGCGGCAACACGATGGTCTGGTCATCGCGCAACTGACCGACCTGCACCTGGGCCCCACCATCGGCCGGGCCCAATTGCAGGCGATCGTGGACAGCACCAACGCCCTGGGAGCGGACATTATCGCGATCACGGGTGATCTGGTCGATGGCTCCGTCGAGGAACTGCGCGACGCGGTGGCGCCGCTGGCCCAGCTCCGCGCGCGGCACGGCGTCTTCTTCGTTACAGGCAATCACGAATATTTCTCGGGCGCACCGCAATGGGTCGAGGAGGTTTCACGATTGGGAATTCGCGTTTTGCGAAACGAGCGGGTGGAAATCAATCACAACGGAGAGGTGCTGGACCTGGCCGGAGTGGACGACGCCTCGGCTGCTCGCTTTGGCCACGGTCACGGCGAGGACCTGGGGCGCGCGCTCGGGGATCGCGTGCCCGGTCGGACCGTGGTGCTGATGGCCCATCAGCCGCGAACGGTGCGGCGCGCGGCCCCGTTTGGCGTCGATTTGCAGCTATCGGGGCACACGCATGGCGGGCAGATCTGGCCGTTCGGGGCGCTGGTGGCGCTGCAGCAGGTATTCCTGGCCGGGCTGCACAGGCAGGGGAAGACCCGGGTGTACGTCAGCCGCGGCACGGGCTACTGGGGCCCGCCGATGCGCCTGGGAGCGCCGGCGGAGATCTCCCAGCTGGTGCTGCGCGCCGCGACGCCCGCCTGAAGCCTCTCAGGCGGGGCGCTTCGCGACGATGTCCAGCGCGGCCACGCGGTAGGCCTCGGCCAGCGTGGGAAAGTTGAAGATGTTCTCTACGAAGGCGTCGACGCTCATCTGCCCCAGCAGCGCCATCTGGCCGACGTGCACCAGCTCGGTCGCGCCCTCGCCCACGATGTGAACGCCCAGCAGCTTGCGGCCCGTACCATCCGCCACCAGCTTCAGCAGACCGTCGGTGATGCCGGAGATCTGCCCGCGCGCGACCTCGTCGAAGCGGGCCCGCCCCACCAGGGCGGCGCCGGCGCGCTTCTTCGCTTCGTCCTCGCTCAGGCCCACCGACGCCATCTCGGGGATGGTGTAAATGCCGATGGGGATCGTCTCCGTGCCGGCGCCCTCGCCCAGCCCCAGCGCGTGCCGGGCCGCGCGCCGACCCTGCTCCATCGCCGTGGCGGCCAGCGATGGCGGACCCACCACGTCGCCCACGGCATAAACCCGCGGGTTCGCCGTGCGGCAATGCTCGTCGACGGCCAGCAGCCCGCGGGCGTTCGCCGCCAGCCCCGCGGCGCCCAGGTTCAGCTCGTCCACATTCGCGGCGCGCCCCAGCGCCACCAGCATCTTGTCCGACTCGACGACCCGACCATCGGACAGGGTGGTCAGCACCTTGGACACGCCGTCGAAGGCGACGCCGCCCAGGGTCTGTTCGCCGATATAGGTGCCGCCGGCGCGCTGGAAGGCCTCGACGAACTTCGCCACCAGCTCGCCGTCCATGAACTTCAGGGGCCGGTCGGCGCGATCGATCATCGTCACCTTCACCCCCAGAGCGGCGAAGATCGACGCGTACTCGCTGGCGATGACGCCGCCACCCAGCACGGTCAGCGACGCGGGCAGATACAACATCGACAAGATCGAATCGCTGTCCAGCACGTTCTCGTGATCGATGGGGATCTCGGGCGGGTTGCGCGGCCGCGAGCCCGTCGCCACCACGATCACGTCGGCGGTGAACAGCGACCGCTCTCCCGCCACCGTCGTCATCTCGACGGTCTCCGGGGAGACGAAGCGGGCCCGTCCGTGATGGCGTTCGATGCCGTTGCGATCGATCTGCCGGCCCATGTAGTGGGCGTGCGCCGACACCACCTGATCCAGACGCGCCATCAGCGAGGACACCTCGATGCCCGCGCGCGGGGACACGCCCCAGATCGCCGCGTCGCGCGCCAGGCGGGTCGCCTGGGCCGCGCTCTCGCGCAAGGTCTTGCTGGGGATCGTTCCCCGGTGCACGCAGGCGCCGCCGACGGCGCGCTCGTGCTCGATCAGCACCACGGTTCGCCCGGCCTTCACCGCCTGGATGGCGGCCTTCTGACCCGCCGGCCCGCTGCCGATCACCAGGACATCGCAGCGCCGTAACTCGGTCATAGCGTCATCGACTCGACCGTGCGCGCCACGGCCGGACGTTTGGCCAGCAACTGGGCGATGTCGTCGGGATACAGGTTCAGTTCGGCGACGACCGGCTGCCGGCGAATGTCCGCCTCGAACGAAGGCTGCGGTTCATCGAGCTCGCACGCGAACAGATCGGCGAGGCAGGCGACCGCCGCTTCCCGGCGATTCGCGCTGGCTGTCTCGAACGCGGCATGAAAGGCGATGGCGTTGACGACCGCCTGGGGCAGCGCCCAGCTCGTGGCGATGCGCAGTCCCACGCCGGTGTGGAACTCGGCCAGAAGCTCGCGCAGCACCTCGTCGGTCACCGCGCCGCGACCGGCTTGCTCGCGGGTGCGGTCCCGTTGCGCGTCGGCCACCACCTGCAGCAGCGCCGGCTTGCCCACGGCGTGCAGCAGGCCGCACAGGAACGCGCTCTCGACGTTCGAGCGCAGCAAGCGCGCGATCTCCTTGGCGAACAGGCCCGACGCCAGGCCATGGCGCCAGAGTCGCTTCAGGGCCCCCTCGTACCCCGGGACCTTGAAGGTCCCGCTTTGCAGCGAGGCCGCCAGGACGATCTCGGTGACCGTCTCCATCCCCAGCCGGGCCACCGCCTGCTGCAACGAGACGATGGGCATGGAGGGCATGTAGGCAGGCGAGTTCGCGATGCGTAGCACCTGCCCCGCCAGCGCCGGATCCCGATGAATCAGGTTCGACAACTGCAGCGCGTCGACCTTCGGCTGGCTGGTCAGCGCCAGGACCTGGCTCGCCACCTGGGGCAACAGGGGCAGGGCGATGGTGCCGGTCCCCAAACGGTCGGCCACCCGCCGCCGCAGGATCTCCCGCTCGCCAGGCTCGGGACCGGGGGTTGCGGGCGAAAAGGCCTCTTGGGACCCCGGCCCCGTCAACGGCGCCGGTTCCTGGGTCGACATCGCGAAAGCCACGTCGGTTTCCTGTCGGACAACCCGCGGAAGATCTTTAGGAACCCGGGCGACCGGTCGAAATATAGGCAGACGATGGGGACGCAGCTGAAGGTTCGGCCGGCGCGAGACGGCGACGCCTCGACCCCCATCATCGTGGGCAACAATCTGGTCGGTCAGACGATCGGCTCGTACCGGGTGACGCGCGAACTGGGCGAAGGCGGCATGGGCTGTGTGTACCTGGCCGAGCACACGCTGATCGGGCGCAAGGCGGCCGTGAAGGTGCTGAATCCGGACATCTCGTCGGATCCCGAGGTGGTGTCGCGTTTCTTCACGGAGGCGCGCGCCGTCAACGACATCCGGCACCCGAACATCGTCGAGGTGACCGACTTCGGAAGGTTTGGCGCCTACTACTGCATCGTCATGGAGTACCTGGAAGGCGAGACGCTGGCGGCGCGCATGGGCCGCGTCCGCGTCTTCGACGAGACCGGCGTGATTCGCGTGATGAAGCAGTGCACGTCGGCGCTGGGCGCCACCCACGAGCAGGGGCTGGTCCACCGCGACATCAAGCCCGAGAACATCTTCCTGCGCGCGCACCCCGACTACCCCGACTTCGTGAAGCTGCTGGACTTCGGCATCGCCAAGCTGCTGACGGCGGACGAGACCGTCGGGCACAAGACGAAGACCGGCTCGGTGCTGGGGACCCCTTCCTATATGTCGCCCGAGCAGTGTCTGGGCGAGGCGGCGCTGGACATTCGCAGCGACGTCTACAGCCTGGGCGTCGTCATCTATCAGATGTTGACGGGCCAGCTGCCCTTCACGGCCGACACGCTGGGCCGCCTGATCGTCTGCCACGTGAGCGAGCTGCCGGTGCCCCCCAGCGTCATCAACCCCAGCGTCTCCCGGGCGATGAACGATCTGGTGCTGCGCACGCTGGCGAAGCGGCCCAAGGATCGATTCCAGAGCGCGCGCGACATGCGCGACGCGCTGGAGCGGCTGCTGCCGCCGCAGCTACGCGCGCTGGCGCCCGACTCCGGCGCCGTGCGCAGCGGCGACACGCGGCTTCCCACCAGGATCGACGGTCCCCCCCGCGACGCGCAGGCCATGCCGACGCCGGTGACCGTCGGACCCGGCTCTCGTCCCCTGCCCGATTCGGGCGCGGTGCCGCAGCTGCTGTCTGGCGGGACCGGCTCGGCCAGCGCCCCCCATTCCGGCAGCGCGCGGGTCGCCGCCAGCGGTCCGCACGCGGGCGGACCAGCGGCGCGCGCGCCCGTGTCGTCGGAGAGCGACGAGGTCGCGCAGCGCCTGGCCGGCATCGTGCGCGATCGCATCCGCGCCCAGACCGTCGAGCTGCCTGCGCTGTCGCCGGCGACCACCCGCTGTCTGGAACTGGACCGCCGGGGGCGGCTGGGGTTCACCGACGCGGCCGTCGTCATCGCCGAGGTCCCGGCGCTGCGTTCGCGCATCATGCGGCTGGCCAACAGCGCCGCCTTCCCCAGCCTGATGCCCGCCACCACGCTGGAGCTGGCGGTGGGCCGCCTGGGTGCGCAGGGCCTGATCAGCGCGCTGATGGAGTTCGCGGCGCACGACGCGCTGGAGGGGAAGCACCCGCGCGTGCGCGAGCTGATGCGGCGGATCTGGCCCCACGCCCTGGGCGTGGCGGTGATGGCCGCCGATCTGTGCCACACCCTCAACGAGCACGACTGGGCGCCCTACGCCTACGTGACCGGGCTGACCCATGACCTGGGCCGTCCCGTCGTGGCGACGCTTCTGCTGGACATCGAGCAGCAGATGCAGCGGGCCGGAAAGCGCCCGCCGCTGACCGAGTCGTCGCTGCTGGCCACGATAGAGCTGTGCCACGCCGCCGCCGGCGCCGCGGTGGCCCGCCACTGGGAGCTGGCCCCACGGGTCGTGGAGACGATCGAGGAGGCCACCGCCTGGAACCCGCGCCAGCCCGTCTGTCTGTCGAACATCGTGCGGTTCTCGGCGGTGCTGGTGAACCGGCTGGGGCTCAGCTTCGGCCAACGCGTGAAGGGGCCCGAGCTGGAACGGATGTTCGGTGAGGGCCGGTCGTTGCTCCGGCTCAGCGATGCCACCGTGGGCCGCGTCGGTCATGGCTTCAAGGAGCGCATCACCGTCCTGTCCAGCATCCGCGGCTGAAAGACGGCGCGCCCCATCATGATCCCGGCGCGTGGCGCCCGGTGAGAGTAGATTGGGCCCATGCCAATCGCCAGTGTGAACCCTTTCAGCGGTGAGACGCTGCGGACGTTCGAGCCGGACGACGACGCCCGGATCGAGCAGAAGCTGGCCTGCGCGCGAGGGGCCTTCGAGAAGTGGCGGCGCGAGCCGGTGGCGGCGCGCGCCGAGGTGTTGCGCGCGGCGGCGCGCATCCTGGACGACGAGCGCGACAGGTTCGCCGCCCTGGCCACCAGCGAGATGGGCAAGACCATCCGGGCCGCGCGCGACGAGGTGGCGAAGTGCGCCCTGACCTGCCGCTACTACGCCGACAACGCGGCGGCCTTCCTGCGCAAGGAGCCGATCGACGGCGACGATCAGGCGGTGTGGATCGAGCCGCTGGGCGTGGTGCTGGCGGTCATGCCGTGGAACTTCCCCTACTGGCAGGTGATCCGCTTCGCCGCCCCGGCGCTGGCCGCCGGCAACGTGGGCCTGTTGAAGCACGCCTCGAACGTCCCCCAGTGCGCCCTGGCGCTGGTCGACCTGTTCCGTCGCGCCGGTGCGCCCGACGGCGCGTTCCAGGCGCTGCTGGTGGCGGGGGACCGGATGGAGCGTGTCATCGCCGACCCGCGCGTCGTCGCCGCCACGCTGACGGGCAGCGAAGGCGCCGGCCGCTCGGTGGGCGGCGCCGCCGGTAAGCACCTGAAGAAGTCGGTACTCGAGCTGGGCGGCAGCGATCCTTTCATCGTGCTCGCCAGCGCGGACCTGGAGCACGCGGTCGCCACCGCGGTGAAAGCGCGAGTGGTGAACAACGGCCAGTCGTGCATCGCCGCGAAGCGCTTCATCGTCCTGGACGCGCAATACGAGGCGTTCGCGGCCCGCTTCGTGGAGGCGATGCGCGCCTTGAAGGTGGGGGACCCGGCGCGCGACGACACGGACGTGGGCCCCCTGGCCACGCCGGCCATCCGCGACGAGGTGGCCAAGCAGGTGAACGACTCGGTGGCCAAGGGAGCGCGGCTGCTGCTGGGCGGCGAGCGCCCCGGCAGCGGCAGCTTCTATCCCCCCACCGTGTTGGGCGACGTGCCGCCGGATGCGCCGGCTGCCCGCGAGGAGGTGTTCGGCCCGGTGGCGGCGCTGTTCCGCGTGCGCGACGCCGACGCGGCCCTGGCGGTCGCCAACAGCTCGCCCTTCGGCCTGGGCGCCAGCGTGTGGACCCGCGACCGCAACGAGGCGCTGTGGTTCGCGCGTGAGCTCGAGACCGGCAGCGTGTTCGTCAACGACATGGTCGCCTCGGACCCGCGCTTCCCCTTCGGCGGCGTGAAGCTGTCCGGCTACGGACGCGAGCTGGGCCCGTTCGGCCTGCGCGAGTTCGTCAACGTGAAGACGGTGCGCATGAAGCAACTGCCGCGTTAGAGGCCGTCATGTCGACGGCGGCAACGCGCCTCCGGCGTCGCCGGGAAGCTCCTGCTGGGGGCCCGTCAGATCGTGCAACTTCCGCAGCGCGGGCGCGCGCGCGCTGGCGATCGCGACCACCAGCAGTGTCATGCCACCGCCGAACACCACCGACGGCACCGTGCCCAGCAGCCGCGCCATCAGGCCCGACTCGAAGGCGCCGATCTCGTTCGACGAGCCGATGAAGATCTGATTGATGGCCGACAGCCGCCCCAGCATCGCGGGCGGCACGCGCACCTGCATCAGCGTCCCCCGGATCACCACGCTGATCATGTCCACCGCGCCGGTGGCGGCCAGCAGGGCCACCGACAGCGCGAACGATCGCGACAGCCCGAACGCGATGGTGAACAGGCCGAACAGCGCCACCGCGTTCAGCATCGCCAGGCCCGCGCGACGGAACGGCGGCCGCAACACCAGCAGCAACGACATCCCCACCGCACCCACGGCGGGCGCGGCCCGCAGCACGCCATAGCCGCTCGGCCCCACGCGCAGGATGTCCTCGGCGAACACGGGCAGCAGCGCCACCGCGCCGCCGAACAGCACCGCGAACAGGTCCAGGGCGATGGCCGGCAGGATCACCGGCTCGTGGCGCAGAAAGCGGAACCCCTCTTTCAGGCTGTGCAGCATGGGCGCCCGGCGCGGGGGCACCGGCACGATCGCGCCCTGCGCGGCCATGCGCGCCCACGCCAGCACGGCCACCAGCAGCATGACCGCCGACACCGCGTAGGCCACCCGCGGTCCGAACGCGGCATAAAGGACGCCTCCCAGCGCCGGCCCTGTCACGGCGCCGAGCTGCCACAAGCCGCTGCGCCAGCTGACCGCCGCCGGAAGCAGGTTGCGGGGCACCAGCTCGCTGGTCAACACCGAGCGGGCCGGCTGCAGGAAGCTGCGACAGACGCCGGTCATCGCGATGACCCCGTAGATCGTCGCCCGCACGGCCCGAACGCCCAGCGCGCCCTGGAACCTGCTGACCAGCCACAGCGCCATGGCGGCCAGCATCAGCACCACCAGCGCCGCCGCCCCCAGCCGGCGGCGATCATGGACGTCCGCCAGGTGCCCGGCCGGCAGCGCCGACACGATGAAGGGCAACGCCTCGGCCAGCCCGATCATGCCCAGCGACAGGGGGTCGTGGGTCAGCGCATATAGTTGATACGCTACCGCGGCGCCTTGCACCTGCGACGCCAGGGTGGCCGCGCCCAGGCTCAGCAAGAACCAGCGGTAGGCCGTCAGGCGCCACAGGGCGAGTCGCGAAGAGGTTCCGGTATCCATCTGAACGGCGCGCCTTGCCTTATATTACGGCGCAACCACTTTGAACCGCGAGGAGACGCCTTTGTCACCGTCACTGGGAAAAAACTTTCGCCTGCCCCGCACCATTTTGCCCCGCGCGTACCGCGCCGAGCTGGCCGTCGACCTGGAGAAGGACGAGTTCCAGGGGAGCGTCGCCATCGACGTCGCGCTGTCCAGCCCCGTCGCGCGGATACACCTGCACGCCGTGGGATTGACGATCACGGCGGCCCGGGCCGAACGGGGTGGCGCGTCCCACGACGCCGGCACCGAGACCGACGCCGACAGCGAGACCGTGACGCTGGTGTTCCCCGCGCCGCTGCCCGCGGGGACCGCCACGCTGCACCTGACCTGGTCGGGGCGTTTCAGCCCCGGCCTGCGCGGGCTGTACCGGGCCGGGCGCATCGCGGTCACGCAGTTCGAGGCGGCCGACGCGCGGCGGGTGTTCCCCTGCTTCGACGAGCCCGCGTTCAAGGCGACCTGGGACCTGACCTTGCGCGACGTCCCCGCCGGCGTGACGGCGCTGTCGAACGGCGCCATCGTCGACGAGACGGCGGACAGCGCGGGCAAGCGACGCATTCGCTTCGCGGCCACACCGGTGCTGTCGTCGTACCTGATCGCGCTGGCGCTGGGCGACCTGGTGTCCAGCGAGCCGAGAACCGCCTCGAACATCCCCATCCGCACCTGGGCCGTGCCCGCCAAGCTGGGGCTGACCGCGTTCGCGCAGGAGGCCGCCGCGGCGGTGCTGCCCAAGCTGGAGTCGTACTTCGGCCTGCCCTACCCGTTCGGCAAGCTGGACCAGCTGGGCATCCCGGACTTCGAGGCGGGCGCCATGGAGAACGCCGGCTGCATCACCTTCCGCGAGGTGGCGCTGCTGCTGGATCCCGCCACCGCGCCGCTGGCCGTGCAGAAGCGCGTCGCCGAGGTGATCACGCACGAACTGGCCCACCAGTGGTTCGGCAACCTGGTCACCATGGTGTGGTGGGACGACCTGTGGCTGAACGAGGCGTTCGCCACCTGGATGGCGTTCAAGATCGTCGCCGAGTGGCGGCCCGAGTGGCGCATCTGGATGGACTTCGAGGTGGCCAAGGGCTCGGCCCTGGTGCTGGACGCCATGCAGTCGGCGCACCCCATCCGCGCCGAGATCCAGAACGCCGAGGAGGCGGGCGAGTCGTTCGACGCCATCACCTACGAGAAGGGCGGCGCGGTCCTGCGCATGATCGAGGGCTACCTGGGTGAACAGCGCTTCCGCGAGGGCATTCGCCTTTACATGCGCCGCCACCGCGAGGCCAACGCCACGGCGGACGATCTGTGGGGCGCCCTGGGTGAAGCGTCGGGCGAGCCGATCGTCGAGCTGGCAAACGGGTGGATCCGCCGCACCGGCTACCCGGTGGTGTCGGTGTCCCTGAGCCAGGAAGCGGGAAGGCCGGCGCTGACGCTGCAGCAGCGTCGCTTCTTCTCCGACCCCACCGCGAAGGAGACGGGCGCGCCCACGCGCTGGCTGATCCCGATGGTGCTTCGATACCGCGACGACGAGGGCGTCAAGGAGCAGCGGGTGCTGTTCGGCGAGGAGACCGCAAAGGTGGTGCTGGCCGAGGCACGGGGACCGATCCGCTTCGTGGAGGCGAACGCCGGCGCGGTCGGCTTCTACCGCTGCCGTTACGACGGGGCGCTGCTGGCGCAGCTGGGCCAGGCCATCGCCTCGTCGGACGACGTGGCGCCCATCGAACGCATGGCGCTGGTCTCGGATCAGTGGGCGCTGGTGCGGGCCGGGGCCGAGACGGTGGGGGCCTTCCTGGACCTGGTGAAGGCGATGGCCGCCGAGAGCGACCCGTTCGTGCTGGACGAGCTGATCGGCCGGCTGTCACTGCTCGAGTCCCGCCACGTGGCGGACGCCGATCGAGGCGCCCTGCAGAGGGTGGTGGGCAAGCTGTTCGCCAGCTCGGCGACGCCGCTGGGCTGGCAGGCGGCAGCGGGCGCGGCCGAGGCGGACGACACCCGCCTGCGCCGGGCCGCCCTGCTGCGCGCGCTGGTCGTGGTGGCGCGCGAGCCGGGCGCCGTGGCGGAGGCCGAGGCGCGCACGCTGAAGCACATCGCCGCGCCCGGAGCCGGAACGCTGGATCCCAACCTGCTGGATCTCGCCATCACGGCGGCGGCGCGCAACGCCGACGGCGCGCGCTTCGACGACTTCGCGCGCCGGGCCACCACCGAGCTGGATCCGGCGAGCAAGCGTCGTTTTCTGCACGCGCTGGCGCGCGTGGAGTCTCCCGCCGTGGTCGGCCGCGCCGTCTCGGCCGCGATGACCGATCTGGTCCCGATGCAAGACTTCACGTCGTATCTATCGGTGCTGCTGTCGAACCGCGCCACGCGAGAGGAGGCCTGGCGACTGATCCGCGATCGCTGGTCCGACGTTCACGCGAAGGCGGACTCGCCGATGCTGCTGCGCCGGTTGATCGAGAGCCTGGGCGCGCTGCCCGAGCGACGGCACCTGGAAGAGGTGGAGGCATTTCTCGCCGCGCACCCGATCCCGGCGGCGAAGCAGGCGACGTCGCAGACGCTGGAGCGGATGCGAATGGACGCGGCGTTGCGGGAGCGGTTGATGCCGGAGATCAAGGCGTGGTTGGCGCGGAGCTGATCCGCGACGCGTGATCGCGACGGGGACCAAGGAGCGACCAAGGAGCGACCAGGCGCGACCAAGCGCGACCAAGCGCGACCAAGATCCCCGAAGACGGGGTGGCGGGAACGTAACCTGCGCGATGTAAGACAGAGTCCGTGTCGTCGCCAGCTTTCGCGCGCGAATTCGAGCGAGAACCTTGACAGCTTCCGGTGGCGCGGGCGAGTCTTCCTGCGCGAGACACGCGACACATGAGTAACAAAACTCCATCGGGTTCCTCCTCGACCAGCGAGCGCAACGATGTCTCGCGCACGGTGGGCGTGCTCATCTCGTTGTTCACGGCGGCGCTGGTGTTCGGTGGCGGAATGGCGATCCTGCCCCGGCCGCAGCCCCCCGCGCCCCCGCCCACGGTCACGCCGCCCGCGCCTCCTCCCGCGCCCACGGCGCCGCCGGCGCAAGCCACCGGGGGACAGGGAGGCCAGGGCGCAGAGGCAGGTCAGGGTGGACAGGCCGGCCAAGGCGAGGAAGCCGGCGCGGCCGCGGGCCAGGCTGGCACGGCGGACGCCGGCACGCCCCCCGAGTTCGCCGACGACACCAAGGCCGCTGCCGCCGACGGCGCGGCGCCAGCCCCCGCCGAGAACGCTGACGGCGGCGAGGACAACAGCGCCGACTGCGCGCTGCCCGAGAAGGACATGGCGCGCGAGGCGTGGCGCCGCAACTGGCCGACCATCTGCACGCTCGGCGACACGGGCAAGGGTTTCATCCTGATTCCCGTCAAGGGCCCGGTTCAGAACGCGGTGGTCGAGCTGAAGCGGAAGCCGGTGCGCGAGGCGCGCGTCAGCCTGCCGCAGGCCGAGTCGCAGCTGACGCTGAAGCTGTACAAGCTGAAGAAGCTGGGCTTCAAGGATCTGAAGGTCGGGCCCATCGACGAGAGCGCCGGCACCGGCACGCGCCTGCGCGTCCGCCTGATGCCCGGCGCGGGCGATCCTGTCTTCGACGTGAAGGACGGCTACGCCAAGATCACGGTCGCCACGCCCGACAAGTCCGAGAAGCCCGACAAGTCCGACAAGGACTGACCGTCAGGCCGGCGGCCCGGCGTCCAGCACCGACTCGGTGAAACCCAGCTCCAGCGTCTGGCGCGGAACGGGCAGCGCGCGCAGCATCGGCGCGCGAAAGGGGATCCGCACGGTCGACGGCGCGTACAGGCGGAAGACCATCGCCAGCGCGAAGAACCAGTCCGTCGCGATCACCGCGCGCATGCCGTCGTAGTCGGGCGGATGGTGGGCGCCATCCACCAGCATCGACCAGCCGTCCGGCGTGGGCGTGAAGACCCACGGCTGCAGCTGCACGTACGGCTGATCCCACTGCTCGCCGAGCGCGTAGCGCGAGAGGAACTCGAAGGCGGAGGGGGCCGTGTCGCCCGCGGTGGCTCGCCACAGCTCGCGCAGCGCGGGCAACAGGCGCGCGCTCTCCACCTCGAACGAGGTGTGGGTCTGCCCTTGCCACGTCCACTGGATGGGCGCGATGTTGCGCACCAAGGCGAACTGCAGCTCGCCCGGCGCCCCAGGGCGCGCGCTGAAGCCTTCCGCGCCGATGAAGCGCCGAAACTCTGCCACCGCGTGCACGTCGGGCCCGGCAAACAGCAGCCGCGCGTCGCCACGAGGCGCCGCCCGCACGCGCCGCTCGCGTTGCTGGCGAACGTAAGTGGCGGTCGGGTGCTTGCCCTTGGTCTCGAAGTGCGCCTCCGAGAAGTAGGAGGCGAACTGGTTCAGCTCGGGCGCGCCCGGTCGCAGGCGTTCCTTCGTCATTCGCGCGCGAGGCGACAGGGGCGTCACGCAGGCCAGCTCGGACTCGATCCACATCGGCTTCGCGTCCAGCGCGCGCACGTCCAACTCCACCAGCAATGGCACATAGGCCTCTGGATCCGTCACCACGTGCTCGACGACCGGGACGCGGCTGCGGCGGTTGAAGGCCCCGCCCACCAGCAACCACAGCCCGGTCCGCGGACGGATGAGGTGGCCGGTCCAGATGAAGGCCCGGTTCCCGCGCACGGGCAGCGCGTCGCCTTTCAACAAACGATGCCAGTAGCCATCGCGCGCCAGCAATCCTTCGCGCACGGCGGCCTCCAGCGCGTCATTCACACGCGCCGTCACCTGCTCCAGCGCCGGCGGCGTGAGATCCCACATCGCCGCGGCCCGCTCGCGTTTCCGCCCGCGCCGCACGGTCATCGGCTGCGCCACCTGGATCTGGAAGCCGGCCGCGCTCCCTTCGAAGACCGGTCCGCAGTAGCGCGCGGCGCGGACGGGCAGATTCCCGTCCAGCTCACCCGAGCGCTTCGCGAGGTGAGTGAAGCCCTGCAACACGGTCACCAGCTCGAAAGCGCTGCCCGTCATCGAGTCCGTCGCGATGCTCATCCGTCATCCCTTCTGCTGTGGATCCGGTGTCGACCTGATCCTCGAAACGCTGGAAATCACCGGCGGAAAACTCTTCGAAGCAACCCTCGGGCCCACTGCCTATTGCATACGCGCGCGGCCCCGGGGGCTCACCCGAAGCGCGCGCGAAGTCATAGACCGATGAAGGCCGGTCATATGACGAAAACCCCTTGATTCTACTTAATTCACGTCGGCACGGCGGCTGCACAAGGGTCTCTCCGAAAAGCTCGACGGGTCGAGCAATGAAAACCCCAGGTCCAGGAGACACCCCATGAACACCTCGAAGAAGATCGCCGGCATCCGCGTGAAGTCCACCATCAAGGCCGGCGGCCTCGGCAACGGCAACCACAACGCCGGCATCCGCGTGAAGTCCGCCGTCAAGGCCGGCGGCCTCGGCAAC
>Ga0207652_10001853_pt1 | contig 18346 bp, 24 predicted proteins | sample KBSC63BmetaG_FD_184334 | JGI IMG/M metagenome (GOLD analysis project Ga0207652, IMG submission 184334) | Corn rhizosphere microbial communities from Kellogg Biological Station, Michigan, USA - KBS C6-3B metaG (SPAdes) (version 2) | ecosystem: Host-associated > Plants > Roots > Rhizosphere ... | reverse complement strand
GACGGAGCGATCGGCGCCCGGCCGATGAGCAACAACCGCAACGTCGACTACGAAGGCGACGCGTGGTTCTTCACGTATGACGACCGCCGGATGGTCGGCGATATCGAGCGCGACGCGAATGTCGGCGTGACATATCTCGGCAGCGGCGGCTTCAAGGGCCTGCTCGGCGCGCCGGGGGCGTTCATCCACGTCGAAGGCAAGGCGGCGATCGTCCGCGACAGCGCGCGCTTCCGCGAGCACTGGGACAAGAGCCTCGACCGCTGGTTTCCGCAAGGGCCGGAGACGCCCGGCGTGGTGATGATCGAGGTCGCGGCCAAGCGGGTTCACATCTGGGACGGCGAGGAGGAAGCGGAGATCAAGCTCCCCGGCGCGGTTGACTGACGCCGCGCGCCGGCATCCGAAGGTGCGGGCGGCGTGTCGCGCCGCGCTCGTGGTGTTGTACCTCGTCGCGGGGTGCTTCCATCTCGCGACGCCGGAGCCGTTCCTGCGGATCACCCCTCACTGGGTGCCTTGGCCCGAAGGGGTCATCCGGCTCACCGGCATCGCGGAGCTGTGCGGCGCGATCGGATTGGGGCAGCCGATATCGCCGTCGCTGAGAAGACTCGCCGGCCTGGCGCTCGCGGCTTACGCGCTGTGCGTCTGGCCGGCCAACATCAACCACTTCATTATCGACATGGCGCGGCCGGACCATGGCTGGGGCCTGGCTTACCATGTGCCCCGGATGATCGCCCAGCCGGTGTTGATCTGGCTGGCCCTGTGGACCGGCGAGGTGACCGATTGGCCAGTCCGCGCGGAGTCTATTTATCCTCGCCGCCCACGCCGTAAGTGATCGCGGCGTTGCGGGTCTTCTGGAAATCGTCGAGGCTCATGCCCTTGAACGCGGCGTAGATCGCCGGATTGGGCACGCCGGTGACCGCGCCGAGCTTCTCCAGCATGAAGAAGATCACGCCGTAATGGATCATCCCGATCCAGTCGCGCCGGCGGATCAGGTCGCGCTCCTCGTCGCTCAGATCGGCCGCGGCGAGAGTCGCTTCCTCGTCCTCCCTGAACGCCTTGCGCACTTTCGGATCGGTCAGCGAGTGGAGGAAGTGGTTGATGCGGAAGCCCTTCACCGAGCGTTCGATGGTGAAGGGATATGTTCCTTCGAGCTCCTCCGACCCGGCATAATCGTGCCACGCGCGCTCGAGGGTCTTTTCGACCGGCTCGACCGGAGCGTCGTTCGAGACTTCCTCGAAGATCATCGTCGCGATCGGCGTCATCGACGGGAGGAAATAAGTCTTGTGGGTCACTTCGACCTCTTCCGACAGCGCGCCGCGCATCATCAGCCACATCACCACCTCGGCGCCTTCCCAGCCGCCGCGCTTGGCCAGCTCGGCCACGGTCAGGTCGAGCAGGCTCTCGGGGTCCTTCTCGAGCCGGTCCATGAACTCCATGTCCCAGTCGGTGTTGTTGAAGCCGCAGCCCTCGCCGTGGACCTGGTGGCTGAGGCCGCCGGTGCCGGCGATCGCGACTTTGATGTCCTTGGGATAGCTCAGGATCGCCTGGCGCAGGCTCTTGCCGAACTTCCAGAAGCGCCGCGCGCTAGGCAGCGGCACGGTCAGCACGCCGCAGACGACCGGCAGCAGCTTGCACGCCCAGCCCTTGTCGTCATGGTCGACCATGACCGAGAGCGGCGAGAAGGCCCCGTGATCGAGGTTCTTGCCCTGGAAGTACGACAGGTCGAATTCGTTGGCGACCATCACCCGGGCGACGTGCGCGGCGAACTCGGGGTCGCCCTTGATCGCCGGGATCGCGCGCGGGCCGCCGCCTTCGTCCGCCGGACCGAACTCCTCGCCAACGCCAAGCGCGAAGTGCGAATAATGGTCGAAGAAGGCCGTCATGTGGTCGTTGTAGATGTAGACCAGCACGTCCGGCGCTTTGTCCCGAAACCACTCCTGGACCGGCTCATAGCCTTCGAAGATCGGCTTCCACACCGGGTCTTCCATCTTGTTCGCGTCTTTGGCGAAAGCGATGGTGGGAGTGTGCGACGTGGCGATGCCGCCGACGATCTTGGCCATGGGTGCGGTCTTTCCTCTCGTGCGAACGCACCCGCGCGGCGGGGCGCCCTATCGCCGTGCATGTTGCCACGGGCGGGCGCCTTGCGACAAGTCAATTTCCGGATTCGTGAATTTTTCAGGTATCCGAAACGACAACGGGCGAGGCAACCCTCCCGGTGCCTCGCCCGCGCCTGATTTCACAGCCGGGCCCGAGCCCGGCGTCGCCGTCAGCTCATGTGCTTGGAAACGGCGCCCGTCATCTTGAACATCGAGATCTGGCTGGCGCCGGTCACTTCGCCCAGCGTCGCGTCCGGATTGATCATCCGCTTGTCGGTCTTGTCCTGCAGGCCCTTGGACTTGATGTAGTCCCACACCTTGCTGGTGACCTGAGCGCGGGTCAGCGGCCCCTTGCCGACGACAGCTTCGAGCTGCGGCGAGAGGTTGACCGGTTTCTGCAGTGCATTGTTCTTGGCCATGGGCCCATCCTTTCCAGGCTAGAGATTCGGTAGCGCAGTCTTAGTCGATACCTCGGTTTCGTCCTACTCCTCCGAGAAATCATCCCCATCTTCGTTTCGCTCGTACGTCGCGGTGATTACGGCGGCGGCGACGACATGGCCTTTCAGCGCTTCGACGAGCTCCGCGCGGCTGGCCCCCGGCATTAGCGCAATGCCGGTATCGACCGCAAACAGCTGGAACACGTAGTCGTGCGGACCGTGGCCGGTCGGCGGATCGGGCAGCAGCCATTCGGAATTGCGGAAGCTGTTCTTGCCGACGCGCGGCGGGGTCTCGCCTTCGAGCAGCTTGCCCTGCTGCGCGTGCAAGCCCCAGACCAGCCAGTGACAGAACGGCTCCGGCGTCGGCGCGTCGGGATCTTCGACGATCAGGGCTAGTTCCAGCGCTCCGGCAGGCGGCGCGGTCCACTCGAGCGGCGGGGCGACCGCGTCTTCCTCGTCTGCGGTGAAGCTCGGGTCGAGCGCTTCGCCGTCGTCGAAAGCTGGGGACGTCAGGCGGAAGCCGCCCTTGTTCAACATGCCCTCGGCGCCAAGCGTGGCGATCGCCAACTTGCCGTGGCCGGCGCGCACGTTCTTCAGCGCTTTGCCGAGCCAGGCGGGGAGGTGTTCGAGCATCTGACGTTTCTCCTCTCGGATATGCCTAGGTGCCGTTGCGGGCGTTCGCAACCGCTGGCGGCGCACGACGGCACGATCCGGCGCCGAAACGACGCGGCTCGGAGCAATCGGCGCTCAGGCGAAGCGAAAGGCGGAAACGGCCGCGCCGAGCACTTCTTCGCCGTAGTCGTGCGTCCCGGGCGCGTCGGAGGCTCCGGCGGCGACCATCAACGGCAGCAAATGCTCTTCTCGCGGATGCGACAGCCGCGCCCACGGAGCCGCCTGCCAATGGGCGAGGCTGTCGGTGCGCTGAGCGGCCGGCGCTTCCGATGCGTCGACCAGCCAGCGATCGAATTGCGCCGCCGGCTCGCGCACGCGCGGATCGCCATACGCCCTGAGATTGTGGAAGCTCATGCCCGAGCCGATGATCAGCACCCCTTCGTCGCGCAGCGGCGCCAGCGCCCGGCCGGCGGCCAGATGCAGCGCCGGATCGAGCGAGGCGTGGAGCGACATCTGCACCACCGGGATATCGGCCTCGGGGAAGGCAACCTTGAGCGGCACGAAGACGCCGTGGTCGAAGCCCCGTTCCGCATCGATCCCGGACGGAAGACCGGCGGCGGCGATCAGGCCGCGGCCGCGTTCGGCAAGCCACCGCGCGCCGGGTGCGGGCCAGGCGATGCGATAGGTTTCCGGGGGGAAGCCGTAATAGTCGTAGATCAGGCCCGGATGCTCGCCCGCGCCCGTGAAAGCAAAGGCGGGGGCTTCCCAGTGGCCTGAGATGACCAGGATCGCGCGCGGCTTCGCCGGCAGGCTCGCGGCCACGCCCTTGAGGTAGCTTTCCATACCCCGCCAGTTGCCTTGCGGGTCGGGCATGAAGAAGCAGGGCCCCCCGCCGTGGGGAATGAACAGCGCCGGCTGGCGCGCGGAGGCGGCGATATCGGTCACGACTGTCCCCCGGTGAACGGCTGGCGGTCGGTCCACGCGCAGCCTTGCCGCTGCTCGCCCTTGACTTGCAGCGTGACGGTGAAGGGATAAGCGCGGTCGCTCATCCCGTCGCTGCACTTGCCGGGCGTCACCGCGAGGACGAACGGCTGGCCTTCGAGGTCGGCCGAAAACGACAGGCCGTTTTGTCCCGCGAAACGTTCGACCGTCAACTGCCGGCCCGCCTGGTCCTCAGGAGTCTGGTAAGTCAGGCTCTGGCCCGCGACCTGGCCCGCCCAGAACGGCTCCGTCCCCGTAAAGTGGATAATCTCCGTGGCGCCGATCCCCGAATAGGCCTGGCTATCGGCCGCCGTCACCGTCCGCTTTCCGGAGGGATCCGCTCCGCCGGCCGAGCAAGCCGCGAGCAGCAGGAAAGGGGCGAGAGCGCAGGCGCGGCGGGGAGAAACCATCTTGCGCTATCTAGGCGCGCTACCCGCGTCGGGAAAGCCCTGGGGCCGAGGCACGCGGAACGAGTGCCGCGCACCCGCATTTGCTTCACAAGTCGTTATTCGGAAGCCCATGCCATGCCCCTGTGGAAGCCGCTCCTCCTCATCGCCCCTGCCGGGCTCCTTCTCGGCGCGATCGGAGGGCGGATGGCCCAGCCGGTCCTCACCCAGCGCGAAACCGACGCCACGCTGCAGGCGATGTTCCAGACCCGCGCGGACCGTTACGGCTCGGGGTATCCCGCGCAAACCGCGGACGTGACTTACTACAACGGGGGCTCCAGCTTCGTGCCGGACTGGGTGAACCGGGTGGACGCCAACTGGTCGCCGCCGCACGAGGACGCGTGGTCTTATTCCTACGCCGCCGCGCCGCTTCCGAGCGTTGCCCAGCTCGACGCGCGGCAGGCCGCCCTGCTGGCCGATCCCGACAAGCAGTTCGCGGTGCACCGCCCGGACCCCGCCGCCGAGCCGGCCGAGGCAACGCTTGCCGCGACGCCCGATCCGAGCGCGGCTCCGGCCAGCGGCGACACGGTTGCGGCGGCCACTGCACCATCCGCCGGAGACGCTCCGGCCGACTCTTCCGAGCCCCGCAAAGCCGATGGCGAGCCCGCCATCTGGTAACCGGTCAATTGCCCGGTCGCCATTCCGGCGGGGCGAGAGTGAACCCGGAAAACTTGAACCCCGGAGTCACCACGCACGACACCAGCGTGAACCCGGCGGTGCCCGGCAGCGGAACGGCGGCTTGCCATTCGTGCGCGCCGATGACGACCTGAGGGCTGTCGCCGGCGATCACGTCTGGCCCGAGGCGCGTCTCGCGCACCGGCCCCTTCGGCGAGACACTGTGCGAAAGCAGCAGCGGGTCGCCCGCATGCCACAGCCAGATCTCCGCCGCGTCAACTTTGTGCCAATGGCTGCGCTGGTGCCCCTCGAGAAGGAAATAGATCGCCGACGCGCGTTCGCGCTCGCCATCCTCATCGGCCGGCGCGCGCCACATCTCGCGATACCATCCGCCCTCGGGATGAGGGGAAAGGCGCAGCTCCTCAATCAGCGTCTTGGCCGGGCTCATGCCTCGACAATCTCCACCCCGCGCCAGAAGGCAATCCGGTCGCGGACTTTTTCCGCATCGGGCCTCGGATCGGGGTAGTACCAGGCGGCGTCCTCGTTGCGCTCCCCGTCGATCTCGAGGGTGTAGTAATGCGCGGTGCCCTTCCACGGGCAGATGCTGGTCGTGGCGCTCTTTTCCAGCACCGAGGGGTCGACGTCGGCGCGCGGGAAGTAATGGTTGCCTTCGACGACGATCGTCTCGTCGCTATGGGCGATGACCTGATCGTTCCAGACCGCTTCGACTGCCAATGCCGGCTCCTTTCGCCGACCTCCCGGGGCAGAATACCGCACGAAAACGGGTTCGGTTCCGGCAAATGTCCCGCTAGGCAGGAGAGCATGACAATTCGCACCGGAATCGGCGGCTGGACTTATCCGCCTTGGCGCAAGGGCGTGTTCTATCCCGAAGGCCTCGTGCAGAAGCGCGAGCTCGAATGGGCCTCGCGCCAGCTCGGCGCGATCGAGATCAACGCGACTTACCACAGCCTGCAAAAGCCGGAGAGCTTCTGCAAATGGCGCGAGGCTACGCCGGAGGGCTTCAGGTTCGCTATCAAGGGATCGTCGTACATCAGCAACCGCAAGGTCCTGGCGAGCACCGGCGAGGCAATGGTCAAGTTCTATGCTCAGGGGCTGGAAGAACTGGGCGACAAGCTCGGCCCGATCCTGTGGCAGCTGATGGCCACCAAGAAGTTCGAGCCCGACGACATCGCCGCCTTCTTCGCCCTTCTCCCGCGCGAGCTGAAAGGCCTGCCGCTGCGTTACGCGATCGAAGTCGGGCACGAGAGCTTCGCTTGCCCGCAGTTCCTCGACATCGCGCACAAGGCCAATGTCGCGGTCGCCTATGTCGAGCAGGCAGGCCGCGCCCGCATCGCCGAACCGACCGCCGACTTCGCCTACATGCGATGCAAGAACATGCGCAGCGAGGAGCCGACCGGCTATCCGGCGAAGGAGCTCGACCGGATCGCCCGGCTGTGCCGCGAGTGGGACGCCAGGGGCGACGTGTTCGCCTTCATGATCAACGGCGCGAAGGAGCGGGCTCCGGCCGCCGCGATGGCGCTGGCCGAGAAGGTAAGGGATTAAGATGAAGCGACTGGTCCTGCCGTTGCTGGCGCTCGCGCTCGCCCACCCGGCCGCGGCGCGCACGCCGGAGGAAGTGGCCGCCGCGGCGCTCAAGGCGGCGCCGGTGTGGGACGGGCACAACGATGTCGGCGAGCAGCTGCGCGATCGGCGCGGCGATGTCCTCGCCGGGTTCGACTTCAACGACACGACCCACGAGCCCGACGGCAAGGGCGGCACCAGCGCGATGCAGACCGACCTCGCGCGGCTGGCGAAGGGCCATATCGGCGCGGAGTTCTGGTCGGTGTTCGTCACCTCCGAGCAGCCGGAGCCGAACGCGACCGTCGCCACGCTGGAGCAGATCGACACGATGAAGCGGCTGATCGCCCGCTATCCCGACCGGCTGCAGCTCGCGCTCTCTTCGGCGGATGTCGAGCGGGCGATGAAGGCCGGCAAAGTCGCCTCGCTGCTCGGAATCGAAGGCGGCCACTCGATCGACAACAGCCTGGGCGTGCTGCGGCAGATGTACGCGCTCGGGGCCCGCTACATGACGCTGGCCCACTTCAGGAACAACGCCTGGGCCGACAGCGCGAACGACGATCCCAAGCACGACGGGCTGACCGACTTCGGCAAGGACGTGGTCCGCGAGATGCAGCGCATCGGCATGCTGGTCGATCTCGCCCATGTCAGCGAGGCGACGATGAACGACGCGCTCGACGTGGCGAAAGCGCCGGTGATGTTCAGCCATTCGGGCGCTCGCGGGGTGGTCGACGTTTCGCGCAACGTGCCCGACGCCGTGCTCCGGCGGGTCAAGGCGAACGGCGGAATCGTCATGGCCATCGCTTATCCTTCGTACTTGAGCGAGGCGCTGCGCCAGTGGGGCGCGGCGCGCGCGGGCGAGGAAGCGCGCGAGAAGGTCCTCTATCCCGGCGATCCGCAACGGGTTCGCGACGGCCTTGCCGCGTGGGACAGTGCTCACCCCGCGCCGAAGGCGACCATCGGCCAGATGGCCGACCAGATCGACCATCTGAAGGCGGTTGCCGGCATCGACCATATCGGGCTGGGCGGGGACTACGACGGGATGCTGACCGGCCCGCAGGGGATGGAGGATGTCTCGGGCTATCCTGCGTTGTTCGTCGAGCTGGCCCGGCGCGGCTATACCCAGGAAGAGCTGGAGAAGATCGCCAGCCGCAACATGATGCGCGTGCTCAAGGCGGCCGAAGCCTACGCCGCGGAGCATCGGGGCGACCCGCCAATCGAGTATCCCGTCGGCAAGACCGGCTAATCGCCCTTCGCGTCGCGCTCCAGGCGTTCGAGGACGCGGAAGAAGAACGCGGTCGACCAGCCGATCAGGATGAACCCGAGCAGGCCCTCGATCGCACCGACCAGGCGCCATTGGTGCGATACCGCGCTGCTCGCCCCGAGCGTGGCATAGCTCGACGTGGAGACGTAAAGCGCCTCCTGGAAGGTCCGCAGCGCGCCGACGACATCGTACAGCAGCGCGAACAGCCAGATCTCGACGAAGTGCAGCGAGATGATCGCGAACACCACGAATAGCGTGAACAGCGTGCCGCGCAGCGACAGCGGCTCCAGATGGCGGAGCCGCTCTCGCCCGCGCTCGGTGTGCATCAGCCGGCGCAAGGTGAACAGCCCGACGCCGTGAATGATCACGCACAGCGCGATCATCCCCGCGCCCACCGCCAGCGCTTCGCTGAAAGTCGCGGCCCAGACCTGCGGATCGACGGTGCCTTCGATGTCGTTCACAAGCGGTCAAGCGTCAGCGGGTCGCGCTCGCCGTGGCAGAATGCGGCGAGGGCGCGGGCGAACGGGTTTTCTGTCTCACCGGCTACGGCATCGAAGAGAGTCATCGAACTCTTGAATTTGAGCGCGTCGAGCGAGCCGAGCACGGCTTCGGCGCTGCGCCGCCCCGCCCAGCCGAGCATAGCTCCGGTGCACTCGATCACCCGCGGGCCGAGAACCGGATGGAGCAGGTAGCCGCGCGCTCCCACCGCATCGCGGAGCGCATAACGCTGCGAAGTGGAGCTGCGGCCGAGCCCGGCGATCTGCGGGAAGATCCACCATATCCAGTGGCCGCGCTTGCTGCCGGCGGAAAGCTCGCCGAGGGCATCGTCATAAGTCGAGCGTTGCGCCTCGACGAAACGCTCGAGCCCGGCGGTCAATCGCCGACGTGCTCCGGCTTACCCTTGCGCTTGGTGTGCGCCATGTCCTCGAGTTCCTTCTCGGACATGGATTCGTACATGCCCTTGGAAGCGCCCTGCAGCTCGGACTTCTTGGTGTCTCCGCGCTTGGCGGACAGGGCTGCTCCGGCCGCTTTCTGCTGCGCCTTGGATTTCGCTGGCATCGCGATTCTCCTTACTTGCCGGCGTTCTGATTGGGCATATTCTGCGGGTCGCTGTTCTGGCCGGGCGTCGCCGCGCTCATCTGGTCGGCGTGATCGCTGACGATGCTGTCGGTGGCGCTGCCGCTGTTCTGCGTCTGCTCCTGGCGAATGCGCTCGTTGGCGTTGTGGCTCTTCGATGGGCCGGTGACGAGCGCGCCGGTGACCCAGATGAGCGTCAGGAGCACGATCGCGCCAATCAGCCCGAAGATCAGGACCCAGCGAGTGACGTTCGGAGTCGATCCGGCGCGGACATCGTCCGTGCTGGTATGGATTTGCTCCCCGTTGGTCGGCATCGGCTCACTCCCGTGGATGGCGCCCTTTCGGGCAGGCGCCGAATCTACGGTCGGGCTTGACGAATGTTCCTTTCGCCGGCCGGCGCGATCAGTCGCGCAAGAGCTCGTTGATGCCGGTCTTGGCGCGCGTCTGCGCGTCCACCGTCTTGGCGATGACCGCGCAGTACAGGGACGGGCCGGGGGTCCCATCGGGCAGCGGCTTTCCGGGCAGGGTGCCGGGCACGACGACTGCGTACGGCGGCACTTCGCCGCGATGGACTTCGCCCGTCGCGCGGTCGACGATCTTGGTCGAGGCGCCGAGATAGACGCCCATCGAAAGGACCGCCCCTTCGCCGACGCGCACGCCTTCGGCCACTTCGGCGCGGGCGCCGATGAACGCGCCGTCGCCGATGATCACCGGGCCGGCCTGGAGCGGCTCGAGCACGCCGCCGATGCCGGCGCCGCCCGAGAGGTGCACGTTGCGGCCGATCTGCGCGCAGGAACCGACCGTCGCCCATGTGTCGACCATCGTTCCCTCGCCGACATGCGCGCCGATATTGACGAAGCTCGGCATCAGCACGGCGTTCTTGCCGATGAACGCGCCGCGCCGGACGACCGCGCCCGGCACCACGCGGAAACCCGCCTCGCGGAAGCGGTTCTCGCCCCAGCCGGCGAACTTCGAAGGCACCTTGTCGAACGCCGGCGCGCCGGCGGCGCCGCCTTCGACCACCGCGTTGTCGTTGAGGCGGAAGGACAGCAGCACCGCCTTCTTGAGCCACTGATTGACAGTCCAGCCCCCGGCTCCGTCCGGCTCGGCGACGCGGGCCTGGCCGCTGTCGAGCAGTTCGAGCGCCGCCTCGACTGCCGCGCGCACTTCGCTGCTGCCCGGATTCACGCTGTCGCGCGCCTCCCAGGCGGCTTCGATCGCGGGTTCGAGACTATCGCTCATTTAGGGCTTCCTTAACCAAGATAGGGTTCAGTTGCGGTTCAACCGATTAGGGCGAAAGGGCCGGTATACCGCCGGTTGCCCACGGGCAAGGCGTGTTGAGCCGCGTTTGCCGCAGGCATAGGCAGGCGTGGGGACAACGGGTCGCCCGACAGACGGCTGGCTGGCGATATGCCCATTGGGGTCGTGACGTAATGGATCGCAGGAAACTTCGTGGCGGCGTCGCCCTGACGACGCTGGCGTTCTTGGCCGCATGCGGCGGTGGTGGCGGCGTGGGCAGCACCCCGACGCCTCCGCCGACGGCGACTGTTCCGACGCCCACGCCGACACCCACGCCAGTCCCGACACCGACCCCCACACCGGCGCCGGCGCCGACTCCCACCCCGGCACCCTCGACAAACCCGACGCCGGCGCCGGTGCCGACGCAGTTCAACACCACCGAATTCCGCCGCTCGGACGGGCCGCTGCAGCACAACGCGGCCAGTGCCTGGGCCGCCGGCTGGACGGGCCAGGGCGTGACGATCGCGATCGTCGATACCGGCATCGACAAGACCAGCCCCGAATTCGCCGGGCGCATTTCGTCCGCCTCGCGCGACATGTTCGATGCGACCAACACCCGCGGCTACAACGCGACCGACGATCACGGCACCGACGTCGCGATGGTCGCCGCCGCTGCGCGCGACAACACCGGCATTCTCGGCATCGCCTGGGGCGCAACCCTGATGGCCTTGCGCTCCGACACTCCCGGCACCTGCGTAGAGGACGGGGGGTCGAGCGATCCGAAGACCGGCGGCTGCGAATTCAGCGATACGACGATCGCTTCGGCAATCAATTACGCCACCGCCCACGGCGCCAAGGTTATCAACCTTTCCCTCGGCGGCGATCCGCCGTCGACCGCCGTCAAGAATGCGGTGACGGCCGCGGCCAACGCGGGCGTGTTCATCGTCGTCGCCGCCGGCAACGACGGCTCGGCCAATCCGGACGCGTTCGGTGCCGCGATCGACACCGCCGGCAGCGGCGCGGTGATCATCGCGGGTTCGGTCGACGAAAACGGCGCGATCTCGGATTTCAGCGACAAGGCGGGCAACCAGCCCAACCATTTCCTGACCGCGCGCGGCGACGCGGTTTGCTGCCAATACAAGGACGGCAAGCTTTACGTCGACAGCCAGAATTACATCTACCTCTTCTCAGGCACGAGCTTCGCGACACCGCAGATCGCCGGCGCCGCCGCGCTGCTGGCGCAAGCCTTCCCGAACCTCACCGGCAAGCAGATAGCCGACATCCTGCTGCGCTCGGCCTTCGACGCGGGTGCGAGCGGAACCGACTCCGTCTACGGACGCGGCATCCTCGACATCGCGAAGGCCTTCCAGCCGATCGGGACGACCAGCCTTGCCGGAAGCTCGACTTCGCTGGCCCTGGCCGACAGCGGCGCCGCGACCTCCGCGGCGATGGGCGACGCGGTGACCGGCGCCTCGCTGCGGACCGTCGTGCTCGACGAATACAGGCGGGCTTACGATGTCGATCTCGGGCCCACCTTGCGCGGCGCGGTGGTCAGCCAGCCGCTCAATGGCGCGCTCGGCACGCCGCAGCGCCAGATCGGCACCAGCGACGGCAAGTCGTCGATCGCCTTCACCATCGATGCGAGCGGGCGCAACGGCGAGATGCCGTTCACCGGCCTGCTGCGCCTCAGCCGCGAGGACGCGCAACAGGCCCGCGTCCTCGCCGCGCGCGTCGCCTTGCAGCTCGCGCCGCACGCGCAAATCGCCTTCGGCTTCGCGCAAGGCAGCGACGGGCTCGTCGCCCAGCTGCAGGGCCAGAGCCGGCCGGCGTTCCTGATCGCCGGCGGTTCGGTCGGCGACGCCGGGCTTTACCACACGACCGACGCCTCGTTCGCGCTGCGGCGGCAAGTGGGCCGCTGGGGCCTGACCCTGAGCGCCGACAGCGGCAAGACCTGGAGCGCGGCCTACATGCACCGCGCGGCGCAAATGCTCGGGCAGCGTGACCGCAGCGGCGTAAGCAACTTCGTCGCCGCGCTCGACCGGCGGTTCGGCAACCTGCAAGCGTCGCTCGGGCTCGACTGGATGCGCGAAGACGCGACGATGCTCGGCGCAGAATTCCACAACGCCTTCGGCCTCAGGGGCGCCGACACGCTATTCCTCGATGCGCAAGCCGGGTGGGACTTCGCGCCCAAGTGGCGGTTCGGCGCGGCGATGCGCAACGGCTGGACCACGGCGCGCGGCGGCGGCCTGGTCGCCGGCGGTTCGCGCCTGACCAGCCGTTCGTGGTCGGTCGATGTCGCGCGCAGCGGCGTGTTTGGTGCCGGCGACAGCCTGGCGTTCCGCGTCTCGCAGCCGCTGCGAGTCGAGAGCGGCGGGCTCAACCTCGATCTGCCGATCGACTACAGCTACGCCACGCTGAGCCCGACCTATGGCATCCAGACCCTCTCGCTCTCGCCGAAGGGCCGCGAGATCGATGCCGAGCTGGCGTGGAACGGGCGGTTCCTGACCGGCGACGCCGCGGCGAGCCTGTTCATCCGCAAGGACCCGGGCCACTACGCCGGCCTGCCGCTCGACGAAGGCATGGCGCTGCGCTGGTCGCGCGGGTTTTAGCGCATCAGGTCGCGGGTGAAGTCGACCAGGCCGGTCTGCCGCGCGCGGCGCAGGCGCTCGGCGCGCAGGATGGCGTGAACCTCGGCGAAGCAGGCGTCCATGTCGTCGTTGACGACGACGTAGTCGTAGCCGTCCCAGTGGCTAATCTCGGCGCGGGCGCGCGCCATGCGATCGCGGATGACTTCGTCGCTGTCGGTCCCGCGTGAGCGCAGCCGCTGCTCGAGCGCGTCGATGCTCGGCGGCAGCAGGAACACGCGCACCACGTCGGTCTCCATCCGCTGGTAGAGCTGCTGGGTGCCCTGCCAGTCGATGTCGAACAGGAAGTCCTGCCCTTCCTTGAGGCCCGCCTTGATCTGCGCTTTCGGGGTTCCGTAGAAATGGCCGAAGACTTCAGCCCATTCGAGGAACTCCCCGGCCTCGACCATCGCCTCGAAGCCGGCGCGCTCGGTGAAGTGGTAATCTACGCCGTCTGTTTCGCCCGGCCGGATCGGGCGGGTGGTGACCGAGACCGACATGGCGATCTCGCGGTCTTCCTGCAGCAGCCGGTGAGCGATCGTGGTCTTGCCCGCGCCGGAGGGGGAGGACAGCACGAACATCAGCCCGCGGCGCTTGAGGGAATTGGCGGCCATGCGCGCTGTTGCCGCAGGGCGGTGGGCTAAATCAAGCCCTCAGAGGATGTCGTCCTCGTGCGAGGCCTGCTCGGCGAGCTGCTTGCGCCCCAGCCGGCGGGCCTTGCCGCGGGAAATGGTGCGGTCGTAGAGCGTCTTCGCCAGCAGCCCGCCGCCGACCAGCAGCGCGCCCGGAACCGAGCGGGTCGCGACCCGCGCCACCGTGGTGCTGACCAGCGTATGCGCCAGTCCGCGCCCTTCGATGATACCGACCGCCTGTTCGCGATCGAAACGCGCCTTGAGCAAGCCTTTCTCCATCGCCCGGCGCGCCAGGCGGCCGCCGCTGCGGACGAGGATTTCGGCGATGAGCACGTTGGTCGCCGCGTTCGGGCTGGGCCCGGGGACCTTGGCGACCCCGCGACGGCCCTTGTCGAGCGCGCGCTTGACCGCGCGTCCGCTTTTGTGAGTGAGCTTGCTGCCGGCCATCGCCTCGCTCCGTTGCGCGGCAGGCTCGCCGCTACTTCTTGCGGCCGAAATCGACCGAGACGACGTTCGATCCGTCCTCGGCCTTGGCAACGGCCGGCTTGCCAGCGCGTTCCTTGCCCGAGCCATCGTTCTCGGCATCTTCGTGCGCCGGCGGCGCGGCATCGGCGGAGACCGCCTGGAACTGCAGCCCGAAATCGACCGCCGGATCGACGAACGCGGTGATGGCCGCGAAGGGGATCTCCAGCTTGGCCGGGATCTGGTTGAACGACAGGCCGACCGTGAACCCGTCGTCATCGACGTTGAGGTCCCAGAACTTGTTCTGCAGCACGATCGTCATCTCGTCGGGGAAGCGCTCGCGCAAATTCTTCGGGATCGAGACGCCGGCCGCGCCGGTCTTGAAGGTGATGTAGAAGTGATGCGCGCCGGGCAGCTCGCCGCCGCCGCGCTGGACCTCGCCGAGCACGCGCCCGACCACCGCGCGCAAGGCTTCCTGGACGATCTCGTCGTAAGGGATCAGGCTGTCGGGCGTCTTGTCGGTCATCGTCCTTGTAGGTGGCGAGGCGCTGGCGCGGGGTCAAGCGCCAATCACTCCCGTCCCGCCTGCGGGAGGGGGGATGCTTGCGCGGTGCGGCAGCGGCACTATACGGCGTCCCCATGCGCACAGGCCGGATCAGCCGCGACACCAGCGAGACGAAAATCCTCGTCGAGGTCGACCTCGACGGGTCGGGCGCCTACGCCATCTCCACCGGCATCGGCTTCCTCGATCACATGGTCGAGCAGTTCAGCCGCCACTCGCTGATCGACGTGACGATGAAGGTCGAAGGCGATCTCCATGTCGATCAGCACCATACGACCGAGGACAGCGCGATCGCGCTCGGCCAGGCGATCGCCCAGGCGCTCGGCGACAAGGGCGGGATCGGCCGCTACGGCAGCGCCTATTCGCCGATGGACGAGACCCTGGCCCGCGTCGCGCTCGACATCTCGGGCCGGCCGTTCCTGGTGTGGAAGGCGCACTTCACGCAAGAAAAGCTCGGCGAGTGGGACACCGAACTGATCGAGCACTGGTTCCACTCGGTCGCCCAGGCCGCCGGGATCACGCTCCACATCCAGCTGCTCTACGGCACCAACAACCACCACGTCTGCGAAGCGATCTTCAAGGGCTTCGCCCGCGCGATGCGCGCTGCGGTCGAGCTCGATCCGCGCAAGGGCGGGGCGATCCCCAGCACGAAGGGTCAGCTGGGTGGCTGAAGCCATCGCATTGATCGATTACGGCGCGGGTAACCTCCAGTCTGTCCATAACGCGCTGAAAGCCGCCGGCGCCGAGCGGATCGCCGTCACGGCCGATCCTGAACTGGTGCTCGGCGCGCGGCGCATCGTGCTGCCGGGCGTCGGCTCGTTCGGCGCTTGCATGAGCGGCCTGACCGCCATTCCCGGCCTGGTCGAGGCAATGGAGCAGCGCGTGCTGCGCGATGGCGTGCCGTTCCTCGGAGTCTGCGTCGGCATGCAGCTGATGGCCGACCGTGGGCTCGAATTCGGCGAAACGCCGGGCTTGGGCTGGGTCGCCGGCGAAGTGGCGCGGATCGAGCGCACCGACCCCGAGATCAAGGTGCCGCACATGGGCTGGAACGACGTCTCGCCGACGCCGCATTTCGCCGGGACCGGTCTGGTCGAGCCGGGCGAGGCCTATTTCCTCCACTCGTACCACTTCGCGCCCGAGAACGGCCGCGAGATCGCCGCGATGACCGATCACGGCGGCGGCCTCGTCGCCGCTGTCGCGCGCGACAACCTGCTCGGCGTGCAGTTCCACCCGGAGAAAAGCCAGGGCTACGGCCTCGAGCTGCTGGCGCGGTTCCTCGACTGGCGGCCTTGAGCGCGTAGTCCCGGACCTGATCTGGACCGCTGGCCCGCAAGCGCCGAACGAACGGCCAGCGATCCCGGCGTTCGCGGCGCTGACGATGCCTGTTTCCTCGCCTTAAAGCGTTCGCCGCACGCGACAAATTTCGGAACGTGACGCTGTCCTGATCGTCTCCACGCCAAAGGAGATTCCCCGATGGCCGAAGCCGATCCCAACATTTCCGACGCTCATACCCAGCAGCCGTCACTCAAGGGGCGCAAGGCGATCATCTCCGGCGGGACCACCGGCATCGGCCGGGCCATCGCCATCCTCCTCGCAAGCGAAGGAGCCATGGTTTACGTCTGCGGGCGCGATCCGCAATATCTGCAGGACGCGCTCGAGCGCATCCGCGAGGTGGGCGAGGGTGACGGCATCAACGTCGACCTGACGAAGCAGGAAGATGTCGACCGCTTCGTGGAAGAAGGCGCGAAATATCTCGGCGGTGTCGACATCGCGGTGATCAATGCGGCGCTGGCGGCAGACGGCCTGGAAGACACCGAGGTCGAGCGGATCCGCTATATCGTCGACACCAACCTGACCCACATGATGACGATGGCGAAGCGCGTGGTCGACCGCATGGGCGAAGGCAGCGACATCGTCTTCATCGGCTCGATGTCGGCCGTATCCCGCGAAGGCAGCTCGACGGTCTACACCGCCACCAAGACCGGCATGGAGGCGTTCGCCGAAGCCCTGCGCAAGGAGCTGGCGAAGAAGGATATCAAGGTCACCAATATCGAGCCCGGCCTGGTCGGTACCGACATGCAGACGCCCGATATCCCGGTGGAGAAGCAGCGCGAGATGATTCACGCGGCCAAGATGCTGCGGGCCGAGGATATCGCCGTCGCGGCGCACTTCGCGCTGACCCAGCCACGGCGCACGATCGTGTCCCTCATGCGTGTCGAGCCGCGCATCTCCGAATGACCGACTTTCCTGTCGACAAGCTCGTCCTGACGCCGGACGACATCGACCTGGCGCGCTCGCCGCTCGCCGGGCAGTTCGATGCCGAGACCTACGTGCTCGGCGCGTTCAACCCGGGCATGACCCGGCTAGCCAACGGCAACCTGCTGCTGATGGTGCGCGTGGCCGAGGCGCTGAGCGAGCCGATCCGCGACGGCGAGGTCCACGCGATCCGCTGGGATCAGGGGCGCTTCGTCCTCGACGGCTGGCCGCTGCAGCACGTCGACACCGCCGATCCGCGCAAGTTCGAGATCCACGGTTACGGCTGGAAGGTCATGGCGCTGACTTCCCTGTCGTGGCTGCTGCCGGTCGAGATCACGCCCGACGGCACAGAGATCGTCGCCATCCATTACGACAAGGCGGTTTCGCCGCAGGGCTCTTACCAGTGCTACGGCATCGAGGACGCGCGCATCAGCCGCGTCGGCGACGCGTACTTGATGACCACCTGTTCGGTCAGCCCGGAGCGTCACTCGACCACCCTCTACCGCTCCGGCAACGGGCTCGACTGGACGTTCGAAGGCATCGTCCTCGATCACCAGAACAAGGACATGCTCATCTTCGAAGGGCTGATCGATGGCCAGTATTGGGCGCAAACCCGCCCGCTCGGCAGCCTGTTCTTCGCCTATCCGCCCGGCAGCGAGTATCACGCCGGCCCCTCGATCAACCTCGCGACGAGCCCGGATTCGCTCCACTGGATGCCGAACATCCATCCCGGCATCCGCCCCCACGCGGGCACGCCGGCGACCGCGCGGATCGGCGGCGGCACTCCGCCGATCCTGACCGAGATCGCCGGCCAGCGGGGCTGGCTGACGCTGTGGCACGGGGTCGAGCCGAAGGAGATCGTCGGCATCTACCGCACGTACTGGTCGCTGCTCGACCCCGACGAGCCGTGGAAGGTGCTGGCGACGAGCCACCCGCCGCTGTTGGAAGCGAACGCCGAGCTGACCCGCCCGCTGGAAGACAAGATGTACGTGCGCGACGTGGTCTTCTCGACCGGCATCGTCGATGCCGGCGATCACGTCATCGTCGCCAACGGCGAAGCGGACCTCGCGTGCAGGATCACGCATATTCCGAAGGACGCGTTCGTTCCTTCGTAAATCCTTCCCGCGCCAAACTTCCCCCTCTCCCGCGCGGGAGAGGGTTACGAAGGCTTGGCAGCTTGCTGCCTAGCCGTAGTTGGGTGAGGGTGCTCTGCCCGCGCGGGCGTGGCACCCCCTCACCCAAGCTCCGCTAGCGCCGGCTGCGCCGACGCAAGCTGCGCTATCCCTCTCCCACTTGGGAAGAGGGTTGGAGGAGGATTTCACTTTCCTACAGACCCCCAGTTGTGGCTTATGCTGCCCGATGAGCGCGCAACTTTCCATCAGACCCCCGATGACTCGGTTACGCCGGCGAAAGTCGCGAATGCGCGCAGCGACGTGTCTTCCTGTCGCCCTGTTCGAAAAACGGCGGA
>Ga0207652_10001852_pt1 | contig 18368 bp, 11 predicted proteins | sample KBSC63BmetaG_FD_184334 | JGI IMG/M metagenome (GOLD analysis project Ga0207652, IMG submission 184334) | Corn rhizosphere microbial communities from Kellogg Biological Station, Michigan, USA - KBS C6-3B metaG (SPAdes) (version 2) | ecosystem: Host-associated > Plants > Roots > Rhizosphere ... | reverse complement strand
TGCGACAGACATATTGCAACGGGCCGATGCGGCGATGTACAAGGCAAAGGTCCTTGGTAAAGCACGCTACGAGATCAGCGGACCGATGGCGCACGTTGACGGAGCGCAGCTCTTCAAGCTCGAAAAAGACCTGAGGAGGGCGGTTGAAAACAAGGAGTTTGTCGTTCACTATCAGCCAATCGTTTCACTGGACGATTGCCGTATCCGGGGCTTCGAAGCTTTGGTCCGCTGGAACCATCCGGAACTAGGTCTGGTCCAGCCAGCCTACTTCATTCCCGCTGCAGAAGAGACCGGCCTGATCGTCCCGATCGGGACTGGGGTTCTACGAGAAGCGTGTCGACAAATGCATACATGGAACACAAGGTTCTCTCCGGGTGACCCGATGTCCGTAAGCGTCAACATAGCACCGAAGCAGTTTCAACCGCAAAAACTGGTGAGGTGCGTTAGAGAGGCACTCGATGACAGTGGGCTTGATCCAACCTGGCTGGAACTGGAAGTAACGGAAAATTTGACGATGCACGATGCCGCACCGGCACTGCAAGTTCTTCGGGAACTCAGCGATATTGGCGTCTCACTGAGCCTGGACGATTTCGGTACAGGCTACTCGTCACTCAGTTATCTGCACAAACTTCCTATCCGCACGCTTAAGATCGATCGTTCGTTTATTTCCGAACTTGGAGGGCGAAGGGAAAGCGTTGGCATTGTGCAGACAATCATTGCCCTAGGACACAATCTCGGGATGAAGGTGGTAGCTGAGGGCGTGGAAAACGAGAACCAGCTCAAAATATTAAGAACATTGCATTGCGATTTTGCTCAGGGTTTTTTCTTTTCACGGCCGGTTGACGCGGAATCTGCAAAGTCGATGTTGTTGACAAAGCGCCTCGCGGAAACTTTGGGACTGAGGAATGAGTGGGCGGCCTGAGATGGTAATGTTTCCTGCGCTGGCCTGATTGCCTGCGCGGATGAGAACACGAAGGGCAACAACTGCAACTGTTTCCCTGGCGCCCATGCGATAACAAGTCATCCGACGGACAGCTTTGCATCCCCTTCCAGCACCCGCAGCTCCGGTCCACCACACCGATCGGGAGATTCAATATGCCTGCGGCGATTACATCTCGCGCCTACAAGCTGCCGGTATCCACCCAGCATGAGCCTTCCAGGCTGTTCCTACGACAACGCCATGGCAGAGAGCTTCATGAAGACCGGCCATCAGCGAGTTCATCGACGACGTCCATAGTCGCCATCGACTCCACTCTGCTCTCGACTACCTGCCGCCTGTCGAGTTCGAACTTGCATCGCTCACAGTAACAGGAGATTTGCTCTAGCTTACGCCGCAGCTAGCCTGGTCACCGTAAGCACGGTAATGTCGTCTTCCTGCCCGAAGCTGACTGCGGTATCGGCAACGTGCTCCGCACTGGGCCGCTGCTGCATCAGGGCATGCAGGCGGTCGAAGCCGTAGAGCTCTCCGTGAGGATTGCGGGCCTCGACGACGCCGTCGCTCAGCAGCGTGAGCTGCTGGCCATGCGAGACATCGACGGCCATCTCTTCATACTCCACGTCCGCAATGATGCCCAGGGGCAGGCCACTTGGCAGCGCTATCTCAAGGCCGTCAACATACGGCTGGCAATGTCCGGCGTTGGCCATGGCAGTATGGCCGGAGGAGTCAATCCGAACAGCGCAGCAGGTGACAAATCCACCCTGGGTGCGGCCGATGAGGCGGCGGTTCAAGCCAGCCAATATGGCGGCGGGGCTGGGGTCGTGCTCGGCGAGCGTGCGCAGTGTGCCGACGACGAGCGAGACGGTCATGGCGGCGCGCAGGCCTTTGCCGCTGACGTCCCCTGCGACGATCAGCGTTTCATCGCCTTCGAGCGGGATGATCTGAAAGAAGTCGCCGCCGACTTCGCTGGCAGGGCGGTAGACGCTGTGGACCGCATAGCCTGGTGCCTCGCGCTCGACAGCCGCGGGCACCATGACCTGTTGAATTTCCTGCGCCGCTTTCAACTCGGCATCGACGAAGCGCTGCCGGGCGGCCTGCTGGGTCAGGCGATCCCAGAGCGCGTACACGATGGCGAGCAGCAGCAGCAGCTTGGCGCCGAGAAACACGCTCAGATTAGAGCCATCGATGCGCAACAAAGGGCGCTGCAAAACAGCAAAGAGCCAGGAGAGCCGGTTCATGCTCTGGTCGCTCAGGTAGGCTATGTTTCCGAGCGCCAGGTCGAGAGCCAGGGCAAGGAAAAAAAGCAGGCGCGGCAGGTTCAGGCGGCTGAGAAAGAAGCAGGCCACGATCAGCACCAGCAGAAACAGCGAACCGATGTTCCCCAGGATCTCCGTAAAGATGTCCAGGAAGTGGAAAAGACGTGGGTAGGGAGAAAGGAGGATCATCGCCTCGACGTTATTTCCGATAGAAGCCAGAAGGAAAAGCAGGGAAACGCCAATGCCAGCTCCCCACCAGAACCGCGCGCCGCGCAAACCGGGCCGCTGCGGCAGGTCCGCAAGTAGAAGCACCAGGAAGATCAGAACGCTGGTCTGCGATGCCACCCACCCGTACACCACGAGGCCTGCCACCCAGCTTGTCGATAGCAGTTGCGTGTACCAGTGGTACAGCGCGTACATCAGGAAGTACTCGCCGACACAGAACAGTACCCATTGCGAACGCGACCGCAACCAGAGGATCAGCACGGGAATAGAAACGAAGAAGACCAGCAACAGAGCGGCTTCACTGAGCGCACGGGAACGGAGGCGATGTTCTACCCAATGCTCGCGCATCTGCTCGATCAGCGGACCGTACCCAATCAGGGGTGCTGCTTGAAAACCGCCATCGTCCGGGCCATCGTTGGAGACGACGGGGCGCTCCCAAAGGCGGATAGCCAGCGTTGCAGAGCTTGCGCCGGGCGAGGATGGGAGCGGAACGGCCGCGGGCTGCGGGTTCCAGTACCAGTGTGCATGGGGCGGCATGGTCCCGATGCCTCCGACCTTTACGCCGTTCCAGTAGACCTCTGCGACCGAGTTCAGGGGCGGCAGCAAAAGACCCAGCGGCTTCTTGTCCGTGGGATCGAGCGCGATCTGCCGCCGGTACCACACGAAACCGGTGTACTTCGGATGCCCGGCGTCACCCCAGGGCTGGTCGGCGGGCAGACGCTCCCAGCCGCGGTCATCAAAACCCGGTTGTGCCCACGCCATGTCGTCGCCCAGATGAAACTGCCACAACCCGTCGATGGGCCGAGTGCCGGTGCCAATGCCGGCCGCGCTGAAAGCCCCGGAAGATTCCGTAGCCCGCGCGCCTGGTTGCTGCCCGAAAGCCATCTTCGACGCGCAAGCAGCCAGGACGAACACGGCGAGGAGAGACAGAGCCCGAAAACGTAATCCGGCCCGCCACCAAAAGGGAGAAGATGTGGGGCGCATGCGCCCAATATAACAGCGTTCGGAGTGACCTTATACTGAGGCATGAAGCATCCAGTCCGTGTAACTGGCCTGATCCGCAGCCTTTCATCTCTTGCCCCTGCGCAAACGAATCGTCTCCGCATCAGGCTGCGGCGATGCGCACGCCCGATGATCGTCCTTGTGATCGCAAACGCTGTAGCGTCTTCCTCGATGGTTCATGCGAGATCTTCGGATCAACATCCTCATCCTGTCCCGCATGAGCAGAGGGTTCTCTTTCGCGATGTGACCCTGATCGACGGCACTGGAGGGCCCGAACGAAAGACCATGGATGTACTTATCAACGGAGAGCGCATTGAGCGGATCTTTCCGGACGCGGAGGCAGACCGCAACCTGCTTCTGAAGGTAAAGGTTATTCCGCTTGCCGGACGGTTCCTTATGCCCGGGTTGATCGATGCCCACGTTCACCTCGCTACTCCACCCAATCGGCGGCAAGCCGAAGCGATGATGCGGCGGGACCTTTATGGTGGAGTAACAGCCGTCCGCGACATGGCCGACGACCTGCGCGCTGTAGGCGACCTCGCCCGAGCCAGTCTTGTGGGGGAAATTCCCGGGCCGGATATTTATTACGCCGCGCTCATGGCGGGCCCAGACTTCTTTACGGATAAGCGCACTGTTCAGGTATCCGCTGGCGGTGTGCCCGGTCAGGTTCCCTGGATGCAGGCTGTCGGAGAGGACACCGACCTGCGGCTTGCGGTGGCGCGAGCGAAGGGCACCTACGCGACTGCCATCAAGCTTTATGCCGATCTCTCCGCCGACCTTGCTACGAGAATCACCCAGGAGGCGCACCGGCAACACTTGTTAGTCTGGGCTCATGCCACGCTTTATCCCGCCAAACCTTCCGAGGTCGTCGCTGCAGGAGTGGACGCTATCTCTCATGCGTGCCTTCTTGTGCGGCAGCCACAGGAACATGTACCTAGCTGGTCGGAACCCCATCCACTGGTTGCGCTTGGTCCATTCCGTGACGGTCGAAATCCCGCCCTCGACACGCTTTTCTTGGAGATGGCGCGGCGCAGAACCATTCTGGACGCGACCGTCTGGACCTATAGCTCGGATACAGCCGGCTCCTCGACCTTGCCTGCTCTCCCTCCAGGCAGTTGCGACGACATAGTCGGCGGCGCCATCACCGGCCAGGCCTACCGTGCGGGCGTTCCCATCGCTGCGGGAACGGACAACGTTGCCGACTGGACAGATCCGTGGCCGGACCTCTTTCACGAACTCGCGGAACTGGAGAGCAAGGCAGGCATGCCGAACAGCGCTGTGCTGCAATCGGCGACGATAACGGCTGCGCGAGCCGCAGGCCAGGAACACGAGATGGGCACCATCGAGCCCGGGAAGCTGGCCAACATGGTGATACTCGATCGCGATCCCACGCTTAGTCTCAGCAACCTCCGAACCGTTGTACTGACGGTGAAACGCGGCCGCATCTTCGAGCGTAGCGCTTACGTACCTCTGCACGAGGGTGACATCACAGATCGTTGATGTGTCGTCGGGCACTGCACCAGGGAATGTTGCTCACAAGAACTGCAATTCATCACCTTTGCGTTCGCCTTTCGCTCGGAACGGCGTTTCATCTCCGGTGGGTCGGCACAGCCGGTGGTCGACTGGTATAAGGCCTCCCTTCAGGCCTAAGCCTAACCGGACTAGCTGAATGTGAATCGCTCCAGATTACTCCGCCCTTAGGGCATCCATGGGATCGACTGCGGCAGCTCGCCTGGACGGGAGATAGCAGGCAACATAGCCGGTCGCGACGACCGTGGCTGTTATGGCGAGGTACGTCACAGGGTCCACCGGACTGACGTTGAAGAGGATCGACGACATAAGGCGCATGACGATAAAAGCAACGACCAGCCCACACGCGACGCCGATGCCCGTAAGCACGATGCCCTGGCGGACAAACATCGTTGTGATGGCCTGGCGTTGCGCGCCAAGCGCCATGCGGATGCCGATCTCCTTCGTGCGCTGGGAGACGGAGTAGGAGATGACGCCGTAGATGCCAATGATCCCAAGCAGCAGGGCCATGCTTCCCGCGACACAAAGCATGACGAGCGTAAACGAAGTGCGCGCCATGGACTTTGTGTAGAGTTCGCCGAGCGTGGTGGCTTCGGCGAGTGGGACCTCGGGGTTGATGGACCAGGCCTTTTCCTGCACTTCTTTCAGGAAGGCCTGAGAACCCGCCCGCGAACTGCGGACGATGAAGGTGCGTCCGCGGTGGATAGAGTTCTTCTCGCTTTCGAAGTTGGACATGACGAAAGGCCAGTAAACAGTGGCTGGAGCGGGCTTATCGACACCATCGTCGAAGACGTTTTTCGCGACGCCGATGATCTCGTACCAGTCATCGGTGGATGACACGCGGATGCGCTTCCCTAAGGCGCCCGCAGCGTCATGCCAGTACTCGCGTGCGAGGTTCTCAGAGACGAGAGCGACCGGGCGGCACTGTGCGATCTCGGGCCATGTGAGGTCGCGACCGGCGATGAGCGCGGTGCCGAGCGTCGCAAACGAACCGGGTGAAACGAACTTGAAACGCCGGACGGGAGGGAGATCGCCAGGCCCCAGCATGTGGTCCTGCGCATAGAGGATGTCGTTGGAGTCACTGCCGTCGAGAGGAACGTTATTGGATGTGCTGACGCCGGTCACGCCGGGAACCGTAGCGATGCGGTCGCTGATGTCGTGGATCATCTGGACGTAGCGGTCGGGCTGCGTATCGGGGATTTGTGTATCAGGAATGTAGAAGTGGAAGGTCTGGAGTGCGTTGGGGCTATCGAAGCCAGGCGAGACATGCATCAGGGCACGGAAGGTACGGATCATGAGGCCCGAGCAGATCAGAAGCACAAGGGCAAGCGCGACCTGGACGACGACGAGCGCCTTGCGGGCGCGATGGCGCTCGCGGCTCTGGCTGAGGGCGCGGCCACCTTCGCGCAGGCCGCCGCTGGCATTCTTGCTGGTGTACTTCAGCACCGGGATGAGACCGATCAGGAGGCTCGTGAGGAATGCGAGTCCGAGCGTGAAGAGGAGAACGGGAAGGTCGATACCGATCTCGTGAATGCGAGGAAGGCCAGTCGGCGCCATGGCAACCAGTACCCGCAGCGCGGCGTAGGCGAGGGCAAGACCGATGAGGCTTCCGCTTGCGCCCAGGATGACGCTTTCGACGAACAGGTCGGAGGTGATGCGTCCACGGCCGGCCCCGAGGGCGGACCGGATAGCGAGTTCCTGACGGCGGCCTTCCACGCGAACCAGCAGGAGATTGGCAACGTTGGCGCAGGCGACCATAAGGACTAGAACGATGGAACCCATCAGCACCCAGAGGACCTGGCCGACATTCCCGATGACATCCTTCTTGAGCGGGCGAAGCGCGGGAGAGATGCGGGCCTTTTCGAAGAGATCGACACTGAACCCCGGAGGTGTTGGAAAGCTGCGGAGGACGACCGGCATAAGCCGGGCGAGATCGGAGGATGCCTGCTCCATGGTGACTCCGGGCTTGAGCCGGGCGAAGCCGCTCTGGCTGAAGTTACCAAGCTTGGTCTTGTTGCGGTCCCATTTGAAGGGCTCGATGACGGCCGCGTCGGCGCGGTCGAGGAAGTGGAAGTTCTGGGGTAGTACACCGATAATCTCGCGCGGCTTGCCATCGACCGTGAGAGACTTCCCGACGGCAGAGGTTGCGCCTCCAAACTTCTTTTGCCAGTAAGCGTAGGAGATCAGGATGGTGTCGGGAGCGGCGGGAGAGTCGTCGGCGCGCGTGAAGAGGCGTCCTGCTGCCGGCTGCACACCAAGCAGGGGCAGAGTGCCGTCCGTCACATCGAGCCCGCGGACGTGCTCAGGTTCGCCCGAGCCGGTGATGTCCATGGAGTCGCCGTTGTACACGCCGATGTCCACGAGCGTGGTGTTCTGCTCGCGATCGATGAAGTAGATGGACGGCGATATGTTGAGCTCTTTGAGGCCGATGCCGGGTGCAGTGTGCCACACGCCGATAAGCTGCTCGGGATGCGGATAGGGCAGCGGCTTCAGCAGCACGCCTTCCACCACCGAGAAGATGACGGTGTTGGCGCCTACACCGATGGCAAGTGTAAGCAGCGTGATACCGGTAAACAGCGTTGCGCGGCCAAGACGGCGGAGGACGAGCGCGATCTGATCAAGGAAGATTGCCATAACCGACGTCTCCAGCGGAAGTTTTGGATAAAGCTGTCCGTGAGGGCTGGTACGTTGAAACGTCGAGATTGGTTCCGAAGGATTTCTGAAGCACGGGCGTGGTGATGCGAAGCGCGTTTATCAGGATAGGCTCCAGGTCGCTCTTCTATGGAAGCTCCGCAAGTGACGATGGTCGTCTGAGCAGGATATTCAGATCCACGTCGAAGCGTTCTGCCGCTAGCCAAACTGATAATCTAACCAGAGTGACTGCATTGGCCTCTGATCGGAAACAGTACGATGATTCTCGGCCATCTATACCGGCAGATGTAAGGCGGACGGTAGAGGTCGAGTCAGGGCATGCCTGTGCCGTGAGGTTTTGCGGCGAGCACACCTATCTAGAAATTCACCATATCAATCAGAACCGGGAAGATAACCGCGTAGAGAACCTTATTCTTCTCTGTGACAAGCACCACAAGATGGCTCACGCGGATGTGATTGATCGTAAGGCGCTCAATGAGTACAAAAAGGCTCTGAAAGTTGCCTACCTCGGTGAACTGCACGTCCGCGTGGAGTCGCTAGAGAAGCTTGTGCGAGAAATGCACCAAACGGACGACAGAGAGACAGAAGTCACCTTTTGTTCTGCCGATCCCGAGATCGCTCTTAAAACCAGTAATCCCAGACCGGCTGCAATGGCGTACACACTCGAGCAAATTGCCTTGAGACACTTCGAAAAGGAGAGAGGATTCTTTGTCGACCGAAGTACAACCTACGTTAAGGACGGCAAACGACTTGAAGTTGACGCTATCCAAGAAAGCGATGCTCCGGAGGGAGATGCCATCATTGAGGTACGTTGGATTCGGAAACGCTACCTTGATGCTCCGGGTCATATCACCCAATTGGACGCGAAGATAGGGATCTACGAGATGATGACAGGGCGTAAAGCGCATGGAGTCTTGATTGCGGTCGTCCCAAAGGAGTCGATGAAGTCTGAGAGTGAACTTTCGCTAATACGAAAGCAAGCTGCCCTCAGCAAGCTAAAGCTAGAAGTTATAGTGTATTCATACAACGACCTGCACTTCGACCCGGGCCCTATTACAGGTTTGTTCACGAGTACCACTCCCAATGAGCATTAGCCCAAACATCAAGTTCCCGGGCTAGCATCTTTAGAAATTTGGTGGCGGCTGATTAACGGCGCTTGGCGATCACGGTTGAGGTCTTTAATATGTCTAAAGAAGTCTCGTTCATGACGCTAAAGGCTAAGCCCGGAACGGCTCGTTTCGTGCACTTCCTGAGTTCAAAGAGCTACCGGATGTATACAAAATTAAAGCGTCGTCGCTCAAGAAATGATCGCTCGCAAGCCGGAAAAAGAGTTCCCGAGCTTCTTGATGCACTAGGACTATCGCATCTACGTCGCAGACCTTTTCTCTCTATGTATGTCATTACAGAGTTTACTGAGTCGGGATCGCTCAAGGGGGCCGCTGGATACAGCGCAGGAAGCGGTTGTGCTGTCGAGCTGCCGATCTGGGAACTTGACGGTCGTGAGGTCTATGTCTTCAACGGTGATGTTCAGAATCTTTCCGGGCCAACAGCCCGAAAGCCTGCCTACCTGAAGTTTGAGGGTGATATGCCTGCTCTCCTGTCAACCATTGCGGTTTGGTGCGACGAGCTACCCGACAAAAGGGATCGTTCCACATTCATCTGCGAAGCGAGGCTCATGGGAGCGCTTACTCCCAACATGGATCCCATCTTCCACAATTGTCCTGAGCCAATAAGCGATATAGACAGCGAACTCTTACTGGCTGTGGAAGAGACGCTTCTAGCCGAAGACTAGTAGAGCCAATCTCCGGATCTCAGTTGCTTGTGGCTTTATCGCGATTGGAACATAAGATTGTGGTCGCAAATCATTGATCCTGACAAGTCGGCAATCGTCAACTGACGGAATGCGCGTTTATCAAGACTAACGCGTAGCGTCGCTGGGCTACCGATTCCCCTTGGCCCGGTTATGCATTACGCAGAGCATCTGGCAGTTGTCCGCAGAGCTTCCGCCGCCCTTGCTCCACGCGGAGACGTGGTCCGCATCCATCTCCTTCAGCGCATAGATATGACTCTTTTTAGCCTCATGTCCCATCGCGCAGAGCGGGCAGTTCGACTCGCCCTTCGCACTCGCCTCGCTGGTCTGCTTCGCATACACCGACTGCTTCGTCGCCTCGTCGAAGACCCGCACCTCAAGCAACTTCAGATCCTGCTGACCACCTAGGATGAACTCGAAGATACCCCGCCTCTGTTTGACATAGGGATCGCCATATAGACGGCTCACCTCAGACGTCACCTTGGCTGGGTCGTAGGACTGTCCGTGATACCGCTTGTAAAGATCGCCCCACTCCAGCCCCTGCATCTCCTTCTTCACATCTCGGAAAACGGTGGAGACCCAGTCAATCACGCTGTTGAAGCAGTTCGTCAGCTCGTTGATGTTGTTGTCGTTGCGATGCTGACTCATGTAGACGCCAATGTTACCTTGGCTCACCCAATCCAGCGCACAGGCAAGGTAGTTCTGGCGGTTCGCGCTGCCACGGACGTACGCACTCCACTTCTGAATGTTTGCGTTCTGCGTATTGCTGAACTGAGCTTTGGCCTGCGTCACGAACGGCCCGGAGTAGATCGCATTCAACAGCTCCTGCGCGTTCAGCGGCACACCCGCGATATTGATCGTCTCGAACCACTGCTTGATCTCGGTCTCAGTGCCCTCGCACTCGTAGATCAGCAGCTTGGACTCGCGAATCCTCGCCTGCTGGTCCGCAGGCAGGCTTTCGAAGGTCATTGGGTTGCCGTTTTCCATGATGGCAAACTTGTTCGTGACGAACCTGCCAATGCTCGTAATCCGCTGCTGCCCGTCGAGCACCTCGAATCTGTCATCAGCAACTTTGTTGAAATAGATCAGCCCTAGCGGATAGCCCTTGAGCAGCGACTCGATAACCGCTATCTCGCGTGCGCCGCCGCCGTCGGAGTAGATGAAGTTTCGCTGGTATTCCGGCTGGATGGTCAGCTTCCCCGATAGCCCAAAGAGGCCCTTGCCCTCCAACTGGTTGTACACAAAGCCGTCGCAGATGTCGGCAACGGTGATCTCGGTTCGCAGGTTCGTCTTCACTTCTTCTTACCTATTGCGGGTTGGGTACGGTGACGGATGAAGATTCGCTTGTACTGCTGAATATACTGATCTTCTCCGACAACATAATGCGTTTGATCAGTTGGCGGTTGATTCACTTTAATCGCTACGCCATCGTTGAGTTTCATAACCTTACTCTTCTTGCCTGACTTATCCACCTGAACTTGCATCGGATATTTCTTAGTCTGCAAGTGATAACTCTTCTCGTAACCTACAATTTCGAATTGCTCAGGGTTGTACTTGTCTAGGAACGTGACAGGTACGCCCATGACTCCGGCGTAGTCATCAGGAATGGCATCCGTGTAAGGAACCTCGATGGCATCGTAGTTGTCATATCGGTCGTACCCGACCTTGCCATTGATTTCCTTGTGCTTGCTATATCGCAGATTGTCTTCCATCGTCATTAACGGAAGCTTCTGATGACGTCGTCCGTGATCGAGGTTCGTATACCAGCGGACACCCTTGACGCGAATGTACTTTACGCCCGCCTCGTCAACGCGATAACCTGCAGCGGCTAAAGGATAGTGCTCTGGAACACGAAACTCGCGGTCGCCGCTATGAATTGTTGCGCCCAGCCAAACCTTGTTGGCCTTCACCAGCGGGAAAATTTCTTTGTAGGTGAGAGCCTGGACATTCCCTATGACCAAAAACTTCTTTCCATCTTCCGCAAGCTGTGCAACAAACTCGCGGAAGAGTGAAAACGGAGGATTCGTGACAACGATATCAGCTGATTTCAGCAGCGCAATACACTCGGGGCTGCGGAAGTCTCCACCGGGATAGATATCGTCACCCTTAAGCGCCGTCCGCGCAGCCTTGTTCCGCTTCAGGAAGAGTTCCACATCGGTGATGTTGGCCGCACCGTCTCCGTCCTCGTCCCGCACGTGGTCAAGGATCACAGCCAGTGCCTTGGGCTTCTTCCGCTTGCCGTTGCCTTCGTTGTACTCCGGGAACAGAGTCGCCTGACCCGCAATCGGCGATCCGTCATAGCTGGTCGAGATCAGCCGCTTCAGACCCAGCTTGTTAAAGCTCGCCGCGAAGTATTTGAAGAAGTTGCTTTCGAACGGGTCGTCGCAGTTGCAGTAGACAACCTTGCCGCGGAACGTATCCGAGTCAAACTCCAGGTACGCCTCGACCTCCTTCTGGATGTCGACGTACTGGGTGTAGAACTCGTCCTGCTTCGCCTTCTTGGCGTTCGACAGACCCTGGTTGGAAGCACTCGCTACGCGGCTCAGAAAAGTACCCCTCGGTAGACAGCTCGAACGAAACTCACGCTGCGGTAACACTTCGACTCTAAACGTGTATCACGATTATATCCGTCCATCATGCATCTCTAAGTCCTCAGGAGTCGGCTTATCGAGGTTGAAACATGCGTCAGTAGCGCCAGCTTGTAAGGTCAGCCCCTGCTGGTGCGGTTTTGGCGATGCGGTCCATGATCTGCGGGACGTACATCTGGTTGTAGTGCAGGCGGGAGTAGGCGTTAAGCTTGGTGGGGTCGCCGTTCCAGCAGTGCTCGGCGCGGGGGCCGTACTTTACTTCGCCGTCGTAGGCGACGCCGTGGCCGGGCGTGCCGGTGGTCTTGAGGAAGTCCTCCATCAGGTAGACCGCGTCGTTGAGGAAGTAGGTGTCGTCGGAGCCGACGTAGAGGTGCAGCTTGCCCTGGAGTTTGGGGCCGAGGGTTTTCCAGTCGCGCTGCAGGATGTGATTGAGGTCATAGTGTTCGCGCCAGTATGCGGCGGTTTTGTGGTCGATTGCGCCGGTGTCTTTGTCGAAGATGGAAACGGGATAGCCGTCGGCGCCCTGGGGTGAGAAGACGGCCTGCCAGATGTCGAACTGTTCTCCGGAACGGCCGTGGTCGCCTAGCGCGGCCTCATAGGCGACGTTGTCGCGGACGGAGATGAGGGTGTGGCCGAGGTAGTCGCGCATGGCCGGCTGCTCGACCTTTTTGTTCGCGCCGGGGCGGTAGAACATGTTGTCGTCTTTGTAGAGATCGGTCGTCATGTAGGCGTGGAAGTCGACCGGGTCGGGGCAGGCGACGAAGGCCCCGTTGTAGTGGTCGGGGTAGAACATCTGGACGGCGAGCGACTCCCAACCGCCAGTGGAACCGCCGTACAGGAAGCGCGCCCAGCTTTGGCCGAGGCCGCGGAACTGCTTCTCGATGGCGGGCATGAGTTCTGTTTCAATCGCGTCGCCATAGGGGCCGAGGTTGGCGGAGTTTACGGCGTAGCTGTCGTCGTAGTACGGGTTGGCGTGGTTGAGCTTGATGACGAGATAGCGCGGCGTTTTGGGCGCGATCCACTCCTTGAAGTTGTTGTAGCTTTCCTGCTGCTGGATGCGGTTGTAGCCGGCGAGGTGGAAGCGTTCGGAGTAGTCGGGCTTGAGGTTGGGGTCGGGTGGAGTTTCGCGGAAGTCCATCATGCCGGCGGCGAAGTGGTCCTCGAAGATCATCTCGGGATAGTGAGCGCTGGGGTGCGTATCGAAACCCTCGGGAACCATGACGATGGCGGAGAGAAACATCGGCGTGCCCCAGAACTTGGTCAGCAGTGCGGACTGAATGCGGATGTGGCGGATGTATTTGGTATCCGGCTCGGGCTTGATGGGCGGAATGACTCCGTCGAGCGAAACGGTGATGGCGGGTGAGCCGGGGCCGATGTGAATCTTGCGCGGCTTCGACATCAGGTTGCCGGGGGCGAGGTTCCAGTGCTGGCCTTCGCCGCGGTCGGGGGCGAGCTTGATGATTTTGCCGTCGGCCCGGTGGAAGGTCTCATAGATATTGAGGACGGCCTGGACGGTGTAGTCCCCGGGAGGCACGTCGCTGAGCTTGCGGACGGGGTAGCCGCTGGCTGTGTCGGTGATGGGGATTGCGACGCCGGATGGCCAGGCGTCGACGGTTATGCCGAAGACGATCTGCGACTTAGGTGTGTCGTCGATCTGCATGCGCGGCTCTTGGCTGGGGTCGTTGGAGAGCAGCAGGAGGAGGCGGCCGTCTAAAGTTTGAGAAACGCCGGGCTGTGCGGAGCGCGCGGCGGGGTAGCTGACGGTGATGGTCTGGGCGGACAGCGGGACGAACGCGGCGGCGAGGACAAGCGTTAAGAGGCGCATGGCGGAAGTATATGTTGCGAGACGGTCGTTGGTGCGTCCAATATGACATGCGGCGGACGGCGTGGATATGGGCGGTCGGATGCGTGGTGTGGATGTTTGACGGGCTGCTGCACGTCCAAATGCGGGAACTGCCGCATGCGGAGCTGGCGTTTTTGCTGGCGGCGATGTTCTTTGTGGCGTGGATGTTCTTTCGACAGCAGCCGCGGTAGAGGTTTTCTCCTGCGGATGAAGCCACTACCAAATCTGTCATCCTGAGCAGCCCCACCCGCGTTCAGCGGGTTACGGATGGGATGACCAGGGCTCCAAGAGATTTGGTCATGAGGGGACGATGGTCGCGCTTATGTTTTCCTTCAACCACCACAAATGCGTCATCCTGAGCGGAGGCTCGCGGCCTTATGCGAGCCGCAGCCGAAGGACCTGCCAGACTGTCAGTATCACCACAACCGCTTGACGCGTTTAGCCACAACTACGCTGTTAGGCCCCACAGGGCTCGCCAATACGAAAAGCCGAGAGTATCGGTTAAACGGTTCGTAAATCCTACGAGTCCGATCGGCGTGGCAGGTCCTTGGACTACGGCTCGCATAAGGCCGCGAGCCTCCGCTCGGGATGACAGATTTGTGGTTGTGTAGTGTGTGTTATACCAACGCTGAAAGCGTGCTTCAAATGCAACGAACGAATGTCTCAGAGCACCGTGGGTTACTTGCGCTTCATTTTGAGGACGGTCTCGGTAAGCTCGCGCAGGATTTTTGTGCAGCCCAGCATGTAGTCCTGAATGGTCTCCAACTCGCGGACGCTGTACTTTTCGCTGAGGGCCGCGGTCGCCTGGCCTAGCGTTTCGTAGATCGGATGCAGCCGCGTCATCTTCGGTGAGTTTGCGAGCCGGATGTAGACCTTGCGGCGGTCGGTTTCGCTGCGCTCGCGCAGGGCATAGCCGCCTTTCTCCAGGCGGTCGATAGCAGCAGTGATGGCGCCGGTGGTGAGGCCGGTGAGCCGGGCAAGGTCGCCGGCAGTGACGTCACCGCCGCGGTCGATGTAGTCAAGACACTTGATATCGGTGACGGAAATGCTGGCGAGGTCGGCCATCGCCTGGTGGAACAGGATGGTGCGCGCGCCGAGTTCGCGGCCCAGTTCCTGGCCGACGGTTTTCAGAAGAGCGGCGCGTTTTGAGGGAGTTGCCATCTAGCTCATTATATGATTATCTTAACAATCAAGATACTTAACAATGGAGGTAATTGAATTATGGCTTCAATCAAACGGGTGCTGATCATCGGAGGCGGGGTAGCCGGGCCGGTGCTGGCGATCTTTTTACGCAAGGCGGGCGTCGACGCGCTGGTGTTCGAAGCCGATGCCGGACCGAACCGGGGAGGCGCTGGCCTCAGCATCGCGACAAACGGAATGCGGGTGCTGAAGGCCGCAGGCGTGCTTCCGGCTGTCGAGGCGTGCAGTGTGAAAATTCGCCGCTGGTGCTTTGAGAACCAGGAAGGGAAGCCTCTGGCGACGATTCCGGAGAAGGCCGATGACGCCGATCTGCAGCCGGTGCTGATTGCGCGAGCGGCGTTGCAAAAAGTGGTGATGGACGCAGCGGTGGCTGCCGGCGCCACCATTCATTTCGGCAAGCAGCTTGTTGAAGTGGACGATGTTGCCGGTTCGGTGAGGGCGTGCTTTGCGGATGGGACGAGCTACTATGGCGATTTGATGGTGGGGGCGGACGGCATCCGCTCGCAACTGCGGCAGTGCATCATGCCCGAAGCGCCAAAGCCGGTGTATACGGGGCTAATGGCGCCGGGAGGGTTCAGCCCCTGCATCGGCGGCGACTCCGACGCGATGCACTTTCGTTTTGGGCAGACCGGGTTCTTCGGGTTCAGCAATATTGTGACGGCGGATGGGTTGCGCACGATGTGGTGGAGTACGGCAAAGATGCCTCTGCCGAATCGCGAGGAAGCTGCTCGGACGAGCGATGCAGAGCGCAAGGCGAAGCTGCTCGCGCTGCATCGCGGATGGGCGGAGCCGGTGTGCGGGCTGATTGAATCGGCGGAGCAGATGATGGATATCGCGATTCATGATGTGCCAAGCCTGCCGCAATGGAGTGTGGGGCGTGTTGTGCTGATCGGCGACGCGGCGCACGCGGTGGCGCCACACTCGGGCCAGGGCGGGTCGATGGCGCTGGAAGATGCGATGGTGCTGGCGAAGCTGCTGCGGGATTTCAATGGCAGAGATGTGCAGGAAGTGCTGCGCGCGTTTGAACGCGAACGGCGTCCGCGCACCGATCGCGTGATCGAGATGGGAAGGAAGAACGGCCGGCAGAAAGAAGGTATGTCGCCGTTTGCGTACTGGATGATGCAGCAGGCGATGCGGATCTTTGTGCCTGTGGTGCGGAGGAAGAGGCAGGACTGGCTGCTGAACTATCAAATCGGTTGGTAAGTTTGGCGAGGTCCATCGTCCGAAGAAGCGGTTGTGAATGCTGCGATCTCTCCACTGCGCTTCGCTCCGGTCGAGATGACAAGACGGGCGTTAAAGGGAAACGCCCGGCACGTGCCGAGCGTTCCGGGTGCGTGGAATAGTTACTTCTTACCGAGCAGCTTTGCCATCGCATCGCCGATCTCGGCGGGACTTTTGACTACGGTGATGCCGGCGGCGGCCATGGCGGCCATCTTGCTGGCGGCGGTGCCTTCGCCGCCGGAGATGATGGCTCCGGCGTGGCCCATGCGGCGGCCCGGAGGCGCTGTCTGGCCGGCGATGAAGCCGACGACCGGCTTCTTCACGTTGGCCTTGATGTACTCGGCTGCGGCTTCTTCCGCGGAGCCGCCGATCTCGCCGATCATGATGATGGCTTCGGTGTCCGGGTCTTCGTTGAGGAGTTTGAGGGCGTCGATGTGCGTCGTACCGATGATGGGGTCGCCGCCGATGCCGATGGCGGTCGACTGGCCGATGCCGAGCTGCGTGAGCTGATATACCGCCTCATACGTCAAGGTGCCCGATTTCGACACGATGCCGACATTGCCCGGGAGATGGATGCGGCCGGGCATGATGCCGATCTTCGCCTTGCCGGGAGAGATGACGCCGGGACAGTTCGGGCCAACGAGGCGCGATGCAGAAGCTTTGACCAGCGGCCACACCTTCGTCATGTCGAGGACAGGAATGCCTTCGGTGATGCAGACGATGAGGGGGATGCCCGCGTCGACAGCTTCGAGGATGCCGTCCGCTGCTGCGGGTGGCGGGACGAAGATGACGGTGGCGTTGGCGCCGGTTTCCTTGACGGCTTCTTCAACGGTGTTGAAGACAGGCCAGCCCTCGTGGGTCGTGCCGCCCTTGCCAGGTGTTACGCCGCCAACGACGAGCTTGTTGCCGAACTGCTTCGCGTATTCATCGCAGCCCTTCGCGTGATATGTGCCTTCACGACCGGTGATGCCCTGAACGATGAGGCGGGTGTTGTTGTCGACTAGAACTGACATTCGTTCTCCTATTTCCTACTCACGCAAAGCGCGGTAAATTCGTTGTATATCCGGTGTCCATTTAGTTGTTTGCGGTCCTGATTTCATACTCCGCGGTTTCCGCGTTTGAAATTTCGATCGATGAGTTGCCGGCGAAACTGCGAAATAGGCCTACCACTTGGTCGGCGGCATCGGGTGCGTAAAACATCTCGGTGTTTCGCATGGTGTCGTCTGTCATGTCGCGCATACGGGTGAACATCTCTTCTTCGTAGGCCGCAATCGCCTGGATGGGATTACTTGCGCTGGCCATCCGCTGCGACAGCACTAATGCATCAAGCATCGCCATGTTGACACCCTCGCCGGCATACGGCGGCATCACATGCGCCGCATCGCCGATCAAGGTGACATTCGGCCTGGTCTCCCAGTGTTGGTTCGCTGGACAGGTCAGCAACGGACGCCATACGAGCGACTTTGCTTTGGAAAAGAGTGGTTCCCAAAGCGCGCTCCATCCAGCGAAGTTTGCGCGGAACCAGGCTACACGCTGTGCTGCGCTGCTCGCCTCTTCAAGGGACTGCCTGGCCTGCGTGTCCGAAGACTTCAGTCCCGCGTAGAAGAGAATGCTTCCGTCGGGTTTGGTGCCCATGCCGAGGGTCCGTTCGCTTCCAAGCGCGATCAGCGCAGAGCCTTCCAGCAAGTTCCAAAGCTCCGGCACAGCCTCTGCTCCTGCGGGCACGCTGCCTTCAACGAGGGACACTCCGACGTACCGGGGAGCGACAGATGTGACCAGTGGACGCAAGCGTGAATTAGCGCCATCGGCGCCAATCGCCAAATCAGCCAATACGCGTTCGCCGCCGGCGAAGAGCAACATCACCTGGTCGCCTGCAAACTCCGCCGACTCGAGCTTCCTGTCCCAATGCACCGTGTCAGGCTTCAGGGAGTCGAGGAGGATATCGCGCAGCGGGCCGCGCTCGATCTCCGGGCGCTGACCTTCACCCGAAGTTCTGCGTTCGTGAACGTGAAGGATATTTCCTTCCGGATCGGTCAAACGCAACCGGTTGAGGTCCGGCCGATAGTTCGCCCAGAACTGGTCCGTGAGACCCGCCGCTTCGAGA
>Ga0207652_10001851_pt1 | contig 18369 bp, 18 predicted proteins | sample KBSC63BmetaG_FD_184334 | JGI IMG/M metagenome (GOLD analysis project Ga0207652, IMG submission 184334) | Corn rhizosphere microbial communities from Kellogg Biological Station, Michigan, USA - KBS C6-3B metaG (SPAdes) (version 2) | ecosystem: Host-associated > Plants > Roots > Rhizosphere ... | reverse complement strand
TTCTCGCAGTCTTTGTGACGAGGTCGGATTTCCGTCACGGTTCCGTGACCCTCCCTTGCGCCTCCCGCGAGGGTCCCTCCACACCTTCCGCACACCCGCCCCTCTCGCCACGGCCACAGCCTGCCCGGGCCGTGGCGAGAGGGGCGCGCCTTTTCCCCGGGCGCCAGCTTGCGGGGGCATGGGCCCTTCCGGGTCGCCAGCTGGCAACGGCCCCGCCTAGAGCCCCTCGCGGACCCCGCCCATCTCGGTGAAGGCTTGTCTGGCGCCGGCCTCGGGGTTCTGCTCGTCGGCGATCACGTGGGAGACGGCGTTGATCAGGGCCAGGTGGGTGAAGGCCTGGGGGAAGTTGCCGAGGTGGCGGCCCGACTGGGGTTCCATCTCCTCGGCGTAGAGGTCGAGCCAGCCCGCCATCGTCAGGAGGCGCTCGCAGAGGCGGCGCGCGCGGTCGGGCTCGCCGATCTCCGACAGCGCCGAGACCATCCAGAACGAGCAGATCAGGAACGTGCCCTCCTTGCCGGAGAGGCCGTCGTCGGTCTCCTCGACCTTGTAGCGGAGGACGAGGCCTTCCTCGGTCAGCTCCTCGGCGATCGCGTTCACGGTCGCGACGATCCGCGGGTCGTCCCCCGGCAGGAAGCGGTAGAGCGGCATCAGGAGCAGCGAGGCGTCGAGCGCGTCGGTGCCGTAGTGCTGGCGGAAGACGCCGTCGCGGCAGCCCTTCTCGCAGATCTCCGCCTTGAAGGCTTCGGCCTTGGCGCCCCATTCCGCGGCCAGGTCGTCACGGCCCGTCTCGCGCGCCAGCCGCGCGCCGCGGTCGGCCGCCACCCACATGCTCACCTTGGAGGAGACGTAGTGCTGCGGCTGGCCGCGCGACTCCCAGATCCCCTGGTCGGGATCGGGGAAGGATTCGATCGCCTTCTCGACCTGCTGGCCGATCAGTTCGCGGTCGGCCCGCGTGCCGGTGCCTTTGAGCGCTTTTTCGTGCAGGTAGACGGAGTCGAGCAGCGATCCCCAGACGTCGTTCTGGCGCTGGTCGAAGGCGCCGTTGCCGATCCGCACCGGCCGCGCCCCGCCGTAGCCGGAGAGGTCGTCGAGCGTCGACTCGGTCAGCTCACGCTCGCCCCCGATCCCGTACATGATCTGCAGTTCGGGATGGTCCCGGCACACGCGGAGGATGAACTGCATGAAGTCGCGCGCCTCCTGGTCGAAGCCGAGCGTGTGCAGCGCCCAGAGGCTGAAGGTCGAATCCCGGATCCAGCTGTAGCGGTAGTCCCAGTTGCGTTCGCCGCCGGGAGCCTCCGGCAGTGAGGTGGTCGCGGCGGCGACGATCGCCCCGGTCGGGTGGTAGGTCAGCCCCTTGAGGACGAGCGCCGAGCGCTGCAGGTGGATCCGCCAGGGGTGGTCGGGGAAATCGCCGTGGCGCAGCCAGAGGCGCCAGAATTCCTCGGTCGCGGCGATCCGTTCGCGCGCCTCCTCGGCGTCGGCCGGCCCGCTCAGACCCGCCTCGCCCCAGCTCAGCGCGACGAAGGCGCGCTCGCCCTCGCGCAGGTGCCGCCGGCCGCGGACCGCGCCGTCCTCGGTCTCCAGATGGAGGTCGGTGCGCAGCTCCAGCGGCGGGCCGTTCTCCCCGCGGGCGACCATTTCGCCGGGCACTTCGTCGCCCTCGCTCCAGCACGCCGCGCCGCGCCCGTAGTCGAAGCGCGGCAGGCACTCCAGCTCGACGTCGACCTCGCCGTCGATGCAGGTGATCGAGCGCAGCAGCGAGTGGTCGGACTCGTGGGCGACGATCGGGGCGCCCGCGGTCGGCTCCCAGGAGGCGATCGACAGCGCGTCATCGACGACCAGCCAGCCGGTCTCGGTGACCCAGGTCGTCTCGACCACCAGCGTCCCCGGCCGGTAGCGGCGGCTGATCGGGACGACGACGCCGGGCGGGCGTAGGGTGAGGCGGCCGGCGCCGCGGTCGAGCAGCGCGGCGAAGACGCTCGGCGAGTCGAAGCGGGGGAGGCAGAGCCACTCGACCGCGCCGTCGAAGGAGACCAGCGCCGACGTGTGGCAGTCGGAGAGGAAGCCGTAGCCGCCGATCGTCGGGAAGCTGTCGGCGGCGCTCGCCACGGCCGCAAGCTAGCACCGCGAGGGGCGGCCGGGATGCGCGTGAGCGCCGCCCTTGCCCCGCTACGCTGGGAAATGGTGCATCTCGTCCCCGTCGCCCACGTGAGCGGCATCTTCGGACCGCTCGAGCTTCTCCCCATGCTGATCGCCGCGGCGCTCTACGCGCGGCGGGCGACGACGCTGGCCGCGCGCGGGCGCCCGGTGCCGCTCTGGCGCCAGCTGTGCTTCGCCGCGGGCCTCCTGACGATCGCGCTGGCGCTGATCACGCCGCTCTCGGACCTGGCCGACGAACTCGTGATCGCCCACATGATCGAGCACCTCGCGATCGGCGACATCGCCAGCCTCTTGATCGTCCTCGGGCTGACCGGGCCGCTGCTGCAGCCGATCCTCGCGATCCGCTTCTTCGATCGCCTGCGCTTCCTCTGCAATCCGCTGATCGCGATGCCGATCTGGGCCGCCAACTTCTTCATCTGGCACGCGCCGCCGCTGTATGACGCCGCCTACGGCGGATCGGCGATCCACTTCTTCGAGCACTCGACCTTCATCGTCTTCGGCATCCTGCTGTGGATGCCGGTCTTCGGCCCGCTGCCGATGCCGACCTGGTTCAACGCCGGCTGGAAAGTCGTCTACGTGATCGTGATGCGGCTGATCGCGACCGTGCTCGGCAACGTCCTCATGTGGTCCGGGCAGGTCCTCTACGACGTCTACGCGGCAGGCCAGGCGAGGCACAACATCGACGCGGTCACCGACCAGTCGATCGCGGGTGTGGTGATGATGGTCGAGGGCGTCTTCTTAGGGCTGGGCGTGCTCGCCTGGTTCTTCTTCCGCGCGGCAAGCGAGGGGATCGAGAAGCAGCGGCTGATCGACCTCGCGTTCACGCACGGGGTGGAGCTCGACCCGGACCGGGCCCAGCGCGCGGTCGTCGCCGGCCACGGCGCGCACCTCGAGCAGCAGATCCTCCGGGACGCAGAGCGCAATCGGGAAGCGGTGTCGTGACGGGCGGCGGCACCACGGAGCGGGCCACGGCGCGCGCCACGGGCCGGCGGGGCGTCACGGAGCGGCGCGGTCCGATGGCGCGACCCGCGGCCCTCGGCGCGCTCGTCTTCGTCGTCGGCGCCGCCAGCCTCGGCGTCGAGATCGCCGCCGCACGCCTCCTCGCGCCCTACTTCGGCGCCTCGACGATCGTCTGGGCGAACACGATCGGCATCGTGCTCGTCGCCCTCTCGGCCGGCTACTGGATCGGCGGCCGGGTCGCCGATCGCAACCCCGATCCGGCTCGGCTCGGCGTCCTCGTCCTGCTCGCCGCGGCGCTGATCGCCGTCGTCCCCTTCGCCGCGCGCCCCTTCCTCGGCTTCTCGGTCGAGGCCTTCGAGGGGCTCTCGCTCGCCACCTTCGCCGGCTCGCTCTTCGGGGTCCTGATCCTGGTCGCGGTGCCGGTGGCGCTGCTCGGCGCGGTCGCGCCCTGGGCGGCGCGGCTGGCGGTGGGGGACGACGCGAGCGGCGCGGGGGAGGCGGTCGGCCGCCTCTACGCGATCTCCACCGCGGGCTCGCTGGTCGGCACGATGACCTCGGCGTTGGTCGCGATCCCGCTGCTCGGCACGCAGCGGACCTTCATCGCCTTCGCGCTGGCGCTCGGGCTGGTCGCGATCCTCGCCATCGGTCGCCGCGCGCTCCCGGTCGCCGCCGCGCTCGCCCTGGCGCTGGCGATCCCGCCCGGTCAGGTCAAGGAGGGGGACGACCGCGTCCTCTATGAGGGGGAGACGGTCCAGCAGTACGTGCGGATCGTCGAACGCCAGGACGGCAGCCGGGCGATGGAGCTGAACGAGGGCCAGGCAGTGCACTCGCTCTGGCGGCCGGGGAGCTACCTGACCGGCGACTACTGGGACGGGATGGTGGTGCTGCCCGCGCTCGCGAGCCCCGACCCCCGGCGGATCGCGATCCTCGGCAACGCCGGCGGCACCGTCGCCCGCGCCTTCGGCCACTACTTCCCGCGCACCGCGGTCGACGCGGTCGAGATCGACGGCGAGCTCACCTCGCTCGGGCGCAAGTACCTCGGCCTGCGCAATCCGCGCATGGACGCCTTCGCCGCGGACGCGCGCCCCTGGCTCGAGGCCTCGGCCGGCGGCTACGACGCGATCCTCGTCGATGCCTACCGTCAGCCCTACATCCCCTTCTACCTGACGACGGCCGAGTTCTTCGCGCTCGCCGCCGAACGCCTCGCGCCGGGCGGGGTGGTGATCGTCAACGTCGGCCACCCGGAGGGCTCCGACGCCCTGGAGCAGGTGCTCGGAGCCACGATGGCCTCGGCCTTCCCGCGGGTGTTGCGAGACCCGATCGCCGATGTCAACACGCTGCTGGTCGGCGGCGATGCGGGGATCTCGGCGGAACGCCTCGAAGTCATCGCGCCGGCCCTGCCGCGGGACCTGCGTCGCCCGGCGCTCGAGTCCTCGGCGCGGCTGCGCCCGCGGATCCCCGGCGGCGAGGTCTACACCGACGACCGCGCCCCCGTCGAGTGGCTGATCGACGATTCCCTGCTGGAATACGCCGGTGCTGCCGGTGACTGATCTCTCCCTGCTCGACCGAGCCCGTGCCTGGCTCGTCACCGGGGCCCTCGGCCGCGGCCTGGCCTTCGCGATCGACTTCGCCGCGGCCGCCCGGACGATGCTGCGCGCCCGCTGATCGATCCTGCGGGCGCTGAGGCCCGGAGGGACAAGGGTCGGGTGCCGTGCGGGAGCCGCGGATGCCCTGGCCGACCCCGGGCCGGCTGTGGTCGGCAGGGCATCCGCGGCAGCCCGGGGCGCCTGCGGGGAGGGACGGCACAGTTCCCTGCGTGGCCCCCGACGCTCGCTGAGTTGAAGGCGCCAGGGCGCCCATGACTCAGCGAGCGACGGATCCGGCGTCACGGAAGACGCACGGATCCGTGGAGAAGCTCACGGAAGCGTCACGCCTTCCGCACGCCTCCGTCATGAAGCGCACGGCTTCGTCGCGGAACCCGGTCCTCCCCGAAACCTCCCCGGCCCGCCCGAGGCGACAGCTTTCCCGCCGTACAGGCCGGAGGCGTCAGCTTCCCCACCCGCCGCCCCCGAGGCGTCAGCTTCCCGTCCGCGCTCCCGTGGAATCAATCATCTAGGGTCAGCCGACGATGCAGACGACTCTCAAAGAGCTTCCCGAATCACGAGTAGAGGTCCAGGCAGAGGTCGAGGCCAAGGACGTCGAGCGCGCCGCCAACCGCACCGCCCGCGCGATGGCGCGCGAACTCCGCCTGCCCGGCTTCCGCAAAGGCAAGGCGCCGCCGAACCTGGTGATCCAGCGGATGGGTTTCGCCGCCGTCCTCTCCGAAGCGGTCCGCGATGCGCTGCCCGAGTGGTACGAAGCGGCGCTGCTCGACGCGGGCGTGTCGCCGATCGGCGATCCCTACATCGACCTTGTCTCGACCCCGGAGGCCGCGGGCGAGCCGCTGTCCTTCAAATTCGTCGTCGGCGTGAGGCCGCAGGCGGAGCTCGGCGAGTACAAGCAGCTCGAGGTCGGCAAGGAGGACAAAGAGGTCGACAAGGAGATCATCGACACCGAGGTCGATCGGATTCGCGAGGGCTTCGCGCGCCTCGAGCCGGTCGAGCGCGCCGCGAAAGAGGGCGACGCGGTGCTGATCGACTTCGAGGGCTTCGTCGACGGCAACGCGTTCCAGGGCGGCAAGGCTGACGACTACCTACTGACGCTCGGCTCGGGTCAGCTCATCGACAACTTCGAGGAGCAGCTGACCGGCGCCAGTCCGGGCGACGAGGTCGACGTCGAGGTCACCTTCCCGGACGATTACCAGGAAGAGAAACTGGCCGGTGAAGACGCGGTCTTCAAGGTCAAGGTCAAAGAGGTGCGGGAGAAAATCCTGCCCGAGCTCGACGACGACTTCGCCTCCGACGCCTCCGAGTTCGACACGCTGGAGGAGCTTCGGAGCGACATCCGCGAGAAAGTCGGCAGCGCGCTGGGCAGCCGCGCGGAGGAAGACTTCCGCATCGCGGCGGTCGACGCGGCGGTCGAGAACGCGACCGTCGAGATCCCCGACGACATCGTCACCGCGCGGGCGGCCGAACGCTGGGAGCGGATGGAACGTCAGCTCGCCCAGCAGGGGATGGATCCCAACATGTTCCTGCAGATGCAGGGGAAAACGCGCGACGAGCTGATCGCGGAGTCGAAGCCCGATGCGGAGCGGGAGCTGAAGCGCGAGGCCGTGGTGACGGCGATCGCCGTGGCCGAGAACCTCGAGGTCTCCGAGGAGGAGATGGTCGAGGCGCTCGAGCACTCCGCCGAACACGAACGGACGACGCCGGAGAAGCTGCTGGCGCGGCTGCGCGAGAACGGGCGCGACGCGGTGATCCGCGAGGATCTGCTGGCGCGCAAGGCGATCGAGCTGGTCGCCGAGCAGGCCAAGCCGATCCGGCTGGACGAGGCCGAAGAGCGCAAAGGCAAAGCCGAGGCGGCGGAGAAACTGCTGGCGCCCGAGGGAGCCTCGGAGGGCGAGCAGAAACCGGCCGGGAAACTCTGGACTCCGGGCGACGAGTGAGCCCGCGCCGCGGCGCCCGGCCCGCCGAACGCCTTCTATAGTGTGCGCGCACGATGAGCCCTCTTATCCCCATGGTGGTCGAGCAGACCTCGCGCGGCGAGCGCGCGTTCGACATCTACTCGCGGCTGCTCGGCGAGCGGATCGTCTTCCTCGGCACGCCGGTCACCGATGACGTCGCCAACCTGATCGTCGCCCAGCTGCTGCACCTGGAGTCGGAGGATCCCGACAAGGACATCAGCGTCTACATCAACTCGCCCGGCGGATCGGTGTACGCGGGGCTGGCGATCTACGACACGATGCAGTTCATCAAACCCGACGTGCAGACCATCTGCGTCGGGATCGCGATGAGCATGGGCGCGCTCTTGCTGTGCGGTGGCGCCGAGGGCAAACGGATGACGCTGCCGAACTCGAAGATCCTGATCCATCAGGTCTCGGCGGGCTTCCAGGGCCAGGCGACCGACATCGAGATCCACGCCAAAGAGATCATCGACGTGCGCCGGCGGCTGGACGAGATCATCTCCCACCACACTGGCCAGCCCTTCGAGAAGGTCACCAAAGACACCGAGCGCGATTACTTCATGAGTGCGGACGAGGCGAAGGAGTACCACATCGTCGACCGCGTCATCGCGCACCATTAAGCGGCTTCTCGGCGCCTTCCTCATAGCTCTCGCGGTTCCTGCGCCGGCATCTGGCTTCGTTCCCTTGGGGACGAAGGACGGCGGGATCGAATGGTTCCGGCACGTCTTCCCGGTGCGCGGGCCGCACGGCGAACGCGGGGCGGTCGGCGAATTCGGCGCCCCGCGGAGCGGCGGCCGCCGGCACGAAGACTTCGACATCCTCGCCGCCTGTGGGACCGAACTCGTCAGCGCCGTCACCGGCAAGGTCCGTGAAGTCGGCTACGACCCGATCCTCTACGGCGTCAACGGCCACCCGATCGACCCGAAGCCCGAACTCGAGCGCTGGGATCGCGAAAGCTGAGCCTGCGGTGTGCAATATCCGCCTATACGACGGATATCGCACACCGCGGCTAGGCTGCCGGACGTGCCGAATCCCGACGAAGTCGACGACGAGGGCCGTCCCGTCGCCGAGGTCGACCCCGCCGCCGCACCCGATCCGGCCGCCGAAGCGGCCATCCGGCGCCAGATCGAGCAGACGCTCCGCGTGATGGCGCTGCCGACGCTGATCGGCCTGATCGTCATCGCAATCGTCGCCGTGGTCGTGCCGAGCATCCGCGGCGTGATGATTCTCGTCGGCATCGTCTATCTACTCAGCTCGCTCGCCGCCCGCTGGTACCTGCGCCGGAAGTTCATGTCCCGGCTCAAGGGCCCGGGCGCGGGCTGAGCTCCCGTTCGAACCAGAGGTCGCCGTTCGGGCCTTCGTTGTAGGCCGGGAGCGGTGGAAGAAGGCGCGGTTGCGTTCGTCGTCGATGCAGTCGACTTCGTAGAAGCGCTGGTAGGCGGATCAGCGGGAGAAGCGTCTCGAACTCGTCCTCTCCGACCGGCCCGACCTGGATTCCCGCGGCCATTCGAGCAACCTATCGCCGTGCAAGGCGCCCGTCACGCGCAGGGACCGCGCCGCGGGCGCCGTAAATCACCCCCTGTAACCGGCAGTGAGGCCCGTCTAAGCTGTGTGGCCCCGCCGCAGGCTCCGATCGATCGTCCCGTCAGGAGGGGATTCAACTGGCACGTCCAACCGACTCCAACGAGCAGCTCCTCTGCAGCTTCTGCGGGAAGTCGCAGCGCCAGGTCAAAAAGCTGATCGCCGGCCCCGGCGTCTACATCTGCGACGAGTGCATCGACCTCTGCAACGAGATCATCGACGAGGAGCTGACCGCGCCGCCGACCTTCGAGCTGGAGAACCTGCCGAAGCCGCGCGAGATCTACGACGTGCTGCAGGAGTACGTGGTTGGCCAGGACGCCGCCAAGCGGTCTCTCTCGGTCGCTGTCTACAACCACTACAAGCGGGTGCAGATCGGCCAGTCCGACGAGAACGACGTCGAGCTGGGGAAGTCGAACATCATGATGCTGGGACCGACCGGGTGCGGCAAGACGCTGCTCGCCCAGACCCTGGCGCGGATCCTCAACGTGCCCTTCGCGATCGCCGACGCGACCGCGCTGACCGAGGCCGGCTACGTCGGCGAGGACGTCGAGAACATCCTCCTGAAGCTGATCCAGGCCGCCGACTTCGACGTCAAGAAGGCGGAGACGGGGATCATCTACATCGACGAGATCGACAAGATCGCGCGCAAAGCCGACAACCCGTCGATCACCCGTGACGTCTCCGGCGAAGGCGTCCAGCAGGCGCTCTTGAAGATCCTCGAGGGGACGACCGCGAGCGTGCCACCGCAGGGCGGGCGCAAGCACCCCCACCAGGAGTTCCTGACGATCGACACCACCAACATCCTCTTCATCTGCGGCGGCTCCTTCGCCGAGCTCGACAAGATCATCGAGCGGCGGGTCGGCGACCGCGGCGTCGGCTTCGGTGCGGCGATCTCCTCGCGGGTCGAGAAAGACACCGGCGAGTGGTTCGAGAAGGTCCTGCCCGAGGACCTCATCGAATATGGCCTGATCCCCGAGTTCATCGGCCGCCTGCCGGTCATCACCGCGATCCACCAGTTGAGCCGCGATGACCTCACCACGATCCTCACCGAGCCCAGACACGCGCTGACGCGCCAGTTCCAGCGCTTCTTCGAGTTCGACGACATCGAGCTGGTCTTCTCCGAGGACAGCCTCGAGGCGATCGCCGACAAGGCCATCGAGCGGGAGACGGGCGCCCGTGGCCTCCGCTCGATCCTCGAGGAGACGCTGCTCGACGTGCAGTTCGAGCTGCCCTCGCGGCGCGACGTCACCAAGTGCGTGGTGACCAGGGAGACGATCCTCCAGGGCCGCCGACCGACGCTCGTCACCGAGGCGGCCCAGCAGGACATCGGCCCCGCCGACCAGCAGCTTGGCGAGGAATCCGCCTAGCCGACGATCGCCTCGGCCTCGATCTCGACCTTCCAGCGAGGGTCGAGGAAGCCGGCGACGACGATGGCGGTGGCGGCGGGCCCGGCCTCGCCGGCGTCATCGTCGAAGGACCTGTCGTCCCAGATCGGCCCGGTCCCTGACACGTGCACGTGCTCCCCGACCCGCACCGCGCGAGAGAAGCCGATCTTCGGTTCGAACGGCGACCCACTGCTGACACCTTTGCGCTCGTCCATCAGGTGGCGGAGCTTAGGCCGCAGCTTGCCGTGGTGACTTACCGTCGCATACCGACGGTTTCTCACCACGCCGCGAAGCCATGAGCGTTAGCGCGAGGAATCCGCCGAGGAGGAGGGCTGCGGCGCTGAACGCGAGTGAGGTCGTGATCGACGACAGGCCACCGATGAGCGCGACGCCGATCGCGCCGCCGACCTGGCGCGAGGTGTTGTTCACCGCCGAGGCGATGCCCGCGCGATCGGGGCCGAGGGCCTCGGTCGCGCCCGCGACCAGGCCGGGGACGGCGACGCCCATGCCGGCGCCGGCGATCGCGAGGAACGCCCAGCCGGCGGGGGAGTCGATCGAAGAGCCGCCGACGAGCGCGGCGCCGAGGTAGCCGACGCCGCTTGCCGCGAGGCCGAGGCCCGCCGGGAGGCGCGGCCCGATCCGTCCGACGAGGCGGCCGGTGAAGGGCGTCAGCGCGGCGAGCGGCAGCGCCAAGGGGACGAGGGCGAGGCCCGCTTCGAGCGGCGAGAGCCTTTCGGTCTCCTGCAAGAAGAGACTGAGCGCGAAGAGGCCACCCAGCGTGCCGAGGTTCATCAGCCCCGCGCCCACGTTGGCACCGGTGAACTCGGCGCGGCGGAACCAGTTCAGGTCGAGTAGCGGACGCGCTCCGGCATCTCGGTCCGCGCCCGCAGTCCTGGCCCCATCCACCCACCTAATTGCAGCTGGGTGGGTGGATTGGGCCGGGACCTCGGCAGCGTCCGAGGGCGGGGCAGAGCGGCCTGAGAGCCGCCGCTCGACTCCGACGAACCAGGCAAGCGCGACGAGCGCCACCGCCATCCCACCAAGCGCCGATCCGCTCGCGAAGCCGCCCTTGGCGCCCTCGATAAGAGCGAAGACGAGGGCGGCAAGGGCGGCGGTGCCGAGCACCTGACCCGCCCAGTCCGGCCGCGCGCCCTTTGCCTTCGGCCCGTCCGGCAGCGTCACGAAGCCCGCCACCAGCGCCCCGACCACCAGCGGCACGTTCAGCCAGAAGATCGCTCTCCAGCCGAGTGATCCGGCCAGCACGCCGCCGAGCACCGGTCCCAGCACCAGCGCCGAGCCGCCCAATCCGGCCCAGACGCCGATCGCTCTCGGGCGCTCGGCGGAGTCGGGGAAGAGCTGGTTGACGATCGCCAGGGAGCTCGGCAGGATCGCGGCTGCGCCCAGTCCCTGGACGGCTCGCGCGCCGATCAGCACCTCCGCGCCGGGAGCTGCCGCGCAGAGCGCCGAGGCGCCGCCGAAGGCCGTCAGCCCGGCGAGGAAGAGGCGGCGCGAGCCCGCCCGGTCGACCAGGTCGCCCGCCCCGAGCATCCCCGCGGCCAGCACCAGCGCGTAGGCGTCGACCACCCACTGCAGCTCGGAGCGCGAGCCGCCGAGGCCGCTGCCGATCCGGGCGAGGGCGACGTTGACGATGGTCACGTCGAGGAGGACGAAGAAGTAGCCGGCGGAGGCGACGGCAAGGGCCGGGCCGCGGCCGCGTGGGGTGTCGGAATCGGTCATGGGCTCACCGTAGGTCCGGGACGGTTCGGTGCCGGCCGAATCGTCAGCGCCCTACCCTGGACGCATGCCGTCCAGTACCCAGATCCGGGTCCAAGCCCAGGGCGAGGTCGACATCGCCGCCGCTGCGGCGCTGATGGCGGACCCGAGCCGCGCCGCCGTGCTGATGGAGCTGACCGACGGCCGCGCGCTGCCGCCGAGCGAGCTGGCCGAAGTCGCGGGCGTCTCGCGCTCGACGATGTCGGAGCACCTGGCGAAGCTGCAGAGGGCCGGTTTCCTCGCGGTCGAGCGGGGCGGGCGCAACCGCTATTACCGGCTGGCCGGGCCCGAGGTGGCGACCGCGGTGGAGGCGCTTGCCGCGCTCGCGCCGCGCACCGAGGTCCGCAGCCTACGCCAGGCCAATCGAGCGGGTGCGCTCGGCGCCGCGCGCACCTGTTACGGCCACCTGGCGGGCGAGCTCGGGGTCGGGATCACCGATGCGATGGTCGAGCGCGGCCTGGTCGAACGCGAAGCCGAGGTGTTCCTGCTGACCGAGCCGGGCGCGGCGTTCTTCGTCGACCTCGGGATCGAGAAGCCGCCGCGCGCGGGCAAGTCCTGCAACGACTGGTCCGAGCGGCGCCCGCACCTGGCGGGCAAGCTCGGCGTGGCGCTCACGAAGCAGCTATTCGAGCTCGATTGGATTGAGCGGACCGAGCGCCGCCGAGCCGTCGAGCTGACCAGCTCAGGCAAGCGCGAGCTTGCGGCGCGACTCGGAATCTGACGTGCCTCGGAAATCGAGCGGGCGGATCGTGGGACCCCCGAACGAACCTCCCCGCTGTTCGTGAGAGAGGGGGTCCCACGATCCGCCCGCCCGCCCTACATATCTAGACTCGCCGCATGGACATGGCGAAGCGACAGCAACTCGAGCAGAACACCCGCTACGAACCGGGGGAGATCGAGGGGCGCGTCTTCGGCGAATGGATGGAGGGCGGCTACTTCCACCCCGAGCCGACCGGCTCGCCCGAGGAGAACTTCTCCGTCGCCATCCCACCGCCCAACGTGACCGGCGCCCTCCACATGGGCCACGCGCTGAACGGCTCGATGCAGGACGCGCTCGTGCGCATGAACCGGATGCGGGGCAAGAACACGCTGTGGATCCTCGGCACCGACCACGCCGGCATCGCCACCCAGGCGGTGGTCGAGAAAGGGCTGCGCGCCGAAGGCAAGACGCGCCAGGAGCTCGGCCGCGAGGCCTTCGTCGAGCGCGTCTGGCAGTGGCGGGAGGAGTACGGCTCGCGGATCGTCGAGCAGTACAAGCGCCTCGGCGCCTCCTGCGACTACGAGCGCGAGCGCTTCACCCTCGACGAGGGCTACGTGCGCGCCGTCCACAAGGTCTTCAAGCAGCTCTACGACAAGGGCTACATCTACCGCGACAACTACATGGTCAACTGGGATCCGGGGACGCGCTCGGCGATCTCCGACCTCGAGGTGGAGAACCGCGAGATGACCGACTCGCTCTGGTCGATCGACTATCCGGTCGAGGGGTCAGACCGCGTGCTCACCGTCGCCACCGTGCGCCCGGAGACGATGCTCGCCGACACCGCCGTCGCCGTGAACCCCGACGACGACCGTTATGCCGACCTGGTCGGCAAGTTCTGTACGCTGCCGCTGGTCGGTCGCCGGCTGCCGATCATCGCCGACGCCTACGTCGACCCCGAGTTCGGCACCGGCGCGCTGAAGATCACCCCCGGCCACGACGTCAACGACTTCGAGATCGGCCGTCGCCACGGGCTCGAGGAGATCACCGTGATCGGCCCCGACGGGCGCATGAACGAGGAGGCGGGCGAGTTCGAGGGGATGAGCGTGTCGGAGGCCCAGCGCGCGGTCGCCGCGCGCCTGCGCGCCGACGGCTTCCTGCGCGACGAGCAGCCCTACACCCACGCGGTGCCGTTCAGCCACCGCTCCGGCGAGCGGATCGAGCCGCTGATCAGCCTCCAGTGGTTCTGCCGCATGGACGAGCTGGCGAAGCCCGCGATCAAGGCCGTCGAAGACGACGAGGTCCGCATCCGGCCCGACCAGTGGAAGCGCGTCTACCTCAACTGGATGGGGGAGATCCGCCCCTGGTGCGTGTCGCGCCAGCTCTGGTGGGGACACCAGATCCCGGTCTGGTACTGCGGCGACTGTGAGGAGACGATTGTCGCCGAGGTGACCCCGGAGCGCTGCCCGAATTGCGACGGCACGACGCTGCGCCAGGAGGAGGACGTGCTCGACACCTGGTTCAGCTCGGCGCTCTGGCCCTTCGCGACGCTCGGCTGGCCCGACGACACGCCCGACCTGCGCGCCTTCTACCCGACCAGCTTCCTCACCACGGCGCGCGAGATCCTCTTCCTCTGGGTCGCGCGGATGGTGATGATGGGGATCGAGTTCCCCGGCGCGATCCCATTCCGTGATGTCTACGTCCACTCGGTGATCCAGGCCCGCGACGGGCGGCGGATGTCGAAGAGCCTCGGCACCGGGATCGACCCGCTGGAGGAGATCGACGAGCGCGGCGCCGACGCGCTCCGCTTCGGCCTCCTGGCGATGTCCTCGACCCAGGACGTGCGCTACTCGGACGCCAAGGTGGAGCAGGGATCGGACCTCGCGAACAAGCTCTGGAACGCCTCCCGCCTGATCCTGTTGAACGCCGCCGAGGTGGAGCCCGCGCCACGTGCCGCGCGGCTGGAGGACCGCTGGCTGCTCTCGCGCCTGGAGAAGACGATCGCCTCGGTGACCGAGAAACTTGAGGCCTACGACTTCGCGCACGCCGTGCAGGAGTGCTACGGCTTCGTCTACGGCGATCTCTGCGACTGGTACCTGGAGATCGCCAAGCCGCGCCTATATGAGGGCGAGGAGGACGTGTCGGCGACGCTCCTCTACGCGTTGGAGCGCGTGCTGGCGCTGCTCCACCCGACGATGCCGTTCGTCACCGAGGAGCTCTGGTCGTTCCATCCGGCCCGCGACGGCCACCTCGTCGTGCACGCCTTCCCGACCGCCGACGCCGCGCTCTTCGACGACGACGCCGAGTCGGAGATCGCCGAAGGCATCGCCCTGACCCGCAGGCTGCGCGCCTGGCGCGATCTCGCCGGCGTCCCCGCCAGGGCGGTGCTGCCGGCCGTGATCGACGGGATGGCGCCGTCGGAGTTCGTCGGCCGCCTCTCGCGCTTCGCCTTCGACGGGGTCGGGTCCGAACCGGTGGCGTCGGTCGGCCCGGTGCGCGTGCTCGCCTCCGAGGAGCTTGACGCCGAGGTCGTCGGCGAGCGCCTCGGCAAGCGCCGCGAGGAACTGGGCGCCGAGATCCAGCGCGCCGAGCGCAAACTCTCCAACCAGGGCTTCGTCGCCAAGGCGCCGTCGATCGTGGTCGAGGAAGAGCGCGGCAAGCTCGACCGCTACCGAGCCGAACTCGCCGAGCTCGGCTAGGACGATGCCCCAGGGTTTCGACCCGGACGCCTATCTCGATTCGATGGAGCCGGTCGGCTGGCGCCTCGGGCTCGACCGGATGTGGAAGCTGACCACGGCGCTCGGCCTGCCGCAGCGCCGCTTCGCCTCCGTCCACGTCGTCGGCACCAACGGCAAGTCCTCGGTCACGCGGATGGTCGCGGCGCTCCTGGAAGCGCACGGCGTGTCCTCGGGCGCCTGCCTGTCCCCGCACAGCACCCGCTGGACCGAGCGCACGCTGCTCCGCGGCGAGGAGATCGCGCCGGAGGCCTGGGCCGAGGCCGTCGCCATGGTCGCGGCGGCCGCCGAGGGCGTCAACCGCACGCTGGAGGGGGGGGAGGTGGTGACCGAGTTCGAGGCGGCGACCGCGGCCACCTTCGTCGCCCTGGCCCGCGCGCGCGTGAAGGCGGCGGCGATCGAGGCCGGCCTCGGGGGGCGGCTCGACGCGACCAACACGATCCCCTCGCAGGTCACCGTCCTCACCTCGATCGGCCTCGACCACACCGAGTGGCTGGGGGAGACCGAGCTCGAGATCGCGGCCGAGAAGCTGGCCGTGCTGAAAGACCAGTCGACGCTGGTCCTGGGACGCGTCTCGGCGCCCGTCCGCGAGCTGGCCGAACGGACCGCGCAGGAACATGGCGCCCGCCTCGTGGTCGCCCCCGAGGACCCGGGCCCCGGGGTCGAGCTTGCCGCGACAGGTTCCTTCCAGCGCCGCAACTTCGCCCTCGCGACGGCCGCCACCGAGGCCTTCCTCGGCGAGCTGGACCCGGAGCGGGTCGCCGCCGTCGCCGCCGGGATCCGCATCCCCGGCCGGCTGGAGCTGGTCGCCGAGAGCCCGCCGACCTACGTCGACGCCGCCCACAACCCTGACGGGGCGGCGGCGCTCGCCGAGGCGCTCCCCGGCATCGCCGCGGGCCGCCCGGTGGTCGCCTGCCTCGCGATCCTCGCCGACAAGGACGCGGCGGCGATGATCGCGGCGCTCGCCCCGGCGCTGCGCAGCGCCGTCTGCACCGAGATCCCGCCGGCGGCGCTGCTCGGCCACGGGCGCCCCGGCGCCCGCTCGCACCCGGCCGGGGAGCTCGCCGACCTCTGTCGGGCGAACGGCCTCGAGGCGGTCGCCGAGCCGGACCTGGGAGCGGCGCTCCGCCGCTCCGACGAGCTGACCTGCGCGCCCATCGGCGGAGTCCTCGTCGTCGCCGGATCGCACTATCTGATCGGTCCCACGGTCGCCGCGGCGGGCGAGCGGAGCTGACTGTGCGAGGATTCCTGCATGGACCGCAGCGCGGGCTCGGAACTGCTTTCGATGATGGCCCTGGTCGCCGCCGTGGTGGCGATCGTGATCCTCGTGTTTTTCGGCGTCGGATACCTGTTCGGGAGGCTTTTCCTCTGATCGAGAAGCCCCGTCGGAGGGCGGAACAGGATCAGGCGCCAGTACGGCGAATACACTGCGCGACCCCCATCCCCGAAAGGGGGTAGACCCAACCCATGGCACCAGCGATCTTCGGAATCACCAACTCGGGCCTCAACCTGGCGGCCACCCTCGTCCTGCTCCTGCTGATCGTGGTCTGGCTGGCCCTGATCGTCTACACGTTCCTCGACGCGCGCCGCCGGATCTCCGATCCGTTCCTGGTCGCCTGCGCGACGATCGCCTCGTTCTTTCCCTACATCGGCACGATCATCTACACGATCGTCCGCCCGCCGGAGTTCCTCGAGGATGCCCACGAGCGCGAGCTCGAGATCAAGGCCGCCGAGCTCCGCGTGCGCCAGCTGCGCGAGCAGAGCTGCCCGAACTGCGAATACCCGGTGGAGAAAAACTACCTGCGCTGCCCGAACTGCCAGCGCCGGCTGAAGGACCCGTGCCCGACCTGCGGCGAGCCGGTCGATCCGCGCTGGAGCCTCTGCCCGTACTGCGAGACCGCGCTCGCGGCGGAACGCTCGCCGCAGCCACGCCGCCGTGGCCGGCGCCCGGAGGACGAACGCGAACGCGAACGCGACCGCGAGCTGGAAGAAGCCGGCGGCGAGCCGAAACGCCGACCGCGCAGCGGCGGGAAAAAACCGCGCGCGAGCGCCGGCGCCGAAGGCTCCGCCGGCCGACCAAAATCTTCGGACGCCCGCCAAGGCAGCGCCCGCAGCGCCCCGCCGCAAGAGGCGCCGACCACCGAACAAAAACAAAGGAGCCCCCGCCGTGAGCCGGACCCTGATCCTCGTCAAGCCTGACGCCTTCGAGCGCAACCTCACCGGAGAGGTGATCGCCCGCTTCGAGCGCAAGGGCCTGAAGATCGCCGCCTTGAAGCTGATGACGGCAACCGAGGACATCGCCAACCGGCACTACGCCGAGCACAGCGAGAAGCCCTTCTTCGGCGAGCTGGTCAGCTTCATCACCGGCGGCCCGCTGGTGGCGATGGTGCTGGAGGGGGCCGAGGCGGTCCCGGCGGCGCGCCAGCTGATCGGCGCCACCAACCCGGTCGAGGCCGCACCCGGCTCGATCCGCGGCGACTTCGCGCTCGAGGTGACCTTCAACATGGTCCACGGCTCCGACTCCGACGAGTCGGCCGAGCGCGAGATCGGCATCTGGTTCCCCGAGCTGTCCTGAGCGAGGCCAGCCGTGCCTGAACCGTCCGGCTCGCATTCGCGAGGAGTTCCGGTCGGGTCAGGCACGGCTCCCCTCGTCGTCCTGGCTTCCGGTTCTCCTCAGCGAAGGGAGATCCTCAGGAAGTTGGGGTTCGAGTTCGAGGTAGTCGTTCCCGGCGTCGAGGAGCTCGAAAGCGGGGACCCCGAATTCCTCGTGATCGAGAACGCGCGCCGCAAGGCGCGCGCGGTCGAGCGCCCGCCCGGTGCCCTGGTGATCGCCTGCGACACCGACGTCGTCCTCGACGGCGAGGTGCTCGGCAAGCCCGCTGACGCCGCTGACGCGCGCCATTACCTCGACCGCATGAGCGGGCGGGGTCACACCGTGATGAGCGGCCTGGTCGTCCTGGGCGAGCAGGGCGAGGAGCGCAGCGGCCTCGAACGCTCCGAGGTCGTCTTCAAGGACATTCCCGAGGCGGAGAAGCAGCGCTACGTCGACTTCGGCGAGTGGGAGGGACGCTCCGGCGGTTACGCGATCCAGACCCTCGGCTCGACCCTGGTCGAGCGCCTGGAGGGCAGCGTCTCCAACGTGGTCGGCCTCCCGGTGGGCCTGCTGGCGCAGTTGGCGCCGGTGCTGTTCGAGCGGGTGTGAGGGGACCCGCAGGCTGGCACCCGGGAGGAGCCTGGGCCTCGCAAGCTGTCGCCCTGGGAGGGTTCAGGCCCCGCAAGCTGTCGCCCGGGGTAGGGGACCCGCCCCTCTCGCCACGGCCCGGGCAGGCTGTGGCCGTGGCGAGAGGGGCGGGTGTGCGGGGAGCGGAGGATCGTGCACGGGGGCCTCACGGGAGTGCGTCGGGAGTGGCCGGAACCCTCACCGATGTCCGACGTCGTCACAGAGATGGCGGGAACTCCACGCTTCCTCCCGTGTTGTCCAACGGTGACGGACGCGCTGTCGACTTTGGGACCCCC